>WBZX01001104.1_pt1 | contig 21306 bp, 14 predicted proteins | sample 5204211 | NCBI WGS metagenome assembly WBZX01 (sample SAMN12344362, study PRJNA552823) | activated sludge metagenome | biome: Activated sludge suspended growth; feature: Nitrification reactor; material: Wastewater; isolation source: activated sludge from nitrification reactor of wastewater... | reverse complement strand
GCCCGTCTGCGTGATCGCGGACCACGCGCCGCCGCTCGGCGCCGCCGGATCCAGCGCGGCGCCGGAGTCGAGGTACTGGCCGCCGTCGAAGCCGCCCCACACGAGCATCTGCGCGCCCGTCCACAGCGAGACGTGGCCCTCGCGCCGCGCCGGGACGTCCGTCATCGACGTCGGGCCGGTCCACGCGCCCTGCGCGGGATCGTAGAAGCTGCCGTCCTGGTGCCAGTCCAGGAGATCGTTCCCGCCCCACACGATCATCTGCGAGCCCGTCCACACAGCGCCGTGATCGAAGCGCGGGCCGGGGCCCTGCGGGAGCGCCGTCCACGTGTCGGCCGCGAGATCCCACGCGGCGCCGCCCGCGAGCGGGGCCTGCGCGAGGCCGCCCCACACGAGCATCTGCGTGCCCGTCCACACCGACGTGAACTGCACGCGCCCCGGCGGCGCGCTCACCGTCGAGAGCGGCGTCCATGCGTCGGTCGCGGGGTCGTAGACGCCGCCCGTCGACTCGTGCGCGCCCACGCCGTACCCGCCCCACACGATCATCTTCGAGCCCGTCCACAGCGCGTTGTGCGAGTGGCGCGGGGGCGGCGCGTTCGTCGTCGACGTCGCGGTCCACGTCTTCGTGGCGGGGTCGTAGCGGCCGCCCGTCGCCGTCACGCCCGCGGGGTCGTTCGCGCTGTCGACCTGGCCGCCCCACACGATCATCTCGCTGCCGGTCCACACCGCCGTGTGGTTGGTGCGCGCGAAGGGGGCAGCGGTGGTGGCCACCGGATCCCACGCGCCGCACGCGGGGGACGTCGGGTGCGTCGTCGCGCCCGTCTTGGGATCGCAGACGTCGAGCGTGCACGGGTCGCCGTCGTCGATGATCTGCGGGGTGCCCGCCGTGCAGACGCCCTTGCCGTCGCACGTCTCCGCGCCGTTGCAGGCGCTCGCGTCGGGGCACGGCGTGCCCTCGGCGGCGAACGCGTACGAGCACACGCCGTCTTCACAGGAGTCGACGGTGCACGGGTTTCCGTCGTCGCAGTCCTGCGACGAGGGCATCGACGAGCAGCCGAGCAGCGTCGTCGTCGTGGTCAGCGTGGTGCCGCCGGCGCCGCCTCCGCCGACGCCGGCGAGCGGCGAGAGCGGACAGCCCGTCAGCAGAAACGCCACGATCCAGGGGGGAACGCGCAGAAGGGGTGAGCTCTTGGCGACGTCTTGGCTGCTCCGCAGGGTCCACCGCATCGAGAGCTAGCTACGCACAAGGCCACGCAGACACAAAGATGAAACCTCTGCTCGCATCTCTGAAAAGCAGCGCTGGGGCGGTCGGGCCCTCGCGTTCGCAGGGCGCCGCGGCTGCCCCTCGCATTCGTGAGCCGTCCCGGCGATAATGATCGAATGCGTCGAAGCACCTGGCGCGACTCCTTTCTCCACGAGCCGGACGAGGACTCCCTCCAACCCGGCGCTCCTCGACCCTCCCAGGGTTTGTGCTCGCCTGGTGTCCCCGTTATCCACCGGATCACGATGGACCATGCGGCGTACCTCGAAAAATCCAGCGAAAACGCACGAAAGTCCTCCGGCGACCTCGGGCGCGATTCCTGCTACGTGGGCCCGGCCCCTGGAAGAAATATGCTTGCTCCTTCTTCTCTTCACTCCCGCTCGTCGTTGCTTGTCCTTGCCGCGCCGCTCGCGCTCTCCGCGCTCCTCGCAGCGTGCTCGGGCGGCAGCGGTGGCAGCGGCGGCTCGGCGGGCAGCGTCACGACCACGGACTCCGGTGGTAGCGGCGGCACCGGCGGCGGCGGCGGCACCGGCGGAGAGGCCCCGCTCGACGCGCGCGGCTTCTTCGAGCAGAAGGTGCTCCCCGGTCTGAAGTCGGACTGCGGCGCCTGCCACGAGCTCGGGGGCCCCGCGGACGAGCCTTTCCTCGCGGATCCGGATCCGTACGTGAGCATCACTTCGTGGCCCGCCATCGTGGTGAAGGACGCGACGAAGAGCATCCTCATCGTCCACCCGGGCGAGGGCAGTCACGGCGGAGGACAGGCGCCTCCCCTCAAGGACGAGCTCAAGGCCCTGTGTCTCGAGTGGCTGAAGATGGAGGCCAAGAACCTCCCGGACGCGACAGGCAACCTCGTCTATTCGGTGAAGCCCTTCAAGCCCATCCTGGGCGGCGCGTTCAACACAGTCTACCTGGACGCCATCGACCCGAGCCTCCAGTTCGCGTCGATCTCGTTCAACGCGCGCGAGCTGACAGACACGCTCCTCCAGCTCAAGGACCTCCAGGTCCACCCCGTCGAGGGCCAGTCCATCCACATCGTCCACCCGCTGTTCACGGTGTATGCGCCCAAGAGCGAGCCTGATCCGGACCCCGTCGACAGCTTCTCCGGGACGGACCAGACATTCACCCTCGACACGCCGGATCTGTCGCTCGGGACGGGCGAGCTCGTCCTCTCCAACTGGAAGAAGGACTCGTACCTCGGCATCGCCTTCGAGCTCATCGAGAACGAGGGCGGCGGCGGGCCCGCCACGTCGTGCACGCACATCATGGAGTTCAAGGAGCAGGTCGTCCCGCAGCTCAAGTATTGCGCGGACACCTGCCACGGCGGCGCCAACATCCAGGCCAACGCGACGATGGATCTCTCCAAGCTCGACGCGGATCCGCCCACGGACGCCTGCGCCCAGGTCCGCTCGCGCATCACCCCCGGAGACCCGGACGGGAGCCGCATCATCCAAGTGACCGACCCGACACAACAGGCCGTCCACATGTACAAGTTCATGGGCAACAAGAACAAATACCAGGCCTTCAAGACGGCCGTCTCTCCATGGATCCTTCTGGAGGCGCAATGAAGCTCTCTCTTGCCTCGGTCTCGCTCGCGCCCTTGCTGCTCCTGGCAGCCGCGTGCAACAACGATGATCCGAACAAGCTCCTCGGGAGCGGCGACGCCGGCGCGGCGGGCTGTCCGTCGACGACGCAGACCACCGGCAACGGCGGGAGCGGCGGGACGGCCGGCGCCGGGGGCGGGACGACCACCTCCGGGACGGGCACCACGACGTCGACTCCCACGGTGAAGACCGTGCTCGACGAGCGGGTCCTCTCGTATACAGAGGCTCTCCGGACTGCCTCTCTCAAGCTCGTGGGCAACGCCCCGACGCTCGAAGAGATGATGTCCGTGCAGAACGCGCCGACCGAGGCCGCGAAGAAGGCCAAATACGAGGAGCTCGTCGACGTGATGATGGGCGACGTGCGGTTCAAGCGCCGCCTCGTCGAGTTCTGGCGCAACACCTTCCGCATGGCAGGGCCCAAGTCCGGCGCCACCCCGAGCCGCGACACCGCGCCCACGTTCGCGGCCCGCGTCGTCTTCGAGAAGAGGCCCTTCACGGACCTCCTGACGGCCACCGAGCACACGTGCCCGACGTTCGACGGCAACGACTTCGCCGACGGCGAGTGCCCGAACGGCCCGCCCGGCATGGAGACCGTCGGCCTCCTGACCGACCCCGGGATCCACGCCCAGTATTACGGCAACCTCGCTTTCCGCCGCGTGCGCTTCTTCCAGGAGGTCTTCGCGTGCGGGAAATTCCCGGCGGAATACGCTCCCGACGCCAAGGACCCGCCGCCGATCGCGGGCTGCGAGATGGCGCAGCCGTACACCAACCCCTGGGACTTCACGAAGATCGCCGGGCACGCGACGGATCCCCCGGGCCGCATCGACTTCCAGGATTGCTCCTCGGTCATCTGCGCCAACTGCCACGGTACGATCAACCACCGCGCGCCGATCTTCGCGAACTTCGACGAGAACGGGGTGTGGCAGCCGGAGTTCTCCGTGCTCCTGCCCATCACCGGGACGCCGGCCGCCGTGATGGATGACTTCCTGCTCGCCGGCGAGCCGACAGCCTGGAAGAAGGACATGCCCGCCGCGGACATCAAGGCCATGGGGCAGGCGATGGCGAGCGATCCGGCCGTCATCGAGTGCGCCGTCTCCCGCGTGTGGAACTACGCCATGTCCAAGGGCGACATCGTCGGGGACTCCGCCTCTCTCGATCCCAAGGTGATCGCGACGGTCGTGCAGAAGTTCAAGGCGAACGGTTTCAACCTGAACGCGACGTGGCGTGAGATCTTCACGCACGACGACTTCGTGAGGTTCTAGCCATGAACGGGAACCGAGAGACCATGACCAAGCAGCGTCTCCTCCACCACGGCCGCATGGTGCACCTCAAGCGATTCGCCGTCCCCGGCATCGTGTTCGGCGTCGCCTTCGGGTTCGCCGCCTGCACCGGGAAACAAGGCCCCGCGGACCACAACTGCCCCACCGAGACCACCTCCGGCGGCTCCGGCGGCGGCGGCACGGGCGGCGCCACGGCCACCGGCGGACAGGGCGGCACGACGTCCACCACGTCGAGCACGTCCACCACGATCGTGGGCGGCGGCGGCGCGACGAACGGCAACAACTCCGGTGATCCGGACAACACCTTCGATCACTTCAACGATCCGGGGGACCCCTTCGACATCCTGAAGCAGCACGCGGAGGAGGGGCCGCCCGAGATCCGGGGCCGGCTCCACTCCTGCACCAAGCTGCCTTATTCGACGCTCGGCGAGTTCCTCAAGTCGCGCGGCGTGAACGTGGACAGCCCCCCCGCGCAGAACCCGAAGAGCGGCGGCCAGATCTACAAGGAAGGCAAGGACTCGCTCGGCGTCGCCAACTACGACGCTCGCCAGGCCGAGGCCTCGTTCCACACGACGGCGGGCGCGACCAAGCTGTTCGACATCTTCGTCCAGTCGGCGCCGGAGGTCATCGCGAACATCCAGAACATGCCCGCTTGCCAGATGGGCGGCGTCGGAAAGCCGATGTTCGACGCGACGACCGGAGAGTGCGTGTACGAGTCCCTGTCCTGCATCCTGGGCAGGCCCGCCAAGCTCGAGGACGTCAAGCTCTGCAACACCATGCTCCAGCACGCCCAGCCGGGGAATCAGGCGGATCTGGATCTCAAACGGCGCATCACCGTCGCGGCTTTCCTGAGCGCGGCCTTCACCTGCGAGTGACGGAGAAACGATCATGGCCAATCCCCGCTTGAAGGACCTCCGCGGCTCGGATCGCCGGAACTTCCTCCGTCTCATGGGCTTCGCCGGCGCGGCGTTCGCCCTCGAGCGCTCGAAGCTCCTCAACTTCATCGCCGACGAGGGCGGGACGGCGCTCGCCGACGGGGCCGCGTGCTCCACGGTGAACCGCTCCGTCCACGTCCACGCCGGAAACGGCAGCTTCGGCTGGTACCAGCTCCTCTGGCCGCACGTTGCCATCGCGCAGGCCGGCAATCCGAGCTTCGCGTACCACGCGACGCCCGCGACGACGCTCTTTTACCAGGGCGACAAGATGATGGCTTATGCGCCCGAGGCGCCCTGGGTCGTGGGCGGCGTGCCGACGCGGCCCGTCACGGCGTTCATGTCCGGCGAGAACGAGACGCACACGCTCACGCCGACCAAGTCGAACAAGATCGCCAGCAACGCGACGCTCTGCGGGACGGTCGCGTCGATCCAGCGCGATCAGCCGGTGCTGCTGCCCGTGATCGGCGTCGGTCCCGTCGTGCTCGGGGACGCGCCCGGCGCGCCCGCCGTCGCGACGGTGCCGGGCGGCTCGGCGATGGTCGATCTCTTCAACAGCGCCGCCTCGCAGGCGACGCTCGCGCTCAAGGACAACCAGGATCTCTACGAGACCTATTACAAGGCCATCCTGGGGCTCCGCGAGGCCGCGGGCCGGCCGACGTGGTCGCACCAGCTGGAGATCACCAAGAAGGCCGTGAACCTCCTCTCGCGCAACCTCGCGGCGCAGCTCAACCCGACGCAGGCGGATCTCGACGCCTACGGGATTGGCACGCTGAACGCCGGTATCAGCAACGGGAACGCCAAGGAGCAGCTCACGAACATCGGCCGCACGCTCATCACGACGGCGCGCGCCTTCAAGCTGGGCCTCACGAACAGCGTGATGATCGCGACGACCGACATCGGCACGGGCGACGACCAGTTCACGGACCCGCACAAGGCGTTCCTGAACATGACGCAGCTCCAGGCGATCGTGGCGACCTTCGGGCAGATGTTCAACGCGTTCTACAACGATCTGGCCGCCTCGCCGGACCCGACGTGCCAGAGCCAGTCGCTCGACAAGAGCGTCGTCTTCACGGTCCACGGCGACACGCCCAAGACTCCGCGCCAGACGGACGCGTGGCCGGACGGCACCGAGGGCAACTCCAACTGGCTCTACGTGATGGGCGGCGGCCTCATCAAGAACGGCTGGTACGGCGGCATCGCGGAGAACGGGAGCATCACCGGCTTCGATCCGACGACGGGCGCCGACGTCCCCGGCCAGGCCTCGAACGTCACCACCAACGCGGCGTGCGCGGCGGTGGCGTACGCCGTCGCCAAGGGCAACATGGCGCGCGTGACGGACACGTTCTACAAGGGTCCTTCCATCGCGGGCATCGTCAACAAGCCGTGAGTGCGCGCGGGGGGGCCCGCATCGACGCTTGTCGTGTGGGGGTGAGGGGTGCTAATCGACTGCGCATGAGCACCGAGCAGGCCGAGCCACAACGGTATCTCCACGCCGAGATCGAGGCGCGCTGGCAGCGCTTCTGGGACGAGCACGAGACGTTTCGTGCGAGCCGGACCGACCTTTCGCGGCCCAAGCGCTTCGTGCTCGACATGTTCCCGTACCCGTCCGGCGCCGGCCTCCACGTCGGCCACCCGGAGGGCTACACGGCCACCGACATCCTCGCCCGCCACTGGCGCATGAAGGGGTACGACGTCCTGCACCCGATGGGGTGGGACGCCTTTGGCCTGCCCGCCGAACAGTACGCCATCGAGACTGGCACTCACCCGGCCGAGACCACCAAGCGCAACATCGAGACCTTCAAGCGCCAGCTCAAGAGCCTGGGCTTCTCGTACGACTGGTCGCGGGAGATCGACACGACCGATCCGGCGTACGTGCGCTGGACGCAGTGGATCTTCCTCCAGCTCTACAAGAACGGCCTCGTCTACCAGGACCGCGTCAACGTCAACTGGTGCGCCGCCCTCGGGACCGTGCTCGCCAACGAGGAGATCGTCGACGGCAAGAGCGAGCGCGGCGGGCACCCCGTCGTCCGCACGCCTCTCCGCCAGTGGATGATGCGCATCACGCGCTATGCGGACCGGCTGCAGGGCGATCTGGACGCCCTCGACTGGCCCCATGGCACCCTCGCCATGCAGCGCGACTGGATCGGCCGGTCGGAGGGCGCCCGCATCGTCTTCGGCCTCGAAGGCCGCGCGGACACCTTCGAGGTGTTCACCACGCGCCCCGACACGCTGATGGGCTGTACGTACTGCGTGCTGGCGCCGGAGCACGCGCTCGCGCTCGAGCTCACCACGGCGGAGAACAAGGAGGCTGTCGCGGCCTACGTGAAGGCCGCCGCGTCCAAGAGCGACAGGGACCGCACGGCCGACGTCAAGAAGAAGACGGGCGTCCCGACAGGCGCCTTCGCGATTCACCCCATCAACGGCGCCAAGGTGCCGATCTGGGTGGCCGACTACGTGATTGGCGGCTACGGGACCGGGGCCGTGATGGCCGTCCCGGGGCACGACGATCGCGACTTCGCGTTTGCGAAGGCGTTCGATCTGGCCATCGTGGAGGTAGTCAGTCCGGATGGCGCGCTCCACGCCCCCCTGGAGGCGGCCTTCGTCGATGACGGGATCGCCGTGAACAGCGGCGAATTCGACGGCCTCACGACGGCCGCCTGCAAGAAGGCGATGATCGACAAGCTCGCGTCCCTGGACAAGGGCGGCGCGCGCATCACCTACAAGCTGCGTGACTGGGTGTTCTCGCGCCAGCGCTACTGGGGCGAGCCCATTCCCGTGTACTTCCCCGTGACGCTCGGCGACCCGAGCGGCGATCCGCGCAAGGGCGCAGCGCACACGATCCACCACGATCAGCCGATCGCCGTGGACGAGTCCGAGCTCCCGCTCCGCCTGCCGGATCTGTCGGACTTCAAGCCCGGGGACGACCCCGCGGGGCCGCTGGCGCGCGCCGTGGACTGGCGGTTCTTCCAGAAGGACGGCAAATGGTACGCCCGCGAGACCAACACCATGCCTCAATGGGCGGGGTCGTGCTGGTATTACCTGCGCTTCACGGACCCGCAGAACCGTGAAGTGGGCTGGTCGGAGGAGGCTTATCGCACCTGGATGCCCGTCGATCTCTACGTCGGCGGCGCCGAGCACGCGGTGCTCCACCTGCTCTACGCGCGGTTCTGGCACAAGGCGCTCTTCGATCTGGGCTTCGTCAAGGACAAGGAGCCCTTCATGAAGCTCGTCCACCAGGGGATGATCCTGGGCGAGGACGGCGAGAAGATGAGCAAGTCGCGCGGGAACGTCGTCAACCCGGACCACATCGTCAAGATGTTCGGGGCGGACGCGCTGCGCATGTACGAGATGTTCATGGGCCCTCTGGAGGCCGTGAAGCCGTGGCAGACGTCCCAGGTCTCGGGCGTGGTGCGCTTTCGTGACAGGCTGTATTCTGCCGTCACGAGGAGCGTCCCGGGCGCGGCCATGGGCGAGGAGACGAAGAAGCTCCTCCACCGCACCATCAAGAAGGTCGGTCAGGACATCGAGGCGATGGCCTTCAACACGGCCATCAGCGCGATGATGGTGTTCACGAACCACCTCTACACGCTCTCCGAGATCCCGCGGGACGCCGTGTTGCCGATGATCCTCCTGGTGTCGCCCTTCGCGCCGCACCTCGGCGAGGAGCTGTGGAGCCTCACGGGACACACGGAGTCGCTCGCTTACGAGCCGTGGCCCGCTTACGACGAGGCCCTCTGTGTGGACGACGTCGTGGAGGTGGCGGTCCAGGTGAACGGCAAGGTCCGCGGCAAGGTCACGCTGGCCAAGGCCGCCACCGAGTCCGACGCCCGCACAGCCGCCCTCGCGGTCCCGGGCGTGGCCCTGTTCACGGACGGCAAGCAGATCAAGAAATTCGTCTACGTGCCGGGGAAGATCGTCAATCTCGTGGTGGGTTGACGTCGCTCTCGTGGTGGGTTGACGTCGCCCGGGGGGCGTCCCGTGGGCCCGGCTCGCCCCGACCGTGCGCGGGTGGGGGCGCTGCGGAGACGCGCCTCGGGCGCTCCCGGGGGGAGCGAGACGCCTCCCGCGCCCCCAGACTCTGCTGATCGAGGGGCCTTGTCAGCTCGCCTGTCGGGCCGCGAGCGCCACGTAGTCGATCTTGCCTGTCGTGGTGCGGGGGAGGTCCTCCAGGAGGAAGACCTTCTCCGGCACCATGTACGGCGGGAGCACCGTCGCCAGGTACATGCGGAGATCGCGATCCGTCGTCGTGGGGCGGGGATCTTCCTTCTTCATCGCGACGAAGGCGTGGAGGACCTTGCCGAGGCGCGCGTCCGCGACGTCCAGCACCGCCGACTGCTCGACGGCAGGGTGCTTGTGGAGCGCCGCCTCGATCTCGCCCGGCTCGACGCGGTAACCGCGGATCTTCAGCATCCTGTCGATGCGACCGCGGAAGTAGAAGAGGCCGTCCGCCCCGCGCTCGACGCGGTCCCGCGTGGGGAAGGGGCCGCCGCCGAGGGTGGTCACGCCCGTCACGTACAGCTCGCCGAGGCCCGGGCCGTCCACGATGGAGCCGTCCTCCCCGAGCAGCTCGCACGGCGAATAGGGGCACGCGACGCCGATCGGGGTCTCGCGAATGCCGTCCAGGTCCTTTCGCACGATCGCGTGGTACGTGCAGACGTTGGTCTCCGTCGGGCCGTAGAGGTTGAAGAGCTCCGCCGCCGGGCACCGCTCCGCGAACGCGAGCAGCTCCTTGGGCGGGAACACCTCGCCCGCGAACAGCACCGCTCGAAGGGTCGAGTCCAAGGACTCCCCCGGTGACAGGGCCGCTCCCAGCCTCATGAAGAGCGACGGGACGGCGTAGATGACAGTGGGGCGCAGCGCCTTGACGGCGTCCTTCAGCGCGCGGCCGGAGGCCAGCTCGCGGCGACCCGGGATCAGCAGCGCGGCGCCCGCGCGGAGCGTCGCGAGGTGGTCGAACCAGGCCAGATCGAACACGAGCTCCGCCGCGCGGAGCACGCGATCCTTGGCCGAGAGGCGGATTCGCGAGGTCCAGAAGCCCAGGAAGGCGTCGAGCCCCTCCCACGTGATCGGCACCGGCTTGGGCGTGCCCGTGCTGCCGGACGTGTGCAGAATACAGGCCACCGAGACGTCGCGCAGCGCGAGCTCGTGGCCCGGCGCGGAGGGCGCCGTCGGGATCGACAAGGTGCCTTGATCGTCGAGGACGACCCGCAACAAGGCATCTTCCGGATCCAGCGCGCGGAGCGCGTCGAGGGCCGCGGAGGCCAGCACCTGCGCGCCCTCGTCGCACACGAGCGCGCGGCACCCGCGGCTCTTCAGGATGGAGGCGAGCCGCTGCGGCGGGGCCGCGGCGTCGAGGGGGACGGCGACGGCGCCCGCCGCGAGGACGCCGCACAGCGCGACGGCCTCGTCGAAGCCGCGCCCCGACGACACGAGCGCGACGGCGGCGCCGGGGAGGATCCCGTTCTTGCGGAGCGCGCGCGCCACGTCCTCGGCCCGCGCCGCGAGCGTCGCGTACGACAAGGACCCTGTCTGTGACACGAGGGCAGGGGCCTCGCCGTGCGCGGCGAGCCCGGAGGTGGTGAGCCGGAACATGACCTTGTTCGTGATTTGCCCGAGGGCCGTCCGCGATCAGAGAGCCTGCGGCGCGGCGATGCGGGTCAGGTAGTCGATGAGGTCGATCTTCGTGACGACGCCCACCACCGTGTCGCCGTCCATCACGACAGCCAGCTTGGCGTCGCCGAGCACGCCCTTCAGCAGCTCGACCTTGGTGGAGGGCGTGACCGTCGCGTAGTCGCTCTCGATGATCGGCTCGATCGCCGAGTCCTGCGTGACCTTGCCGGCGAGCAGGTGGCGGAGCACGTCGACCTCGTGGACGAGGCCGCGCAGCTTGCCGTCCACGATCACGGGCACCTGGCTGATGCCGTGCGACTTGAGCGTGTCGATGACCTCGCGCAGCGTCGTCTTCGGCGTGACGTGGACGACGCCCGCGTGGGGCTTGCCGGCGAGGAGATCGCGCACGGTGCCGAAGCCCTTGCCCTCCTCTTCGAGGAAGCCGTGCTCCTTCATCCAGTCGTCGTTGAAGATCTTGGAGATGTACTTGGACGCGCCGTCGGGGAGCAGCACGAGGATGTTCTCCTTCTTGCCGCTCGCGCGCGCGTACTTGATCGCGCCCGCCACCGCCGCGCCGCCGGAGCCGCCGACGAACAGGCCCTCGAGCCGCACGAGATCGCGCGTCATCAGGAAGCACTCGCGATCGTCGACGCGGATGATCTCGTCCACGATCTTGAGGTTCATCGTGGAGGGGAAGAAGTCCTCGCCGATGCCCTCGACCTTGTAGCTGAAGGGCTTCGTGATGCGGCCCGTCTTGATGTAGTCGTAGTAGAGCGAGCCGACCGGATCGACGCCGACGAGCTTGATGTCGGGCTTCTTCTGCTTGAGGAACTTGCCGATGCCGCTGATCGTGCCGCCGGTGCCCATGCCGGTCACGAACACGTCGAGCTCGTGGCCGCACTGGTTCCAGATCTCGGGGCCCGTCGACAGGTAGTGCGCGTTGGGGTTCGACTGGTTGTGGTACTGGTTCGCGTAGAAGCAGTTGGGCGTCTCGGCCGCGATGCGCTTGGCCACCTGGTAGTAGCTGCGCGGGTCGTCCGGCTCGACGGCGGTGGGGCAGATGACGACCTTCGCGCCGTACGCGCGGAGGCTCGAGATCTTCTCCTGGCTCATCTTGTCGGGCATCACGAAGACGCACTTGTAGCCGCGCACAGCGGCGACCATCGCGAGCGCCGCGCCGGTGTTGCCGCTCGTCGCCTCCACGATCGTCCCGCCGGGCTTGAGGCCCGCGGCCTCCGCGTCCTTGATCATGTTGATCGCGACGCGGTCCTTGTGGCTGCCGCCCGGGTTCAGGTACTCGAGCTTGACGTAGATCTCGCTCTCGATGCCCTCGGTCACGTGGTTCAGCTTGACGATCGGTGTGTTGCCGACGGCCTTCGTGACGTCGCTCTGCGCTCCTCGCATCATGGGAGCGCGTCTTAATACCTGGCGGACTTGGGGGGTAGCGTTTCTCGTGGCCCGCTCGCGCACGCCTCTTGCCGCGGAGCGCGTTCCGCGAGAAAAGTGCAGCCGGACTACCGCGTGGCCAAGACCGACGAGCTCCCCCGTGACGACGACACGCTGACTGCGACCGCGGCGCTCCGCGCGGATCACGTCCGGACGAGCCGGCTCCGGCTCCTCGTCGTCGGCGACGGCGTGTACGCGACGTACCCGCTGCCGGAGCACGGCGACCTCATCATCGGCCGCTCCAACAAGGCGGACATCTGCATCGACGACCCCGCGATCTCGCGGCGCCACGCGGTGCTCCACGTCCACACGCCGCCCGTCCCCGCGAACCCGCGCGACTCGGCGAGCTTCGAGCCCGAGCTCCACATCGAGGACCTCGGCTCGTCGAACGGCATGCGCGTCCGCGAGAAGAAGCTCGTCGCGCGCCAGACGGTCGACGTCGGCGTCGGCGACACGATCGAGCTCGGCTCCACCGCGCTCATCGTGCAGCGCTCGCCGATGACGGCGCGCCTCCGCCGCCTGTGGTCGCACGGCGCCTTCGAGGCGCGGCTCGAGGACGAGTGCGCGCGCGCGGAGCGATCCGGCCTTCCTTTCTCGGTGATCCGCATCCACGTCGAGGGCGCGCTCCCGCCCGTCGCGGTGCAGGAGACGCTCGGGCAGGAGCTGCGCAGCATCGACGTCATCGCGACGTACGGCCCCAACGAGTACGAGTCGCTCCTCATCGACGCCGCGCCGGAGAAGGCCGACGAGATGGCGAGCCGCGTGACGAGCGGCCTCACGCGCCTCGGCGCGTCGGTCCTCGTCGGCCTCGCGAGCTACCCCAAGGACGGCCGCACGCCGGAGGAGCTGATCGCCAAGGCGTGCGCCGCCGTCCGCGACATCGAGGAGGCGCACAGCCCGCCCGTCGTCGTCCCCGACGGCACGATGCAGAAGCTCTACAAGCTCGTGAAGCGCATCGCCGCGAGCCCCATCAGCGTGCTCCTCCTCGGCGAGACGGGCGTCGGCAAGGAGGTCATGGCGGAGACGATCCACCGCGAATCTCCGCGCGCGTCGAAGCCCCTCCTCCGCCTCAACTGCGCGGCCCTCTCCGAGCAGCTCCTCGAGAGCGAATTGTTCGGCCACGAGCGCGGCGCCTTCACGGGCGCCGTCGTCGCCAAGCCGGGCCTCCTCGAGACGGCGCACGGCGGCACGGTGTTCCTCGACGAGCTCGGCGAGATGCCGCAGAGCACGCAGGCGAAGCTCCTCCGCGTGATCGAGGACCGCCAGGTCCAACGCGTCGGCGGCCTGAAACCCAAGGCGATCGACGTGCGCTTCGTCGCCGCGACCAACCGCGACCTCGAAGAGGAGATCGCCAACGGCCGCTTCCGGCAGGACCTCTACTTCCGCCTCAACGGCATCGCCGTCACCATCCCCCCGCTGCGCGAGCGCGTGGACGAGATCGAGGGCCTCGCGACGGCCTTCATCCTCCACGCCTGCCAGAAATCGCAGCGCGACGACGTCCCGCTCCTCTCGCCGGCGGCCCTCGCGCTGCTCCAGGGCTACACGTGGCCCGGCAACATCCGCGAGCTGCGCAACGTGATGGAGCGCGCCGTCCTGCTCTCGACCGAGGGCGTGATCCTCCCGGAGCACCTGCCCCTCGACAAGATGGGCGCCACCGTCGCCGCGCCTTCCGGCCCCTGGGGCCCGCGCCCGCACGACGTGATGCGCTTCGTCCCGCGCCCGCCCCCGAGCGCCCCGCGCGCGCCGCACGCCCTCACGGTGCCGCCGCCGCCCGTCTCGTCGTCGGGCTTCGCCCCGCGGATCTCGTCCTTGCCCCCGCCGTCCGCGCCCCCGCGGCCGGATCCGCCGAGCAGCCGGCCTCCTCCTCTCCTCGGCGACTCCGACGCGGCCATGTTGCGCCCGTTGCGCGGCCGCGACGAGGGCGAGCGCGAGCGCATCCTGTGGGCTCTGGAGCGCTGCGCCGGCAACCAGACCAAGGCGGCCCGCCTCCTCGGCGTCTCGCGCCGCACCCTTGTCGCCCGGCTCGAGGAGTACAACCTCCCCCGCCCCCGCAAGAACGCCCCGTAGACCAGCCTGGATCGCGTCCTGGATACAGCCTGAAAACAGCAGGAGAGTGGGGGGCGCGCCAGGCGTCGCTCCTCCCTGCCGGCTCCGCCCCCCACGCGTCTCCGAACCCCCCCGCCCCCGTCGCGCCGCTTCTGCGGACCGTCGCGAACCTGGCTTCGACTTGCGCGTTCAGCCCTGACCAAACGCAGAACGCAGATACGACAGACCGCAAGATTTTCTTGCGCACCACGTTCGTAAACCTGCGCGTGCTTTGCGTCGGGGGTGAAGTGCCTGCACGTCGCAATTTGGAGAAAATCCCCGAGATCCGACTCTCACGCGTTCGGCCCGGGCCTTGCCGTAGGCCCGCCCCGTGCGCCCCCCCACGAAGACAGTCCCCGGCACCGGCCTGTCTCCCGTCCCCTACGTACTGCTGGTCATCTTTTCAGTCGTCCTGTTCCTGTTCTGGGACGGGCCGCTCTGGGCCGCCAAGCGCGAGGCGTCGCACGTCATGCGGTTCCTCGTGTCCTATGCGGCGGTGATCCCGGCGGCCGCGCTGCTGCTCCTCCTGGCGCGGCGGTTCAACTGGTCGCACCTGATCGCCGCGACCGCGTCCACGTGGGCCATCAAGCTGATGTTCACGTCGACGGTCTACCTGGTGATCGCGCGCGGGACGGCCCACATCCCTGTCGCGGCGCCCCTCCCGCCCTCGTCGTCCACGCAGGCGACCGCCGGCTGGGAGTACCGCCCTGCAAAGGGCCAGTTCGCCCACGGCGCGGTCAAGGGCGCCGTCGTCCTCGGGGACACCCCGGCGCCCGGCGCCATCGTCCTCGTCGACAAGCCCCTCCCCGGGGCCGAGCTCGCGGACGCCAAGGGTCCGCTCCACCTCTGGGTCGGCGGGAACCGCTACTCGGAGAGCGTCTATCTCGGGCAGGTCGGACAGGACCTCGCCATCGAGAACAAGGATCCTTCCCTCCACACCCTGCATCTCTACGAGCGCGGCCGCACGGTCTCCAACGTGCCTGTGCCCGCGACCGACAAACCGCACCCCCTCGTGATGCCGGACCCCGGCGTCTACGAGGCCCGGTGCGACACCCACCCGACCGAGCGCGCCACGATGGTGATCGTCGATCACCCCTACATCGTGCGCGCCGGGACCGGCGGAGAGTTCACCCTAACGGACGTGCCGGTGGGGCCTGTGACGCTGATCGTCGTCTTCCGCGCGAGCGAGAAGGAGACGGCCAGCATGGTGCGCCGTGTGACGGTGCGTGTTGAAGCTTCGGAGACGACTGTCGTGCACATCGATCTCTCGACACCGGAGGTTGGCGAAGAGCGGCTATGAACAATTCCCGTTATGCAGTGATCGCGCTCGGCGCGATCGCCTTGACTTCATGCGTCGACAAGGATGACTGGAATCCTGATCGGTTGGCGCAAGGAAAGGCCGGCATGGAGGACCAGCGCCTCGCTCGAGGACAGGCTTCCTACACGACCTATTGCTCCGGTTGCCACGGCGCGAACGGCGACGGGCAGGGCCCCGCGGCCCGGTTCCTCGAGCCGAAGCCGCGCGATTTCACGAAAGGCAAGGTCAAGTTCGCGAGCGTGCCGGCCGGCGAGATGCCCACCGACGCGGATCTGTACCGGACGATCACGATGGGTCTCCACGGCACCTCGATGCCGTCCTGGTTCCTCCTCCCCAAGTCCGAGGTCGAGGACATCATCGAGTACATCAAGACCTTCACCCCGAACCGGAAATCCCCGGGTGGCATCGTCGCCATCCCGCAGGATCCGTGGACGAAGTCGCCCGAGAAGGGCATCGCCGAGGGCGAGAAGCTCTACCACGGCCTCGCGGCCTGCATGAGCTGCCACCCGGCGTACACGACCAAGCCGAAGATCGTCGAGTCGATGAAGTCGTACGACGTCCCGTTCTCCACCTTCCGTCCCAACGCGTACGAGAGCGAGACGAAGGACAGCGAGTGGGGCGCTCCCATCCGCCCGCCGGATTTCCTCGTCGACCCGATCAAGAGCGGCACCGCGCGCACGGACCTCGTCCGCGTGATCGCGACGGGCGTCGGCGGCACCGCGATGCCCTCCTGGGGCGCGACCCTCACGCCGAAGCAGCTCTGGGGCCTCGCGTATTACGTGGAGTATCTGGCCCAGATGCGCGGCAGCAAGGAGGCCTTCGAACTCAAGAAGAGCCTGCTCGAGCAGCCCGCGTACACGCCTCCTCCGCCCCCGCCGCCGGCGCCGCCCCCGGACCCGACGGCCGATCCCAGCGCCGCCCCCAGCGCGAGCGCCAGTGCCACCGCGAGCGCAGGGCCGTCCTCGACCCCGACCGCGAAACCCACCGCGTCCCCGAAGTGAAGTGAGAACGTTCCATGCCGACTGAAGCCACACCGCTCGTCGACCGCAAAGTCGTCAAATACCACATCATCGCGGGGTTCGTTTTCTTCTACGTGGCTCTCTTCGCCGGGCTCTTCTATGCCCTGCAGCTGAGCCGCATCTACCCGTTCCCGGGCGTCGAGCTGCTCTCCCCCGGGCGCGTCCGCATGCTGCACACCAACGGTGTCGCGTACGGCTTCCTCTTCAACATGTTCATCGCCGCGATGCACTGGATCATCCCCCGCCTGACGGGGAAGCCGGTGCTGTCCAAGGCGCTCACCTGGTTCGTCTTCTGGGCGTGGCAGGCGATCGTCGGCGCCACGGCGTTCGGCCTCCTGACCGGCCGCGCGCAGGCCATCGAGTGGGGTGAGACCCCCGTCTGGATCGACCCTGTCGTGGTCGTCGGCGCGGCGGTCCTCATCGTGAACACCGCGACTCCGATCCTCAAGGTCGCGAAGCGCAAGCTCTACGTCACCCTCTGGTACTTCTCGGCCATGATGGTGTGGCTGCCCCTGACGTACATCATGGGCAACTTCGTCCCGCAGTACTTCGTCCCGGGCGCCGGCGGCGCGGCGGTGACTGGCCTCTTCATCCACGACCTCGTCGGCCTGACCGTCACCCCGCTCGGCTGGGGCATGATGTACTACTTCGTGCCTGTCATCCTGAAGCGCCCGATCTGGAGCCACACGCTCTCGCTCGTCGGCTTCTGGGGCCTCGCGTTCTTCTACCCGCTGAACGGCGTCCACCACTTCTTCTGGAGCCCGATCCCGATGTACGCGCAGTACGGCGCCGTCATGTCGACGATCGCGGTCGAGATCGTGGTGTTCACGGTCATCGTGAACTTCTTCATGACCATCCGCGGCAAGACGGACATGCTCCGGACGAACATCGCCCTGCGGTGGTTCTACACGGGCGCCGTCTGCTACTTCATGACCTGCTTCCAGTGCGCCTTCCACACGACCCTGACCCTCCAGAAGCTCATCCACTTCTCGGACTGGGTCCCGGGCCACGCGCACCTCGTCATGCTCGGCGTCTTCGGCTTCTGGCTCCTCGGCATGACCGAGTTCCTCTGGCCCAAGCTCGTCGGCAACGCGATGTACTCGCGCAAGCTGTCCTCGGCGGCCTACTGGCTCGCCACCGGCGGCACCCTGGTGATGTTCTTCGACCTCCTCGTCGCGGGCGTCGCGCAGGGCTACCTGTGGATGAACCTCGCTCAGTGGGAGAAGTCCCTCATCCTGAGCGCGCCCTTCTGGCACATCCGCACGCTGGCCGGCTCGGCCATCATCGCTGGCATCCTCCTGTTTGGATACAACCTGTGGATGACCGCCAAGAACCCCGGCACGCGCCCCGTGGAAGAGGGTGACGAGGCCGCGCCGGAAGCCAAGACCGAGGGAGCGCCGTCCGCGGCCCGCTCCGGAACGAACTGAGAGGGAGACAGCCATGGAGAAACTACCCACCATCATGCTCGCCGCCGGCGTCGGCTGCTTCGGCCTCGCCGGGCTGGTGAGCGGCTATCTACCGCTCGCGCACCTGAACCGCATCCCGATGAAGACGGTCGAGGAGATCACCCCCGAGGTCTCCTACGAGTTCATCGACCTGTCCAAGCGCTACCCCGAGCAGTTCAAGAAGTACTACGGGGAGCCGAACCTCGAGAACTTCCGCAAGGCGCTCCGGCTCGGGCGCGACACCTACATCGGAGAGGCCTGCTGGCACTGCCACTCGCAGTACGTCCGCCCGGTCTCCAACGAGGACCTGCGCTTCGGCAAGGTGTCCTGGGCCGGCGAGTACCAGAACGAGATGTTCCTGCCGCACCTCTTCGGTACGCGCCGCGTCGGTCCGGACCTCATCCGCGAGTCCGGCAAGCACGGCAACGACTGGCACGTCGCCCACTTCTACGACTCCACCGTCGTGGTCCCGACCAGCGTGATGCCGCGCTACACGTGGTTCTACGACGGCGAGCAGCCCAACGACAGGGGCATCGCCATCATCACCTACGTTCAGTGGCTCGGGAGCTGGGCGACGCCCGAGGCGATCGCCCGTCAGGAACGAGAGGAGGCCAAGAATGGCGCCGCGAAGTGAGCCAGTGAACATCCCCATCGAGGCCGACTCCGGCCCTTCGGGGAAGCGCGCGAAGATCCTCCTGTGGGTGTGCATGATCGGCGGCATCGCGATCGCCGGCGTCGCCTTCGCCTACAAGCTCGCGGAGTTCATCTTCACGCTGAACAGCAACTCCGTGCAGGGGTTCGCGGACGTGCCCGTCACGATCTACTTCTTCGTGGCGGCCGGCTGGCTCATCCTGCTCGGCTGGAGCTGGAAGACTGGCAAATTCAAGGACATCGAGTCCACCAAGTGGGACATGCTGAGGCAGGAGACCGAATATGAGCGCCGTGGAGAGTAAACCGTCCGATACTCCCGAGTTCATGGAGTCGGAGACCGGTGAGACGGTCATGGCGTACGACGAGTCGTCGCGCGTCCCGTGGTGGGTCGTCTTCGTCTGGGTCATCGCCATCACCGGCTTCGCCCTCTACTGCATCCGCTACCTCTTCCCGGATCTCGCCCTCTGGGGAGCTCCGTAGTCCCACCCCCGCGTCGGCAGATCGCCGGCCCGTCCCCCCATGAGCGCCTCGACGAAGACAGACATCGGGAGTGACGTGCTGGCGCTGCCGGCCCCCCCGCCCACACCCATCCTCGGGTGCGAGCACTGCGGCCTCACCTGCCGCACCGGCGATCAATACTGCTGCTACGGCTGCGAGATCGCGGCGCAGATCGCCAAGGAAGGCGCCGAGGAGCACGGCAAGACCAAGGCCGCGCTCCTCGTCTCTCTCCTCCTCTCCATGACGGTGATGATGCTGTCGCTCTTCCTCTTCCAGGAAGACGTGTACACCGTCGACGCGGCCGGAGCGTGGCTGTCCACGGCCTACCGCGTCGCGTCCGGCGTCCTCTCGACCCCCGTCATTCTCCTCCTGGGAGTGCCCATCTTGCGCCGCGCCTTCCGCACGGTCCGCAAGGGGCGCATGTCCATGGATCTCCTCGTCGGGGCCGGCGCCTTCGCGGCCTACGGCATCTCCATCTACGCCATCGCGCTCGGCCGCCGAGGCGTCTATTTCGACAGCGCCACATCGGCCCTCATCCTCTCGACGCTGGGCCGCTATCTGGAGGCGACGGGCCGCGCCAAGGCGTCGAGTCTCCTCGGCCCCTCGCTCCGCCGTTCGAGCGAGCCTGTCCTCGTCTTCGCGGACGGCGCCTTCGAGGCGCGCGCCCCCTCCCTCGTCCTGCCGGGCGATCGCCTCAAGATCGACACCGAGGAGGTCCTCCCCGTCGACGCGCGGCTGCTCGGCGCGGCGGCCGAGGTGAACCTGGGAGTCCTCACCGGCGAGTCCGTCCCCGTGCTCCGCCAGGTCGGCGACGAGATCCCCGCCGGCGCGATCATCGTGGCCGGGCCCATCGAGTGCGAGGCCATCCGGCCGCTCCGCGACTCGACGCTGGAGCGCCTCGCCGATCTCGCGAAGAAGCTCGCCGCGCGCCCCACCTCGCTCCAGCGCTGGGCGGATCGCTTCGCCGCGGTCCTCACGCCGCTCGTCGTGGTCCTCGCCTTCGGGACGCTCGCCGTCCACGTCCACCGCGCCTCCACGGAGGAGGGCGTGATCGCGGCGCTCGCCGTCGTGCTCGCGGCGTGCCCCTGCACGTACGGCGTCGCGACGCCCCTCGTCTTCTGGCTCGCGCTGCGCAAGGCGCTCGCGCACGGCGTCCTCGTTCGCTCCGCCGCCGTCTTCGAGGAGCTCTCCAAGGTGCGCGCCGTGGCCTTCGACAAGACGGGCACGCTCACCGAGCGCGATCTCTCGGTCCTCCGCGTCGACACCGACGGTGACGCGACGGCCGACGAGGTCCTCGGCTACCTCCTCGCGCTCGAGCAGGGCACGAAGCACCCCGTCGGTCAGGCCGTATTCCGCCACGCCGAGCAGGCGAACGCGCGCCCCGCGACCCTCACCGAACGCGCGCTCGTCCCAGGAAAAGGCGTGCGCGGCGTCGACGCCCAGGGCCGCGAGCTGCTCCTCGGATCGGCCGCGTGGCTCGCGTCCGAGGGCATCGCGCACGCCCTCTCGGCCGAGGCCGACTCCCGCGTCCGCGTCGTCCTCGCGCGCAACGTCGAGGACGTAGTCCCCTCAGCTACGGACTCCGCTCCGCCAAGCGGAGCTCCGCCTCCGCTGAGCGGACTTCGTCCTCCCAGTGGAGGCCGGCGCCGGGGCGAGGTGCTCGCGCGCGTGTTCGTCGGCGAGGTGCTCCGGCCCGAGGCGAAGGACGCCATAGGCGCGCTCGCCGCCGCCGGGATGAGCGCCTTCATGCTCACGGGCGACGGCTCCTCCGGCGCCTCCGAGGCCGCTGCGGCGCTCGGGATCGAGGCCTCTTCCGGCCTCTCCGCCGAGGACAAGGTGCGCGCCCTGGAGGCGGCCGGCGGCGGCGTCGCGATGGTCGGCGACGGCCTCAACGACGCGCCCGCGCTCGCCGGCACGCGCCCGAGCTTCGCGGTCCACGGCGGCACCGATCTCGCGCGCGGCATGGCGCAGGTCTCGCTCCTCACGCCGGATCTCCGCCTCGTCCCGTGGACGATCGCCCTCTCCAAGCGCGCCTTCTCGATCGCGCGAACGAACCTCATCGCCTCGACGATCTACAACCTCGTGTTCCTCACGCTCGCGACGATGGGCACGCTCCGCCCCGTGTGGGCCGGCATCAGCATGGCCACCTCGTCGCTCCTC
>WBZX01001103.1_pt1 | contig 21316 bp, 19 predicted proteins | sample 5204211 | NCBI WGS metagenome assembly WBZX01 (sample SAMN12344362, study PRJNA552823) | activated sludge metagenome | biome: Activated sludge suspended growth; feature: Nitrification reactor; material: Wastewater; isolation source: activated sludge from nitrification reactor of wastewater... | reverse complement strand
ACGAGGCGAGAGGCGCTATGCTCCGCCTCCGATGAAGCAAGTGATCATTCTCGGCTGCGGCATGGTCGGCACCACCATGGCACTCGATCTCGCGGCCGATCCGGCGCTGCAGGTGACGGTCGCCGACGTGCGCCCGATGGCCCTCGCGGCACTGTCGGCCCGCGCGAAGGTGAAGACCATCCAGACCGACCTCTCCGACCCCGCGGCCATCATCGCGCTGGTGCGGCCGTTCGATCTGGTGATCGGCGCGCTGTCGTCGTCGATGGGGCTCGCGACGCTGCGCGCGGTGATCGACGCCGGCAAGCCCTACGTGGACATCAGCTTCATGGCCGACGATGCGCTGACGCTGTCGCCGGCCGCCGCAGCTGCGGGTGTGGTCGCGGTGGTCGACTGTGGCATCGCCCCGGGCATGAGCAACATGATGGCCGGCTACGCGGCGTCGGTGCTGCAGCCGTGCACGCGCCTCGACATCATGGTCGGCGGCGTGCCCGAGCTGCGGCGGTGGCCGTTCGACTACAAGGTCGCGTTCGCGCCCTCGGACGTCATCGAGGAGTACGTGCGACCGGCTCGCATGGTCGAACACGGACAGATCGCCGTGCATCCGGCGCTGTCGGGCGTGGAGCTGGTCGACATCCCCGGCGTCGGCACGTTGGAGGCGTTCAACACCGACGGTCTGCGCTCGCTGGTGACGACGCTGGCGATCCCCGACATGAGCGAGAAGACCATGCGCTGGCCCGGACACGCGCAGCTGATGCGGGTGCTGCAGGCCAGCGGCTTCTTCTCGGACGAACCGATCGTGGTCGGCGGGAAGTCCGTGATCCCACGCGAGGTGACCTCCGCGCTGCTGTTCCCGCACTGGACCTACGCCCCCGGCGAGGTCGACCTCACCGTGCTGCGCGTGGTCGCGACCGGCACGAAGGAGGGCATGCGCGTGCGCATGATCTGGGAGCTCGTCGATCGGGCCGACACGACCTCGGGCTGCAGCAGCATGTCGCGCACCACTGGCCTGCCCGCGACGATCGTGGCGCGGCTGTTGCTGTCCGGTCGCTTCACGACCCCCGGGGTGCACGCGCCCGAGGTGCTCGGTGCGGTGCCTGGGCTGCTCGACGAGGTGCTCGCGGCGCTGGGCGAGCGCGGCATCCACTTCAGTTCGCGGCTCGAGCCGGCGTAGCGAACGACCCTGGGGTGGCGCCACCGGTCAGCGACCGTCGAGCAGGGGACGGCGGCCATGGTGCGCCCGTCCTTTCGATCCGCTCGGCGTGCCGCCGCGTACCGCCGTCTGCGTGACGCGAGCGACGCTCTGGGTTCTGGGCTTGCTGGCGTGCAGCCACACGTCTGCGGGCCACACCGCGGCCACGACCTCGACCGGTAGCGAGACGAGCGCCCCCGGTGCGAGCGGCAGTGGCTCGGACGAAGCGCGCGGGAGCTCGGGTGCGGACGACGGTGGTTCGAGTGGGATCGATCCGGGCACCGACGACGAGCTCGGTACCGCCTTCGTCGTGCGCGGCGGCACCGTGCTGGGGGCCGGGCGTGTCGACCTGCGCGTGCGGGACGGTCGCATCGTCGAGCTCGGCGCGCTCATGCCTGATGGTGACGAAGGCGTGCTCGATGCCAGCGATCGGTTCGTGGTGCCGTCGTTCATCGACAGCCACGTGCACCTGGCGTACGCCTTCGATGCGCCGACGCTCGCGCGCGGCGGTCTCGCGGGCGCGGTCGACCTCGCGGCGCCGCTCGACTTCCTCGCGCAGTCGCATGCGCCGCTGCAGCTGCGCGCGACGGGTCCGATGATCACCGCGATCGATGGCTACCCCACGCAGGGCTGGGGCGCCGGCGGGTTCGGACTCGAGGTCACGGACGCAGACGCCGCCCGGGCCGCCGTCGATCGCCTCGCGGCTGCGGGCGTGGCCGCGATCAAGCTGCCCATCGGCGAGGCGCCGAGCCTCGACGACGCGGCCATCACCGCGGTGGTGGATCGCGCCCACGCGTTGGGCCTGCCGGTGGTCGCCCACGCGCTTGCCGACGCCGATGCGGCGCGGGCGGCCGCGCTGGGCGTCGACATCCTCGCCCACACGCCGGTGGAGTCCCTCGCCGAAGGCACCGTGCAGGCGTGGGCGGGCCGCACCGTGATCACGACCTTGGTCGCCTTCGGCGGCCGGCAGTCGAGCATCGACAACCTCCGGCGGCTGCGCGAGGCCGGCGCGACCGTGCTCTACGGCACCGACCTCGGCAACACCGGCACGCCAGCGATCGACGCCGACGAGCTCGAGCTCATGATCGCCGCGGGTCTCGATGGCGCGGCGATCCTCGACGCCGGCGCACGCACGCCGGCGAGCACGTGGCACTTCGACGGTCTCGGTGGCCTCACTGCCGGTGCCCGCGCGAGCTTCCTCGTGCTCGCGCAGGATCCCGAGGTCGATCCGCGCGTGCTCGCCGAGCCCGACGTCGTCGTGCTCGACGGCGTGGTACAGACGCCGCTGCCGACGGCGGGTGACGGTCTCGCCGGGTAGGCGGCCGCGTGGCTCGGCGGGCTGGGCATCGACGCGCGCGCGAGCGCAGCATTCCACGAGGTCATCGGCGGTGACCCCTCGCGATCGGCGATACTGCAGCGACGATGTCTGCATCGCGACCGCCCGCGTGCGCTGCGAGCTTGCTCTTCGCGGCCGCGTGCGCGAGCGAACCCGCGACCCAGGGCACCGCCGGCAGCAGCAACGGCAACAGCAGCGGCGGCTCGACGACCACCACCACGAGCACGGGCACGCTCGACCCCGACACCTCGGCCGGGGACACCAGCGGCAGCTCGACGACGGCTGCGCACGGCTCGAGCAGCGACGGCGGCAGCTCGAGCACGGGCGTCGTCGACGACAGCTGCATGGTCTCGGGCCAGCTCGGCACCTGCGAGGACGTCATCGACTGCGCGTCGCTGTCGCTGCTGGCGATCTGCGACGGCGCGCCGTCGAACCAGTGCTGCCTACCCGACGCGACCGCGTGCTCGGTCGAGGGTGCACCGGGCCTGTGCCTGCCGACCGCCTCGTGCCCCGACGGCCTCGCGCGCACGCCGGGCCTGTGCCCCGGCGACGCCGACGTGCAGTGTTGCACCGATCCCGCGCTCGCCTGCGATCCGGACGCGATGCCGCTGCCCAACGAGGGCCTCGAAGAGCAGAGCTACGACGCCGCCTGCCCCGACGGCATGATCACCGTGGTCGACGTCTGCGTCGATCGCTTCGAGGCGTCGCTCGTCGTGATCGACGACGGCGGTGCCCCGATTTCGTCGTGGTCGCCCTACGTGCACCCCAGCGGTGTGAACGTGCGCGCGGTGTCGCTGGCGGGTGCAGTGCCGCAGGGCTACATCGACGGCGACACCGCCGCGAGCGCGTGTGCGGCGGCCGGCAAGCGGCTGTGCACCGACGCCGAGTGGCTGCGCGCGTGTCGAGGTCCGCAGGACACCACCTATCCGTGGGGCGACGCGGCGATGCCCGGCGTCTGCAACGACGCGCGCGCCACCCATCCTGCGATCGAGTACTTCGGCACCGCCGAGGCGTGGATCTGGTCGGAGCTCGACAACCCCTGCATCCTGCAGGTGCCCGACGGCCTGCAGACCACCGGCGCCCATCCCGGCTGCGTCACCGCCGAGGGTGCGTTCGACATGGTCGGCAACCTCCACGAGTGGACCGCCGATCCAGCGGGCACCTTCCGCGGCGGCTTCTTCGTCGACACCGTGCTCAACGGGCCGGGGTGCAGCTACGCGACCGTCGCGCACGATCGCTCGCACTGGGACTACTCGACCGGCTTTCGTTGCTGCGCCGATCCGACGTAGCGAAGCGCCCCGTGCTCGCGACGGTGGCAATGCGTGCGAGCCGGCTCACGCAGCGCGCACGGGCAATCGCTCGTCGCGAGGCCAGCCGCGTGGAACCAGCGGCGAGGAAGGGCGGTACGATGCTGCCCGCGCATCGTCGCGAAAGGGAGAGCAGACCCATGGAAGAATTCGTGCAGCAGCTGGTGGCGAAGGTCGGACTCGACGAGGACAAGGCCCGCATGGTCGTCGACTTCGTGAAGGAGAACGCGCACAAGATCCCCGAATGGATCGGTGGCAGCGAGGTGCTCGAGAGCCTCAAGGACAAGCTCCCGGGCGGCCTCGGCAAGCTCTTCTAGGCGCACCTTCGCGCCGGCCCGCCGCGTCGGGCCGGCCGCGCCGGCGCTACATCAAGTAGCCGAACCGCAGCAGCGAGCGCGCCGACGCGCGATAGCCCTCGTCGTCGAGCAGATCGAAGCCAAGGCCGTCCGCCAATCGCACGATGGTGTTGAAGGCCGTGGCGACGTAGATCGCCTCGCGCAGCGCCTCGCGGTCGACCCCGCTGGCGAGCGCCGCCGCGGCGTGCTCGGGGCCGAGCTCGTCGGGGCGCAGCGTCATCACGCGCAGGAACTCCAGCGTGGCGGCCAACGGGCGCGAGATCGGAGCCGTCGCGGGGTCGCGCAGCGCCGCCTGCAGGGTTTCCTCACCGAGCTCGTACGACGCGACCGCGCCGTGACAACCGGTTCAGAACCTGCACCGGTTGAGCGACGACACGAACGCGGCCATCAGCTCGCGCTCGCCGATGGTCCACGCCGACGGGCCCCGCATCACCGCCTGGAACAGCTGGTTCATCGCCTTGCCGAAGAACGCCGGGCGGTAGAGCAGCGCACGCACCACATCGGGCGGGCGACGCCGGGACAGCGCATGCATCATCATCAGCTTGAACTTGCCGACGAGCGCGTGCCCCGAGCGAAGTCGACGCAGCCTCATCGCGGGTCCCCGTCGAGGGCTGCGAGGGCACGATCACGGGCGTGGCTTGCACGTCCGATCGCCGCCGCGACCACCAGCTCGAACAGCACGTCGTCCTCGTGGCCCGCGGCGGCGAGGCGTCGCACGTCGTCGTCGGTGATGGCCCACGCCCGCTCGCGCACCGCCGCGGTGAAGGCCGCGAGATCGTCGGGCAGCGGCCCGCCCAACGCGGCCGCGCGGCGCATGGACGGCGAGCTATGACCGTCGCCCTCGAGCACGCGCCCGCGGACCGCGGCGAACAACGCGGCGAAGCGGTCGGTCACCGCGTCAGCATACCCCGACGCGCCGTCGCGCGACCTCGGGGCGCGCCCGAGTCGGCGGTGGTGCAAGGCCGCGTCAGTGCGGCTGTTCGCCCAGCAGCGTCGACGCCCGGCTCGCGAGCCACTGCGGATTGAGCACGCGCGACGTCAGCGAGCGCGCCCGCTCCGAGCGCATCAGCTGCACGAACCCGTGGCCGGCCCAGAACTTCGGCAGCATGCGTGCGCGCAGCCGCGTGCGGTAGAGGCCGCGGCCGACCCGAGACAGGCCCCCCTCGCGCGTGAAGTGACCGCCGATGGCGTTGGCCGCCAGCACGCCGGACTCGAGCGCGAACGAGATGCCTTCGACGGTGCCCGGCGAGACCAACCGCGCGGCCTCGCCGATGAACATCAGCCGGCCCTCGGCGACCATGTCGCTGATCTTCGTGGTGACCACCGCGGGGTGGCCCATCCACTTGCCGACCTGCTCGGCGCCACGCAGTGCCTCACCGAAGTGCTGCTGCAGCAGCTCCTCGAACAGCGCCTTCAAGGCCTTGGTCTCGGGCGAGCCCTCCGGGATCGTGAGGCCGATGTTGGTCACGCCACCCGGCTCGGGGAACGCCCAGATGTAGTAGCCGTCGAGGCGGCGATCCCAGATCATCGTGCCCTGATCCGCAGGATGGCGGCAGTCCTGCCACCAGCCCATGATGGTGCGGATGCCGGTCGGCGGGGTCTCGTCGAGGGAGAATCGCGACGGCGAGCCGTTGGCGCAGATCACCAGGTCGGCCTCGATCTCGCGGTCCGAGGTCTTGACGCCGCGCACCTCACCGTCGGCGCCGCGGAGCAGATCGATGACCTTGGTCTCCTGCTCGAAGCGCGCGCCGGCCTCGGAGGCCGCCAGCGCGAGCTGGTTGTCGAACTCGATGCGCGGCACCACCCATGCACCCTTCGAGCCGCTGAGAAACACGTCTTGTCCGCCGGGACCGCGCGCGAGCATCTTCGACATCGCGAGGGCCTTGGGCGCGAAGCGTTCGCGGATCTCGAGGTGATCGAGCACGGCGAGGCTGAGCGGCGAGAGTCCGCTGCCGCAGACCTTCACCCGGGGGTAACTCGACTTGTCGAGCAGGACCACCTCGGCGTCGCCACGGCGTGCAACGGCGAGTGCACAGGCGGAGCCCGCGGGACCAGCCCCGACGATCACGATCTTCGGCTTCGGCATGGACGCCCTGGGATAGTGCGGGCCCGCGATGCTTGCAACGGGTGGCTTCGCACGGGCGCGTGACGGCCGTCACTCGCAGTTCTCGACGCGCCGGTAACTTCGAACACGCGTCGTTCGAACCCATGTCGGCGTGCCGGGGTTTCTCTCGGGTGCGTCGCTACGGCACCGGCCGCTCGAGCGCCATGATGGTCTTCCGGAAGCGCTCGTTGAGGCCGCCGATGAACTTTCGCTGCACGTCGTCGTTGGCCTCGGGCGCCCGCATCAACGCCTGCACCAGATCGTTGCCGCGTCGGTACGACTCGACGAACTCCGGCTGCGCGATGCGTTCGCCCCGCGACTTCTTCTCCTCGAGGTCTTCGACGAAGTGCTCGAGCTCGTCGAGGGTCTTGTCGTAGTCGATCTCGGGGGCCGCCACCGCGGGCCCACCACCGACGACCTGCGCCGGGGCCGGTCGCGGACCACCAGGGGTCTCCCGGTGTGCCGCCCGATCGGCCCGATCAAGTGGCTTCGCGCGCGCGCCCGCGGGCTCGCGCGGCGCCTGGTCGACGTGCGCCTTGGCCGTCGCATCGGCCTCATTGCCGGCGGTGCTCGGCGCTCGCGGCTCCCGACGCGACGCGACAACCACGGCATACGCCACCAGACCGAGTGCAGCCGCGACACCGAGGATGCGGACACGCTTCACGACGCCGCCACTGTATCATCGCGTCCGGACGCACACGACATGGGCGATGAACGGACCGTATTCGGCAAGATCCTCGACGGGGATCTGCCCTGCCACAAACTCTACGAGGACGACCACGTGCTCGCGATGCTCGACATCTTCCCGCTGTCGACCGGGCACGCGTTGGTGATCCCGAAGGAACGCCGGGCGTTCCTGCACGAGCTCTCCGACGAGAGCGCGGCCGCCATCGGGCGCGTGCTGCCGCGACTGGCCCGCGCGGTGATGCACGCGACCGGGGCCACCGATTACAACATCCTGCAGAACAACGGCGCCAAGGCCCACCAAGCGGTGTTCCACGTGCACTTCCACATCATCCCGAAGCACGGCGATCGTGGGCTCGGACTGTCGTGGCACCCCAGCCAGCTGCCCGCGGCGCAGGCCACCGAGCTGGCCGCCCGCATCGTCGACGCGCTCGACGACTGACGCGCGCGAGGCCCCGAACCCCCGCGCCACGCCCGCGCCTGATACCATGCGGGATCGGGGGTCTGTCGGATGCGAAGCGGCACAGCGGCGCTCATGGTGGCCATCGCGTCGGTCGCGTGTGCGGCGGGCGAGTCGACCGAGTCGGGCGCTGCGCCGACGGCCGGCGTCATCAGCGTCGGTGGCGACACCGGCAGCAGCTTCGTCGATCCCTCGATCAGCTCCACGAACGGTGGCAGCGATCACGGACCGCCGCCCGACACCACCGAGACCGGCGACACCTGCCCGGTCGGCGCCGAGGGCTGTGACTGCACGCCGGGCGGCGCGTGCGACGAGCCGCTCGCATGCCTGGCGGGCACCTGCACCACCGTGCCCGCCGAGTGCGGCAACGCTCAGGTCGAGACCGGCGAGGCCTGCGACGACGGCCCCGCCAACGCCGACACCGCGGCGTGCAAGTCCGACTGCACCGCGCAGGTGTGCGGCGACGGCTTCATCGGTCCCGGCGAGGGCTGCGACGACGGCAATGCCGACGACACCGACGCCTGCACCAACGCGTGCGCCTTGGCGTCGTGTGGCGACGGCATGGTCCAGATGGGCGAGGGCTGCGACGACGCCAACGCCGACGACACCGACGCCTGCCTCGGCACCTGCGTCGCGGCGAGCTGCGGCGATGGCATCGTCCACGCCGGCGTCGAACAGTGCGACGACGGCAACGCCGACGACACCGACGCCTGCGTCGCCGGCTGTGCCGCCGCGAGCTGCGGCGACGGCCACGTGCAGGCGGGCGTCGAGCAGTGCGACGACGGCAACCTCGCCAACGGCGACTCCTGCAGCAGCGCGTGCGCGTGTCCGCAGCTTGCCTTCGCGGGCGCCGGCGACATCGCGGGTTGGAGCACCTCGGGCGGCTGGGGCCTGTACAACGCGACGCCGATCAGCTCGAACGCTGCGGTGACCTTCACGACCCAGGGCCAGGTGTTCGGCACCGACGGCAATCGCGTACCGCCCTACCCGGGCGCCGAGCTCGAGGCCTCGAGCGCGACCACGACCAGCTTCGTGCTGCCGAGCCAGCTCGAGTTCCGCTCGTGGCACGTCGACGAGGGCGGCCCGACCTACGACAGCAAGCGCATCTCGGTGTCGACGGACGGCGGAGCCTCGTGGACGATCTTCGTCGACTGCAGCGACGGCGCCCTCGACGATCAACCATTTTGCGTGTACCAGCCGGGACCGCGGGCCGAGGGCGCCTTCGACGACGTCGTGATTTCGTTGGGAACGTTTGCCGGGCAGTCGGGCCAGCTCCGCTTCGAGTACGCCAGCGGCGACACCTGCTGCACGTTCGAGCAAGGCTGGTACATCGACGATGCGAACTTCGTGACGTGCGGGTAGCACGATCGAAACCAAGGTCGCCGTAGTGTTCGTGGCGGCGCGTACGTCGAGAAGCCCCGACGAGGTTCGCAACGGCGCAGCGCGCCCTACGCAGGCGCATCGTCCACGCTGGGGCGTTCGAACGCGCGCAGGTGGGCGAGTTGCCCATCTGCGGACGTGCAGCGGCGGCGTTGGCCACGGGCGCGCGCGCCGACCACGACGCGGGAACCCGCAGGGCGAGAAGCACAACGCGGTGCGCGTTGCACAATCATCTCGACCACGCGCGACGCGAGGCACCACCGTGCTACGCCGACTCCATGCTGGAAGCCCTCGACCGGGAAGCTGCGGGACCGTTCGAGCCCGCCGCCGACATGTTCGTTCGCTGCGGTGACGGCGGGCCCGCGCCGCGTGCCCCTGCCCCGCCGCGACGCCCGCTCGACTGGCCCGGGCCCGGACCGATCGACCTGGCGGTGCACGACTTGCCGCACGCCTCCTCGACCACCGAGTGGTGGTACCTGAAGGCGCACGTGCAGACCGTCGACGGCCGCGCGTTCTCGCTGTTCGCGGCGTTCTTCCGGGTGCTCACTGGCCGCGACGAGGCCACCGGCGAGCTCGAGTACGCCCACTCGCTCACGTGGGCGATCTCCGACGCGGGCCGCCGGCGCTACGTGACGCAGTCGCTGGTCGATCGCGCGGCGCCGCGGCTCGGCATCGAGAAGATCGACCGCGGCGAGGGCACCCGCGACACCCGTATCCGTCGCGCGATGCGAGAGGTCTGTGCCCGCGGCAAGGTGCCCTACCCCGATCGCATGTTCGAGCGCACGCCGCACGTCGGTCGCCGTCGCCTCGAGCTCGAGTTCGATCGCGCGCGACTGCACAAGTCCGACGACGGTCGCTACCACCTCGAGCTGCACCACGACGAGCAGCGCATCGGCGCCAAGCTGACCTTCACCCTCGAGAAGGCGGCGGTGCGCCACGGCGACGAGGGCGTCGTCAAGGGCACGCAGGGCGAGGACATGTTCTACTACTTCGTGCCGCGCTGCCGCGTGGAGGGCGAGCTGCTCGACGCCGGCGTGGCGGTGCCGCTGGCGTCCGGCAGCGGCTGGTACGACCACGAGTTCGGTCGCCATCCCGAGGGCGAGGCCGCCACCCAGGGCAAGCGCGACGACGTCGCGTGGAACTGGTGCGGTCTGCAGCTCGACGACGGCAGCGAGATCTCGGCCTACCGCATCGTCGACCTCGGCACCCACGAGGTCTTGGGTGAGCGCGTGCTGGTGGTCGATGCCGATGGCACGCGCCACGACCTCCGCGGCAGCTTCGAGGGCACCAACCTGTGGCGTAGCACTCGCTCGTTCAACGAGTACCCCACGCGCTGGGCGCTGCAGGTGCCCGAGGCCGGGCTCTCGCTCGCGCTCGAGGCCGCGTTCGACGATCAAGAGTTCGTCACGGTGGTGTCGAAGCCGGCGTTCTGGGAGGGCCGGGTCGCGGTGCACGGCACCCGCGGTGGCCGCGAGGTCCGCGGCCTGGGCTACGTCGAGCGCAGCGGCTTCGCCAGCATCGACGATCTCGAGGGCTTCTTCGCCGCGGTCGGCAAGGAGGTCCGACGCTCGGTCGCGGAGCTGTACCCGCGCAGCCCCAGCTTCGAGCAGGCCCGCGACCTCATCGCGAGCGAGTCACGCCCGGGCTGGATGGACGGTGTCGACGTCGAGCGATTCGCCCGCACGATGATCCACCCGGTGCGCGACATCACCGATCGCGGCGGCAAGTCGTGGCGCTCGTACGCGGCGCTGGCGTGCTGTGACATCGTCGGCGGCGACTCGCGCAAGTTCGTGAAGTGGCTGGCGATGCCGGAGTTCATGCACGTGGGCTCGCTGATCGTCGACGACGTACAGGACCGCAGCGACGTGCGCCGCGGCGGACCCACCGTGCACCGCGTGTACGGGGATGCCCATGCCATCAACAGCGGCACCGCGGCCTACTTCATGGGCCAGAAACTGCTGAACTCCGACGAGGTCTCCCACGCCGATCGACTGCGCCTGTACGACCTCTACTTCGAGGCGCTGCGGGCCGGTCACGCCGGGCAGGCGCTCGACATCGAAGGCTTCGACGACGTGGTCGACGACGCGGTGGCGCGCGGCGACGGGCCTGCGCTCGAGCACCGCATCCTGGCGATCCATCGCCTCAAGACCGCGGCGCCGGCGGCCGGGCTCGCGCGCATGGGCGCAGTGGCGGGCGGCGGCAGCGAGGCGCAGATCGAGGCGGTCGGCGACTTCTTCGAGGGCCTGGGGCTGGCGTTCCAGATCATCGACGACGTGCTCAACCTGCGGGGCTTCGGCCGCGGGCTCAAGGCCACCGGCGAAGACATCATGTGCGGCAAGGTCACGCTGCCGGTCGCCAAGGCATTCGGTGCACTGCCGCTGGCGCGGCGGCAGTGGCTGTGGCAGACGCTGCGCAGCAAGCCGCAGGACCCCGCGGTCGTGGCCGAGTGCATCGCGGCGATCGAGGCGTGTGGCGCCCTCGATGCCTGCGTCGCGCAGGCGAACGCGCTGGTCGAAGCCGCGTGGCAGCGCTTCGATCCGCTGGTGGAGGACTCCTTTCCCAAGCTCGTGCTGCGGGCGTTCGGTTGGTATGTACTCGAGCGCCACTACTGATCCCTGCCACCATGGTCGACACCTGGGCGGCTTCGCCGGCGCGGACACCGGCGTCGGAGAGATCGCGTGCGCCGAGCCGGTACGCCACGATGTCGCGGCGCTGGCGATCGCGCCGCGCTGGCATCCCGAGCGCACGCTCGCGCTGTCCGGCCGCTGCCGCGGCAGCGTGATGGCGCGCTGGGCCGACAGCTGCCGACGCCACTTCGGCGATGCCGCGGTCCTGCGCCTGCGCAGCGGCCTGCCGGCGTGGGCCCAGGACCTCCCCGACGATCCGCCCGAAGAGGCGTGGTTCCCGGTCGGGTTGCAGCTGCGGCTGACCGAGCTGGTGATCGACGAGCTGCTCGGCGGCGACGCGCTGCGACTGGAGGCGCTGCTGCGCGCCGACATCGGTCGCGCGCTGCCGCGGGCCACCGCGATGTTCCTGCGTGCGGTCGGACCCGCCGCCGTGCTCGGGCGCGCGAAGCAGATCCATCCCCACCTCTACGACGTCGGCACCGCCACCGTCGAGCTTTCGCGCGGCCACGCCATCGTCGCGTGCGACGGCGCGACGATGTTCGGCCACCCGACCTGGCTGCTGCTGCAGTTGTTCGCCCACCGCGGATTCATCGCGCTGACGGGGCGCGACGTGGCAGAAGCGATCGCGATCGCGACGCGCGAGGACGCCGCGCGCATCGAGCTCGCGTGGACATGACGAAGCGAACGCGCGCCATCGTCATTGCTTGCGACGTCGCAGGCCGCCGGCGGTGAGCTCCGCTGCGGCGACGCGTCCGCGGCGGTACGCAGCAGCGTCGACGCGCAGCGGCGCGCACCGGCCGAGCCCGAGATTGGCGGCGACGAAGGCATCGAGCGCTGCGCGCTCGGCAGCGCGCTGCGGTTCGATCACGGCGAGCGCTTCGGCACTGGTCGAGGCCGCCTGCGCTCGCTCGACCTCGACGAGGCTGGCGGCGACGGCCTCGACGACGCCGATGCGGAAGCCTTCGTGCCAGCGCCGCGCTCGACCCGCGCCGTGGGTGGCCGAGAGCCACTCGATGCGGCGCACGAGCCACTGCCACAGCTCTTCCACGAGCTGACGATCGCGACCGCGTCCGACCAGTACGATGGCCTCGCCGTCGGGAGTCGTTCGCAGGTACGCGATGCAGCCGTTGGCCTGCGCGAGCGCGCTGGCGAGCGCGAGCTTCCACTTGCGCACGCGACGGCCGTGCTCGAGCGGCGCGTCGCGGGCGTCGACGATGGGATCGGGATCGTCGCGGACGTCACGCTCGGCCGCGAGCCACGCCTCGAGGCGGTGGCGATCGGCCAGCGCCTGCGCGCGCGCGGCCGCGAGCGCGGCCTCGTGGGGGTTGGGCGAGGTCGCGAGCGCCAGCAACTTGCGCACCTTCGCCAGCGCGGGCGGGATCTCGCCGGCGTCCGGGGCGTCATCGGCGGGCACCATCGTCGATGCGAGGGTACGCGATGGCGGCGGTCGACGCCGCCGCCATCCCGCCCCCGTCGCTAGCGCGCCGCCGGTGTGATCACGCCCAGGCGCGCGCCGGCCGGATCGCGCAGGAACGCAAAGCGACCCACGCCCTCGGCGTGGATCGGCTCGCCCTCCACGCGACCGCCGAGCCTGCGGGTGCGCTCGAGCGTGGCGTCGAGATCGGCGACAGCCACGTACGGCAGCCAGTGCGTGGGCATGCTCGCGACCGGCGAGGCCATGATGCCACCGCGACTCTGGTCGCCGTTGCGCAGCACGTAGTAGGGGCCAGTCGGCATGTCCATCACGTCGTGCGTGTAGCCGAAGGCGCGCTCGTAGAACGCGAGCGCGGCGGCGGCATCGGGGCACCACAGCTCGTTCCAGTGGAACGCACCGGGGCCGCTCCCCTTGTCGCCGTCGGTCGTCAACGCGCGAAAGAGCATGAGCGTGCCGCCCTGCGGATCGGCGATCGGCTGCATGCGACCGACGCCGGGGATGTCGACCGCGTCCATCAGCGCTTTGCCGCCGGCGGCGGTCACCCGCGCCACGGTCTTGGCGATGTCGTCGACCGAGACGTACGCGAGCCACTGCGGCACGCTCACGCCCTTGGGCAGCGGCGCGAACCCACCGAGCTTGGCGCCACCACCCTCGATGATGGGGTACTCGGCGCCGGCCATGGGCACGCGGTCGACCCGCCAGGGCAACAGCTCGGTGTAGAAGCCGATGGCCTTGGCGTCGTCGTTGGTCAGGTACTCGAACCAGGTGAATCGTCCAGCATCGATGGTCATGGGGCGCTCGCTTTCGTCGGGTCAGGGGCCGCTCGAGCACCGCGGGCGCATCCCGCGGGCCCCTGCGGCCGCCACGTGTCGACCCCCAGTCGAACGAGCCCAACGCCACTCGACAGCCGGCCACGAGAAAAAAAAACTGCCCCCTGTCGAGTCGACCGCCCCTCGATCGACCCTGGGGTCGGGCCCCGTTGACCCCCTTCCGGCCCGAGAGCGAGATCCCCATGCAGTTCCTCCTCCTCATCTACGAATCCGAGGCCGAGACCGAGACCCGCGGCCCGGCGGCCTTCCAGGAGATGCTCGCCGAGTACCGCAGCTTCAGCGCCGCACTCAAGGACAGCGGCAAGCTCGTCGGCGGCGATGCGCTCGACGGGATCGCCACCGCCACCACCGTACGCGTGCGCGACGGCAAGACCCTGATCACCGACGGACCGTTCGCCGAGACCCGCGAGCAGCTCGGCGGCTACTACCTCGTCGACGCCACCGACCTCGACGACGCGATGGCGATCGCCGCGAAGATCCCTTCGGCGCGCTACGGCAGCATCGAGGTGCGACCGATCATGAGGTGGTCGTAGCCACCGCGGACGGCGAGGCTATGCTCGCGACCGTGAGCGACGCCCGCAACGAGCTGCAGGAGACCGTGCGCGCGCACCACGGCTGGGCCCTGGCCCGCCTGGTGCGATCGACGGGCGACCTGCAGCTGGCCGAGGACGCGCTGTCGCGGGCGATCGAGGCCGCGCTGGTGCAGTGGCCGCAGCAGGGCGTGCCCGAGGCGCCACGGGCGTGGCTGGTCCGTACCGCGCGACACAAGGCGATCGACGAGCTGCGTCGGCGCGACACCTGGACGCGCACGCGTGACGAGCTCGCGCTGCTCGATGCGCTCGGTGACGACGACGCCCGCGGCGACGATGCGCCGCTGGGCGACGACATGCTGCGGCTGCTGTTCACCTGCTGTCACCCTGCGCTGGCCGAGGATGCCCGCGTCGCGCTCACGCTGCAGGTCGTCGGTGGCCTCCAGGCCGACGAGATCGCCCGCGCCTTCCTGGTGCCGACCGCGACCATGGCCCAGCGGCTCGTGCGGGCGAAGCGGAAGATCAAGCACGCCGGCGTGCCCTACCGCGTGCCTGCGGCCGACGAGATCGACGCGCGCGCCAGCGGCGTGCGGGCGGTGGTCTATCTCATCTTCAACGAGGGCTATGCGGCGACCCACGGCGACGCGTGGATCCGCCACGATCTGTGCCGCCATGCGATCCGCGTCGGTGAAGCGCTGTGCGAGCTGCTCGGCGACGCCGAGACCACCGCGCTGCTCGCCCTCATGCTGCTGCACGCCGCTCGCCACGCGACCCGTGAGGACGAGCACGGCGATCTGGTGCTGCTGGCCGATCAGGATCGCAGCCGCTGGGACCACCCGCAGATCGCCCGCGCCACCGCGCTCACGACCGCCGCGCTGCGCCAGGGCCCACCGGGGCCGTACGCCCTGCAGGCCGCGATCGCGGCGGTGCACGCGAACGCTGGCGACGCCGCCGACACCGACTGGCGCGAGCTCGTCGGCCTCTACGATCGTCTGCTCGCGCAGGTTCCGAGCGCCGTCGTCGCGCTCAACCGCGCGGTCGCGATCGCCCACGTCGCAGGCCCGCGCGACGGCCTCGCCGCGATCGATGCCATCGCCGCCCGCTTCGGCGACGCCCTCGACGACTACTTCCCGCTGCACGCCGCACGGGCCGATCTGCTGCGCCGGGCGGGCGAAGTCGACGACGCCATCGCGGCCTACCGCCGGGCGCGCGCGCTGTGCCACAACCGCGCCGAGCTGCGCTTCCTGGCCCGCCGCCTCGCCGAGCTCGGGGCCGACGATTGAGCTGGCCTTGCGCTGCGGCTCACGCGGTGCGGCTGAAGCTCGGCTGCGCGGCCCCCGGGCTCGGTACGTCGAGATAGGCGTCGAACGCCATCGCGACGTTGCGCACGAAGTAGCGTCCGCGCGGTGTCACCCGCAGCCGCGTACCGGTGCGCGTGATGATGCCATCGAGCTCGAGCCCATCGAGCTCGTCGCGGGTGCGCGCCGAGGCCAACAGCGAGGTTGCGCCCGCCAGCTCGACCTCGCCGTAGCACATGAGGTCGTGGATGATGCGTTCGCGCAGCAGATCGTCGTCGCCCAGCCGCATGCCGTGGACGATGGGCGAGCGCCCCTCGCCGGTGGCCTGCATGTACGCCGGCAGTTCCTTGGTGACCTGCCCGAAGTCGCGACCGACCCGGCTGATCGCGCTCACGCCGAGCGCGAGCAGATCGGTGCCGGCGCGGGTGGTGTAGCCCATGAAGTTGCGCCGCAGCGTGCCATCGTTGCGGGCGCGCGTGAGTTCGTCCTCCTGCAGCGCGAAGTGATCCATACCGATCGCGTCGTAGCCGGCGCGGGTCAGCGTGCGCGCGGCCACGCGAAACAGCTCGACCCGCAGCTCGGCGTCCGGCAGCGTGGCAGGCCGGATCGCCCGCTGGTGCTTCACGCGCTCGGGCAGGTACGCGAAGTTGTAGACCGCGACGCGATCGACCCCGAGCGAGGCCACCGTCTGCACGGTGCGCTGGAACGACTCGATGCTCTGGTGCGGCAGGCCGTACACGAGATCGACCGAGATGCTGCGGATGCCCAACGAGCGCGCGCCCAGCACCATCGACTCGATCTGCGCGACGCTCTGGTGGCGACCGATCGCGCGCTGCACGTCGCCGTCGATGTCCTGCACGCCCATCGAGAGCCGGTCGAGTCCCAGCGAGACCAAGGTCTCGAGCTGGGCCATCGTGGTGACGCGCGGATCGACCTCGATCGACTGCTCGCGGTCGGGCAGCAGCGCGACACGCTCGTCGATCGCACGGAACAGCGCCCGCAGATCGGCGATGTCGAGCCACGTCGGCGTGCCGCCGCCCCAGTGCATCTGGACCACCTCGGGCCGCACCCCGCCGGTCTTCGCGAGCGTGCGATCGAGCTCGCGGCGTACGTGATCGACGTAGGCGCTGCCGCGGGTGTGCACCCGGCTCAGCACCACGTTGCAGGCACAGAACAGGCACCGCTGCTCGCAGAAGGGCACGTGCACGTACAACGAGATCGGCTGCCCATCGGCGCCCAGCCCCGCGAGCGCGTCGTCCCACTGCGCCGCGCCGTACCCCGTGGGCCAGTGCGGCACCGCGGGGTAGCTGGTGTAGCGAGGCCCTGGGCGGCTGTACTTGCTCAGCAGTGCTGCGCTGGGTGCGTGGGGAGCGGTCGACGTCGCGAGCATCCTGTGGGGCCTCGTTCGAAACAATGTACAGCCGGCACGTCGCACCGGCCGCGCGCAAAGCCGGCCCGCGCACCGAAGAATCGGAACGCCGCGGGCGGGCACCTGCGCAGCGATTGCGCGGGCGCACGCGCACGCCTGCGTTGGTCGGTGCCATCATCCCGCACCACCCGTGACCGTCAGCCCCTACGAGCTGCTCGGCGGCGATGCAGGCGTCCGCGCGCTGGTCGATCGCTTCTACGACGAGATGGACGCCGCGCCGGCGGCCGCCACCATCCGCGCGATGCACCCTGCCGATCTCGCGAGCAGCCGCGAGAAGCTGTGGCTGTTCCTGTGCGGCTGGCTCGGCGGACCGCCGCGGTACGTCGAGCGCTTCGGCCACCCGCGTCTGCGCGCCCGCCACCTGCCGTTCACGATCGGCGGCGACGAGCGCGACCAGTGGATGGCGTGCATGCGCACCGCGCTGGCGACCTGCGTGGACGATGCCCAGCTGCGCGAGAGCCTCGACCAGGCGCTGGCCCAGCTGGCCGATCACATGCGCAACCGCGTCGAGTGACGCTGCGACGCCGCGGCCTGCTAGCGCCCTGCGAACTCGCGGACCTGCTTGCACAGGAACTCGCCGTTTTCGTAGAGCTTGAACTCGAAGTCGAGCGCGCTGGCCTTCTCGACGTCGAACACCACGTTGCTGCACGAACCGTCGTAGTAGTCGGGCGCCGCGCGGCAGTAGGCCAGCTCGACCGCCTGCGTGAGGTCGAGCAGCTGCTGCATCTGCGCGTCGGTCATCAGCGTGGTGGTGAGCGCGGGCTTGCTGGCCTTGGGCTTGGCGAACCGCGTCACGGTGAACGCGACCGGCTCGCCGGGCAGGAACGCGGCGATGACGTTCTCCGCGACGGTGCCGCTCTTGGGGTTGGTGACGACGTTGTTGCCCTTCTGGCTCGAGAAGGTGTAGCCGTACACGCCGCTCGAGTTGAGCACGCGGGTGATCACCACAGAGTTGGCCGCGATGTCGCCGCGTTCCTTGTAGCGCGCGACCACGGCCAGGCCCATCGCGGAGGTGGCGTGGTCGAGCCGCGCGAAGCTGCGCTCCTCGACGGCGCGCTTGTTCCACAGACTCGCGTAGACCGCCTTCACCGCGCACGACACCGTGCGTGGCGAGACCTCGAGGTCCTCGTCGTCGGTCGGCACGACCTCGCAGTGGTGCTCGGCGTTGTCGAGCGCGTCGAAATCGCCGCGGAAGCTGTCGTAGAGCCCGGCGCCGTCGAAGCCCGGGATGTCCTCGGCGTTCGCGCTCGAGCGTACCTTGACGCTCTTGGTGCCGGCGGGTAGCTCGGCCTGCGCAGCGGCGACGATGTCGGCGACCAGCCCCTCGGGCAGCTCGGCGTCGAGGAACTGCTGCCGCAGCAGGTCGAGGTGGGCAGCGCGCTGCAGCGGCGAGAAGCTGCCTTCGCGCTCGGCCGCCACCGCCGCGGCGATCGACGCACGCAGCGCGGCGTTGGGCTCGAACGCGACGACCTGCTGGTAGAAGCGCACCGGCACCCCGACCCCGGCCGGGGTCGCGTCGTAGCCGAGCTCGGCGCTGACGCTGCCGGCATCGCCGGCGCGACCGAGCACCTTGGGGTGGACCAGGAACCCGAGATTGCCGGCCTTGTTGCCGAAGCTCGCGGACTGGTCGAGGCACTCCGCGGGATCGGCCGCGCACATCCGCGAGAACGCGGTGATCTCGGCGGTGGGGTCGATGTCGAGCTCGACCCACGGCTTGTTCATGCGCTCGGCCAGCTTGGCGGCGACCTCGGCGTCGGTCGAGGGCTCGATCACGAAGCCGGTGGCGGTGACCGACATGTGCACCGGACGATCGGCGAACTGCCGCAGCAGCGTGTGGTCGAGCGCGGCGCTGCGCAGCACCATGTTCGGCGTGCCGCGCTCCTTGGCCTTGAGGTTCACGTGGGAGCTCGCGTCCTGCACGTCCTTGGTGATGGTCGCGGCCACCACCGTGAGATCGAGCGGCAGCGTGGCGAACACCGGGATGTCGAGCGCCGAGAGGGCGTCGTTGTTCTCGGGGAACACGCGCAGGTAGCCCCACGCCTCGCCGAGCTGCATCGGAATGAAATCGAGCTGGCCGAGCACGCCGTCGATGGTGAGGTTCTCGACCTCGATCGCCGCCAGTGCGGCGTCGATGGTGTCGGCGTGTTGCTGGCTGCCGGTCGCGACGAAGCCGACCCGCGCACCCTCGACGTGGAAGTGCTCGCGCACCGCCTGGACCCCGCGCACGATGGTCTGCTCGGCGAGCACGTCCTGGGGGTAGAACTGGATACCGTAGAGCGTCGGCTGGTCGGGCGCGATGCGGTAGGCCTGGATGGTGCCCGCGAAGAAGCGCTTGTCCTGGCTGAAGTAGGTGGTCTCGTTGAACTGCTCGAGACTGTCACCGACCTGCAGCACCTGCTTCGCGAACGCGTAGTGGTACTTCGCCGCGTCACCACCGCCGGGGAAGTTGGCGTTGATGAAGTGAACCTGCGGCGCGGCCGGATTGCGCGCATCGACCAGGAACTTCACCGAGCTACCGAGCACCAGGCCACCGTCGCCGGTGAACGCCAGCGCGTCGAAGCTCGCAGCGCTGCCGATCTCGAGCAGCTCGCGGCCGAGCTCGTCGAGCTCACAGACCGCCTCGCGATCGCTGCAGCAATCGCCGAACTCGGTGCACTGCTCGTCGCACCAGCAGTTGCCGTTGGACTTGCCGCCGCAGTGATCGTCGTCACCGTCGCGGCAGCTGCCGATCGCGTCGGCCTTGCCGAGCGGGTGGCGGTCTTCGGCGTCGCGCGCGTCGAGCGAGGTGACCGAGCAGGCGCCGAGCACGGCGAGCAGCGACCAGGGGAGCCAGGGCGAGCGCATCGACGCGCGCCGTTTCCAAGTCGCGTGCCGGCCGCAAGTGCGCGGGATCGCGTGCGGGTCGTGGTCCGCAGCGCCGAGCCCTGGGATCGATTGCGCCCGGCGCGTGGCCACAGTCGGCGCCACCCGAGTCGTATGGAGGCATCATGGGCGCCATGCGTGTGAGCCGGGTGGCGTGGCGGGTGGGGTGGATGACGGGGCTGCTCGCGTGCGGCCCGCTGGTCCCCGCGCTCGGCGGTGGTGGCAGCGACAGCTCGAGCGGCGGTGGCGAGGTCGAGACCGGCGACCCGAGCGACACCGACACGCCGGGCGACCCGTCGGTGCCGGGCACGACGATCGGCTCGAGCGGTGATCCGACCGTCGGCAGCGGCCCCGACACCACCACGAGCGGCGGCAGCGATCCCGTCTGCGGCGACGGCTTGGTCGAGGGCGACGAGCAGTGTGACGACGGCAACGTCGACGACGGCGACACGTGCACATCGCAGTGCACGAGCGTCGTCGAGGTGCAGTGGAGCTACAGCCACGACGGGCTCGCGTCGTCGTTCGACGAGGCGACCGACGTCGCGATTGCGCCCGACGGATCGATCTGGGTGCTGGGCTCGACGCGCAACATCGCCGCCAGCTCCGACGTGTGGCTGCAGCAGCTCTCGCCCGACGGCGTGCCGCTGCTGACGTTCACGTACGATGGACCCGAGGGTCTCGACGACCACGGCACCGCGCTGGCGTGGACGCCCGACGGTCACATCGCGATCGCGGGCAGTAGCGAGTCGAGCGCGACCCGTGACGACATCCTCGTGCTGCGGGTCGATCCCGCGACTGCACAGCTGGTATGGGCGCAGACCTTCGACGGCCCCGACGCGGGCGACGGCCGATACGACGACACCGACGTCGGCAACGGCATCACCTCCACGGCGACCGGTGCACTCGCGGTGGCCGGCACGATCCGCATCGGCAACGGTGACTATGATGCCTGGCTCGCGCAGCTCGACGCCACCAACGGCGCGCTGCAGTGGGTACGCACGATCGCGGGCCCGGCCGGTGGGCGCGACGAAGGCCGCGACGTGCTCGCGGATGCCACCGGTGGCGTGATGCTGCTGATGACCGAGGACGACGACCACGGCTCGTCGCTGCGCCAGTTCGACGCCAGCGGGCTCGGCTTCAGCAGCATCCCCATCGAGGGTGCGATGGTCGCGGCCGCGTGGCGCAGCGACGCCGGCATCGTCACGACCGGCGCCGGCACCCCGCAGGAGGGCGACATCGTGGTGCAGGCGCTGCAGCCGCGCGGCGTCACCGACTGGCGCGTGTCGTACGGCAACGGCGGCTTTGGCGACGACGCCGGCGTCGGCGTGGCGGTGGGGCCCGGCGACACCGTGATCGTGGTGGGCTCGGTCGGCACCGGGGGGCAGCAGGACAACGCCTTCATCGGCGGCTACGACAACCAAGGCCACCTGGACTGGATCGACGCATACGACGGCCCCGCCAGCCTCAACGACAGCTTCGCGGCGGTGGC
>WBZX01001102.1_pt1 | contig 21341 bp, 23 predicted proteins | sample 5204211 | NCBI WGS metagenome assembly WBZX01 (sample SAMN12344362, study PRJNA552823) | activated sludge metagenome | biome: Activated sludge suspended growth; feature: Nitrification reactor; material: Wastewater; isolation source: activated sludge from nitrification reactor of wastewater... | reverse complement strand
CCTGCCGGACCCGAGCCGCGGCCACGCTCTCGGCCCCACAAGCCCGCAGCAGCTGCCCGATCTCGCCGCGTTGCGCGGCCACCCGCGCCTCGTCCGCCGCCCGGTCGGGGCTTGCACCGGGCTCGATCACCACGCGGCCGATGCCGGCGATATCGATAGCCAGCGGATCCGCGACCTTCAGCTCGACGCTCTCGACGACAGGCGCGCCGCCGATGGCCAGCTTGCCGGCTCCCCCTTCCGCCAGGGCGATGCGGACCGTCGGAGCGGCTGCCGTCAGCCTCGCCTCGGCGATGGCCAGCTCCCGCGCGAGCCCTTCGAGACGCTCGACCACGGCGCCGTCGATGGCAATGGCGCCGAGCTGCTGGCGTGCCGCCGCGATCTCCGCCTCGAGCCCGCGCGCCGCCGCGAGCACGCGGCTTTTTCCCTCGATCTCCAACGCCGCCCGCGCGCGCTCGTCGGCGCGCCCGCGCCGCATGTTGAGATCGCCGAGGCGCTGCACGTCCGCCGAGGCCTCCGTCTCAGACGCCGTGAGCTTCTCCACCTCCGTGCGCAGCCTCGACAGCTCGGCGCTCGCGGACGCCACGCGGTCCGCGTCGGCAGCCACCTTGGGCTCCAGCTCCGAAAGCTCCTGTAGCGCCGCGTCGAGGACCTTCAGCTCCCGCTCCGCCGCCGCCGCCTCCGCATGCCGCGCGCGCTCCTCCGCCCGCGCCGTCGTCAGACGCTGCCCCGCCTCGCGCTTGAGCGACAGTGTCGCCGTCGCGGCGGCCAGTTGCTCCTTGAGACCGGCGATCGCCGCCGGAGCCGCCCCGCGCCGCTGCCTCTGCTCGGCGATGGCCTTGAGCCGTTCCGCCGAAGCCTCGGCCGCCGCGCGCGCCTCCGCCAGAGCCTCCTTGACGCGCTCGCGCTCCTTCACGGCCGCTTCATACGGGCTGCCGGCCTTCGGCGACGTCCGCCGGGCCGGCGGCACCAGCTTCGACAGCGCCTCCACGACCAGCTGGCGGACGGCCCTCGCCTCCGAGCCCCCAGCCGCCGCCTCGATCTCGCGCTCGATCGCGCGGTAGAGCGTCGCCGCGTCGCCACCTTCCTTCTTCTTCGAGGTCTCGACGGCCTGCGGCGTCAGCAGCGTCTTCTGCCCCGCCCACAGCAGCCCCGGACCGCCACGCCCGCCCTCGCCCGTGCCGATCAGCTCGGCGAGCATCTGCTCGGCCTCACCACCGCGGGCCACCATCCGCCCGGCTCCGAGATCGGTGAGCTCCGCCTTTTTCCCGCGCCCGAACTGCTTGGTCAGGCGCCACAGCTGGCCGGAGGCCTCGAAGTCCGCCTCGATCAGCGGCTGCCCGCCACCGTAAGGCGAAAGCGCGCCGATCTTGGTCCCGCCGGCCGTATGCTTTTCGAGGAACAGCGCATCGAGCGCGGCGAGCAGTGTCGATTTCCCGGCCTCGTTGGGCCCCGCGAGCACGTCGAGCCCGCCCGAGAAGCTCTCGATCGCCACCGGCTCCACGAACCGGCGCACGTCGCGCAGGCGCAGCGCTTTGAGCTTCATGGCCCCGCCTCCCGCACTTGCCGCACCAGCCGGACGAGCCGCACCAGCGCCCCTTGCGCCAGCTGCGCCTCGCGCTCGTCACCGGCTTCGAGCTTGTCTTGAAGGATCCGCGCGGCGGCCCCGATCACGCCGCTGCCGGCGATCTCGGCGATGTCGTCGCATCCCGTCCGCGCCGTCACGCGGCTGGCGTCGACCTCGATATGGCGCAGCCGCGCCGAAAGCGTCTCGCGCCACGGCTCGATGGCCGCGATATCCGACGGCGCCAGCGCGCCCGTGAGCGTCACGCGCGCGAGCACCCGGGTAGGATCGTCCGCCGCTTGGGCAAGCGCCTCCGCCAGAGTCTCCAGGTCGCTCGTTCCAGCCAAGTCGGCGCTGGCCGAAACCCAGGTGTAGCGCGCACATCTCACCGGCTCGACCGCGACCGCTCCGCCCGCCGCCTCGATGCGCACGGCGAGCACATGCCCCGGCTCGTTGGCGGCGAACCGGTCCGGCTCCGGCGTCCCCGAGTACCAGGTCTTGCCGTCGACGCGCTGCTTCCCGTGCCAGTCGCCCAGCGCCAGGAAGTCGAGCCCCGCCTTGCGCGCCCGCGCGGGATCGATGCGCACCGCGCTCTCGCCGTCGTCGCCGAAATCCTGGATCGAGCCGTGCGCGAGGCCGATGCGGATCGACCCCGGCGGCGTCTCGGCGGCGTCCATCCAGGCGGTCGGGTCCTCCGAGAGCAGCCGCCCCGTCAGCGGCGCAGGCAGCAGCGCCACGCCCGGCGCCAGCTCGGCGACGCGAGGCGCATCGTGCACGGTCACGTTGGCCGGCCCGCCGAGCCGCGCGAACCGCTGCCACAAGCCGGCCGGCTGCGCGAAGTCATGATTTCCCGGTATCAGATGCCAGGCGAGGCCAGGGTGCCGCGCCAGCCGCTCGATCGCCTTGCGCACGATCTGGTTGTCGACGCCCCGGTCGTCGAAGATGTCGCCGGCGACGAGCACGTGCGCCGCGCCGTGCGCTCGCGCAATCTCGGCAATGCGGTCGATGGCCTCGAACCGCGCCTCCTCGAGCAAGCCCACGAGCCGCTCTTCGAAGTTGCGGAACGGCTTGCCGAGCTGCCAGTCGGCGGTGTGGATGAAGCTGAAGGCCATGGCTGCCCGGTGACGCGTCCGGCTCGAATGCAAAACCCGGCCGCAGCCGGACGAACCGCCACTCTGGACTGATTCGCGCGTCCGATTTGTGGCCCCCGTCCGGCTCTCCCCAGCCCGGCTTGCATCGCGTGAGCTTCCCCCCGGCGCGCCTCTGCCGTAGGCTTATCGAATGGCTGTCTCGAAGGAGCTCCTGGAGCTGTTGCTCGATGCCCTGGCGCCGCTCGGCCCGGTGGTGGTGAAGCGCATGTTCGGCGGCGCCGCCCTTTCGCTCGACGGGCTCACCTTCGCCATCGTCACGGCCGACCGGCTCTGGCTGAAGACGGACCCCGAGGCCATTCCCCGCTTCGAGGCCGAAGGCTCGCGCCCCTTCGATTACGCGACGAGAGAGGGCCGCCGCGTGATCACGTCGTACTGGCAAGCGCCAGACCGCCTGCTCGACGAGCCCGACGAGTTGGCGGAGTGGGCGCGGCGCTCGCTGGCCGTGGCACGCCTGAAGGCCGCGGAAAAGCAAAAGCCCGCGCGAGCGCGGGCTTCACCTCGGCCGGGCGGCGGCACGCGCCGCTGAATTTCTACGGCACGGTCGGACGACTGGCTTTTTCGGCGACTTGGGCTATGCTGAACATCTTCGACTTTTCAAAAAGGATTTGCCATGTATCGCTTGAACCGCTTCGCCCTTTTCTTCGTGCCGGCACTCGTCATCGCCTTGGTCGGTCTCGGCGACGTCGCCCTTGCCCAAGATCCTTCGAAGGTTCCGGTGCCGGGCACGACCGATCCGAAGACTCCGGAAGCGTGGTTCGTCTATACCGTCATTGGGATTGTTCTCGGCGGCATACTATTGTCCGTTGCGTCCATAAAGACGGCTATTGCGCATTCCAACTTCTCACTTTCGGACGCGCTTTCCGAGGAAGTGACAGTCACAGAAAACGGTGTGCAGATCACAAAGATGGTCGGCAGTGTAAGCCGCGTGATCGCTCTTATGGGCGGCGTCGTGCTGGTGCTGATGTTCGTCGGCTTCGGCAGCTTCGTCATGTATCAATACGCCATGGGCAGCACCATTGCCGCGAGCCTCGACGCACTGAAGACGTTCATGACGACCGGGCTGACCCTGTTTGCACCCTACGCAGTCAACAAGGTCTCCGGACTCGTCGAAACAGCAACGCCCAGCAAGACCGGCAAATAGTTCCACGTCTGCCGAAGCGGCACGCCGAAGCGTGCTCAGCACTGCGCGAAGTTGACCGCGGGCGCCCGCCGCTGCTCTTGGGAGAACAGAGACGGGCTGATGCGGACTACTCGTTCGCCGCCTTCGGCCGCGCCGGCTTGCGCATGAAGGCCGGCACGTTGTCCGCCGCGAAGCCGACGTTCCGCAGGAAACAGCGGCGGTCGGGCGAAGGGCGCTATCGCTCAACCATCAGAGCTTCAACCGGAGGACGACACCATGGCTTCCAACACTCAGCACCAGCCCGGCATCCGCGAGCTTTCCGTGAGCGATATCGATCTCGTCTCCGGCGGCGGGGGTGGAATCCACTCCCTAATCACCATACAGCAGGCCCAGACCAACAGCGAGAAGTGGGACGTGGAGCAGCGCTTCAATAGCAGCGCCTCGTCGTTCTATGGCAAGACCAACGATGCCATGGTGCAGAACATCCGCGGCTGAGCCCGAGCAACCATTGGATAGCGCCGGTGCGGCTTACTCGTTGACGGCCTTTGGACGCGCCGCGGCACGAAGCAAGGCCGCCGAAAAGCAGAAACCCGCGCGAGCGCGGGCTTCAGCTCGCTCCGGCGGCGGCACGCGCCGCCGCTGAGCTGGAACCGACTTACTCGTTTGCCGCCTTCGGCCGCGCCGGCTTGCGCATGAAGGCCGGCACGTTGTCCGCCGCGAAGCCGACACGGCCGCCGCTGTCTCGCCCGCCCTCGCGCCCACCGTCCTCGCGGCGCGGCTGCGGCGCCGGACGCGGCTTCTGCTGCGCCCTCGGCTCGGAGGCCGTCGCCTCGCGCCGGGGCCGCTCCTCGCGAGGCTCCCTCGGCTGCTCGTCACGATGCGCACGCGGCGGCCGCTGCGACGCCGTGCTGCGCTGCCGCTCACCGCGGGGCGGCTCCGAGTGCGGCTGCTCTCCAGCGCGCATCGAGGGCTCTCCGCGATCACCTTCCGTCCTCGGCGGCCTCTCGGCCCGCGGCGCCCGTTCCGGACGCGGCGCGCGCTCGGCCCTGTGCTCACGCTCCGGACGCGGCTCACGCTCCGGACGCGGCTCGCGCTCCGGCCTCGGCTCACGCTCCGGACGCGGCTCACGCTCGGCTCTGGGCTCGTGCTCCGAACGGGCATGGCCGTTCCGTGCTTCGCGGTGCTCGCCGCGGCCTTCGCCCCGGCGCTCGCCACGGCCCGAGCCGCGCCGCTCACCACGGCCGCTGTCGCGCGAGGTGCCGCCGCGGCCGCCGCGCCCGCGCCGCCGCTTGCCGGCATCCGCGAGATCCTCGTCCGTCGGGCCGTCACCCAGCCACGTCACATCGTGGCCGAGCATCTTTTCGATGTCCTTGAGGCTCTTGAGATCCTCGGGCGCCACCAGCGAAGTGGCGCAGCCTTCCTTGCCGGCGCGGCCGGTACGGCCGATGCGGTGCACGTAGTCGTCCGACTGCCACGGCAGGTCGAAGTTGAACACATGGGAGACGTCGGGGATGTCGAGCCCGCGCGCAGCCACGTCGCTCGCCGCCAGCAGCTGGATGTCGCCGGCGCGGAACTTGTCCAGCGTCTCCATGCGGCTCTTCTGGTCCATGTCGCCGTGTAGCGCGCCGGCGTTGAAGCCGTGCTTGGTCAGGCTCTTGAGCAGGATGGCGACGTCGCGCTTGCGGTTGCAGAAGATGATCGCGTTCCTGACGCCCTCGCCGCGGATGAGCTCGCGCAGCGCGTCGCGCTTGGCCCAGTCCTCGCCGTTCTGGCAATAGCGGAAGCGCTGCGTGATCGTCTTCGCGGTGGTGGCGGGCTTCGCCACCTCGACGCGCACCGGATCGCGCAGGAACTGGTCGACGAGCCGCGTGATCTCGGGCGGCATGGTGGCCGAGAAGAACAGCGTCTGGCGCTGCGGGGGCAGCAGCTTGCAGATCTTCTCGATGTCCGGGATGAAGCCCATGTCGAGCATGCGGTCCGCCTCGTCGATGACGAGGATTTCGACGCCCATCAGCATCAGCCGGCCGCGCTGGAACAGGTCCAGCATGCGCCCCGGGGTGGCGATGAGCACGTCGACGCCGCGATCGAGCTTGCGGGTCTGGTCGTCCATCGAGACGCCGCCGATCAGCAGCGCCACGTTGAGCTTGTGATTGGTGCCGTATTTCTCGAAGCTCTGGGCGCACTGCGCGGCGAGCTCGCGGGTCGGCGCCAGGATCAGCGAGCGCGGCATCCGCGCCCTGGCCCGCCCGGTTTCCAGGCGGGTGATCATCGGCAGAACGAACGAGGCCGTCTTGCCCGTGCCGGTCTGGGCGATACCGAGCACATCGCGCCCGGTGACGGCGATCGGGATCGCGTTCGCCTGGATAGGCGTCGGCGAGGTGTAACCGGACGCCTCGACGGCGGCCAGCACCTTGGAGCTGAGCCCGAGCTCAGCGAACGTTGTCGTTTCCAAACGTCAAAGTCTCCAACTGCGTCTTCGTCGCCGCAGGCGCGCCCTCGGGCGCAGGCCGGCGGTATCAGGGGAGCGCAGGGGGAGATCGATGCCTAAAATGGCAAACTCGAATGTAAGGCTAGTCGCGGAAAGGGATCAATTGAATCGGGATCCCCTGCGCCCGCGCACCTCTGCTGACACAACTCCCACAGCAAAGCAAGTAAAACAGCATGGGTGCGACACAGAAAGTTGTGACACTACCGTGACTTCGGCGCGTTTCTACTGAAATCCAAGTCAAAACGCCCCGATCACTGGCGATGCCGTCTCACCCGCCGCGGGTCCGTCTCCGCCGGGGGGCTCTGCTCCGGCGGCGGCTGCGGATTGGCCGGAGCCGCTGCCGCGGGCGACGGCGGAATCACCACGTAGATCCCCGGCCCCGCCGCCCGGATGATGGTCAGCCGGGCGGCCGGATCCGCGGCCTCCGGCGCCGCGATCGTCAGTTGTACATCGTTCGGCACATCCGACTCGAGGGCCACCGAGGCGAACGGAATGATGCGGCCCTCCATCTCCCGGATCGGCACGCTGGCCGTGATGGCGACCGCGTCCCCGTCCTCGTTCTCAGTGAGCCACTGCAGGAAGACCGCGACCGTCCGGGCACCTTCACGCCCGGCCTGCACGACGACGGCGCGGTAGAAGCCGCTGCGCCCGCCGGCCGACCAGCTCCCGCCCGTGACCACCTCGCTGACCCCGAGCGGTACGCCCGGCGGTATCCAGGGCGCCACTTTCTCGGCCCCGGACGGCGCCGCCGCTGCCGGTGGAAGGCCCGGCTCCTGTGCCTGCGCCCGCGCCATGCCGGCCCCGGCGAGCCAGACGCCGACGGTCACGGCACACCATCGAAACCGGCTCGATCGCAACGGCATGCCCCTCACCACCCGCATCGCGACGCCTCAGGCCTTGCCCCTGGCGCCAGCCCTGTCTGGACCAGCCCTGTCTGGACCAGCTTTGTCCCGGCCCGCCTTCACCGCCGTCTTGCGCGCCGCCTTGGCGGCCTTGGCTGCCATTTTGCGCTCGGCCTTCTTGGCCTTGAGCACCTTCTTCGGTTTAGCCTTCTCCTTGCCGTTCCTGAGCTTGAGCGCCGCCCTGAGCCCCTTCTTCTTGCGCGGCTTGGCCGCCGCGGGCTTCATGCCGTCGAGCCCGGCGATGATCGTCTTGAGGCCGGGCTCGGTCACCGCCGCCGCGGCGTCCTCCACCGTCAGCCAGGCGCGCTGCCGGTCGTTCTGCTCGGCCCACACAGCGTACTCGTGCTTCACCTCGAGCAGATAGACGCCGACATCGACCAGCTGGAAGCCGTCCGGATTGCGCTTGAAGTAGCTGTAGTGGCCGAGCGGGGCTTTCGCGATGTCGCCGCTGATGCCCGCCTCCTCCTCGGCCTCCCGGAGCGCCGCCTTACGGTCGCTGAGGCGCTTCGACGGCCAGCCCTTCGGGATCACCCAGCGGCGCGTCTCGCGGGTGGTGACCAGCAGAACCTCGAGTGATCCGTTGCCGCGCCGCCGGATGGGAAGCGCGCCGACCTGTCGTGGAGTTCCCATGCCGCAATATGGGGCGCTTCGGGCCCCCGCCACAACGGCAAGTCGTTCCTCGGCGCGGATTTTTTTCTCTGTACTGCCGGAAAGGTCACAGCCCCTTGGCCTTCGCCCGCTCGTAGAGCGGCAGCACGTCCTTCAGGTTCGCCTCGATCGTGTGCACGCGCGTGTCGCTCGAGGGATGCGTCGAGAACCAGGCCGGCGGCGCGCCCTTCGCAGCCTTGCTCATCTTCTGCCACAGCGTCACGCCGGCCCTCGGGTCATAGCCCGCCCGCGCCGCCAGCTCCATGCCGACGAGGTCCGCCTCGGTCTCGTCGTTGCGGCTGAACTTGAGGTTCATCAGGCCGCCGCCGAGGCGCGCCAGCTCGCCGTAGTTGCCGCCGACCAGGATGCCCACGGCCAGCACGCCGACGTTGGTGATCGTGCTCTTGGCGGAGCGCGCCCGGGCATGCTCGCGCAGCGCGTGCGCGATCTCGTGCCCCATCACCATCGCCACCTCGTCATCGGTCAGCTCGAGCTTGTCGATGATGCCGGTGAAGAACGCGATCTTGCCTCCCGGCATGCAGAAGGCGTTGATCATCTTCGAGTTGATGACGTTGACCTGCCACTTCCAGTCCTTCGCCCGCTCGTTGAACTTCGGCGCGTGCGGCAGCAGCCGCTCGGAGATCTTGCGCAGCCGCTGCACCTGCGGGTGGCTCTCCGGCAGCAGCGCGTGCTTGGCCGCCGCCTTGCTCGTCAGGTCGGTGTATTGCAGCTCCGCCGTGTGCTCGAGCTTCTCCGCCGAGACGAGCTTGCGCAGCAGCGACGGCCGCCCGATCTTGACGCCGCCGTCGTCCGGCTCGCGCGCCAGCGCATGATCGCCGCCGCCCGCCGCCGCGACCGCCAGCAAAAGCGCCGCCAGCGCCGATTTCCACACCGTCATGTGAAGGGGCCTCCTCCGCCGGTTCACTCGACACACGCCCGCCGCACCCTACATTGGTCAGCGGCGGAGCCCTATTCAGATAGGCGAGGACCGGCGACAGAGCAATCCGCTCCGCGTTTCGAGCCGTTCCAGAATAGGGTTTCGCCGAGCGGAGCCAGCGCCGGCCGCCCGCAAGCAAGCCGCGCGGGATTGGCGAGGTGGCCGCGCGCAAGCAAGCCGCGCGCGGGGTTGGTGGGGCGGCCGCGCGCAAGCAAGCCGCGCGCGGGGTTGGTGGGGCGGCAGCGCGCAAGCAAAGAAGAGAGAGGAGCCAACAGTTGGGTGCCGAGGACGGAGCTGTCGTCGAGGTCCGGGAGAGCATCGCGTCGATCGCGGCCGCGGCCTGGGACGCCTGCGCCAATCCCGGCGGCGTGCCGCGCAATCCGTTCCTGTCGCACGCCTTCCTGAAAGCGCTCGAGGACGCCGGCACCGTCGGCGGCCGCACCGGCTGGCAGCCGCGCCATCTGGTTCTGAAGGACGGCGACACGATCGCCGGCGTCATGCCGCTCTACGTCAAGCACCACAGCCAGGGCGAGTACGTCTTCGACCACGGCTGGGCCGACGCCTGGGCGCGCGCGGGCGGCGAGTATTACCCGAAGCTCCTCTCCGCCGTGCCCTTCACGCCCGTCCCCGGCCGCCGCCTTCTCGTCCCCTCCGGCCCCAAGGCGGCGGAAGCCGAGCGCCTGCTCGCCACCGCCGCCATCGAGCTGACGCGCCGCGCCGGCCTCTCCTCGCTGCACATCAACTTCGTCGAGCCGGAGCTGCCCGCGCGGCTGGAAAGCCTCGGCTTCCTGCATCGCACCGATCAGCAGTTCCACTGGACCAGCCAGGGTTACGCCAACTTCGACGATTTCCTCGCCTCCCTCGCCTCGCGCAAGCGCAAGACCGTGCGTAAGGAGCGCGCCGAGGCGGTGGCGAGCGGCCTGACGATCGAGCTGCTGACCGGTTCCGACATCCGCGAGGCGCACTGGGACGCCATGTACGAGTTCTACATGGACACCGGCAGCCGCAAGTGGGGCCGCCCGTATCTCAACCGCCGCTTCTTCTCTGTCCTTGGCGAGACCATGAGCCGCGACTGCCTGCTGATCATGGCCCGGCGCGGCGGCAAGTACGTGGCCGGCGCGCTCAACCTCATCGGCGGCGACTGCCTCTACGGCCGCTACTGGGGCTCGAACGAGCACCACCCGTGCCTGCACTTCGAGCTCTGCTATTACCAGGCCATCGACTGGGCCATCGCCCACAAGCTGCCGCGCGTCGAGGCCGGCGCCCAGGGCGAGCACAAGCTCGCCCGCGGCTATCTCCCGGTCACCACCCACTCCCTCCACTGGATCGCCGACCCCGGCTTCCGCTCCGCCGTCGCCCGCCACCTCGACAACGAACGGCGGCATGTGGAGCACACGAGCGAGGTCCTGGCCGGTTTCGCGCCGTACCGGAAGGGGGCGGTGCCGGAGGAGGGGGATTGAGGTGTGCCCGCTCCTGTGAAAGTTTCTCGGACGCCGGCCATGACGGGCTGGCCGCGCGCAAGGGTCGGCGTCCGAGAAACTTTCACAGGAGCAGACATCAGCGTGGTAGCTCGATGCCCTTGCTCTCCAATTCCTCGGGGAGTGCGCTTAGGCGGTCTCTACCTTCGCTCGTGATCTGCCAAAAGCCCTTCTTGTCCTTGTCGTCCTTGACTTGGCGCTCGACCAACCCGCGCTCCTTCATGCGTTGCAGATGGGTCGTAAACGCATTCTGAGTGAGGCTGCTCCCCTCCTTGGAGAGAGCCTTGCCGTAGATTTCTTGATTGGCCACGAAGGCTGGATTGGACTCTCGCAGGATCGACAGAATGATGTAATCGCGCAGGTCGCCGGTAACCCCTTTTGGCATGCGGCGACTGCTATCCTTTGGTTCGGTAGCAGGTTTAGCTGTCGCCCCGAGCGATGAACGCAATTCGCCCGCTTCTTGATCGGCGCGCTCAAGAAGCTCAAGCGCTGCCACGCGATCTCGATCGGCGATCTTGGCCACAAGACAAAGAAAATCTCTGTGCTGATCTCTGGCCACTTGGATCATGCACTCGACTTGCTTGGCGTCACCAACAATCTTGAGTGCTTCTGTGGCCAGGGCAGCACTCTCCGGCGTCATCTCGCCCTTGCTCATCTGCAACAAGATCTTCTCGGCGACTAGCACCAGAGACGGGTTCGACATAGCACTCACTCTCATTCCACCCGGCTGCACCGAGCAACTTGCATGCCACCCCGTGTAACATACGACACATGACTAGTTCAAGCTTGAAGCTATCCGCCCAGGATATCGCAGCTCACACCAAATAAAATACGTCGTTCAATTTGAATTTGAGGCGCAACTTGACTCGTTGTCACAATGCGCATACATACGTATGCGTAATGAGTCACACTAGTCTCAGTTGGTTGCGGACAGGTTAAGCGTCATGAACAAGAACGATCTTGGCCTCATTTCAGTGCTGTTGGGCAGCTGGCTTGTTGGCGCTGGTATCGTCTCATCCAGCACATCCGCAATCCTCGATTACATCGGCAGCGGCAGACTTCTCGAACTCACGAAGTCACTCCTTTCTGCACTGCCCAAGATCGCAGATCGCCTTGAGGCTGGCGCCCGATGGATTCGAGTATTCCATCAACTAGCCACCGGCAAGCGTCCGCCGGATCCGCCACCGGCCACGCGATCACAAGCCCCACCCAAGAGCACCAAGAGGACCAATCTGAGTTCGAAACCAAAGCAAGGTGGCTCTTCGAAGCGCGGGCGCAAGCCGAAGCGATGATCTGCTCATGACGCCCCCGCCGCCCAGGATCACGAGTAGGTAGGTCGGATCGAGCTCCCTCGCGAGATCCGACAACGGGTCTTGCTGTTGGGCGTCGGGTCTCGCGAGTGGGCTCGACCCGACCTACGAGGCGCTTCAAGGCGCCCGCAACCTCGATGTCATGCAGGCGGAGTTGCGTGGGCTGCAGCGTCCGGGCACCGTCGCTCAGCGCCGGTCGACCCAATTCTCGATCTGAAGGCCAGGGACGCGAGTGAACTCCGAGACGTTGTCGGTGACGATGACGAGGTCCCGGCTGCGGGCGTGCGCCGCGATCAGGGTGTCCAGCGGACCTATCGGGTTCCTCGCCAGCGCAACCCGGATGCGGCCGAAGTCGGCGGCGGCCGGCGCATCGAAATCGAGCACCACCAGCCCGGCCGTGAAGCGCTCGATTTCGAGGAGGTTCTCGGCGACGCGCCGCGACTTCTCGGCGCCGTAGTGCAGCTCGGCGAGCGTGATCGCGGAGATGCTGATCTGCGCGGCGTGACGATTGAACCGGCCCGCGAGCGGCGATGTCGCGTCGGCTCTCATGGCTTTGATGCACGTGTTGGTGTCGAGCATGTACCGCAGCGTCACAGCGGCTCGCGCTCCTCGAAGGAGCCCTGGTCGCGTTCCTCCAGGAAGTCATCGGAGACCTTGGTTCCCCGCGAGAAATAAGCATCCCAGCGGTGGCCGACCGGGCTGATGATGCGGCTCTCGCCGACGACGACGATCTCGACCTCTCGGACGTCGTCGGGGAACGAGACCGCCTTGGGTAGCCTGACGGCTTGGCTCTGATTGCTCTTGAAGAGCGTGGTCTTGGCCGCTGGCATTTCGGTCCTCCATGGATATACATTTAGTATATCCCTCGGCGGCCACGATGGTCAAGCGGGCCGGATCGAGCCCGATCCGACGACTTGGCTCCGTCCAGTCCCGAAGCGATACATTTTGCGTTACGGATCGTGCACAGGCACCCCCGCAGCATCGATCGGGAGGCGAGAATGGCCGAGAGCAAGACCAAGCCGACCGACGTCAGCGTAGCTGCTTTCCTCGACAGCGTGCCCGATGCCAACAAGCGCACGGATGCACTGGCGCTGATCGACATGATGCGGAGCGCAACCGGCGACGAGCCGGTGATGTGGGGGCCATCCATCGTCGGCTTCGGCAGCTATCATTACCGCTACGAGAGCGGCCGGGAGGGCGACAGCCCCGTCGTCGGCTTCTCGCCTCGCAAATCGACGCTCGTGCTCTATATCGTGACTGGCTTCAAGGGCGCCGAGCCGTTGCTGGCCAAGCTCGGCAGGCACACGACGGGCAAGTCCTGCCTCTACGTGAAGCGCCTCGCCGATGTCGATCAGCAAGTCTTGCGCAAGCTGGTGGACCATTCCGTCGCCGCTGTACGCGCCAGGTACAAAATTTGAACGGAGCGGTCTTTCCGCGGCTCACCTCATCGGTACCATCGCGCGGATTCCAATCACGATGTCACCCCGCCGGCGGCGCCGAGGCCGCTTTCCGGGGTGCTGCGGACGCTGGGCCTCGACAAAGCTTATCCCCGCCGGATTGGGCCGCGCTTACAGTCTCCTGGTTCGCCGCACGGGAGCCTGGGCTCGAGCTGGGAGATCGGGGCGGCGGAGGTTCCGCTATGATAATCGCTGCCCATCAGCTGGAGCGTATCGGAAAGCGGCCAAGGTCGAGGTTGTGAACCCTGGACCAGGGCGACTGCCGGAGGTGGATGAGCCGGCAGGCTTTGCGATGAGTGTCGGAACCAGCGGGGTGGCGGAAGCCAGCATCCCCAAGACATCATCACGGTAGGTGGAAGCCACCCCGTTCTCCCCTGCTCATGCCAGCAGCTGCTCTCCGAGCAGCCGCGGCCTTGCCGTGCCCGCGGTGGCGTGCCCGCGGGGAGCCGCTCCCTATCGAGGTCGAGGTGGCGTGCCCGCGGCTGTCGCGGCTTGGCCGGCGAACGAGGGCACCGGTTGCGCGCATGTTCGGCCTCGATTGTTGTCAAAACGCACGGTTTCCGCGCATGTTCGGCAAGGTGATCCTCGCGTCCCCGGACTCCCCTGCGCTACTCTTCCTTCTTCACCACCAGCCCCGGCACCGCGCTCCCCCCGGGCCCGATCTGCGCCTCGGCGTCATGGCAATTGCGCTCCTTCAAGAGCCGGCACATGTTGATCTCTGGCGCCTCCTCGCACGTCACCATTTTGCGCCAGGCTTTCACGATCTCCTCGGCGCGCCGGTCGAACACGGCCCGGTCCTCGCCGGCATAGTTGGCCCTGAGCTTCTCGAGCCGCGGCCCCGCCGCCAGCCCGCGGCAGACGAGCGCCGCTCCCCTGGCCTGCCCGTAGCGCGCGCCGGCCTCCTCGGCTCCGAGCACCGGGATCGCCGGCATCCGCGCCATAGCCGCCGTGCCGCCGGCCATCGCCAGGATCATCCCGATCATCCACCGCCCGCTCATCACGCCCGCTTCTCCTCAGCCCGTTTCGTCCTTAAATGCGATCGTCGCGGCGCCGGATCACCGCAAAGCCGCCGCCTTCGTCGGCGACCACTGACTGAGCCCATTTCAGGAGTTGAGAGCAAGCGCTGATGGCCGCCACCCTGCCCGACATCGCCAAGGTCGAGACGGCCATCGTCGAGCTGACCAACGCCTTCCGCGCCGACAACAAGCTCGCCGCGGTGAAGCCCGAGCCGCGCCTCGCTCGCGCCGCCCGCGCCTACGCCGAGTACCTCGCCAGCCGCAACCAGTTCTCCCACACCGCCGACGGCCGCCAGCCGCACCAGCGCATCGAGGCCGCCGGCTACACCTATTGCGAGACGGCCGAGAACCTGGCCCTGCACCAGGACAGCCGCGGCTTCAGCTCCGGCGCGCTGGCCCTGAAGGCGGTCGAAGGCTGGATCAACTCGCCCGGCCACCGCCGCAATCTGCTCGGCGCCGGCCTGACCGAGATCGGCGTCGCCGTCGCCAAGGCCCCCGACGCCGACCCGAAGTACATCGCCGTCCAGGTGTTCGGCCGCCCGCGATCGCTCGCCGTCGAGTTCCAGATCGCCAACTCCACGGACGTCGGCATCGGCTACACGTTCTCGGGCAGGACGCACGACCTGAAGCCCCACGTCGCCGCCACCCACACCGCCTGCGCGGCCGGAGAGCTGAGCTTCTCCAAGCCCGGCGGCCTGTTCTCCTCCGCCACGGAGCTCGGCCGCTACCCCGCCGCCAACGGCGCGCTCTACACCATCCGCGCCGACGACAAGGGCGCGATCGTCATCGACGTCGGCAAGCGCCAGAAGCTGAAGGTCAAGGCGCCCCATAGCAATCGCGCGAAGTGAAACGCAGTGCGATTGATATGCGCGCGCGGGGTTGCCCGCAGGCGAAGGCCTGCAAGACCCCGAAGGGCGGCCGCGCGCAAGAAGAGTGTAAGCGGGGTCCCGGCTCGGACCCTTTCAGACAAATCAGAAGCTCGTCCGACCGGGACCCCGCGAAAGCAGCTCCACCATCCGGTGCCGCGCCTCGGGCATCCGCAGCTCGCGAGGGGAAAGCACCCGCGTCTCGAGAAAGTAGCCGGTGAGGCGCAGCCCGGCCGCGACATCGGCCGAGGTCGCCATGGCGTTGCGGCTGTCGGCGAGGAAGCCGGGCAAGGCGAGCAGCTTGTCCTTGTAGGGCTCGCCCGCCGAGGCCGACACCGCCCGCCCCGTCCGGGGCGACACGTAGACGAGCGCGTCATTGGAGCCGGTGGCCGCGCACGACGCGAGGTCGAGCCCGAAGCCGAGCTCCGCCAGCAGCTCCAGCTCCCAGCGCACGTAGAGCGCCGGCCACACGTCCGCGTCGTCGAGGAAGCCGAGCACGAATAGCGTGATCTCATAGAGGTTCGGATGCGGATCGCGCTCCGGCAGCAGCCGCGACATGGCGCACAGCGAGGTCAGCGCCGCGAGCCGCAGCGGATCCTCGAGCGCGTCGGCCGCGAACCCCCGCCTGAGCTCCAGCGTCGCGTGCCCGAGGCTCTCGGAGAGCCGCGCCTTCCACGTCGCGTCGACGTGATTGCCCGTCTGCAGCACCGGCCGGAGCTTCCGCGACCGTCCGCCGTGGATGAGCGCCATGTGGCGGCCGTGGGCGCGCGTGAACAGCTCGGCGATGGCCGCCGTCTCGCCGTGCGCCTTCACCGACAGGATCAGTCCCTCGTCGGACCACTGCATCGCGTCACCTTCTCCACTCCCCCTTGCCGGCGGAGGTCGGGTGTGGGGTCGGAGAGCCGTCCGGCAGGCCGCCGCCTCACGTCTCGATCGGCGCCTTGGGGTCGAGCCGCTTTCGCTTCGGCGGCACCTGCTGGATCACGCACGGCGCGCCGACCGCGATGCACTCGTAGCCCCGCCCCGAGCGCGCCTTCACGCACTTGACCATCTTGTGGTTGGCGATGCCCCAGTTGGCGAAGCTGCCGCCGAAGGTCCGCGCCTTCGCCGACCACCTCTCCAGCGCCAGCTTCTTGCCCGCGAGCTCCGTCTCGGCGGCCACGATCCCGCTCGACTGCGCGTTGCGGCAGACTTTCACCGCCGCGTTCGCGGGCTGCGGCGGCGAAAGCACGATCGCTGCCGCGATCCCCGCCGCCGCCAGGCTCCTCGACAACATCCTCAACGCTCCCGGGTTCACGCTCGTATCGGCGATGGATCGGCGCCGGTATTGCTCAGCAGACCATCAGTCCTTGGGGAAATCCAGCCCCATCTCGCGATATCGCTCGGGATCGCTGCCCCAGTTCTCGCGCACCTTGACGAACAGGAACAGGTGCACCGGCCGCTCGACGATCTCGGAGATCTCGCGCCGCGCCTCGCTCGAGATCTGCTTGACCGTGCGGCCCTGCTTGCCGAGCACGATGCTCTTCTGGCTGTCGCGCTCGACGAAGATGGTCTGCTCGATCCGCACCGACTTGTCGCGCAGCTCCTTCCACTCCGTCGTCTCGACCGTCGTGGCGTAGGGCAGCTCGTCGTGCAGGTACTTGTAGATTTTCTCGCGCGTCACCTCGGCCGCCAGCAGCCGCAGCGGCGCGTCCGAGACCTCGTCCTCCGGATAGTGCCACGGTCCCTCCGGCACGGCGCCCGCGAGCCACGACTTGAGGTCGCCGACGCCGTCGCCCGACAGCGCCGAGATCATGAACACGCGCTCCGGCTGAAGCCTCTCGGAGAGCGCCGCGGACAAGGCGAGCAGCCCCCCCTTGTCGGACACGCGATCGACCTTGTTGAGCACGAGGATGCGCTTCCGCCCGCGCCCCGAAAGGCCGTTGACGATCCGCTCCACGTCGGCGTCGAGCCCGCGCGCCGCGTCGACCAGCAGCGCCACGACGTCGGCGTCCCCGGCGCCGCCCCAAGCCGCCTCCACCATCGCCTTATCGAGTCGGCGCTTGGGCTGGAAAATACCGGGCGTGTCGATGAACACGAGCTGGCTCTTGCCCTCGATCGCGATACCCCGGACGGGCACCCGCGTCGTCTGCACCTTGTGGCTGACGATCGTCACCTTGGTGCCGACTAGCGTGTTGACCAGCGTCGACTTGCCGGCATTGGGTGCACCCAGCACGGCAATGAAGCCGCACCGCCGTCCCGCCTCGTTTGCGATCCCGGTCTCAGACATTCGACGGACCGACCCCTTCCCTGGCGAGCAGAGCCGTCGCCGCCGCCTGCTCCGCCGCGCGCTTGGAGCTGCCTTCGCCGCGCGCCGGCGCCCGCCCGGTGATGCGAACCTCGGATGTGAACAGCGGCGCGTGGTCGGGGCCGCGCCGTGCCACCTCAACGTATTCCGGCAGCGCCAGCCCCTGGCCCTGCGCCCATTCCTGCAGCGCGGACTTCGGATCCACCGCGACATGGGGCCGGTCGGCGGCCTGGCTCTCCCACAGCTTGCGCACGACCGCCCGCGCCTTCACGAAGCCGCTGTCGAGGAACACCGCGCCGAGCACCGCCTCCATGGCGTCGGCGAGGATCGTCTCCTTGTCGCGGCCGCCGCTCTCCGATTCGCTCTCCGAGAGGATCAGGTGCTGCCCGAGCTCGATCTCGCGCGCCACCCGGGCGCACGTCTCGCCCCGCACCAGACGGTTGAACCGCCGCGCCAGATCGCCTTCGCTGGCGGTCGGATGCATCTCGATCAGAAGCTCGGCGATGACCAGCCCGAGCACGCGGTCGCCGATGAACTCCAGCCGCTCGTTGTCGGTCCTCGGCCCCTTGGCCGTCCGCATGCTGGCATGCGTCAGCGCCTGCGTCAGCAGCGCCTCGTTGCGCATCTTGGCTCCGATGCGGGCCTCAAGGACCTTGTACTTCCGCGCGCGCAGCATTCGAGGTCAGTGCACCAGCTTGAAGAAGCGCTCCCACCGGATGTCGAACGGCCACGTCCACGGACGCGTCAGCCGGAAGGCGTCCGGCTCGTCCACGGCGGCCGAGAAGAAGATGATCTGCGCCCGGCCGATGAGGTTCTCGAACGGCACGTAGCCGACGCCGTAGGAGGCGCGGCTGTCGGTCGAGTTGTCCCGGTTGTCGCCCATCATGAAGTAATGGCCCGACGGCACCTTGAACACGCCGGTATTGTCGAATGGCCCGTTCGGCTCGCTGTCGAGCACGTTGTACTTGACGCCGTTCGGCAGCGTCTCCTCGAACATCGCGATCTTCCGTGGCGGCCCCTCGTCCTCGCGCGTCGTAAAGAATCCAGCGGGCTTTTTCGGGATCTCCTGCCCGTTGATGTAGAGCACGCCCGAGCGCATCTGCACCTCATCGCCCGGCAGCCCGATCACCCGCTTGATATAGTCCGTCGAGTTGTCCCGCGGCAGCTTGAACACGACCACGTCACCCCGCTTCGGCTCCGCCGCGAAGATGCGGCCCTGGAACAGGTTGCTCGGAAACAGCGGGATGGAGACGTTGACCAGCGGCACGTCGAGGCGCTGCGGGAAGGTGAAGCGGCTGTAGCCGTACGACAGCTTGGAGACGAACAGGTAGTCGCCCACCAGCAACGTCTTCTTCATCGAGCCGGAGGGGATGTTGAACGGCTGGTAGAAGAAGATGCGCACCACCATGGCGATGGCCAGCGCCTCGAGGATGATCTTGAGGGTTTCCCACCATCCACTGTCGCTGCTCTTGTGCGCGTTAGAGCCGAACATCATTTGCCGCTCCTCGAAGCCTGCCGCCCTACTCGATGATCACACGAGCGGTTAGCTCGAATGCGGCGCGACGCTGGACCCGCTATAGCCACTTTAATGCTCATTCGCAATTGACGAGGCGGCCCGGTCACCGCCGGTCGGCCTTGATCGGGATGGCGGAAATGATGACGATGGCCTGCGCCTGCGGGAAGTCGTCGGTCAGCGTCAGATCGATACGCGCCTCGTATCCTTCCGGCGTGATGCGCGCCAGTTGCTCCGCCGCCCCGCCGCTCAGCTTGAGCGTCGGCCGCCCCGAAGGCAGGTTCACGACCCCCATGTCGCGCCAGAAGACGCCGCGCCGGAAACCCGTCCCGAGCGCCTTGGAGCACGCCTCCTTGGCCGCGAAGCGCTTGGCATAGGAGGCCGCGCGCTGCGCCCGGCGGTCGGACTTGGCCCGCTCGACCGGGGTGAAAACCCGGTCGAGGAACCGGTCGCCGAACCGCGCCAGGGTGCGCTCGATGCGCCGGATGTCGATGATGTCGTTGCCGAGCCCGAGGATCATGTCCGCGCGCCAGCCCCTTTCGGCGGTGTGCCCGACGCGGCCACCCGGCGGCCCTCATCCATGGCCGCGCGCGTGGCCCGTATGCTGGCCTCGAGCCCGACGAAGATAGCCTCGCCCACCAGGAAGTGGCCTATATTCAGCTCCACGATCTGCGGCAGCCCGGCGATCCGCCGAGCGGTGTCGTAGTCCAGGCCGTGACCGGCGTGGCACTCGAGGCCGATCTTCGCCGTGTGCGCCGCCGCCTTGCGGATGCGCTCGAACTCGTGCTCCGCCTTATCCTTCTCGCCGGTCTCGACGGCGTGGCACCAGGCGCCCGTGTGCAGCTCCACGACCGGTGCGCCCGCCGACTTCGCAGCGTCCAGAACCTCGATCGACGGCTCGACGAAAAGCGATACCCGCACTCCCGCCCGCCCGAGCTCGGCAACAAACGGGACGAGGTGGCCATGCCCGCCGATCACGTCGAGACCACCTTCCGTGGTCCGCTCGGTGCGCTTCTCGGGCACCAGGCACGACGCGTGCGGCTTGATCCGGAGCGCTATGTCGAGCATCTGCTCCGTGGCCGCCATCTCGAAGTTGAGCGGCTTGCTGATCGTCTCCTTCAGCCGCTGCATATCCTCGTCACGGATGTGGCGGCGATCCTCGCGCAGATGCGCCGTGATACCGTCGGCTCCGGCCTCGATGGCCATCAGCGCCGCACGGAGCGGGTCCGGAACGCTCCCGCCCCGCGCGTTGCGCACGGTCGCCACGTGATCGATGTTGACCCCCAGGCGCAAGTGCGGCGGGGCGCCGGAGCGGGCGTTATCGGCACGCGATGCGCTCGGTTTCGAAGCGCTCGTCTTGGACATGGGAGGCCAGCTCCGCGGTTACGTCGGCCTTACGTTTCAGGCGGCCCGCCGCCGTGTTCGCGACGCGGCAACGACCCGCTTGAGGATATAGTACGAGATCGCGGCGGTGATCAGTCCTACCAGCAGACTACCGGTCAACATGGGGGTCAAAACCGGCATCAATGCATCGGCGGCACGGTCGAGCCGCTCCGGCGAGACGTCGCGCACCGCGTCTCCGATCGTCGACAGCTGCCGCTCCACGTCACCCGGCGGCAGCAGGATGTCCCGCCCGAGCAGGGCGCAGCCGGCGGCATAGGTGGCACCCCAGATGAGCGGCCAGCTCACCGGGTTGCCGATGAAAGTGCCGAGCACGGCCGCCCGCACGCTCGCCTTGAGAATGAGAGCCAGCGCCACTGCCAGGAGCATCTGAACGCCGAGCAGAGGCGTCACGGCCGCGAACACGCCGAGCGAGCAGCCGAGCGCGATCCGGTGCGGGCTCGACCTCAGCCGCACCATGCGCAGCACGACGTAGCGGCTCGCGCGCCACCAGCCGGCGGCCGGCCAGACGATCCGCGTCAGGCGATCCGTGAATGAGAGACTTTCCCGGCGTGCGAACAACATCAGCCGCCTCCAGGCCGGCCGGGCACTGCCATCTCACACGTAAACCCCTGAAAGCAAGAGGTCCTTTGGCCAAGAGGCCGCGCCACAACGTCACTCGAACAGTCGTTCGACGCGGTTGACGACCGACTTGGCCTTGAGGCCGGCGATGATGTGATTGAGGTGCGCAAGATCCCAAACCTCGAGCTCGATCCGCATTTCGGTGAAATCGAACGCACGGTTGATCATACGCAGGTTGTCGATGTTGCCGCCCGATTCACCGATGACCTGGGCCACCTGGGCCAGCGTGCCCGGCTCGTTGAGCGCCTCCACCGACAGCCGCGCCGGGAAGCGCTCCGGCCGCTGCGGGTCGATATCCCAGGTCACGTCGATCCAGCGCTCGTGCTCGAACTCCTTGAGTCGCGGCGAGTGTATCTGGAAGATGCGGATTCCCTCTCCCGGCGTCAACACGCCGACGATGCGGTCTCCGGGCACCGCCCCGCCGGGCTCGAACGTCACCGGCACGTCGTTGCGCCAACCCCGGATGGGCACCCCGCCGGCCTTCGACAGCTGATCCGCCTGCGCACCGGCCATGCGGAACTTGAGTCCGATCGCCTTCGCCACGTTGAACCAGCCGTCGTTGCTCTGGGCGTGCGCGTAGCCCTG
>WBZX01001099.1_pt1 | contig 21379 bp, 14 predicted proteins | sample 5204211 | NCBI WGS metagenome assembly WBZX01 (sample SAMN12344362, study PRJNA552823) | activated sludge metagenome | biome: Activated sludge suspended growth; feature: Nitrification reactor; material: Wastewater; isolation source: activated sludge from nitrification reactor of wastewater... | reverse complement strand
ACTACAGTGATGGGTTGCGTTATCGTGTTTTGAAGCGACTGGAAGAGAAGCCTGATCTCTTCATGGAGATCTACAAGCCCCTCGTGAAATGAAACATGCCACCACTTTTGCAGTGGTGGCATGTTGTGTGTCGAAGGCGATGTTACTTCGATGCTGTTGGCAGAGCCAGTGCTTCAGGGGTGGTGGCGTAGATCCACTTGTAGCCCATGAACTTCACTTGTTCGCCCTTGAGGTTGTCGTCGTCACCTACTCGCTTGAAGTTGAGTTGCAGAGTCTTTACGCGGACGATTTCTTTGCCATCGGGGCCGTCCACTTTGACGAAGCCATTCGAGAGGCCGAACACGAGGATGCTGAACTGGGTTGACTTGGGATTGATGTCATCCCAGGTGGCAACGCCGGTCACGCGGAGTGGGAAAGCAATGCGGTTGCCGTTGGCATCGAACTCTTTGCTGACGGGGATAGGTTCCTTGCCGATGGTCCAGGAGTTCTTGATGTCGAGGATGTTCTGTTCGTCTTCCTTCTTCTGCACAGCCTTCTGAACCGTGTGCAGAACCTGGTCGTTGTGCTTGGTGTTTTCGTCGTGGCAGAGCCAGACGAAGCGGGGAGTGAAGTTGCGAGGTTCGCCGGTGGTATTTGAGACCTGATACCACATATACCAGGTAATCTTGGTCTTCACGCCATCCTTGGTAGGCACTTCGGTTTTGATGATGCGGGGGTCCTTGAAGTGGAAATCGAACATCCAGATGTTCGCTTCACGATCTTCCGGGCTGGCCAGCTTTTCCACCACACGTTCATTGAAGCCAACACCCACCGGTGGGGGGTTGTTCTGGGAAGGAGGCTGCTGGGCCACGGTCACCAGCGACGTGCAGGCCAGCAGTGCCAACAATGCCCAAAGACGCTTCATGATGCTCACTCCCAGTTTCCACTTAGCTGAGTATTCGAGGGTGCCCGTACAATCACTACAGATTATCACCATCAAGATGGCTATCCCACCTTACCATCGACCATACCCGCCCAGTGAATGCCAGTCAAGCCACAGACTCCCGGAAGTGACGACAACCGGGGTTAGTGGGACGGTAGAGTTGGCATAACTCTCAGGATGGTTTCAGTATTGATGGCCAATACGTCTCAGGCTTTTTGCTTGAGTGCATTATACCCCTGCGGTACGCTAAAATGAACTCTCACAGCAACATATTGAGTACCACCAATGAATTGCCTGCTTTGCCTGTTGCTTGCCTCCATCATTCCTCCTGCCATACAAGACAAACCTGCTCCAGCCTCGGTGGTTGGGTCAAAGTCTAACGCCTATCAGGAAGTGGTTCGGCTTATCTATGATCGGGACAAGCTGAAAAGTTACCTGGTCAAAGAACAGCCCGTACATGGGAAATCGTGGGATGAGGCGGCCAAGGCAGGGAATTTGAAAGCACTGGTGGTTCAAGGTTTCTGCCATCGATACGGAGCAGGTTGCAAGGAAAGTGGCGTAGCTGCCTATCGGTGTTATCGTCAAGCAGCTGATAAAGGAGATCCGCTTGGCCAGCACATGGTAGCCATCTTCTATTACAACAAGCTTGGTCTCTGGTGTAGCAATGAACTGGCGTTAAAGTGGTGCAAGCTTGCAGTAGCTCAGCAGTTTGCTCCTGCACAAATGTTCTACTCCGATTGCCTGTATCGAGGAGTCGGTGTCAAAAGTGATCTTGCAGAAGCGTATCGTATCGCGATGCTAGCCGCGAAGCAGAACGACAAGCGGGCACAGACCTTCGTTGGCTATGCGCTGTTGAATGGCGAGGGCGTCATCAAGAATGACGTAGAAGGAATCAAATGGTTACGCAAAGGAATGGAACAGGGATATCAGCAGGCGCGAGAGCAGTTGGCCAGCTTTCTGCTTTACTCGGATGGCCCACACAAGAACGCAGCCGAAGGGTTCAAACTATACCTGGAGATGGCAGAGAAGGATGATGCTGAATGTCAGTATCAAATTTCACAATGCTATAACGAGGGTGCTGGTGTTGTGAAGGATGAAAAAGAGGCTATGCGATGGCTCAAAAAGTCGATTGAGCAGGGGCATGCACCAGCTATGACGATGATGGGTTACCTGTACGAGACGGGGAAAGGAGTAACCAAGAATCCGAAACAGGCCTTTGAATGGTATCGCAAAGCTGCTGACAAGAACGATGTCACGGCCATATCGTATGTCGCGCGGTGTTACTATTACGGCATTGGTACCAGCCTGAACTACAAAGAATCGCTGGCGTGGTATCACAAGGCAGCTGCGGAGAATAGCAGTGAAGCCCAGTATGTTCTGGGTACGTTCTCGGAATCGGGATTTCTGGTCAAGAAAGATATCAAGGAAGCGATCGACTGGTACAAGAAAGCAGCAGAGCAGAAATACGCTCCTGCCGCAGCGAAATTAGGGATGTTGTATCTTCAACACGAAGAGATCCAGAATACTACCGAAGCGGTGAAGTGGCTCAAGCAAGGAACAGAACAGGGAGACAAGTATGCTCAGAGTTATCTTGGGTATTGTTATTCGATAGGTCTTGGAATTCCCAAGGATATCAAAAAGGCCTTTCATTCGTATTTGAAAGCAGCGGAACAAGGCGAAGCAACTTCTCAAGGTAATATGGGGCGTTATTATCTCACCGGGTATGGTGTTGCGATTGATCAGAAAGAAGCCGTTAAATGGCTTTCAAAAGCTGCAGATCAGAAACAACCCGACAGCATGCTCACCTTGTCGGGCTGTTACCTGGATGGCAAAGGTGTTGAACGAGATGTAGCCAAGGGCATAGCTCTTCTGAAAAAAGCTGCTGCGCTGAATGACCCTATGAGTATGGCCAAGCTCGGTGTCTGTTACATCGAAGGAACGGGTGTCGAGAAGAACCCTGATGAAGGCATCAAGTGGTTGAAGAAAGCTGCCAGGTATGACCTGGTCTATGCACAGTCGTGGCTGGGTTTGGCTTACAAAGAAGGTTATGGTGTTGCACAGGACGAGAAACTGGCTTTTGAATGGTTTGAGAAGGCAGCCAAGCAGAATGATCCCTATTCCATGAGCATGCTGGGCTCCTGCTATATCGACGGTATTGGCGTTGATGTCGATGAGGCGGAGGCAGTCAAGTGGTTTCGCAGGTCGGCTGAAAAAGGGTACGTGTATGGCCAGTCATGGCTGGGTGCATGTTACCTCTATGGGGATGGCGTTGATGTCGATGAAAAGGAGGGCTTCAAGTGGATGAAGCGGGCAGCTGATCAGAAGTATGACTATGCCATGGAACGTATTGGCAACTGTTACGAAGAAGGCATCGGCGTTGATGTGGATCTGACCAAAGCCATCGAGTGGTACAGGAAGGCTGCTGAAGCTGGTAATGACCTTGCACAAGAGTCGCTGAATCGTTTGAATGTGAAGTAATGTAATGGAGATGATGACATGCTGACTTCCTTGCTTGGAATCGCCTTGGCATGTCAGGTTGTTGACTGTCATGTAGAACTGGACCGAACCTATCAGTATTTGAAGCAGGCGGTCTATTTGAATGTGCACGCTAGAAACGTGTTAGTACGCATTCCTCCGAAGCATTGGGCCAGCTGGGTAATACTGGCTACCAACGATGTTCCTCGCGCGCAGGTGGTAGTGGGGCTGGCCACTTATCATGGGTTCCCCTTGCGAAGAGATAGAGATGCGGCCTTTGGTTGGTATCGGATTGCCAGCAAGCTCAACGAACCGTTTGGCATGTACCTGCTGGCTGAATGGCACGATAAAGAGCATGGTGGATCACGTGAATTGGCCATGCAATGGTACAAACGCTCAGCAGAGTTGAAGTTCGCGACAGCCCAGACACAGTATGGCAAGATGCTGGAAGCCAGGGGCAACACTGATTTGGAATTCATCCGTTACTACGAAATGGCTGCAGAACTGGGGGATGTTCAGGGGATGAGCCGACTCGCAGAATGCTACCATCAGGGAATCGGTAAACCTGCTGATCCAAGCAAAGTAGGCCTTTGGCTGGAAAGGGCAGCTAAGTTAGGCGATGCCGACTTAGTATTTCGTGCTGGCTGGCATTACCTGTATACTCAGCCCGACAAAAAGAAGCAGGAGGAAATGTTTGTACTCATCAAGAAGCAAGCGGAGCATAATGAATCGAATTGCATTGCCTTAATGGGGCTGTATTACCAGGAAGGTGCAGGGGTTGCGAAAGATGAATGGCTGGCAGTCAAATACTTCGAAGAAGCTTCCAGAAAACAAAGCGTCATTGGAAAGAGACTGTTGGCAAAAGTACTCCTCAAAGATGAATCAGACAATGCAAAGATGAGGAAGGCCCTGATGTTGTTATCAGAATGTACCATGATGGGTGACAAGGAATCGTACATTCTTTTTGCCGATTGGTGCCTCAAGCGGAATGAGCGACGCTATTATGTACAAGTGGTGAGTTGTCTCCGAAAAGCCAGTCTCTCTGATAGACGAGCAAAATATCTATTGGGTATGTGTTACCTTGATGGAAAGGGTGTTGAAAAGGATGAAAAGCTTGCAGTAAGCCATTTACGGTTTGCCAAGGATCAAGTTCCCGAGGCCATGGAGCGACTGGGTTACTGCTACCAAAACGGGATAGGCACCAAGAAGGATCTAGCTGAAGCGATCAAACTGTATGAACAAGCTGCCAAGCTAGGCAATGAAGACGCGAAAGCTGCCCTCAAACGACTGAGTTCCAGGTAAGCAGGCGACATCATTCCGTTGGGTCACTACAACAGTGACCAACACAGAAGATGATGCTGGACAGTCCATGAACCCCACTTCGCTGGCTTTTTTTCAAGACCTCCTCGCGACCCCAAGCCCACCCGGGTATGAACATCGGGTGCAGGAGATCGTCCGTACCTGGGCGAAGCAGTACACGCCTCACGTCAGTACAGATCGGCATGGGAATGTTATTGCCGTGCTCAATCCCGGGCATTCACAGCGGATCATGTTGGCCGGGCATTGTGATCAGTTGTCGCTAATGGTGCAGTACATCGATAGCGATGGGTTTCTGTACGTGCAGCCTATGGGTGGCTGGGACATGCAGGTGCTGCTTGGTTCCAATCTGCTGGTGTGGACGAAGAACGGGCCGATTCCAGGCGTTGTTGCTCGCAAGGCCCCACATCTGATGACGGGCGATGAAAAGAACAAGGTGCCTCAGTTTCACGATATCTGGATCGATATCGGCGTGAAAGACAAGAAGGAAGCAGAGGAGTTGGTTCACGTAGGTGATACCATCACCCTGGTGCTGGGTTACCGAGAGATACGAGGACAACTCGCCTGTGCACCGGGCATGGATGACAAATCCGGCCTGTGGGTAGTGATGGAAACACTCAGGCTGCTGTGCGATCAGAAGCTGGATTGCAGTGTCTACTGTGTGTCAACGGTGCAGGAAGAGATCGGGCTGCGTGGAGCATCCACCAGCAGCTATGGCATCCACCCGACGGTGGGGATAGCGGTCGATGTCACCCATGCCACCGATACGCCAGGCAGCGAGAAGAAAAGTGTGGGAGAATGCAGTTTGGGCAAGGGGCCGGTCTTGAGCCGGGGGCCGAACAGTAACCATAAGGTCTATGAACGCCTCGTGGAAGCTGCTTCCACCAAGCAGATAGCCGTCCAGCGCAAGGCTCACAACAGGGCTACCGGCACGGATGCCAACAGCATTCAACTCTCCCGAGACGGTGTGGCAGCAGGCCTCGTCGGTATCCCCAACCGTTACATGCACAGCCCTGTGGAAATGATTCACCTGGGCGACCTCGTTGCAGCGAGTGAACTACTTGCCCAGTTCTGCAAGAGCGTCAAGGCGGGGGATGATTGGATACCGTAGGGTATGCTGTGCATACCTACCCTGATGAAGTGCTCGTCACTTATCGCAATCATCGGTGTGATAGGAATCTCATCGAGTTGAGGCACGTACAACGTGCCCTACGAATCTGGTATAACTACTGGCTTTTAACGTCATAGCAGGATATAATTACATCAGTCGCAAATCACGGGGCTTGTCGCCCATAGGGTTTGCGACTTCTGCTTTGAACTCTTCGCAAGTCGGCGTTTCTAACGCTGACTTGTTCTTTGTTTCTGCACTTACTTTGGCAGGGCTGAGTTATGGCTGGCGATCAAGTAGTAATGACCCGGGAAGGGTACGACAAACTGAAGTTAGATCTCGACCGTATGCAGAACGTCGAGATGATCGAAGTTGCCAAGCGTATTGCCACCGCTCGTGAGATGGGTGATCTCTCGGAAAATGCCGAGTATCATGCAGCGCGCGAAGATCAGGGCATGCTCAAAGCCCGTATTGATGCCCTGAAGGATAAGCTCTCCAAAGCCTTTATTGTCGATAAGTCGACGCTTCCCACTGATCAAGTGGTCTTTGGCTCCAAGGTCAAAGTCTACGATGTGAAGTTCAAGGAAACGGAAACCTTTGAACTTGTTGGCCCTGGCGAAGAGGATTATGACAACAACAAGATCCTTGCTTCCAGCCCGATGGGCCAAGCACTCATGGGTAAGAAGGTTGGTGATACTGCCGAAGTGCAGGCACCGGCTGGCGTGCTGAAGTACCAGATCAAGGCAATCAGCTAATATGTAGCGGAACTCGCCACGAGTTCCGCTTTGTACAGGAAGATACTAAGCATTCGCCTGTGAAGCGCTGATCCCCAACTGCTTCAGCTTCTTCCCCAGGTTCGCCATTGAGAGACGACTGTCATCCAACAGGATGCTCGCCATCTCACTCAGGATGAAGCTCTGGAAATCGTCTTCGGTGTAGCCTTGCTGTTCGAGTTGCTGTTGAATCTCAGTCACACATCGTTCGCGAAGTTTGTCCATCTGTCGGGACAGGGTGCCTTCATGCACTTTTAGTAGGTGTGCCACTTCACGCTGGCTGAGTTGATAACGCCAACGGAGGCCGAGCAGTACCAGTTCCTGATCGGTCAAGGTGCTGAGCCAACCTCGGGCAGCATCGCGGAAGAGATCATGCCAGACAGAGGAGGCATGGGCTTCGTTCGGTTCGCTGGCTTCCAGTTGATCGTCATCTCCCAAACCTGCGTGATGCTGACTGGGCGAGCGAAGCCGAGAAATGTTCTTGTTCTGGAAGACTCGCAATAGCCAGGGGACGAGAGGTCGCAAGCCATCGTAGCGGGCCAGGATGGGCAGCGAACCTTCCACTGGTGGGACGAGAAGGTGGCCCCAGAAGTCGTTGACTACTGCTTCCTGTTCGTGCTCTTGTCGCGGATAAAGCCGGGCGGCACGGGAGCGAAGGGCGTCGAGTAACAGTCGATCTGCATGCCCAACCTTGGCACAGAAGAGTTGTTCCCAGGCTGCATCGAGCCTCTCCATGCAGGCAGCTGCCAGGAAGCCATCGAGAGCTTGCCATTGGCCTACAAAGGTGTTCCAGTCCATTGATGGTGAGATGTGCTTGGCACGCTCGTACATCCGCTGCAGGTGGGTGATGAATTGAGCATAACTCAAGTTTAATCGTGGCCGTTGAATTCGGCAGTAATGATAGAGCAGTGGGCAACGAGGATCCATCACAGGCATTACGACAGCGTCCCTGCTGGTGCGAAGAGGATTACTTCGATACGACGTAATGGTAGTGATGCGGAGGCTGCCGTGGTAGGACTGAGCCGTATGCCCATTCCGATGGCGTGTACGGTTCGTCGGCTAAAGGTTCCCAGTTTGTGGATGCTATGGTGGTCGATGAGGTAGGTTTTGACTGCTTCGGCCTGTTCGGTGGTGAGGATCTCTGCAGCCTTGCTGTCGCTGTTGGTGTCGGTATAGGCGACGATGACGAATTCTGAGCCGTTGAGCTTGGTGCCCGGCACGTGCTTCTCGGCCCATTCTTTGAGCTTCTGCACACCTTCGGGATGAAATACCGAGCGACCTTCGTGGAAGAGTTCGCCTTCAGCAAAGGTGCCGACGATTTTGTCCATTCCGGGGCGGACCAGCAGTTTCGTGTGTGGGTCAACGTGCTTGCCCACGATGGGAAGATGTTTCATAGCATCGAAGCCATTCTGCATTGATTGGCTCGATTCGCGAACCTGCTTGAGTGTTCCAACTACTTCACTACCCAATGCGCCTTGGCCAGTACGCAGGTCGCGGGCGAGGCCTTCCACTTCCGTAACAGCCTTTTCGCCCCGTTCGCTGAGCTTCTGCAGGTTGGATGCGAGAGAACGCAAATCAGTCAGGGCCGTTTGTGATTCACTGGCGAGCTTCTTTAAATCGTCGGTCAGGGAGTCGATGGTACCTGGGATGATCGCTTTCTCGGCAAGCGTTTCAGATCCTGGCGAGCCTGGATGAATGTCGATGACTTTACCACCGAGTAGTCCTTCAGCTTTGACTTCTGCCTTGGCATCAGTGCCGAGAAGTGATTTGCTTCTGCCATCCAGCTTCATGGTGACGAGCAGGTAGCCACCCCGTTGCACGGGTTGCTCGATAGCCACCACTTGTCCCATCTGCACACCCTGGATGCGAACACGGGTGCCTATTTCCAATCCACCAGCGTTTTCGAGCCGGGTGTTGATAGAGTAGGTGCCGTTCCAGAGTTGTTGCTGATCGCCGATGGAGAACAGGCCAAAAGTGAGCAGGCCGAGAGCCAGACATACCACGAAGGCGAGAAGCCAAGCTTGTTTGCGCGAAAGGATTTCCGTCATCTGTCATTCCCCGCTGGGGTGAAGGTATCGTATTATACCTTGAGGCCCTCACTTTTGCTTGATTATTTGCACTATGGCTCAGCCTCCCCTACTTTTGGACTGGACAGCAGAAAGACTGCAAGCATGGAGCTTAGCTGCTGGAGTAACACCGAAGGCGATTCCTCTGGATGGCCATGAGTATGCACTGCCACTGGTACTCTCGATGGCTGAGCGACGGTTGCAGATGGGGACAGCTGCCCGCAAACTGGTGCGATTGCAACCACACCAAGTGGTAGAGAACTTCCTGCCGTACATCGGTATGGATCGTCTTTGGCATCATGGTCGGCATCGGCTGGATGGTCGGGAAGCCTTGCAATGGGTGATTACCAAGCTGAAAGATAAGCTTCCCAGTAAGTCGCTATTTCATGCTGTGCCCAGCTACTGGACTCGCGAGCAGGCGGCGATCCTGGAAGAAATAACGAGGCAGGCTGGGTATCGTTCGCTGGGGACCATCAAACGGGGCTTGGCACTAGCAGGTACCTCGCCGGGTCTGGTGATCGATGCTGATTCTTATGCCCTGACTCTTTGCAACAACCAATTGCAAGCGAGGACGGGTAACCTGCATCTGGAGAAGACCGTCGCGAATGCTGACCTGGCATTATCTATCTGGACGGAACGAATTGGAATGCTCATCGCATCGAAATGCATGAAGGACAGCCGACGAGATCCGCGTGCTCAGGCGGAGACGGATCAACAACTTTTTGAGCAGGTGCAGATGAAGTTGGCAGACTGGGCCGGCCAGCAGGATGTACGGCTCAATCTGCAACTCCGCGATTGGCAAAGCGAACTACTGGTGCCTTCGAACGAAGTGGCAAGCGTTTGTATGCCTCTCGCCCAGCGGTGCGGCCAACTGGTTGCCCAGGCTCCCGATGCCAACTGCTGGTACCTTTCCAATGAAGCCAGCCGTTTACCAGGTATCCCGCAGGCTTTGTACCAGAGCAGCATGAACCAGCGTTCACTGTCGGTGTTGCCTGAAACGCTGTTGGCTCAAACGATGATGGTTTGGGTGCAGAGGATTGAAGTTGGGACGTTGCCTGCGTCATCGTTTTCGGATGTGTTGCCGGTGGTGGAAGCGTTACACGAGCCACAAGCGGATACGTTGCCGTTTCCGAAACGGACGGGGAAGAGATAGACTGGATAGCTTACTCTCTTGCAGGTATGATGGAATAATTGCTCTACACAGGTATCTGCAATGGCCGTGCTTATCCCAATTGAAAATGAAGAGCTATCGATCCCCAGTTGGGTGACCGATCTGGCTTCATTTCAGCGATGGTTTCGTTCCGGTGATTATCCCCAAGAAGCCAAGCTGGCTTACTTCGATGGCAATATCTGGGCAGGACAGCAGATGGAACGGACACTGCATACGATTATCAAGTCTCAAATTGCCCGTGCGATTGGTAACTGGTCAGAGAAACATCTCCCCGGGCTAACCTTCTGCGATAGCCAACGTTACACCAGCGAAGAAGCTGAACTTTCCTGCGAACCTGATGTGATCTTTTTCACTGAAGCGAGCTTGCTGGATGGCACCGTTCAGATGATGGATGGCGATGCATCACTGGAGATAGAAGGCGAGCCTGAGATCATCGTTGAAGTGATCAGCCCCACGAGTGTGAAGAAAGACCAGAAGACTTTACGTGAGAAGTACTTTCAGGCTGGCGTTCAGGAATACTGGTTAGCAGATAGTCGCAAGGTGCCTAGCCTTAGCATCATGAAACGAGGAAGTAAGGGCTTTGTTGTCGTGAAACCGAATGCTCAAGGATGGATACGATCAGAAGTGTTGGGTACTCAGTGCAGGCTGAAAAGCAGCCCCGGACCCGTGGCGACAACGAAAGTAACAGTAGAGATGAAATGAATCTCTCGATAACTAACATAACCCAATGACCCAACCTACTAAAACCTGGGGTGGCCGCTTTACTGGTGGCACCGATGCTCGTGTCGAGGCCTTCACCGAATCTATCAGTTTCGATGCACGCTTGGCCGAGTTTGATATCGAGGCGAGCCAGGCTCATGCCAGGATGCTCGCTCATGTTGGGCTGCTCACCAAGTCGGAATCGGAGCAGATCAATACAGCCCTGAATGAGATCAAGGCCGACATCGAAGCTGGGCGGATGGCGTACACCACCAGCCTGGAAGATATCCATACCCACATTGAGCAAGCACTTATCAAGAAGCTGGGCGATGTTGGTCGCAAGCTGCACACGGCACGTAGTCGCAATGATCAGATCGTCACCGATGTGAAGCTGTGGACCCGCACCAGTATCGATCAACTGAGCGTTGCACTTTTCAAGCTACAGCAAGCATTCGTGAACCTTGCAAGTATCGAAGGATTGGTGATTCTGCCAGGGTATACCCACCTGCAACGGGCGCAACCGGTGCTGGCAGCTCACTACCTGCTGGCGTTTGTCGAGAAGTTCGAGAGAGATCGTACCCGATTGGCCGACTGTCGCAAGCGGTTGAATGAACTCCCCCTTGGTGCAGCTGCCCTTGGGGGGTCCTCACTGCCGATAGATCGTCATTTCACTGCTAAGGAACTGGGGTTTGACCAGGTTGCAGCCAACAGTCTCGATGTCTCCAGCGACCGTGATTTCCTGATTGAGTTCGTATTTGATCTTTCGATGATCGCCCTTCATCTGGCTGGTTGGGCCGAAGAGTGGATCATTTGGTCAACCTCCGAATACAGCTTCCTCATCCTGCCCGATGCGTTCTGCACCGGCTCGAGCATGATGCCACACAAGAAGAACCCAGATGTCCTGGAGCTGATCCGGGGTAAGTCAGCCAAGGTGCTTGGTTCATTGCATCAGTTGATGGTGCTGGTGAAGGGGTTGCCCTTGGCCTACAACCGTGATCTTCAGGAAGACAAGCCTGCTGCGTTTGCGGCCTTCGATACGGTGCTGGCCTGTGTCGAGATTGCAGCCCCGCTGATCGAGAACACTCGCTTCAACAAGGATTCGATTGCCAATCGGCTCCACACCGGATTTCTGGATGCAACGACTTTGATGGAACTGCTGGTGAAAGAAGGAATCCCCCTGCGTACAGCTCATGAGAGTGTAGGCAACTTAGTACGACTGTGCGAACAAAGGCAGTGCCAGTTGAAAGACTTACCACCCGAAGCGTATGATGAAGTACGCCCCGGTCTCAGTAACCGGGTATATCCAGTATTAGGGGTGGAACAGTCGATTCAGGCGTTCTGTAGCGTCGGTTCTACCTCCCCAAATGCCGTTCAGGCACAACTTGACGCTTGGCGCGAGCGTTTGGGCAAGTTAGACCAGATATAGGTGCCAAACACTTTGGGGATCAGCCTCAGGGTGGTATGATTGTTGGAGTACCGCCTTCAGGCGGCTGCGTTGCTTGATACCAATGCAGGAGCTGGCCCGGTACTCCAACAAGCGGAGTCAGACGAGCACATGGATCATTTCGCCTACAGGCAACATGCTCTGTATTGTGAAGACGTACCTGTCAGCCAGTTGGCTGAGCAGTACGGCACTCCGCTTTGGGTCTATAGCCAGGCAACGCTCGTTCACCACCTCAAGCAGCTGCAGTCGGCCTTCGCTGAAGTCAATCCGCTCATCTGCTACAGCATCAAGACTAACGGCAATACTCACATCTGCCGACTGATGCAGGAACATGGGTCCGGCTTTGATGTCACCAGCGCTGGTGAACTCTATCGGGCTTTGCAGGCTGGTGGTACGGGTGAGAAGATCGTCTTTGCCGGGGCAGGCAAGAGTGATGATGAAATACGGATGGGGCTGGATGCCAAGGTTCGCATGTTCAACGTAGAGAGTGAACAGGAACTGGAAGCGATCAACCGAGTGGCCAGCAAGCTCGATGTGGCAACACAGGTTGCGTTCCGAGTGAACCCTGATGTAGATCCTCGGACACATCCAGAAACCTCGACCGGCATGTTTGGTACCAAGTTTGGGATGCCTTGGGATCAGATCGAACGTATCGCTCAGGGGCTACTCAAACATCCACGACTGAAACTGGTGGGTTTACACTTCCACCTCGGCTCGCCGATTCTGACGACTCAGCCTTATGCTGAAGCACTTGAACGTGCTGTGCCTTTGCTGCTCAAACTGCGAGAGCAGGGCCACCCGATCAGTACCATCAACTGTGGTGGTGGGTTTGGTATCAACTACAAGAAGAATGAAGCCCTGCCTGCGACTGACTTCGCCAAGGTCATCATTCCTGCGGTGAAGAAGGCAAACGTACAACTGGCGCTTGAACCGGGTCGGTTCATTGCAGGCAACGCTGGCATCCTGGTCAGTCGGGTGATTTATCCGAAGGACTCAGCTGGCAAACGTTTCGTCATTCAAGATGCAGCGATGAATGACCTGATTCGCCCTCGTCTTTATGGTTCATTCCATCGCATCTGGCCGGTGCTGCCTGCAGCCAATCTGCCTGCGCCACCGACCGATTTTGAGACCGACATACCTTACACTCACAGCACCGATGTAGTTGGACCTGTTTGCGAAACCGGCGACTACCTTGCTCGCGACCGCAAGTTGCCTGCACTGAAAACAGGTGACCTGCTGGCCACGTTCAGTGCCGGTGCCTACGGCATGGCCATGAGTTCCAATTACAATGGACGCCTGCGTGCAGCCGAAGTGCTGGTGCATGGGGCTCAAACCAAACTTATCCGTCGACGTGAAACACTGGATGATTTGATCCGGTGTGAACGCGAAGTCTAGAACACGGGCAGTGCAAGAGGATACAGAAATGAAGCGCATCCTGAATCTGCGAAACTGGCTGACCGCTGGTGTGGTGGCCATCAGTGTTACTGGCAATCTGCCAGCGCAGGATTTTACTGTCCCTTACAACAAGTCTCCTGAAACGGTTCAGGAGTTCTGGGCTGCAGCCAAGTACGATCTCAGTCTGGGCAATCACGAACGTGCAGCCCAGATGCTAGGGAACTATTACGACAAGGTAATGGCCTTCGGCGAGGAAGAGCAGAAGAAGTACTTCCTGAATCTGTACGACACAGAAGGCATCTCGCCACTGCTTCGCCTCTCCACTATTCCAGCAGTGAAAGCTGTGATGCGGAAGGACCCCGTAACCGGAGCAGAGAAGCCAGCGGTGGACATTCTCATCGCTCGGATGACGAAGTTTATTGATGCTCGTCTCAGCGATCCCGAACGCATCCGCTTCTTTGTTGGACAGCTCAATAAGCGACCCGAAGAACGGGCTTATGCCATCGCACAACTGAAAGCTAGCGGCGCTCGCTCAGTGCCTCCGATGCTGGACGTGCTTCGTGATCCTGCCCAGCAGTCGATGCACGGGGCGATCTACAACGCACTGCTGAAGATGGACAGTGATATTGGTCCACCGCTCCTGGCTGCTCTCGACAGCAAGAGCGACTTCCTCAAGGGAACCATTGTCGATATCTTCACTCAGCGTTCAGACAATCGCATTGTTCCTCACCTGTACTATTTGAGCCAATCACCAAACTCGACTCCAGCACTGCGTGCGAAGGCCAAGGAATGGCTGATGCGCTTCCTTTTCAAGAACGAAAAGGAACTTGGTGATGCCAAAGAGCAACTCGTAGCTGCTTCTGAACTGTATCACCAGCATAAGGTCGATCTGGATGGCCAGAAGCACAACGTCTGGACCTGGGAGGATAAGGCAGGTTTGACTGGTGTGCCAGCGACTCCTTCGCAAGTTGAAGAATCACGAGGCATTGCCTATGCTCGCAAGGCTCTCGATCTTGATCCCAGCTACCGACCTGCCCAGGTTGAACTGCTCTCCATCGCACTGGAAAAGCTCTACGAAAACAGTCCAGCAGTCGCAGTATCCAAGGCCAATCCCGATCTTCAAGCTCTTCTTGCAGGTAGCCCCGCTGATTTGCTCGAAGATGTGTTGAGCAAGGCACTGAAGGATAATAAGCCTGCGGTGGCGCTGGGTGCCATTCGGGCATTGGCTTCACATGGTGATCCAACTCTGCTTCGCTACTCCGACAAAGGTGCACCCGCTCTGCTGCAAGCACTGCGATTCCATGATCGTCGAGTACGCTTTGCAGCTGCAGAGGCTGCACTGGCCAGCAATACCAAAGGTGAAGCTTACCCAGGCAACAGCAGAGTGGTGGAAGTGCTTAAGCATGCTGCCACTGGCTTCGGTCCCCAACGCATTCTGATCGGTCTGGGTGATAAGGCTCAAGCTGACAAGCTTGCTGAACAACTCAAGCAACTGAAGTACGATGTCCAAGTCTTTGGTTCGGGTAAGCAACTGCTTCAGGAAGCGAGCCAGAACGGGAACGTCGGGCTGATCATCACTGATGCCAAGCTCCCTGACCCAGGCTTCAACTATTTCCTGGCACAGTTCAAGAACCAGCCCAATACCGCTGGCATGCCGATGATCGTGATCGCTGATAAGGATCAAGGTCGCTTTGCCAGTGAATCATTGGCGAAGCAGAGCAATGTCAAAGTCATCGCAGCAGTACCTCAATCTTCTTCACTAGTTGATACCGAAGTAAAGAGTATGCTGGCTGACAAAACCAAGCCAGCGTTTACCGATGCTGAACGTACAGCACAGGCCAAGACTGCCATCGATTTCCTTGCACGCATGGCCAAGGGTGAATTCGGCGATTTCGACATGAATTCGACCGATGCCACGCTGATCCATGCACTTGCCAACGAAACGCTCTCGAGCAGTGCTGCAACTGCACTTTCTTATCGTCCAAGCCGAAGCGCCCAGCAGGCACTAGCCAATGCCGTCATCAATGATGGCCTCACACCCGCTAGTCGAGCCACGGTGGCTGCTTCGCTCCGGGCACACATCCAGCGGTTTGGCAATCAACTGACGCAGGACCAGATTAAGACCCTGGTGGCTATGTCAGAAGCAGTGAAGGACCCAGCACTTCGTGAACAGGCTGACCTTACGGTTGCCAGCATCCGAGGCGACAAGGCATCCATTGGCAATCGTCTCAAGGGATACGTTCCCAGCAGCACTCCACCTGCAGCAGCGAAGGTTGAGCCAGGCAAGGAAGGGAATTAGTAAGCTATGGGTTGAGAGTTGATATCGGTCAACTCTCAACCATAACGGTTTAGCTGAATAATAGATGAAAACGCTACAATTAGCGCAAGTGATGTTGTTGGCATCGTCTCCGGTATAATACACCTATCTATAACTGCCATTGCCAATCTTCATTGGTGATGACTTTTGGCATGGGCAGTACCGGGGGTAGTCATCATGCGTTTCAGCCTGGCTTTGTGCTGCCTGGTAGTTGTTGCACCGTTCGTGGGTGCCCAAGAACTGAGAGAGAGCTTGAGGAAGTTGCCTGACTGGGTCAATGCCCTGGTCATCATGGATTATCAGAACGTATTGGCCAGCCCGCTCGCTCAGCGGGAAGGTTGGGACAAACTATCGCCGATGGAAGCGTTTGGTTGCTCGCTGCCATACTTGCGGAACACCAAGAGTGTTGTGCAAGCTGCACATCTGGAGCCGGGTACGCTTCGCAGTCAGCGGGATATTGTGCTGGTGCAAGGTGGCCCGTTTGCCACCCTGGCTGAACTAGCCAAGCAGGAGAAAGGCGTAGAAGAAACCATCGGTGGTACTTCAGCGATCCTGACTGGCAAGAATGCCTTCATCGTTTCGCTTTCACCCACGCAATTGGCAGTCACCAGTCCTGCTCATCGACAGGATACCGCCCGATGGTTGCGATTTGCATCTGCCAACAAGGAGCCAGTTCTCTCGAACTATTTGCTTCAGGCTGCCGACGCCATGAAGGACGGCTACCACATCGTTATTTCTCTTGATCTACACGATGCCATAGATCCACACCTGGTGCGACGATATTTGCAGCATACACCATTGCTAAAAGACAAGAATGTTGATGGTGAAGCTCTCGTCAAAGTTCTTTCCGGGTCGCGGGGCATCCGGATAGGCATCCGGTTTGACCAGGCCATTACGGCCAATCTTGCTGCTGATTTCAATGATAATATCCAAGCGGTCGCAGCTACGTTGCCAGCTTTGGTGATGGGATCACTCGATAACATGGGCGGTGAACTGGAAGAGTTTCCTGTGTCCAAAGCACAGATTCAGGAAAAGAGCTTTTTGATATCAACTTCCTTGAGTGTGAAGGGTCTCAGGCAGTTGTTACGTCTGGTGCCTCCTGTCAGTGGTCCGGTTCTTGCTCCACGTGACGTTGCGTTCAAGGGTGTGCCTGTTGACAACCAGGTGGCCAACAACCAGGCCTACTTCAGGAATATCCGCGATCTGGCAAACGATGCACATAATGCAGCTGAGAAGAAGAACGATATGATTGCAGCAGCCAAAGGATATGAACGGGCAGCGAGGCAAATTGATCAGTTGCCGGTTGCTGGCATTGATGAAGAACTTGTTCGCTTTTCGACGACAGCCAGTTCCCGTCTGCGTGCGATTGCTGATGCACTTCGTGAAGTGGTGCTGGAAGCAACTGCTGTGGAAGGGGGCAGGCGTTCCCATGTCGAAGTGATACCTGGTACCTATCTTGGGTACAATCTGGGCCCCTGGAACCCCAGCAATCCTGGCGACCCCTTTTCACCTGGTGGTCTATGGATTCGCCCCATGATTACTCCACCTACGTTCAATGTCATCACCAATGACAACGAGATACAAGCCAAGCAGCAGGTTATCCTGGCCAGGGGGGCCAAACGACGACTCGAACTCTGGCGGCAACTCAGCGATGAATCTGCCAAATTGCGGAAGCAGTTATCGATCAAATACAGGGTTGACTTCTAAGCTTGGATGACAGATGGAGTACGATACATTCGAAGCACAACTGGCGATGCGAATGCTTCCAAGTCATTCGCATATCATGTATCAGACATGGAGTCGTTTGCTGTTCCTGCATTGGCGATGGAACGTAGAGGAACTGCAGTCGAAGGTTCCCGACGGATTACGGGTGGAAACCTTCGATGGCAGTGCCTGGCTGGGAGTGGTGCCGTTCTTCATGCGGAGTATCAGGCCGAGATACCTGCCTGCATTACCCTGGATCAGTTGGTTTCTCGAACTGAATGTCAGAACCTACGTTATCGACAAGCAAGGCAGACCAGGGGTTTGGTTCTTCTCTCTCGACTGCAATCAGCCTCTAGCAGTATGGGCTGCAAGGCGGTTCTTCTACTTGCCATACGTGCATGCCAGAATGACCGCACAGGAAGATAGATCACGATGCATTCACTTTACCTGTCAGCGTTCGGGAACGAGTGAAGCCTCCACATTCCAATATGCCATCGACAAATCAACCACTGTTGCCGAGCCACACACGCTCGACTTCTTTCTACTGGAACGTTACCTGCTTCACTCCAAGACCCCGCATGGGCTACGAGTTGGCCAAGTGCATCATGTGCCGTATCCCATCTCACAGGTAAAGCTGGAACGATGGGATGATGGGATTCTGAAACTTGATGGATTTACAAGTCCCAGACGACCACCAGATCATGTATGTGGATCGATGGGTGTGAGCGTACAGGTCTATCCCATACGCCCATGAACTACAGCACTCATGGCATTCGAGCGATGCGATCCCTTAGAGCTTGTGGCCAGGTGGTTGACTGCTTCTGCAAATGTGTTTTCAGTTTGGCAGTGATGATACTTGGCTTCAGTTTGCCTGCATCGAACTGATCCAGTACTAGAGTGAATCGTTCCGGGCTTCGCATCATACCAATGAGGGCCAGTTCCAGGTTCTCTCCTTTCAAATGGGGTAGGGCATCAGCCAGCAGTTTGGCTGCTTCTGCAGTTGGTACATCCACCAACCCACTGACTGCTCCCATCTGCATTTCCTCGTTGCCACCAGCAGGCAAATACTTCTTCAATCGTGGGATAGCCAGTTCTGGTTTGTCGAGGCCGAGGATTCTGAGTGCATCATAGCGGGTGCCTGTATTGATCTTTACGTTGTCTGCCATGGCATGGGATGCCTGGAGTAGCCATTGCCACCGTGATTGCATCTCTGGTGTGTTCACCAATTTGTTGACCTGTTCATGTGGCCACAGATCAATCAGGCCCAAGCCATTGATCACTCCTCCTCCAATGACTACCGCCTGCCAGTCGCGAAGAGGCGCACTGGCCGCTGGCATAGCTACATCCATGAGTCGTTTGAGGATGACGGGATCATTTTTTATGGAAGCATAAATAGCTACGCGCCATATCCAGGGAATACGACGGTATTCTTCCTTGGTGTCATCAGGCATACCCGTCGTCATGGCGACGATAAGTTCGGGAGCCTGATTCCAGTGTTTTTCAACAAGTGCCTGGCGATCACGTTCCGTTCGCTTGTCATCGAGAATCTGTTTGGCGGTAGCTGCTACATCAGGCTTCTCGCGGGCTGTGCCTTCAGGCAGACTCAATCGAAACTCTGCTGGTGCAATGTAGACCGTTCGCAAGTCCATGAGGGCGCCCTTGATGGGACCAGCAGGACGAATCTTTACCCGCTGCACTCCAGATTGAAGTGAAATACCTGCTGCGACACGAACACGAAGATACTGCGACCAGCCACCGGTGCCTGCCACTTCCTGTTGAAGCGTAGTACTGCCGATATCGAGAACGTACTTGTTGCCTGCACTTTCGTTGGCACAAGCCCAGTCGAAGTAGATGTCGTAATCACCCTTCTTGGGGATATCGACTGTCCAAGTGACATAGTCGTTGGTGTCATGCCAGTAGCCTACGTTCTGGTAGTCATTCTCGAAGGTAATGGCTTTGCCATAGATTTCGGCTGAGGCAGCTGGCAGCGTATGTACACTCCTATCGGCAAGAATGGTGCCTGCAGGGGTATTACCTGCCAATTGCTTGTAGTTCTGACGCATGCTGCCGAGATATGTCAGCAGATCATGCATGGCTTCTCTGCTAATTTCCTTCTCGAAACCTTCCGGCATCAGTGATTTGCCACTGGCTTGCAGTTCATCGATCTCGGAACGAAGCAGCGTTTCGCTTCGTCCTTCTTTTCCTTTGAGGGTGATACTGTTACCCGCTTCGCTTGCTAGTAGGCCAGTGATAGTACGGCCATTTTTCGTCACAGCCACATATTCGATGTAGCGGCTGTCGAGATTCTTGTTTGGGTCGAGAATCTCCTGAAGTAGGAAGCTGGCGTTGCGGTTTGCTAGTGCAGCGAGGTCGGGCCCTACAGTATGGCCTTGGTCGCCCAGTTGATGGCAGACCGAACAGTGCTGCGTGAAAATAGTTTTGCCACGACTGGCATCTGGCTTGGTAGTTGGTTGGGAATAGCTGACTATGATCGAAGTACGGTCAGCACTGGTGCCTTCAAAGAGCTTGATCGCCTGACTCTGGATGTTGCTGCTAGTGGAGCGGATGAGACGCTGTTTACTGCTGGTATCAAGATGATTGACAGGTATCTGCTTGGCAGCAATGGCGTCAATCAGGATTTTCTGCCATGCCACTCGGCTAAGGAGGATATCAATCAGCCGTGAACGGATAGCAGGGCTGTAACTGAGCCACGACGAAATAAGCTTGGTGATGGTTTCTTCATCCAGTTTCTTAGAGAGAAGCAGCAGGGCATTCTGTTGGATGAAAGGTGTCTGCGCAGGCCCGAGCAAGGTCAGCAGGGCTTGCTGGCCAGAACGGTATTCGTCTACCGTTTGTCCGGGACCCATGAGGAGTGACATGGCCGCCAGGCGTTCATGCTGACTTTGTGATTCATCAGCAATAACCTTGCGAGCGGCGGCATACATCGGTCTCACAATAGACAGATACTTTTGGGGCAGATCTGCCTGTTGCATGATGGGTAGTGAAGCGACTGCCTGGAATTGCCAATTGGCGTAGCCCTTTTCATCGGGTGTCGCAAAGTATTGCAGGATATCTGCCACGCGTTCATCTTTTCCCTGTACAAGGACTGGCGCCAGTTGCTTCATGAACAGTGATGAGACCAGATTCTTGTTGGCGGCTGTTGTAATGCTGGTGAGGAATGCACTTTGATGTTGTGGACGTAAAGCACTTAGTACTGCTGTTTGCAGGTAAACATCCTCTGGATGAGTAAGCAGTATCGTTGCCAGCATTTCGCCAGCGCTGGCTTCTTTGTAGTTACTGATAGCCCAAGCCATTTGCATCAAGTTAGGGATAGAATCTTTAGCCGATACACTTGTTTTCCAATCAACCGCTTTGACAAGGTCAGTCAGGGATGGATGTACTTCAGCCAATCGCCAAGCTGCCCTCCTGACTTCTGAATGTGAATCTGTAATCGTCTGTTTCAGGGCTTCTGCATCAAGCAGTTTCAATTCCGCCAAAGTAGCAAGAGCCTGTATGCGTACTTCAGGATGTGGGCTGCTTATCAGCTTGACGAGTGAGTTGACATCACCGGTTTTGGAGTTCCATAACAGCTGCATCATTGCCAGATCACGCTGGGTACCATTGGAAGTATTCATTGCATCTGCGAGTTGTGTAGCATTCATCTGGCTGATTTTGGGCATGGTGCGGATATCGCCACTTGCTGGGCGAACACGGTAGATGCGACCCATGGTGCTACCTGCTCGCAGGTCGAGTTTGGCGAGATCAGCAGGAGGAATCCAAATGGGATGCTCGATGACTAATCGGTGCATATCGACAATCCAGATACAGCCATCGGGGCCAGTTCGCATCTGTACCGGTCGGAACCAGTTGTCTCCACTGGCAAGAAATTCATGGTTCGTTTCGTCGCTGGCTCGTTCACCTTGGAATGTGGCCCCTTGTGCTTTGAGTTGCAGCCGATGAACGAGTAGGTTCACTAGTGAACCTACTC
>WBZX01001098.1_pt1 | contig 21389 bp, 22 predicted proteins | sample 5204211 | NCBI WGS metagenome assembly WBZX01 (sample SAMN12344362, study PRJNA552823) | activated sludge metagenome | biome: Activated sludge suspended growth; feature: Nitrification reactor; material: Wastewater; isolation source: activated sludge from nitrification reactor of wastewater... | reverse complement strand
CCACGAGACCAGGCGCTTGATCACGCTCCCCAGAGCCTGATCGAAGGCATTGACCACCAAGGGCACCTTGTCGCCGCGGGCGCGCACGCACCGCTCGAAAGAGGCGACGCCGATGATCTGGCGGTCGGGCATGCGCACCAGCTTGGCGATGATGCGGACCTTCACGATCGGCGGCTGGCCGTAGAAGTACATCGCCTCGAAATTGCGCAGGTCGGGCTGCAGCAGATAGTTGGCCCGGAGCGCGATAGACTCGCGGGCGACGGCGACGATCTTGCGGGTATTCTCGAAGGAATCGACGATCCGGGTCTGCACCATCAGCGGCGCCCGGTCCGTCCATGCCACCTTGGCGTAGTAGTCCGTCGACGTCGGCGTCATGGCGATGGCGATGCGGCCGGTGTTGAGGTTGGCCGCAGCCACAGGCACTTCGACGGCCAGCTGCCAGAACACGTCGGGCAGGCCGGGATCGAAGGTGCTCTTGGGAGAAACCGTATAGAGGTCGGTCGGTTCGGCGGCGGAATCCACCGCGCTGATGAACTGGCAGCCCGAGAGGACAGCGGCGGCCGCCGCACAGACGGCCCAACGAAGTATCATTTCGGCGTGTATCCTTGCTTGCCGCTGAACACGAAGGCGGCCGGATCGCGTTCCAGCCGTGTAGCGATGATATTCAGATTGGCAGTGAGCTGACGAAGCTCGCGAATGGCCAGCGAGACTTCGGTGAGGCCCGTCTCCGTGAAGCTCTTGATCGGCCCCTTGCTCTCGCTGACCAGCTTGTTGAGCTGGCCGGCGGCGGCATCGATATTGGCGAGGGCATGCCGCGCCTCGCTCAGCGTCTTGCGCAGTTCGCCGGGATCCTTGCCCGCTAGCGCCTTGCGGGTCTCGGTATCCTGCGGGCCGATCTCCATGGCGATGAGGCTGAGCGAGTCGGACAGCACATCGAGCTTGGCGAAGGTCTTGCGGAAATCGGCGACGGCACCGGGCAGCTCGGCCAGGGTCGACTGAATGGCCGTATCGGACTTGGCGAAGGCAGACGTCGCGGTCTGCAGGTTGCGCAGCGTTTCGCCGACGGCCCCGATATTGTCGGGGCTGAGAAGGTCGTTCAGCCGGTCGACCGTGGTGCTCGCCTTCGTGAGAAGCTCCTGGGCCGACGTCGATGTCGCCTGAAGGAACGAGGCACCTTCGCGGATCTCCGGGTACGGCTTGTCGCCCAGCCTCTTCTTCGGCTTGATATGGTCCGATTCGAGGCGGCCGGCGATCTGGATGTAAGGTGCACCGGCAATGAACGGCTTCTCGAAGACGGCATAAGATCGGTCGCGGATGTCGATCGACCAGTCGACGGCAACCGTGACCTCGATCTTCTCCGAAAGCCGCTCGCGCCCGGTCGACCGCTGGGTGTCGATCCGCGAGGTGAGCTGGATGTTGCTCACCCGACCGACGCGCAGTCCGCGGTAGAAGACCGGCGAATCGTTGGTCAGGCCCTGCACGTCGCCAGAGAAGAGAATCACGTAGTAAGCGTAGGCGGTGCGATCACCGGCGCGCAGCTTCCAGATTACGAAACCGGCCACCGCTGCAATAAACAGCAGCATTGCGGCGCCGATCAGCACATAGGGCGATCTTCTTTCCATCGGAAGCTGCTTCTACTCCTGCCTCGAGGCCCGGCCGCGCGGCCCGTGGAAATATTCCCGTACCCAGGGATGATCGTACGCGAGCATTTCCGCCATGGTACCCACCACGACGCGCTTGTCGAGCAGGACCGCGATGCGGTCGCAAATGGCGTTCAGGCTGTCCAGATCGTGCGTCACCATGAGGACCGTGAGGCCGAGGCTGTGGCAGAGCCCCTTCACGAGTTCGTCGTAGTGTGCGGCGCCGATCGGATCCAGGCCCGCCGTCGGTTCGTCGAGAAAGAGGAGTTCGGGATCGAGCGCGAGCGCCCGGGCAAGACTTGCCCTCTTGCGCATGCCACCCGACAGCTCCGAGGGCTTCTTGTCGCCGGTATCGGCCGGCAGGCCGACCAGCGCCACTTTGAGCGCGGCGATCTCCCGCATGGTCAGTTCCTCGAGCTCGGCGTGCTCGCGGATGGGCACGATGATGTTCTCGGTAACGTTCAGCGAGGAAAACAGGGCGCCGTCCTGGAACTGTACGCCGGTGCGCGCTAGCAGGTTCCGCTTGGCCTTGCCATGCAGCGTGCTGGCATCGACGCCGAGCATTTCGATCGTGCCTTTGCGGGCCTCGTTCAGGCCGACAATGGTTCGCAACAGCACCGATTTGCCTGTGCCCGAACCACCCACCAAGCCGACAATCTCGCCTTTGAATAAGTCAAAATCGAGATTGTCGTGGATGACCTTGTCGCCGAACTGCGTGCGGATGCCGCGCAGCCTCAGCACAACATCCCGCCCATTCCTATGGTCGACGAGCTGTCCGCCTTCGACCATTACACGCCCGCGAGCAGGAAGATGATTGAGAATATGGCGTCGAGCACGATGACACAGAAGATGGATTCGACGACCGACTTGGTCGTGAGCTGCCCCACGCTTTCGGCACTGCCCCTGACCTGGAGTCCCTCGAAACAGCCGATCGTGGCGATCACGATGCCGAAAACCGGTGCCTTGATCATGCCTGTGTAGAAATGCCAGACGCCGACCGTGTCGCGCAGGCGGTCGAAGAACTGAACGAACGTGAAATCGAGGTAGATGGTACAGGCCACCGCGCCGCCCAGAACGCCCGTCATATCGCCCCAGAAAGCCAGCATCGGCATCGCAAAGACCAATGCCGTAATGCGCGGCAGCACCAGCCATTCGATCGGGTTCAGACCGATCGTGCGCATGGCGTCGACTTCCTGGTTCACCTGCATGGTGCCGATCTGGGCCGTGAAGGCGCTCCCCGACCGTCCGGCCACGATGATGGCCGTGAGCAGCACGCCCAGCTCGCGGAACATGCCGATCGCCACGGCCTCGACAGTGAACGTCTCGGCGCCGAACTGGCGAAGCTGCTCGACGCCCTGATAGGCGATGACGACGCCGATCAGGAAGCAGAGGATCCCCACGATCACCAGGGCGCGGATCCAGACCTCGTACATCTGCTGGATGACGGCGTTGATCCGGAACCGCTTGGGTTGCAGGCAGGCCTCGACGAAAACCACCAGGATCTCGCCGAAGAAGGCACAAAGGTTGACGGCCTGTGTATAGAAATGGACCGAGTTCCGGCCAACCTCCTCCAGCCAGTGCGCGAACCAGTTCACATGCTTCTCGGGCGGCGCAGCGCACATGTTCTTGCGCACGACGTCGAAGACGTCGGCCTGCGCCTGGTCCTTGGTCATGACTTCGGCGTCGGGTCCGCCCCCGACGAGCGCCAGAATCTCCAAGGCGCCGGCCGTGTCGAGCCGCTCGACGGCGCGCGCATCGACGCTGCGCATCGACGCTTTACCGGCGCCGGCGGCTTGCAGCGCCTTCTCCGCCTTCTGGCGGATGCCGCGGACACTGAATACCGTCCAGCTCCCCCCGACTTCGACGACGGGCTTCCCGGAACGCATAGTGCACTGAATTGTCGGTTCGACTTCGACCATCGCGGAGATTAGTCGTCGCAGCCGTTCTTGCTGTCAATCTCTCTGCACGTTGCCTTGCCCCCAAGGCGCTGGCACCATCCGGCCGTGGAGGATTCGATGGGCAAATGGCCGCGGCTGGACAAGATCGAGATGATCGACGGTCCGATCGAAGATGAAGCGTACGAGCATCAGCTCAAAAAACTGCAAAACCGCCTTCTAGACCTTCAGATTCACCATATGAGGACCGGCGGACGAGTCCTCATTGGCATCGACGGTTGGGATGCCGCCGGCAAGGGCGGCCTGATCGAACGTACCGTCGCGGGGCTGGAACCCAAGTCAGTGCATGTCTGGCGGATCGGCGCACCGACGCCCGAGGAGCAGGGTCGCCACTACCTTTGGCGATTCTGGAATCGACTGCCGGCGCGCGGCGACTGGGCGATTTTCGATCGCACCTGGTACGGCCGTGTCCTGGTGGAACGCATCGAAGGGTTCTGCAGCAAGGACGCCTGGAAGCGCGCCTACAACGAAATCAACGAATTCGAGCGGCAGCTTACCGACGATGGCGTCCGAATCGTCAAGATTCTGGTCCATGTCAGCGCGGACGAACAGAAGAGCCGGATGATCGATCGGCTGACCAAACACTATAAGCGGCACAAGGTCGGCCTCGAGGATTTCCGCAATATCGCCAAGCGCAAGGAGTATCTCGAAGCTTACGACGACATGCTCGAGAAGACGGACACCAAGAATGCACCCTGGCACGTCATCGCTTCCGACAACAAGAAGCATGCCAGGCTGATGGGGCTCGGGATCGTCGCCGAAGAACTGGGTCGCGGCGTAGAACTCACTGAACACGAGCTCGACCCCAAGATCGCCGAAGCCGCCTACAAGGCCTGGGGATGGGAACTCGGAAAAGGGCACGAGGGCGGGTCAGAGAAGAAAAAGTAGCGCCCGCGATCCTTCGGTGGTGACCGAAGCATGAACCACCGCATGCCGGTTAGCGTGATACTCCTGTGTATGCGTGGAGTTCTTTGATGTCCGTCGGCCAATCCCGCATCTTCGCCGGCTGGTGGGTGGTCGCCGGCGCCTTCCTCTGCATGCTGACCGGCTTTGCCGTTGCCTATTCCTTCGCCGCCTTCTTCGGCGCCCTGGAAACCGAGTTCGCCGCCCGCCGGGGCGAGACTTCGCTGGTCTTTTCGATCTGCGCCTTCCTGTATTTCGTCCTCGGCCTGCCGGCGGGCATGATCGCCGACCGCGTCGCACCGCGGCCGGTCGTGTTCGGCGGCCTGATGCTGATCGCGGCAGGACTGGTCCTCGCGGCCGGCGCAACCAGCCTGTGGCAGATCTACCTCGGCTACGGCGTCGGCGCGGGGGTCGGTGTCGGCCTGTCCTATGTGCCGAGCGTTGCGGCGGTTCAGCGCTGGTTCGTGCGCAAGCGCGGTACGGCCGCGGGCCTTGCCGTCGCGGGCATCGGCGTCGGCACGCTGATCGGCGCGCCCCTCGCGCACGAGCTGATCGGCGCCGTCGGCTGGCGCAAGACTTACCTAATCCTCGCCGCCCTCACCGTGGTCGGCGCCATCGTATCGGGCATCCTGGTGCGTCGGTCGCCCGAACATTACGGGCTCGCGCCCGACGGCGACCCGCCGGCTCCCAAGGGGAGCCCGCCGGCCATCCCCCCTGGCCTCACCTTGCGCGAGGCCGTGCGGACCCGGCCCTTCTGGACAATCTATATCGGCGCGTTGCTTATGTCGTTCGGTTTGTTCGTCCCCTTCGTCCATCTTGCTCCCTACGCCGCCGACATGGGACTGGGCGAAGGCTTCGGCGTGCTTCTGATTGTCCTGCTGGGCGTCGGCAGCACCGTCGGCCGCTTCATGTTTTCGAGCATTACCAACCTGCTCGGCCGCCGGCTCTCTTTCGCCGCCATGTATGTCGGCGCGGGCGTCATGATGGTGATGTGGTCGCAGTCGACCAGCTCCGTTGCGCTGGTCATCTTCGCCTTGCTGTTCGGCGCTTTCTACGGCGGCTTCGTCGCCATCGCGCCGTCTCTTGCCGCCGACTATTTCGGCGGGCGGGCGCTCGGTTCGGTGATCGGCGCGCTCTACAGCGGCGTCGGCGTCGGTGCGCTCCTCGGCTCGCCCGCCGCCGGTTATGCCTACGACTTCTTCGGCAGCTATGCCGGCGCCATTCTGGCCGGCGCCGCGCTCTGCGCCGTCTCCTTCGTCGTCACGCTCCTGATGCCGGAGCCGGCGCGCTGGCTGGCGGAGCGGAAACAGTCGTCCTGACATCGGGCCCAAGCCGACCCGCGATCCACGGCAGCGCCTCCCGCATCGCCTCCTCGAAGCGCCAGGGCGGATTGATGACGGCGAGACCGCAGGCAGCAAGCTTGCCCGGCGCCATATCCGGTCCCAGCCGCAGCTCCATCGCCAGCAGCTTCGTATCCTTCAAGGCGTCGAGGAAAGCGGCCGGGCCCGCCTCGTCCTTGATCGGATACCAGATCGCGTAGCAGCCGGTTGCGAACCGCCGCAGCCCCTGCCGCACGGCGCGCAGCAGGGTCTCGAACTCGTCGGTCGCCTCAAACGGCGGATCGATCAGCACCAGACTGCGCCGTTCGACCGGCGGCAGCAGCGCCTTCACGGCGTGATAGCCATCGGCCTGCCGAACCTCGACGGCACGGTCGCCGGCGAACTCGCGTTTCAGGGCCAGAGCCTCTTCGGGATGGCGCTCGAAGGCAATAAAGCGGTCGCCCGGGCGCAGCGCGGCCCGGATCAGGCGCGGCGAGCCGGGATAGCGACGCAGCGCCGTCGACGGCGCTCCGAACTTGCGGTCGTAGGCCTGGACCGCCGCGAGGTAGCGCGCCACGGCAGCCGGCGCCCCGGCCCTTCCCTCGGCCAGCAACCTTGCAATGCCGGCTTCGGCCTCGCCCGTACGCCTCGCCTTGTCGGTGGCGAGATCGTAGCCGCCGGTGCCCGCATGCGTGTCGAGCACGAACAGCTTCTTGTCCTTGGCCGTCAGCAGCCGCAGCAATTCGCAGAGGGCGGTATGCTTCAGGAGATCGGCAAAATTGCCGGCGTGATAGCCGTGGCGGTAGTTCATGCGCCTGCCTATAGCATCCGGGGTATGGATTGTGCTTCAACCGCTGCATGATCGAGGGGGACCAAATGGCCACGCATGAACTGCATTCTTCACCCGATACCTGCCACTGGGGCTATTTCGACAGCCAGCTCGAACCGCAGCTGCGCGTGAAGTCGGGCGACATCGCCACAATCCACTGCGTGTCGGGCGCCGCGGAGATCCTGCCCGGCGAGCCTTTCAATGTCCTGCCCGAGCATCGCGAAATCCTCGGCAAGCTGAAGCCCCATATCGGACGCCATATCCTGACCGGCCCCGTCCATGTCGAAGGCGCCGAGCGCGGCGACGTTCTGGCGGTCGAGGTACTGGACATCAAGTTCCGCACCAACTGGGGCTGGAACGTCCAGCGGCCGCTGATGGGCACGCTGCCCGAGGACTTCCCCTTCTACCGCCTGACGCACATTCCGATCGATTCCAACCGCGGCGTCTGCACGATGCCGTGGGGCACCGAGATCCAGCTCAAGCCCTTCTTCGGTATCATGGGCGTGGCGCCGCCGGCGGAATGGGGCCAGTGCAGCTCGGTCGAGCCGCGCGCCTTCGGCGGCAACATCGACAACAAGCACTTCCAGGTCGGCACGACCGTCTACTTTCCGGTCTTCGCCGACGGCGGCCTGTTCTCGACCGGCGACGGCCACGGCGTGCAGGGCGACGGCGAGGTCAACCTCACGGCGCTCGAAACGTCGCTGTCGGGCACCTTCCGCTTTACCGTTCGCAAGGACATGAAGCTTACCAATCCGCGCGCCGAGACGGCGACGCACTGGATCACCCACGGCTTCGATCAGGATCTCGACGACGCAGCCAAGGAAGCGCTGCGCGACATGATCCGGCTGATCACGGCCAAGACCGGCCTGAAGCCCGAGGACGCCTACATGCTCTGCAGCCTGCAGGCGGACCTGCATGTCACCCAGACGGTGGATGGCAACAAGGGCATCCACTGCATGATCGAGAAGAAGCTGATCGGCGGGTGACGTGACGGGTCCGCATCTGCTGAACGAGGCGGTGGCACGCCACGACGATGGCGGGTGGGCACGCCACGCCCTGGAAATCATCCAGAATGACCAGCGGCGCTCGGCCGACACCCACCTGTTGCGGCTCGACATCCCGGCGCTGGACGGGATCGACCTCTATCTGAAGGACGAGTCGACGCACCCGACCGGCAGCCTGAAGCATCGGCTGGCGCGCTCGCTCTTCCTGTTCGGCATCTGCAATGGCCGCATCCGGCACGACACGCCAATCGTCGAGGCCTCGTCCGGATCGACTGCCATCTCCGAGGCGTACTTCGCGCGCCTGCTCGGCCTGCCTTTCCATGCCGTCATGTCGGCCACCACGTCCGCAGAGAAGATCCAGGAGATCGAACGGCAGCATGGCAAATGCCATCTGGTTGCCGATGGCAAAGGCATCTACGCCGCAGCCGAGGAGCTCGCGGGCCAGCTCGGCGGCGTCTACATGGACCAGTTCACCTACGCCGAGCGCGCCACCGACTGGCGGGGCAACAACAACATCGCCGAATCGATCTTCGAGCAGATGAGCCGCGAGCGCTATCCGGTGCCGACCTGGATCGTCATGAGCGCCGGTACCGGCGGAACCACGGCCACACTCGGCCGCTACATCCGCTACAAGCGCTTCGCGACGCGCCTCTGTGTCGCCGATCCCGAATACTCGGCCTTCTTCGAGGCGTTCGCCACGGGCAACGCCCGCGCGATCAGCGAGAAGGCGTCGCGCATCGAGGGCATCGGCCGGCCGCGGGTCGAGCCGTCGTTCGTGCCCAACGTCATCGACCGCATGGTACGGATACCCGACGTCACGTCGCTGGCGGCGATGCGCGTGCTGTCGCGGCAGCTCGGCCGCAAGGTCGGCGGATCGACGGGCACGAACTTCTTCGCGCTCTGCCTGCTCGCCTCGCGCATGCGCGCCGACGGCCTGACGGGATCGCTGGTCTCGCTGATATGCGACAGCGGCGAGCGTTACGGCCACACCTATTACAACGACGGCTGGATCGCTGCCCAAGGCTTCGATCTCAGCTCCGGCGAAGCGGCGCTGGAAGCCTTCCTCGGCAGCGGCGAGCCGCTCCTCTAGCCATACGAGAAGCGGTCGCGCTGCTCGATTGCCGCCAGGCGCACAGGACTATGCGGGCTGGGCGATCGACGGACGCCGCACGGGCAGCGGCGGGAAGGCGAGTGCCATGGCGACGGCCGCGATGCCCATGCCGAACGAGGCGATGTAGAGGAAGCCGTAGCCGTTGAAGGTATCGAAGATCCAGCCGCCGACGGCCGGCCCCAGGGCCATGCCGAGGCTCGAGATCATCGCAGCCGCGCCGAACACGGTGCCCATGATGCGCATCGGAAAGTACTCGCGGGCGATCACGGCATAGAGCGGCATCACGCCGCCATAGGCCATGCCGAACAGGATCGCCACGGCATAGAACTCTCCGATTTCGCGTGTGAAATAGTAGCCGCCCGCGCCCAACGCCTGGACCATGAGACCCAGCACGACGATCCGCCTGGCGCCGAACCTGTCGCCCAGCAGGCCGAACAGAATGCGCCCGCCCAATCCCGCCAGGCCTTCGACGCTGTAGATCGTGACCGCCGTCATGGCCGACAGGCCGCAGGTCAGCGCATAGCTCACCGTATGGAAGATCGGGCCGGAATGCGCGGCGCAGCAGAAGAAGAACGTCATGGCGAGAACGATGAACTGCGGCGAGCGCAGCGCCTGCGCTACCGTCATCCCCTCCCCTCCCTCGGCCGGCATCCCGGCGGCACTGAGCGCGGATGGCGCCCGGCGGACCAGGAGCGCCGCGGGGACCAGAAGCACCCAGGACATGATGGCGATGGCGAGAAGTGCGGTACGCCAGTCGTAGGACCCGATCAGCCAGCTTGCGAACGGCGAGACCGTCATCGGAGCCACGCCCATGCCGGCCGAGACGAGCGAGACCGCGAGGCTGCGGCGCTCCTCGAACCAGCCCGTGACGGCGGCGATCATCGGCGCAAAGACGGCGCCGGCGGCGACGCCGACCAGCACGCCGTAGATGATCTGGAATTCGAGCAGGCTGGTGGCGCGGCTCGCCAGGGCAAGCCCCAATCCCAGCAAGATCGCTCCGGACAGGACGACGATGCGCGGGCCGAAGCGATCGGTGAGTGCGCCCCAACCGAAGGCCGCGATCCCCATCGTCAGGAAGTCGAGGGTCATGGCGCTCGATATGCCAGTGCGCGACCAGCCGGTGGCATCCGACATGGGCTGCAGGAAGACCGCGAGCGAAAACATGGCGCCAATGGCGACACAGCCCATCAGCGCCCCGGCGCCGACAATGACCCAGCCGTAAGACCGCCTCATGGTCGATCCTTTCGAATCCACGTATACTTAACGAGAAGGTTAAGTATTTAGGCGGCCCCTGGCAAGAGAGGAAACAGCCCGCGGAGAAGATCAATCCGGCTTGATGTTGGCGTCCCGGATGAGACGCCCGAACCGTTCGTACTCGTGGACGTTGAAGCGGGCGAACTGCTCGACGCTCATGGTCCCCGGCTCGCCGCCAAGACCGCGCAGCTTCGCTTGGACGTCGGGCAGCGCGATGGCGCGCGCCAGTTCCGCCTGCAGCCGCGCCACCACGGCGGGCGGCGAACCCGCCGTCACGTAGACGGCATACCAGGTCGTCATATCGAAACCCGGCAGGCCTGCTTCGGCCAGAGTGGGCACGTCGGGCAGCTCGCTGCTGCGGCGATCGGAGGTCACGGCCAGCGCTCTGAACTTGCCGGCCTTGATCTGTCCCATCGCCGAAGAGGTCGTGTCGAACATCATCTGGACGTTGCCGGCGATGATATCGAGATGAGCTTGCGCACTGCCCTTGTAGGGCACGTGCACGCCCTTGACGCCCGCCGCCATGTCGAACGCTTCGCCGGCGATGTGCTGCGTGCTGCCGACGCCCGACGAGCCATACTTGAACTCGCCCGGCCTGGCCTTCATCTGCGCGATCAGCTCCTGCACAGAATTGACCGGCACCGACGCTCCGACCACCAGCACGTTGGGCACGTTCACCACGAGGCCGATCGGCGTCAGGTCCTTGATGGGATCGAAGCCCAGCTTGAGAAGATGCGGAGCAATCGCCTGCCCCGTGTTGGTAGCCACGAGCAGCGTATGGCCGTCGGCCGGAGCCTTGGCCGTGAGATCGGCGGCGATCGTATTGGAAGCGCCCGGCTTGTTCTCGACCAGGAACGTGCCCTTGAACTGCTCGGTGAACTTGTCCGCGAGCATGCGCGCCACGATATCGGTGCCGCCGCCGGCGTTGGCGCCGACCATCAGCCGCACCGGCTTGGTCGGATAGGCTGCCTGCGCGCTGACCGCCCGCGATGCCAACAGAACCGCAGATGCCAGAACGAACCTGCGTCTCATGGGGCCGGCTCCACCAAAAGTTCCGTACCGTTCACGGCTTTCACACGCACCTTCGCGCCTTTGACCATGTCGGGGCCGGAAACGCTCCAGCTCCCGTCACCGAGATTGACCCGCCCGCGGCCATTGAGGATCGGGGCGTCGAGCACGAACGTGCGCCCGATCATGGCGTCGCCGCGCGCGTTCAGGGTATTGGGCGGCCCGTCGATAGACTGCAAGCGTCGCAGACTCCGCCGCAAGCCCACGGCAGAGGCCACGGACACGACAGCGAAGATGAGAAGCTGAAATTCCAGCGAGAGGTCGGAAACGATCAGGAGGACGAAGCCCGAGGCCAGCGCCCCGATCGCCAGGAACATGAACACCACACCCGGCAGCATCATCTCGAAGACAAGCAGCACCGCCGCGAGCGCCCACCAGTACCAGAAGACGATCGTGAAACTCATGGCTCAACCTGCGTTGGGAACCGAGCCGCGCGATCTCGGCGCAGCATCGGCAGCGCGAGATTGCGCCTCCTTGGCCAGTTCGCCAATACCGGCGATCGACGCCATGACACCGGCCGCCTCCACGGGAAGGAAGAAGACCTTGGCGTTGTTGCTCGACCCCATGCGGGAGAGCGCTTCGACGTACTTGGTGCCGAGGAAGTAGTTGGTCGCCTGCACGCCGTTGCCGGCGATCGCCTGCGCCACCACGGACGTCGCCTTGGCTTCGGCCTCGGCCAGACGTTCGCGCGCCTCGGCATCGCGATAGGCTGCCTCGCGACGGCCTTCGGCGGTCAGGATCGCCGACTGCTTCTCGCCCTCGGCGCGCTGGATGCTCGATTCGCGCACGCCCTCGGCTTCGAGGATGGTGGCGCGCTTTTCGCGCTCCGCCTTCATCTGCCGGCCCATCGATGCCACCAGATCCTCGGGCGGCGCGATGTCCTTCAGCTCGATGCGCAGCACCTTGACGCCCCACGGGCCCGTTGCCTGGTCGATCACCGCCAGCAGGGTATTGTTGATCTCGTTGCGCTTGGACAGGATCTCGTCGAGCGTCATGTTGCCCATGACGGAACGGATATTGGTCAGCGCCAGGTTGGTGACGGCGAGATGGAGGTTCTGGACTTCATAGGCCGCTCGGGCCGCGTCGATCACCTGGTAGAAGGCGACCGCATCGACCTGCACCGTAGCATTGTCCTTGGTGATGACCTTCTGGGCCGGAATATCGAACACATTTTCTTGCATGTTCATCTTGCGCCCGACGGTATCGATGAAGGGCACGATGAGATGCAGTCCGGGCGGCAGGGTGCGCGTGTACTTGCCGAACCGCTCGATCGTCCAGTTCGTTCCCTGCGACACGGTCTTGACGCCCGCGAACACGAGGACCAGCGCCACGACAACCAACGCCAGAACGAAGATCAGCGCACCAGACATGCTCAAGCCTCCACGACTTCGCCAAGACCCTAGCCCAAGCGGATGCGCAGGGCCAACGCCGGCGCTAGAGTCCGGCAATCACCATAGGAGGTTTCTTCGTGCTTGAGCCCATCTGGGAACCGCTGAGCAGCTACCGTGGCTACCCGCCGGAGCAGATGACGGTGCGGGCGAAGTCATTTCATGCCGAGCTTCGTCGCCGGCGCACGGTGCGCGACTTCGACAGCCGCCCGGTGCCACGCGACGTGATCGAGACATGCCTGCTCGCCGCCGGGACCGCCCCGTCGGGGGCAAATTTGCAGCCATGGCACTTCGCGGTCATCGAGAGTCCGGCTGCCAAGAAGCGCATCCGCATTGCCGCCGAAGCCGAGGAGCGCGCCTTCTACAGCGGCCGCGCACCGAAGGAATGGCTCGAAGCGTTGGCGCCGCTGGGCACGGATGCCGACAAGCCGTTCCTCGAAGAGGCGCCGTTGCTGATCGCGATCTTCGCGCAGAAGTCCGGGACGCGGCCCGACGGCCAAACGGTTAAGCACTACTATGTGCCGGAGTCGGTCGGCATCGCCACGGGCTTCCTGATCGCCGCCCTGCACGATGCAGGTCTGGCCACCCTTACGCACACGCCCAGTCCAATGGGCTTCCTGAACGAAATCTGCTCACGCCCGTCCTGGGAGAAGCCGACGATCCTGCTGGTGGTAGGCTATCCCAAGGCGGATTGCCGGGTACCCCACCATGGCGGGCTGAGGAAGAAGCTCGAAGAAATCAGTTCGTGGGTCTAGGCACGCGCTAATGGCGCGTGTCGGTCGCCAGCCAGCGGTCGAGAAAGCCGTCGATCCAGCGATCGAGGGGCGGATCGTAGAGCGGATGCATGGACAGGTGGACGCCACGCTGCTGCGCTCCCGGCATCTTGAGACGCTCCGCCGCCTTCATCGTCCAGATGTTCTTCATCTCGAGCGTGACCTCGGGATGGAACTGGAATCCGAAGGCATTGGGACCACACCGGAAGCCCTGGACGGGATAGCGGTCGTTGGTGGCCAGCAGCTCGCAGCAATCCGGAATGGTCATGCCTTCGCGATGCCACTGATAGACCTTCATCGGCGCCTTGAACCAGGTACGGCCGGCCTCGGTCGGTTCGATATCGACATAGCCGATCTCGACGAGCCCTTTGGGATGCGGTCCCACGCGGCCGCCCGCAGCCCGGGTCAGCAGCTGGGCGCCGAGGCAAAGGCCGAGATAGGGAACGCCCGCCTCGACCACCCGCGGAATCCAGTCGAGTTCGCACTTGATGCCGGCGAGCGTGCCGCAGTCGTTGGCCGACATCGGGCCGCCGAAGATCACCACGCCGGCATAATCGGACAGGTCTTCAGGCAGCTCGCAGCCGAGATTTGGGCAGAGGCGGTGAAGCTCGTAGCCGCGCTTTTCGAGGAGGGCGCCGACCCGACCGGGCCGCGAATGCTCCTGATGCACGACGATAGCTATCTTCTTGGGGGAAATTTTTTTGGGCTTCTCAGCCATTACCGTCATGGATTTGCAAGATACGTGTCGCTTGTGGCAACGACAAGGCGAACCGGCAGCGGAGGGACGAAATGGCGCGGCGGCTTGACTTTTACTTCGATTGCTCCAGCCCCTGGACCTACCTCGCCTTCCACGCGATCCAGCCTCTCGCCGCCGACATGGCTGCGGAGATTGTCTGGAAGCCCATTCTGGTCGGCGGCGTGTTCAACGCGGTCAACCAGACGGTCTACGAGAGCCGCGCCAAGCCCAATCCGCGCAAGCAGGCCTACATGCTGCAGGATCTCGCGGCCTGGGCAAGGCTGTACGGTCTCGACATCGCCTTTCCGCCCAAGGTCTTTCCGGTCAACAGCGTGAAGTGCATGCGCGGCGCCTTCGTGGCTCTCGACGAGGGCAAGCTGGTGCCCTACGCGACGGCGGCGTTCGAGGCCTATTGGGGCAACGACCTCGATATTGCGCAGGAGGCCGTACTGGCCGACGTCGCGACGCACGCGGGACTGGAGCGTCAACGTTTCTTCTCGGGCATCGAGACCGACTCCTGCAAGGCACGCCTGCGCACGAATACCGACGAGCTGATCGCGCGCGGCGGCTTCGGCAGCCCGACGATCTTCGTGGGCGACCAGATGTTCTTCGGCAACGACCGCATGCCGCTGATCAGAGCGGCATTGGAAGCAGCCTGACGGAGGCAAGACGATGAGTGCCAACGACGACCCGCAATTCTGGGCGAAAGCCCGCGCCCATCTCGTCCGCTATGGCGGTGCCTTCTCCCCGCTGATCGCCGAACGCGCCGAAGGCAACTACTTCACCGACGCCGACGGGCGGAACATCCTGGATTTCACCTCCGGGCAGATGAGCGCCATCCTGGGCCACAGCCATGCCGAGATCGTCGCCGTTGCCCGACGCTATGTCGGCGAACTCGACCATCTCTACTCGACCGTTCTATCCCGCCCGGTCGTCGAACTGGCGGCGCTGATCGCCGAGATCTCGCCGGGCAAGCTCGACCGCGTGCTGCTGGTTTCGACCGGCGGCGAGTCGAACGAGGCCGCCTTGCGGATGGCGAAGCTCGTGACCGGCCGCCACGAGATCGTTGCCATGAGCCGGTCCTGGCATGGCGTTACCGGCGGTGCGGCGTCGGCCACCTACTCCTCGAGCCGCAAGGGTTACGGTCCGCCGCAGCCAGGATCCCTGGTCCTGCCCTCGCCCGATACCTATCGCTCGCGCTTCATCGACGAGCGCGGCTTCTATGACTGGAAGAGCGAACTCGATTTCGGCTTCGACCTGGTCGACCGGCAATCGAGCGGCTCCCTGGCAGCCTGCATCGTCGAGCCGATCTTGAGTTCGGGCGGCGTTCTCGAACCACCCGAGGGCTGGATGGCGGCGCTGGCCGAAAAGTGCCGCGAGCGCGAGATGCACCTCATTTTCGACGAGGCGCAGACCGGCCTTGGCCGCACCGGCAATCTGTTTGCCTGTGAACGCGACGGCGTGGTGCCCCAGTATCTCACCCTGTCCAAGACACTGGGCGCCGGCCTGCCCCTTGCCGCCATGCTGACCACGCCGGAAATCGAGGACATCGCCGCGGAACGCGGTTACCTCTTCTATACGACCCATGCCTCCGACCCCCTTCCGGCAGCCGTCGGCCTCAAGGTCATCGAGGTGATTCTCCGAGACCGCTTCACGGAGCGCGCGGCAATCCTCGGTTGCCGCCTGAGGGAGGGCTTGCAGGCTCTGCAACAGCGCTACGACTGCATCGGCGACGTGCGCGGCCGCGGCCTGCTCCTCGGTCTCGATCTGGTGAAGGATCGCCGCTCGCGGACGCCCGACCCGGAACTTGCCCAGCGGGTGGCACGTGCCTGCCTGGACCTCGGCATGATGACCAGCGTGGTCCGCGGCGGCTTCGGCATCTTCCGGATCGCCCCGCCGCTCACCGCCACCGAAGCCGAAATCGACCTCGGCCTGGAGATCTTCGACCGGGCGATCACCAAAGCTTTACAGTGAAATCGCCAGATTTCCCGACCTTCTCGCTCCGCGAACGGCATTTACATTTGAAACGAGCCTCTATCTGTTGTACCCGCTGGCGGTTTCCGGGCCATGTGTTGGGAGTGTGCGGATGATCAAGGTGCTCACGCAGGTAGCGATTCTCTCGGCATGTACTCTGGCGCTGGGCGCCTGCACGCTCGGGCAGACCAGTACGGCTTCGGCGCCGTCCAAGCCGGCAGCCCCCGACTACCAGGCTCCCTCCCCGCCGCCGCCGCCGGCCGGCCAGATCCGTGCCATCTGCTACAACGAAGCCGATATCACCCATGTGCGGTCCCGCATGGTCCAGCAGGAACTGCAGGTCATCACCCTGCAGTGCCAGAGCGGCGGCGGTAGTCGTGCCTACGAGCGGACCTATGCCGACTTCGTCGGAAAGTTCCGAGCCGAGTTTGCCACCAACGCGCGTGCACTCTCTCAGGTAGCGGCCCGCAAGCGCCTCAACGTCGATACCCTGGTGACCGAAATCGCCAACCGCACCGCCCAGCGCGCCCAGGTCGACAAGGAATTCTGCTCCCGCGGCAAGCGCGCCTTCGACTGGGCGCTGGATGCCAAGGTGACGAGCCTCGCCCAGGTGCCGCCGCCGTACGATATCGGTGCCGACATGAACATCTGGCCCTGCCCGGCCCAGTAGCCGGCGTCGGATTCACAACAAAAAGGCGGCCCCCCGGGCCGCCTTTCTTTTGGGCGATCGGTCTCTTCAAATATGCTGTGCGGCACCGCTTCGGCCGCCACGTGTCGCGTCGATGGTCGCCGATGTCGCTGCCTTCAGAACCGCGAGATAGCCCGGCTTGATCTCCATGCTGTCGCGACGGCCGGCTGCCAGCAGGAGCCGGTGCGCCTCCGGAAGGCGCCAGCAGGGCACGAACATGAAGAGATGGTGTTCCAGGTGATAGTTCACCCAATAGGGCGCCACGAGGAGCCGCATCAAAGGGTTGGCATAAGTCGTCCGGGTATTGCGCAGCGGATCGTCGTTGTCGGGCACGACCGCATGCTCGGCGATGTTCCGGATCCGGCTGACGAACTGATACCAGGTGGCCAGCGGCAGCAGCCATAGCGCGGGGTAGAGCCACCAGCAGCCCGCGGCGCTGCAGGCGACCAGCATTGCCGCATTCACCAGCAACGCCCCCTTCTCGCGCTGCCAGAGCCGTCCCAGCCGAACGCTCAACGGCGCATCGGCCGGCCCCAGGGCCCGGCGGATCTGTTCGCCGCGCCGCAGGTAGGCCGTCCGGCCCGTGAGGTCGCGCACGATCTTCCGCCGCAGGCTGGTACGGCTGATCGGAAACGGCGCCGACAGGCCGAGGTCGGGATCGCCGGCCTGCTGTGTGAAGCGATGGTGCTGCAGATGATATGGCCGATAGAGGGCCAGGCTCGTGAACACCGGAAAGGCGCAGAGCCAGCTTCCCACCCAGTCGTTGAGGCGCCGGTCGGCGCAGAGGAGCCCGTGCGCGGCGTCGTGCATCAGGATCGCAAGGCCGAGCTGACGGCCCCCGATCACCATCACGCCAAGGAGAAAAGTGAACGGATTGGGCCACCACGCGAAAAGCGCCATGCTGCCCAGGATCAGGCCCCAGGCGTGCAGCACCAGCAGCAAGCCGACGACGTTGGACTTGGCGCCGAGCCGCCGCTTCTCTTCCAGGCTCAGAAGGTCTTTTGCCACATTCATCGGGCCAAGGCTGGGCGCGGCCGCAACGACTGTCAACGCGGTCTCCGACCCGCTATCGTTCGACGATGCAAAGCAAGACTGTACGGACGGACGTCCTCGAGATCGCCTACGAGGAACACGGCCCTGCCGACGGCGCGGCCGTCATATTGCTGCACGGCTTTCCTTACGACGTCCGCGCCTTCGACGAGGTTGCGCCGGCACTTGCGAGGGACGGCTGTCGCGTGCTGGTGCCCTATCTGCGCGGCTACGGGCCTACGCGTTTCCTGTCGTCCGCTACTCCACGCTCCGGCGAACAGGCCGCCCTCGGCCACGACCTGCACCAGATGATGGATGCACTCGGCATCGAACGGGCGGCCCTGGCAGGTTACGACTGGGGCGGACGGGCCGCCTGCATCGTGGCGGCCCTGTGGCCCGAACGCGTGCGCTGCCTGGTGAGCTGCACGGGTTACAACATCCAGAATATCGCCGCCTCGGCCGAACCGGCACCGGCCGCGGCAGAGCATCGCTTCTGGTATCAGTATTACTTCCACACGGAGCGCGGCCGGGCCGGCCTCACCAGGAACCGCCGCGATATCTGCAGGCTCCTCTGGAAGCTCTGGTCACCGGAATGGTCGTTCGACGACGCGACATTCGAGCGGACGGCGCCCTCCTTCGACAATCCGGATTTCGTCGACGTGGTAATCCAGTCCTATCGCCATCGTTACGCCTATGCCAAAGGTGATCCTGCACTGGAACTCATCGAGGCCCGGCTCGCCGGGCAACCGAAGATCTCCGTACCAACCATCAACCTGCACGGCGGCCACGACGGCGTGGGCCCGGCACCGAAGAGCGACCACCAGACCGGCCATTTCACCGGCCCCTACGAACGGCGGATCCTCCCGGGGATCGGCCACAACGTCCCGCAAGAAGCGCCCACCGATACGGTGGCGGCACTACGCGATCTCATGAGAGCACATCCAAGATGACCGACATTGCATTGATTGGCGCGACCGGAAACATCGGCAGCCGCATCCTCACCGAAGCCCTGTCGCGTGGCCACGCAGTCACCGCACTCACGCGCGACGCCTCCAAGATGAAACCGCGCGCCGGCATGACCGTCAGGCAGGCCAGCACGACGGACGTCACGAACCTGGCGGCCGTTCTCGCCGGCCACGCCATTGTCGTGGCTTCGGTCAAATGGAACGAAGCCAACATCCGGGACGTGCTCGACGCCATACGCCGTTCCGGCGTGACGCGCGCGCTGTTCGTGGTCGGCGCCGGCAGCCTGATCCGCTCCGATGGCCGCACGCATCTCGACCATATGGTCGACAGGGGCGTACAGCCGCCGACCTCCAGGCCCGGATTCCTGGTGCTCACGGAACTCCGCGAAGTGACCGACCTGGACTGGACGGCGATCTCGCCGCCCGCCTCGATCCGGCCCGGCGAACGCACCGGCGAATTCCAGCTCGGCGGGGATCACATGCTCGAAGACGAAGAAGGGCAGAGCCAGATCAGCTACGAAGACTTCGCCATCGCGATCGTCGACGAGATCGAGAAGCCCCGGCACTCCCGCCGGCGCTTCACCGCTGCCTACTGAACGCCGGCCTTTACTCCAAGGTCTCCAGAAGCCGCGTGCAGAGATAGGTTCGCGGCACCAGCGACGAGTAGTAGATCTGCTCGTCGATTGCGTGCGCGCCCTTGCCGTCGGCACCCAGGCCGTCGAGCGTCGGAATGCCGAGGGCTGCCGTGAAGTTGCCGTCGCTGCCGCCGCCGGTCAGCGGGACGTCGTGCAGTTCCTTGCCGATCTCGCGATAGATCGCCTGCGCCTTCTCGAACAGCGCCGTGATGCCTGCATCCTTCTGGTAGGGCGGCCGGTTCATGCCGCCTTCGACGGTAAGTTCGACGTCCTTGCCGATCGGCTCCAGGTTCAGGAACCAGTGGGTCATCTCCTCGGCGAGCTGCGGGCTCGGCACGCGCAGGTCGACATCGGCCACGCATTCGGCCGGCGTCACGTTCACGCCGGTACCGCCGCGGATCAGGCCGACATTGCAGGTGATGCCGCGGGCATAGTCGGTCTTGCCCTCGATGCGTTCGATCTGGCGCGCCATTTCGAGAATGGCGCTGCGGCCATCCTGATGGCGGACACCGGAATGCGCGGCGCGGCCCTTCACCGACAAGGTGAAGCGACCGACTCCCTTGCGTGAAGTCACGACCTTGTCGCCGTCGCGGCCGGGTTCCATTACCAGGGCGTACTTGTGGCCCCTGGCGGCCTCCTCGATACGCGCCCGCGACGTCGGGCTTCCTACCTCTTCCTCGGGAATGAACAGGAAAGTGACAGGCAGCTTGGTGCGCTTGCCCTGCCGGATCAGGTGGCGCAGCGCATAGTAGGCGATATAGCCGCCCGCCTTCATGTCGTAGATGCCGGGACCGAAGATGCTGTCGCCTTCGCGACGCACCTTCAGCTCCTTCTCGATCATGCCGAGCGGATGCACGGTGTCGAGATGGGCGAGGATCAGGATGCCCTTGCCCTCGCCCTGACTCCATCCGGCAGGAGTCTTCGCCTCGAGGATGTCGCCGAACCCGTCACGCCCCGGGATACGCTCGAGCTTCAGCCCGAGGTCGCGGAACTGGCCTTCGACATGGTCGACGACCTTGTTGACCGACTTTGCATCGTGGCTCGGGCTTTCGATGCTGACCCATTCCACGATACCGCCGAGAACTTCTTCGGCATCGATCTTGGGCTCGTTCTTCATCCTCTCGGCGGCCATTGGACTAAGCCTTTCTCAGATCGGATCCCAGGTGAAGTATTCCGGCGAGCGCTTGAGATCGGTGAAGAAGGGCTTCATCGACGGCACGGCATGCTCGGCAATCGCCTCCAGGGTCCAGCCCTCGGAGTTGTGCACCGAACGGACCGGGCGGTTGGCGTTGAACAGCATGATCTCGTTCATGCGCACGCCGAAGATCTGCGAGGAAATGCCCTCGGCGGCATCGGAGAGCAGGAATACGGCCATCGGCGCGATCTTGGCCGGCGTCATGCGCTTGGAGCGCTCAAGCCGCGCCTTCTGTGCGTCGGTGTCGGCCGGAATGGTGCCGATCATGCGCGTCCAGGCGAACGGCGAGATGCAGTTGGAACGAACGTTGAAGGCCGCCATGTCGAGCGCGATCGAACGCGACAGGCCGATGATGCCCATCTTGGCCGCCGAGTAGTTGGCCTGACCGAAGTTGCCGACAAGACCCGACGTCGAGGTGAAGTGCACGAAGGCGCCCGACTTCTGCTCCTTGAAGTAGTTGGCAGCGGCGCGGCTGGTGTTAAACGAGCCGTTCAGGTGCACGTCGATCACCATCTTCCAGTCCATGTGGCTCATGCGATGGAAGATGCGGTCGCGCAGAATGCCGGCATTGTTGATGACGCCATCGATGCGGCCGAAGTTCTCGACACCGGCCTTGATCATGCGCTCTGCACCAGCCGGATCGGCAACGCTGTCGCCGTTGGGAACGGCCTGACCGCCGAGGGCCTTGATCTCGTCGCAGACCTTCTGCGCCGCACTGACGTTGCCGCTGCCTTCGCCGTCGACCGCGCCGCCGAGATCGTTGACCACCACCTTGGCGCCTTCTTTGGCCGCCAGCAGCGCCATCTCACGACCGATACCGCCGCCCGCGCCGGTGACCAGCACGACCTTGTCCTTCAGCATGTTCGCCATCGACTTTTCCTCTCCTCCTGATGCTGCGCAGGATGTACCCCAAGACAGTCGGC
>WBZX01001096.1_pt1 | contig 21403 bp, 21 predicted proteins | sample 5204211 | NCBI WGS metagenome assembly WBZX01 (sample SAMN12344362, study PRJNA552823) | activated sludge metagenome | biome: Activated sludge suspended growth; feature: Nitrification reactor; material: Wastewater; isolation source: activated sludge from nitrification reactor of wastewater... | reverse complement strand
GTACGCTGCCCGAGGTCGGCGACGTCGAGACCTCGCCGACCTGCCGCAATCTCGACGATCGCTGAGCAACCGCGGCCGGTTGTCGGCCGCGACTTTCGCAACGGCGCCGCCTTGCAGTAGGCTCCCGCGACGATGCACTCCGCGTGGTCCGATGCCGATGCGCAGGCGATGATCGACCGCTTCGGCGGCGCGCCGCTCTCCAACCCCGACGTCGCGCTGCGCGTCTACACCTCGCGCCTCATCGGCCGCGAGCCCGCGCTGGTGTTGCACGGCGGCGGCAACACCTCCGTGAAGACCACGCTGGTCGACGACACCGGCACCGCGGTGCGGGTGCTGTGCGTGAAGGGCAGCGGCTGGGACCTCGGCGACATCGAGCCCGCGGGGCTGCCGGCGGTGCGGCTCGACACCCTGGCGGCGCTGCGGCGGCTGCCGACGCTGTCGGACGAGGACATGGTCAACGCCGCGCGTACGCGGCTGCTCGACGCGTCGGCACCGAACCCCTCGGTCGAGACGCTGCTGCACGCGTTCCTGCCCCACGCGTTCATCGATCACTCCCACGCCGATGCGATCCTCGCGTGGGTCGATCAGGCCGACGCGCCCGCACGCTGCCGCGAGGTCTTCGGCGACGCACTCGTGATGGTGCCGTACGTGATGCCCGGCTTCGCACTCGCGAAGCTGGCGGCCGAGATCGCCGAGCGGCACCCCCACGCCCACGGCTTGCTGCTGCAGCAGCACGGGCTGTTCACCTGGGGGGACTCCGCGCGCGAGAGCTACGAACGACACATCGACGCCGTCGATCGGGCCGAGCGCGCGATCGCGGCGAGCCCCGAGCGCGCACCCGTCGCCACGCCGCGGGCCGATCGCGACTGGACCGCGCTGGCGCCGGTGCTGCGCGGCCGCCTCGGCGCGGGCGAGCGGCGCTACGTGCTGACGCTGCGCAGCGCGCCGGCCGTCCGACGCTTCGTCGACGACCCCGCGCTCGCGCGACGAGCCTCGCGCGGCCCGGCCACGCCGGACCACGTGCTGCGCACCAAGCCACTGCCGCTCGTGCTCGAGCTCGGCGACGATCCGACGCGCCACGCCGAAGAGATCGACAGTGCGGTCGCCGGCTTCCGCGATCGCTACCGTGCGTACTTCGAGCGTCAGTGCGCGGCCAAGGGCGTCCAGCGGCGCGCGCTCGATCCGGATCCCCGCATCGTGCTGATCCCCGGCGTGGGCCTGGTCGGCGTCGGGGCCGACGCGAAGGCGGCCGCGATCGCGGCCGACGTCTACGAGCACACCATCGACGTCATCGAGGCCGCCGATCGCGTGGGCGAGTTCCATGCGCTGCCCGAGGGCGACCTGTTCGACATGGAGTACTGGTCGCTCGAGCAAGCCAAGCTCACGGTCGGCGCGGCGGGTGGCCGCGCGCCGTTGCGCGGACGGGTGGTGATCGTGACCGGCGCGGCGATGGGCATCGGTGCCGCGGTCGCGCGCCGCATGGCGGCCGCCGGCGCGCAGCTGTGGCTGGTCGATCGCGACGCCGAAGCGCTCGCGCGCACGGCCGCCGCGTGCAAGGCCCCGTTCGACGTCCTCGACGTGACCGACCGCGACGCGGTGCACCGCAGCGTCGCCGCCGCGGTCGCGACCTTCGGCGGCGTCGATGGCCTGGTGAGCAACGCCGGCACCGCACCGCAGGCCCCGATCGACGCCTGCCCGCCCGAGCTCCTGCAGGGCAGCCTCGCGGTGAACCTGCTCGCGCACCAGTGGTTCGCCGAGGCGGTCACGCGCGCGCTCAAGGCCCAGGGTCGCGGCGGCTTCCTGCTCTTCAACGCCTCGAAGTCGGCGTTCAACCCCGGCCCTGGCTTCGGCCCCTACGCGATCGCGAAGGCAGCCCTGGTCGCGCTCATGAAGCAGTACGCCGTCGAGGGCGGGGCCCATGGCATCCGCGCCAACGCGGTCAATGCCGATCGCGTGCGCACGCACCTGCTCGACCCCGAAGCGCTGGCGGAGCGCGCCCGCGCCCGCGGCCTCGAACCCGAGGCCTATTGGCGGGCCAACCTGCTGGGCGCCGAGGTCGGCGTCGACGACGTCGCCGACGCGATGCTGGCGCTCGCGCTGGCGGAGCGCACGACCGGCACGGTGCTGCCGGTCGACGGGGGCAACATCGCGGCCGCGCCGCGCTGACGCGGGGGTGTGCCACACTGCCGGGCGTTGGCTGCGTTTCCCGCCACGCGCTGGAGCCTCGTGCAGCAGGCGCGCTCGCTCGACGCAGCGGACGCCCGCGCCGCGTTGACGCAGCTGTGCGCGAGCTACTGGCCGCCGCTGTATGCCTTCGCCCGTCGCGGCGGCGCGCCGGCGGATGAGGCCGCCGAGCTCATCCAGGACTTCTTCGCCGCACTGCTCGGCGCCAACGGCTTCGCCGGCTACGACGGCGACCGCGGTCGCTTCCGTTCGTGGCTGCTCGGCGCGCTGCGCCACCATGCCGCGAAGGGCCGCGACGCGCGGGCGACCCACAAGCGCGGCGGACGCGTCGCGTTCGTCGCGTTCGATGCGACGCTGGCGGAACGCGAGTGGGCGGCGCTCGGCGAGGCCCCGCTCGATGCCGAGGCGGCCTATCACCATGCGTGGGCGATGGGCGTGCTGCATCGAACGCGGCAGCGTCTGGCGCAGGAGTACGAAGCCCGCGGTGCGGACGCGGAGTTCGCCGCGCTGGCGCCGGTGCTGTTCGACGACGAGCCCACGCCCTACGCGACGATCGGCGCACGGCTCTCCCGGTCCGAGGGCGCGATCAAGGTCGCCGCCCACCGCCTGCGCAAGCGCTACGGCGAGCTGCTGCGCCGCGAGGTCGCCCAGACCGTGCTCGATCCAAAGGATGTCGAGGCCGAGCTGCGCGCGCTCATCGAGGCGATCCGGCGGCTGTAACCTCGGGCGGCGGCTCCGTCAGGTGTCCTCACGATGCACGATCCCGACCCTGCCCACCGCGCCACCGAGGCCGCCGCGCCCTCCCCCAGCCGCCTGCTCGCGCTGGGGTTGCTCGACGACGCGGCCACCGTCGAGCAGCTGCGCGAGGCGCTGCCGCAGTACGATCGCTTCGAGCGCATCGGTGCCGGTGGCATGGGCGTGGTCTGGGCCGCGCGCCACGTCGCGCTCGACCGCCGCGTGGCGATCAAGGTGATGCGCCCCGAGCTGTACGACGAGCCCTCGTTCGCCGAGCGGTTCGGACGCGAGGCGCGAACACTGGCGAAGCTGCAGCACCCCGGCATCGTCACCATCCACGATCACGGTCACGCCGCAGGCCTGTACTTCCTGGTGATGGAGTTCGTCGACGGCGCCGATCTGCGATCGCTGATGCGCACCGGGATCGCACCCGACCAGGCGCTGGCCGTGGTGCCACAGATCTGCGAGGCGCTGCAGTACGCCCACGAGCAGGGCGTAGTGCACCGCGACATCAAGCCCGAGAACATCTTGGTCGACCGCACCGGGCGCGTGAAGATTGCGGACTTCGGACTCGCACGGCTGCGCGGTACCGCGGATTCAGTGCAGGCGTCGGGCGCCGTGCTCGGCACGCCGATCTACATGGCGCCGGAGCAGATCGACGCGCCCGCAAGCGTCGATCACCGCGCCGACATCTACGCCGTCGGCGTGGTCATCTACGAGATGTTGACCGGCAAGCTACCGGTGGGGCGCTTCTCGCCGCCGTCGGCACTCGGACGCGTCGACGTGCGGCTCGACGAGGTCGTGATGCGCAGCCTCGAGCACGACCGCGAGCGTCGCTACCAGCACGCCAGCGAGGTGCGCGAGCGGGTGGTCGCGATCGGCCCCTCGCACGCGCATCTGCGACCGGACGACGCCGAGATCGAGCAACGAGAGGCCGCCGACCGCCGATTCTCGGGCCGCGCGTTCGGCCTCGCCGTGCTGGGCTTCATCGTTGGCAACCTCGCCGGCGGGCTCTACTGGAGCGACGATGCCTTTGGCTATCATCGCGGCGCTCGGTTCACGGTGCACATCGCGTGGGTCGTCATCGCGTGGTGGTTGGCCCACTGCATGCGCCTCATGGCGCTGCAGCGCAGCTGCGAGCCCGACTCGAGGCGTGCGCACGCATTGTCGGCGAGGCTGGGTGTGCTCTTCGCGGCGGGCCTGTTCGCGTTCACGCTGACGCGCTCGGGCGGCGTCAGCTACGTCGGGCTGGCGGTGGCGCTTTGGGTCACGTACTCCACCTGGCTCGCGGCCGCGCGGCATCGCATCCCCGCACGCATCGTGCTGGGCCCGCTGTGGTGGCTGCATCGCTGGGACGCCGGCCTCGAGCCGGAGGCGTGACGCCGCGCGCACGGCATCGAGCCTCGCGTGCACCCCCGGTGACGCCGGTCCGCAGGACATCAGCAGCGGCGCAGCGATCGACAGCACGATCGACATCGGGCCGCCGCTCGCCGCCGTGCGGGTGAGGCCGGCGCCTCCGCGTGGCCGGGCTCAACGCCGTGCGGCCAGGGCCGCGTCGACCGCGGCCACTTCTCCGGCCACGGCGCGTCGCCGTCGAGCTTGCGAATGACGTCGTTCGCGCTCGCCGAGCCGGGCGCGATGATCGTCCGGAGCAGCCGTTGTGCGCGCTCGCGATCGTTGCGCATCGCCTGCTCGAACAACGAGATCGCGTGGGGGTCCTTCTCGAGCACGCGGATGCGCTGCACTTGCTCGGCGATCTCGGGGTGCTCGGGCGGCACGCCGAAGGTCGGGAACAGCGTGGTCCAGTCGCTGAAGCGGTGCTCGTGCGGCTCCGCCGGCGAGTGGCCGAGCAGCGCGCCGATCGGCCACCTCGATCCACACGGGTGGTTCACGTCGGTCCGCACGCCGGACCCCACCTCGGCCGCCTAAGTCGCGGTCGAGCGGATCTTGTCCGCGTGAAGCGAGGGGGCGGCACACGGATGCGGTCTAGGGCGCCCATGGCTGATGACGGATGACGTCGCGCCACGTGCCCCACCCCCGCTCGCGCTCCCGACTCCGGGATTTGCTCGCCTGTGGACTCACCACTGCGGCCGCGAGCTGCAACGTCGGTGAGCCCGCAGGCGACGAGCTGCCGCCCGGCAGTGAGGCCTCCACCGGATCCGCCACCGGCGGTCCCACCGGCGACGCCAGCGACCCGAGCGATCCCAGCGATCCCGACGGCTCCACCAGTGCCGGTACCGAGCCGGGCGGCACGGTCGATGGCGCGGTCGAGAAGGGCCCGTTCATCATCGGTTCGACGCTCGACTTCGCGATGCTCGACGACGCGGGGGCGCCGACCGGGCAGAGCTTCCCTGCAATGGTCAGCGACGACCTCGGGACGTTCGAGGTCGCGTTGCCCGGGGCACTGGCGTGGCTGCAAGCCGAGGGTTTCGCCTATGACGAGGTCCAGGGCGAGCTCTCGGACGCCCCGGTCGCGCTGAACGCCCTGGTCGTCGTGGATGCGCCCACGGTGTCGCGTCGCGTCAACGTGCTGACCGACCTCTCGGCGGATCGCGCCCGCGCACTGGTGGGCGCCGGCCTCGATCCGAGTGACGCGCTCGAGCAGGCCGCCGCGGAGTTGATCGCCGCGCTGCCGATCGGCGTCGGCTACGGCCCCGGCGTGGATTTCTCAGCGATGGCGGTCTTCGGGACGGGCACGGCGGATGACGCCTACCTACTGGCCGCGAGCGCGATGGTGCTCCAGGCGGCGCACGACGATGCGGGCGGCGCCGATGCGACGCCCGAGCTGCAGGCGATGATCAACGCCGTCGCGATCGATCTCGCCGACGACGGCGCCCTCGAGGCCGAGCGGATCGCCGCCCTCGACGGCGCACGGCGACGCATCGACGCGGCGAGCGTACTCGCGAACCTGCAGGCGCGGGCCGACGAGCTCGGCGTCGACTTCGTCGCTCCACCCCTCACCTCGATGCTGGATTTCGACGACGACGGGGTCCCGGACGCCACCGACAATTGCCGCGGCGTCGCCAACCCCGATCAGGCCGATGCCGACGACGACGGAGCCGGCGATGCCTGTGCGGCGTGCGACGATCCCTCGCTCGGCGACGCCGACCTCGACGGGGTGAACGAGCCGTGCGACAACTGCCCCTTCCCGAACGCGAGCCAGATCGACAGCGACGACGACGGCATCGGCAACGCCTGCGACACCTGCCCGATGACCCCCGAGGGCGAGGTCGGGGCGTGCTGCGATCCGCGATCGACCTCCACGTGGTGTCTCGAGCCCGACCTCGCGATCCAGAACACTGCGTGCAATGATGAGGCGGGGACTGGGTTCCGCTGCAGCGGACTCACCGACGGCACGCAGGGCTACGCCGACAACTGCCTGGGCGGCTGTGGTGGCGCGGGCGCGGCGTGTGTGGCCGTCGGCGCGTTTCCGGTCCACGCCGTGCCGATGTTCTTCGACTGTGCGCCGGGCGACGCGTGTTGCTCGAAGTTCTGCACCCTCGGCAACGACGCCACGTGTGCGCAGGCCGGACTCGTCTCGATGCCGACGTGCCTGCAGTACTTCGCCGATGGCGACGCGCCGCCTGGCCTCGAGGATCTCGGCCTGTGCGTCGACACCATCGCCGGGCCCTGCGCGGCGCCGGGGGCCCACGCCCGCGAGTGCGCGACCGGGCTCGAGTGAGCGGTGCTCGGCGCTGGTGCACTCCCGCGCCATGGCGTTCACCGCGACGATGCGACGCTTCGAGGTCGCGCTCACCGACTCCGACCGCGGCGTCTACGAGGCCCTCGATCTCCGGGTCGCGCAGCATCCGTCCGTGGCCCTTCTCGGCGCCGCGTGACGATCGATCTGCGCGCGTACGACGTGCCGCTCTACGACGTCACCGGGGTCTTCGTCGGTCGCGTCGAGCCGGGCGGCTTCGGGTTTCGGCTCGACGACGTGCGACTCGACGCCAGCACGACCGCCCAAGAGTGAGCCGCGCAAGTGGGATGACCGCCCCCCGCGACGGTGGCATGCTGCCCACGATGCAGCGCACGCTCGTCCTCCTGCTCGCGCTCGCCGCGTGCGAGAAGTCCTCGCCGGCGACGACGCCGCCCACGACCACCGACGCCGCGGATCCCCTCGACGAGGCCACGCTGGTGCCGAACACCGAGGCCCAAACCGGCGACGTGACGATCTGCCCGTACAGCGGCCGTCGCTTCCGCGTCGCGGCCGACTCGCCGCGCTGGGACTACGAGGGCAAGACCTACGTGTTCTGCGCCGAGAAGGCGTTGCTCGAGGTCCAGAAGGATCCCGCGAAGTACCTCGCGACGCCGTGAAGGCGCGACGCCGGCGCTGCCCGAGCAGCCGCGATCCATGCGACGATGGGGCGTGTCCTCACGCGCTCGCCATGGTGTCCCGCTCGTCGTCGTCGCCCTCGCCGCCCTCGCGTCGCCCGCCGTACACGCCGAACGCATCTTCGGCCGCGAGGTGACGCCGCGCGCACCGCTGGACGCCGACGAGATCGCAGCGCGTCGCGCCGCACTGCAGGAGCACCTTGAGACCCAAGACCTCGTGCAGGACGGCGACGTCATCCGGCCGCGCGTGCCACAGGTGCCTGCGCAGCTGCGCGATCGCGTGCGTGACACTGCCGCACCGTGGGACGAGCCGCCGCACTACGCGACCATCTATCTGAACTTCTTCGGCGGCACGCTCGGCTCGGGGACCAACGCCGCCGAGATGCAGGCCGGCTGCGTCGGCCCGGTCGACATCGACTACCCGGCGTTCGCGGGCACCAACAGCTCGGCGACGTCGATGGTGCAGGTGTTCCAGTCCGCGATGGAGCCGTATGCGGTGCGCATCGCGTACGAGAGCCCGCCGCCGGCTCACCTGCCCTACTCGATGGTGATGATGGGCGGCGATCCCACCGACATCGGCATGGACCCCGGCATTCTCGGGGTCTCGTGCAGCTCGGACTGCGGCGACGTCTGGTGGCGAGACACGACCTTCGCGTTCACCGAGGCCTCGAGCAGTGCACTCACCCTCGGCAACACCGCGCTGCAGGAGGCCGCGCACGCGTTCGGCCTGGACCACATCGATGGCTCGGAGCACATCATGTATCCGTTCGCTTCGGGTGGTCAGAAGATCTGGTCCAGCGCGTGCACGCCGTACAACGACGCGACCGGCGGCATCAGCTGCACCTACGTCCACGACGCGTTCTGCGGCGACGACTCCGGCATGCAGAACGACGACGCCGAGCTGCTGGCCTTCTTCGGGCCCAACGCGCCCGACGTGACGGCGCCGGAGGTCACGATCACCGAGCCCGCCGACGGCACCGAGCTGCCCGCGGGGGCCGACGTCGCGGTCGCGGCCGAGGTCACCGACGACCACGAAGGCGCCGGCTGGCGGCTGGTGGTGACGCCCGAGGGCGCCGATCCGCTGATCTCCAACGCCTACCAGTTCGAGACCAGCTGGCAGCTCGCCGATCTGCCGCAGGGCACCTACGTGATCCGCGTCGAGGCGATCGATCACGACCGCAACGAGGGTGCGGACGAGGTCACGATCTACGTCGGCACCGACGCGCCCGCCGACAGCACCGCCAGCGGTGGCGGCTCGGCGTCGTCGTCCGGCGGCGGCAGTGGCGAGAGCGGTGACGACTCCACCGGCGACGATGGCACCGGCGGCGGCACACCGCAGACCGGCGACGACGAGGGTGGCTGCGCGTGCACCGTGCGAACCACCGCCCGCGACGTGGCCCCGCTGGCGCTGCTCGGGACCGTGCTCCTCGTGGGCCGGCGACGACGCGTCGCCTGACGCCACTCGGAGCGGGCGGGTCGGCGCGCGAGTGCGGGCCGCCCCGGCGTGGCCGCGGGAACCAACACCGGTGCCGCGTCCACAGCTCGATCATGGCCTCCCGCCGCCTGTCCACGATCGCCCTGAGCCTGCTCGCCGGCTGCGGCGACCCGAACGCGAACGACGGTGCGACCAGGCCCGGCGACACGGCGCCGGCCGACGGCACTGGCACCGGCACCCAACCAGGCGGTTCGTCCGGCGACGCCGCGGACACGACCGCCAGCGTCGACACCGGCAGCACCACCGGGCTCGCCACCGACTTCGATCCACAGTTCGTCATCGAGCAGGCAAACACCGCGATCGCCAACACGCCGGGTCTGGCGGTCGCGGTCGTCTACCAGGGCGAGGTCGTGTTCGCCGAGGGTTTCGGCGTCGCCGACGACACGGGCAACGCCGTCGCCACCGACACCCTGTTCAACCTCGCATCGTGCTCGAAGATCGTCACCGCGATGACCGTGCTCTCGTTGCGCGACGAAGGCGCGCTCACGCTCGACACGCCGGTGCCGCAGATCGTCCCCAGCTTCGCGCTGCGCACCGGCTTCGACCCCACCAGCATCACGATCCGCCATCTCCTGACGCACACCTCGGGGATCGGCGACTGGCCGACCGAGCCGTTCGTCGAGGTCGACGGGCTACTCGACTCCTTCGTGATGAACGGCAACCAGCCGCTGTGGGCCCAGCCCGGCGCGGTGTGGAACTACTCCAACCGCGGCTTCACGCTCGCGGGTCTCGTGGCCGCGAGCGCCGATGGTGGCAGCTTCGCCGACGCGGTCGCGAGCCGCGTCCTGACCCCGCTCGGCATGCCGCATGCGACCATGGATGCGTCGATCGCCGCCACGCGGACATTCGCGCGCGGCCACGCCCAGGGCCAAGGCTGGATCGGGCCGCTGTTGCTCGCCGGCGAGTCGCTCCAGCCCTCCGCCGGTCTGTGGGCCAGCGCCGAGGATCTCGGACCGCTGGTGCGTGCGCTCGCCACCGGTCACGCCGACGGCATCGCCGATGGCACCTTGGCGGAGATGGCCTCGCCGCAAGCACCGACGCTCGAGTGGCCCGGTGCGCACTACGGCTACGGTCTGTTCGTCGACGAGGGCGCCGCGCCGGTGCTGGTCTCGCACGGCGGGTCGATCTCGGGCTACCTGACCGACATCCAGGTGGTGCCCGAGCTCGGCTTCGGCGTCGCTGTCACGACCAACGGCGACACCTGGAATCCCGGCGAGATGACCTACGCCATCGTCGACCACTACGCCGGACCGATCGCGTTCCCCCCCGTCGATCCCACGCCGCTCACGCTCGGCTCGATCCCCGGCGCCTGGAACGACCAGTGGCAGATGGGACACATCACCATCACCGACACGGGCAGCGGACTCGAGATCGCGTTCACCGACTTCGGCAAGACCTTCCCACTCGAGCGGTACTCCGACGTGGCGTTCTCGACGACGCATCCGCAGGACGGCGTGCAGTTCGAGATCGTGGTGTGGCCCGACGCCGAGGGCAACGCGCGCTGGCTGGTCAGCCGCGCCGGCGTGGCGGCACGGCTCTGAGGCGGCGGCCTCGTGGGCTTGCGACGGCGCGTCGCCTGACGTCACTCGAAGCGCGCAGGTCGGCTCGCGAGCGCGGCGATCTCCGCCGCGCTCGGCCGCGCCGAGGCCACGCAGCCGCCCAGGCCCTTGGTCTGCTGCGACATCACCGGCGCCGGCCGACGCTTGGCCTTGCACGGGCGATGGTCGAAGCCCAGCAGGTGCCCGACCTCATGGTTGATCACGTAGGTCCGATACTCGTCGAGCTTGCCGCGGTATCCCGCCGCGCCGTGCAACCAGCGACGCGCGTTGATCACCGCACGGCCCTTGCGACCGCACGAGAACGTGCCGCCGGTCCGCAGCGGAGCGCACAGCGCATCGGTCGTCTTTGGCTGGGCCAGCACCACCGTGATGTCCCAGTCCGTGTCGACCACCGCGAAGGACAAGCCCGCGGCCGGCCAGCCCGCGGCGTCGTCGAGCGTCGCCGCCACCGTCTCGGCGAACCCGTCCGCGAGCTCCGCGTAGCGCGGCTCGACCAAGACTCGCACGCGTACCGCGGAGGCCGGCGGCTCGTCCCGCGCCGGCAGCTGCAGGAACTCGATCTCCTCCAGCTCGACCGACGCGTGGCGCGGCGGCGCATCGGGCGGCTCGGGCGTCGCACCGGCGACCACGAGGTCGAGCCAGAACGAAAGGCCGATGGCGACGATGGGCAACATGCTTCCTGTAGGGCCCTGACGCCGGGTGTGCCAGGTTCATTTCGACCATGCACGTTCCTGGCGAAGATCGGCCGCGTACCGCCGCGCACCGGTGCTGACGCGACGTCCTCGTGCGCGGTCGCGCCCGCGACGTTTCGTCAGCGGCTGGCCGTGCCCGGGCGGCGTCCCTCACCGCAACTCCTCGTCGTGTGCACTGGCGCGGTCCTTGCGAAGCGGCAGCGGTCATGGACGCAACCGCCACCCTCCTCGAGTTCCTGCTCCCCGCGCTCATGACGACCTCGGCCGCCGACACCGGCGCGTCCGCGACCCGTGCGCCCACCCACGCCGCCGTGCGTGCCGACGACGACGGGCCCCGCACGATCGAGATCGAGATCATCGAGCGCGGCACCTCCAAGAAGCAGCGCACGCGCCTGACCCTGCCCGACAACGGCAAGCTCGAGGCCTACGTCAGCGGCGGCGACAACCGCCGCGAGTGTCGCGTGCGGACCGAGCATGGCCGCGAGGCCGGGGTCTTCGAGGTCCAGCTGCAGTGCCGCGGTGGCGGCGACGACATCATGGTCGAGGCGCGCCCCCGGCTGCGCCCGGGCAAGGCCAGCCGCATCGCGAGCATCGAGCGCGCCGACGGCCGGATCGTCGAGGTCGAGGTCACCGCTCGCTGAGCCGTCGCGCTACCTTTGCCCGGTTGCCACGCGCGTCGATCCGAGAACGCCACACGGTGCTGCCGCTCCCACCGGGCACGGCGCGCCTCGCCGTGGTCGCCGACACGCACGGCAATCCCCATCCGGCGCTGGACGATCGCCTGCGGGAGTACGCGCCGCGGGCGATCCTCCACGCCGGTGACATCGGCGATCCGATCGTGCTCGATCGGCTCGCCGCCCACGCCGAGCTGATCGTGGTGCGCGGCAACATCGACGCCCACCGCGACGAGACCCCCGACGTCGTCGTGCTCGATCTGCAGCGCGACGACGCCCGCGTGCTGCGGATCCTCCTCGTGCACATCGCCGTCAACGGTCCGCGCCTGCGCGCCGACGTGGTCCGCCTGGCCCGAGCCCGCCGCGCCGATCTCGTGATCTGCGGCCACTCCCACGTGCCGTTCATCGGCCGCGACCAGGGCTTCGCGGTGTTCAACCCCGGCTCGGTGGGACCGCGGCGCTTCCAGCTGCCGATCGTGTTCGGCACCCTCGAGATCGGCGACACCGGGGTCCGCCTGGCCCACGTCGACTGTGCGACCGGCCAGCGATGGCTGCCACCGGGCCTCGCCGCGTCGTGAGGTCGTTTCGGGCTCGCCCGCCGCCGGCACGCGCCCTCGCCGACCCGCGTGTTAGACTTTGTCCGCGATGCTGCTGCGGGTGTGCTTCATGCTGGTGCTCGCGTTGGTCGGCCTCGGGCAGGTGGCGGCGATTCGCCACCTCGTCACGCAGCGCGGCCGCGGCGATCGGCAACTCGCCGCGTTGCTGCTCGGCGGCGGCGGCTTGCTGCTCGTGGCGAGCTTCTCCATGCGATGGACGCCGGAGCTCACGTTGCCGCGCTGGCTCATGATCGCGGTCTGCGTGACCTCGGTGACGGCCATCCTGTGCGGCGTCGCGCTGCTCGAGCGGCTCCCCCGACGCCACCGCTAGCGCGAGATCGAAACGCGATCTAGCCCTCGGGCTCGAACTCGTCGCAGGCGGTGTCGATGAGCCCCACGGCCTGCTCGAAGAACGGCCCGTAGTCGGGCGCGCAGACGCTGCCCCACAGGCCTCGGTCCCCCCACGCATCGACGAAGTCGATCAGCCGCGGCGAGTACTCGCCGCCGTTGGAGCCCGGCACGCTGTCGGGCGGACACACGGCGCCGGGCAAGCTGGTATCGCCGAGCAGTCCGAGCACCACGATGGCGCTCTGATTGCCACCCTTGCGGGCGAGCAGGTCCGCGTACCAGGACATCGGATCGCCGGGTGAGTCGCCCGCGTCCTCCTCGTCGCTGATGAAGGTCACCACCAGCACCGCGTCGTCGCGCAGGAAGCCCTCGTTGCAGCCGCCGGCCCCGACCAGCGGCTCCGACACCGCGGTGAGCGTGCCGGCCATCGTCAGCTCGGGGCTGTTGCCGCTGTAGAGATTGGCGACGCACGCGAACGCGGCCTCGGGGTCGGGTTGCGTGGCGTCGAACCACCGTCGGCCATCGGCCAGACCACACGTCCCCCGCCCGACCGCATCATCGTGATCGATGCCGGCCCCGAGCGCGCCGTCGCAGGGGTCCGGGTCGGGCAGCGCGCCGCAGGTCCACTGGTCCTGCGGCTCGATGATGCCGCAGGCGTCGTTGGGGTCTTCGCCGTCGCAGTCGCCGTCGTGGCACTCGGCGAGCTTCTCGTCCCACTTGTCCTGGGGATCGGTGTCGATGACCATCACGTGCCAATCGGTCGCGACCTGCTGCTGGATGGTCGCGATGAAGTCGGGGAAGCTGGCCGCGAGGTTGCTCTGCTCGTCGCCCATCGACAGCGAGTTGTCGATCACGAACAGGAAGTCGACTTTGTGGCAGCCGGAGCCCTCGGCACCTTCACCGGCCGCGGTCGCACCGTCGGGGGTGTCGAACAGCGGACCCTCGCCACCTTCGGGCCCGTCGACCCCACCGTCGGCATCGCCACCGTCGACCCCGCTCGAGGGACTCGAGCCGGCGTCGGTGCCCGCGCCCGGTCCGGTGCCAGCATCGGTGATGCCGCCGAACGACGCGGCGCCGTCGTCACGCACGCTCGTGCCGCACGCGAGCGAGACCACGAGGAGCGAGACGGCGGAGATGGTCGTGATGTGCCTGCCCACGGCTGGGGATTGGCCGCAGACCCCCTCGGGTTCGCAGCCATCCGTACGCCGCTACGTACAACGCTGCACGCCGACGCCGACCCGTCGCCGGTACGGGTGGCTGCACTACGCGGCGAGCGCGGTCTTGTCGGTCATCGAGCCGTGCCAGAAGCGCTGCAACAGTCGCCGCAGCTCGTCGAGACGCCCGCGCTCGACGGCCGGCCGCAGGTGCCGCGAAAACTGCAGCGCGACGCGGTTGGCGGTGAGGTAGCGATCGTGCAACGCCGCCTCGGCGACCAGCTCGAACTGGTAGTAGAGCCGCTGCACCAGGCGCTCGAACTGTGCGCGCGCGTCGTCCCAGCGGTGCAGCAGGCAGATCGCGAGCTTGTCGACCTCGGCCTGGGTCTCGAGCTCCAGCGCAGACACCGGCCGCTCGCGGCGGGCGGCCTCGGCGATGTAGACCAGGTGGCTCAGGCCCTCGAGAACCGGCAGGGTGTCGCCGAGGCCATCGTCGCCGAGCGCGTCGTCGACCGCAGTCGCCTCGAGCTGCGCGAGCGTGCGGCCGTCGATCGCGAGCCCGAGCTCGAGCACGCCGTCGTCGGCCTCGTGCACGAACAGACGCTCGCGGACGTCGTCGTCCCCGACCTCGCACGGCAGCAACAACGCGTGGGGGTCGAGGCCGGAGTCGGCGCCGTACAGCGCCTCGAGCCCGGCGAACAGCCGCGAGAGGTTGCTCGGCTGCGTCGTCACTGTTCGATGTCCGAGCCCTCGGTGTCGAGCAGCACGCCAGCGCGCACCAACAGCTTGGCGTCGCGCGGATCACCCTGCGCACGCCAGCGCTCGTACAGCGCCATGAGATCGGTGGGCTCGTTGTGGGCGCCGTGCTCGATGACGTCGCCGATGACCTCCGCGACGTCGACGAACATGTCGGCCAGCATCCCCAGCACCGCCAGGGGCCCGGGCGCCGCGATCTCGCGGTAGGCCGACTCGCCGATGCCGTGCACGTAGCGGACGTTGACCGGGCTGCGGTGCAGGCTGCGCGGGACCACGCCGCTGATGTACAGCGCTCGATCGCCGACCGTGCGCAGGGCGAACGCGCGCGCGGAGCCCGACTGGCTCTTGGCCTCCATGTAGTCGAGCGCGAGCGGACGGCTGGTGCGGCCCGCGTCGGCCGTGCGCCGCGCGTAGCCGGCCAGCAGGTGCACGACGTAGGCCTCCACCTCGGTCGGCAACGACTTGCCGGTCCGGCCCTGCACCTGCTCGAGCTCCTCGAAGAAGAACGACTCCAACGTGTGATGGTGAACTGCGACCGCCGACGACATCCGAAGACTCCGGTGGTTCTCGAGGAACCCCAGCTTCCATCATGCGGAAAAGCTGGGACCCATGGAAGATTGTGGAACGCCAACCGCCCCGCGCCAGTCGCCAGGCCCGAAATCGTCGCGCGTGGGCGCACCCGGGAGAACTGGGCCATGGAGGATGCCTGCGTTGGCACTCGCCGGCGAGGTCTGCCAACGCGCGAACTCGATCCGGACCTCTCGCAGCCGCCGGCGACGCCCCTCGCACCTGCATGCGACCGCCGCCGCCGCGTATCGCGACGATCTTCCCCCGCGACCTGCGGCCGCGGCGAGCGTGTCGTGGGCGAACCGCATGCACCCCGCCCGCGCAGCCACATCTCGCGACCGCAACCGCACACCCCCGCCGTCGTCAGGGCGCGGCGCCGTGGGTGTCGCGCTCGGCGAGGAAGCGCTCGATGCTGAGATCGAGCCGGCTGGCGACCAGCGCCATCAGCTGATCGAATTCCTGCCGACCCACCGAAACCCGCAGCAGCAGGCTGCGACGCGTCGCAGCCAGCAGGCTCTCGCGCGTGCGCACGATCCGACGCGCCGCGCTGGAGCGGTGGATCCCGAGCAGCTTGCCGAGCTCGTCGATCGAGAGCCCGTGGAGGTAGTGCAGGCGCAGCAGGTTGCGCTCGGCCGGTTCGATCTCGCCGAGCGCGCCCTGGAACGCCGCCACGAACTCCGCCCGCCAGCGTTGCTTGAGCAGGCTGGTCTCGGGCCCGCTGTCGGCCGCCTCGAGCGCGAGCAGCTCGTCGTCGGCGACGACGGCCCCACGCCGCTGCGTCCGCAACAGCGACAGCGCCTCGCGCACGGCGACCACCCGCAGCCACGCCTGCAGCGCGCCACGGCCGGTGTAGTGGGCCAGTCGCGCCGGCTCGCCGTCGTCGGCGACCAGCAGCTTGAGACGCACCCGCTGCTTGACCTCGTCGACGAAGCCCTCGCTGCGATCGATCCGAGCGATCACGCCGTCGAGCGCCGCGACGTACTCGCGCTCGAAGCGGGCGAGCGTCGCGACGTCGCCCCGGCGACTGCCGAACGCGACGAACAGATCGCCGACGTGCACGGCCGCCAGCGCCGACGCGACCTCCGCATCATCGGTGCCCTCGGGGATGCAGCGCGCCAGCTCGACCCAGAACTCGGCCCGCGTCGCGGCCTGCTCGGGTGCGGCGCCGAGCTGGGTCGCGATGTTCGCGAGCTGGGCCGCGATGCGCTCCTGCTCGGCCTCGTCGGGGGCACCGAGCCATGCCGAGAGGAAGGCCTCGCGCGGCGAACCACTCGGGGCGGTGCGATCACCCGGCGACGGCGGCACGACTGCAATCGTATCACACTGGTGCCGCCGTCATGTCCGAGCCCGAGCCCCTGAGCGAGGCCCGCGTCGCCGCCTACGTGCGCGGCGAGGTGTCAGCCGACGAGCGCGCGGCGATCGAGATCGCGATCGATCGCGATCCGCAATGGCTCGCAGTCGTGGCCATGATGGCGCGGATCGAGGGGCCGCTCGGCGCGGCGGCGTCCTCGCGGGGCGAGGATGCAGCGGCATCGACCGAGATCGCCGGATCGATCGAGCGCGACGCCGCCGGCCGACTCGCGGGCGAACGCGACGCGCGCCTGGTGCCGGGTACGCAGCTCGGTCGTTACCGCGTCGAGGCGCCGCTCGGCCGCGGTGCGATGGGCATGGTCTACGCCGCGCACGACCCCGAGCTCGATCGCGAGGTCGCGCTGAAGCTGCTGCACCACGGCACCCACGCGCAGGCACGCATGGTGCGAGAGGCCCGCGCACTCGCCCGCGTGCAGGACCCGCGCGTGCTGGCCATCCTCGACGTCGGCGTCTGGCGCGAGCGCGTGTTCGTGGCGACCGAGCTGCTGCGCGGCGTCGACTTGCACGCGTGGCGCGTGCGCGAAGCCCCGCGCTGGGAGACCGTCGTCGACGTCTATGCCGAGGCCGCACGCGGCCTCGCTGCGGCCCACGCACGCGGAGTGATCCACCGCGACTTCAAGCCCGCGAACGTGATGCGCACCGACGACGGTCGGGTGGTGGTGCTCGACTTCGGCCTCGCGGAGCTCGACGAGGGCGACGCGCGCAGCGACGACGAGGACTCCGAGGCGCTCGATCGCACCGCCTCGATGCGCGTGATCGGGACTCCCGCCTTCATGGCGCCCGAGCAACGTGACGGCCGCGCGTGTGGCCCTGCCAGCGACCAGTTCTCGTTCTGCGTCGCGCTGTGGTCGGCGCTGTTGGGCGCCTACCCGGCCGCGGCCAGCCATCCCGCCGCGTCGGTCGGGCACGGACCTGCAATCGGTCGGGTGCCGCGGGCGCTGCTGCGCGTGCTCGAGCGCGGACTCGCGGACTCGCCCGCCGACCGACACGCCTCGATGTCGACCCTCGTCGACGCACTCGCGCACGTGCGCGCTGCACCCTCTCGACGTCGACGTGGGTGGCTCGCGGCGGCGATCGCCGTGCCCGCGGTGGCGTGGCTCGCCATCGAGCCCACCGACGGGCGCTGTGGCGGCGCCGAGCGTGCGCTGGCCGAGGCCTACGACTCCGACCGCGCCGCGGCCGTCGGCCACGCGCTCGCGGCCGCCGATGGCCCCGATGCCACCGCGTCGGGCCGCGAGCTGACCGCGACCCTCGAGGCCTACGCCGCGAGCTGGCGCGAGGCCCATGCCCACGCGTGCGCCGCAGCCTCGCCGTCCGATCCCGCGGCCGACGCCCTGCTCGATGCACGCATGGCGTGCCTCGAGGATCGACGGGTCGCCCTCGACGCGCTGCTCGACGCGCTCGAGCGATCGCCCCGCGAGCGGCCGAGCGAGTCGGTCGCAGCCGCGGTCGCGCTGCCGCCCGTCGCCCCCTGCCGCGACGCGCCACCGCCGAGGCCGCACGGTGCCTGGTCGCACCGGTGGGGCGGCGACGCGCAGGTCGAGGCCATCGCCGGCGACCTCGCCCACGTGCGAGCGCTGCGCCAGCTGGGGTCCTACGCGACCGCAGCACCGACGATGGACCACGCGATCGCAGCGGCCGACACGCTCGGCGATCTCGCCGTCGTCGCCGACGTTCGCATCGCGGCCGGCGGACTCGCGATCGAGCTCGGGCGCCTGCACGACGCGCGCGCACACTTCGAGGTGGCGATCGACGCCGCCGAGACCGTCGCGGACGACGTCGCGGCCGCGACCGCGGCGGTGAGACTGGCGGCGCTGCTCGGCGAGGACCTCGGACAGCTGCCCCAGGCCCGCGCCCTGCTCGACCGCGCCGCCGCGTGGTCGCAGCGCGTCGACGCGTCGGCGCTGGCGATCGAGCTCGAGCGCGTCCGCGGCCAGTACGAGCTGGCCGCGGGCAATCCCGCCGCTGCCCGCGAGCACTTCCTCGCCGCGCTCGCCCGCATCGACACTCACCGCGACGACGTGGTCGTGGATCGCGACGACCTCGAGCTGCTCCACAACGGGCTCGGCAACGCCGCGATGCAGCAGGGCCAGCTCGAGATCGCGGCCCACGAGTTCGAGCTGACCCACGCGCTGCTGTCGGCGCGGCTCGGTGCCGACCATCCCAACGCGATCCGTGCGCAGACCCAGATGGCGTCGATCGCCCGCATGCAGGGCGACGCCGAGCGTGCCTGCGCGCTGCTCGAGGGCGGCCTCGCCATGCTCGAGGCCGCACCGACCCGCTCGCTGCCCACCACCGGCGAGGTCTTGGTGAACCTCGCGGTCTGCGAGCTCGACCTCGGGCGCGAGGCCGCGGCCCTCGAACACCTGCGGCGCGCCGAATCGCTGCTGATGCGCAGCGATGGCGCAGCCGGCCCCATGCTCGCCAAGGTGCTGGCGCTGCGCGGCGACGCCCTCATCGGCGCGGGCCGATCCGACGAGGCCGTCGGTGTGCTCGCACGCGCACTCGCGAGCTACGACGAGCTCTATGCGGAGCCACATCACGCACGGGCCGAGGTGGCCAGCAACCTCGGCACCGCGTGGAACGAGCTCGGCAACCACGACGAGGCCGCGCGCTGGCAGCTGCGCGCCGTCGACGAGCTCATCGCCGCGCTCGGCCGCGAGCACCCCGACCTGGCGTTCTTGCTCACCTCGCTCTCGCAGACGCGCGCGCTGCAAGGGCGACACGACCAAGCCCTCGAGCTCGCGCGCGAGGCGGTCACGATCGCACCGCCGCCGCTGCAGCCCTTCGCGCGCGCGCGCGTCGGCGAGGAGCTCGCGGCCACCGGCGCACTCGACGACGGCGTCGCGTGGATGCAGCAGGCGCTCGCCGAGTTCGCAGGGGTCGACATGGATCCCGCGCTCGTGGCCGGCATCGAGCTGTCGCTGGCCGAGGCGCAGTGGTCACGCGGGCGGCACGACGACGCCCGCGCGGCGGCCGAGCGCGCGCTCGCAGGCTTCGAGCGCACCGAGGATGCCGCACGCGCCGAGACGACGCGGACCTGGCTCGCCGAGCACACCGCGGCGCGGCCGCGCTGACGCGCGCTGCCGGGGCCGCACTTTCCACGCGACCCGACGCTCGGGCGCGCGTGTCGAGGGTGCGTGACCCACTGCATCGCCTCCCCTCGCCTGGTCTTCGGTTGCTCCGCCCTGATCGCCGCAGTGGTCGGCTGCGCGGCCCCGAGCGACGACGCCCCCCACTCGAGCGCGTCGTTCTCGGTCGTGGGCACCTGGTCCGGCACCGCCCGCGACGACGACACCGAGCTCCCCGTCACGCTCGAGCTCGACAACGACGGCGGCAACAGCACCGAGCTGAGCGGCGTGCTCGACATCGAAGGCATCGGGCCGCTGGCCTTCGAGGGCGGCTTCATCGACATCGGTGCCGGCGCCTCGCGGGTCGCGAGCATCGACGCACAGGACGACGACGGCTACCTCTATACGCTGCGCGGTACCTTCACCAGCAAGCGCCTGGACGATGGCCAGCTCGAGTCGAGCAACCCGGCGCTCGACATCGACATCGTGTACCTCGCGGTGACGCTCACCCACGCGCCGTAGCGCGGGCGAGCAACGGCTGCGCAATGCGCTGCCGCACGCCCCCGGAGCTCGTCGCGTGGACGTCGGTGCCGCCGCACACCGACCGCGCGTCCGCTGATCGAGGCCCCGACCCGGTCCCTCGGGGCCCGTGAGTCAGCCCACTTCCGGGCCCGCGGCCGGCCCAACTTTCGTCGCTCGACGGGGGTTGACCGGCCCGACGGCAAGACTATGCTCGCGCCGCCTGGCACTCGCCGGGGGCGACTGCTAACGCGCGGGATTCTCTGGCACTTTCGGCCCGAGTCCGCGCTGGGATCCCATTGCCTTGCCCCCCGCCGCTGCGCGCGTCGTTGCGTCGTCCTTCCGTCGAGAGACCAGCCCTCCCCATCAACTCCGAAGGAGCTCGTACCCATGAAGATCCGTCCCCTCCACGACCGCCTGGTCGTCAAGCGCGTCGCCGAAGAGAGCAAGACCTCCGGCGGCCTGTTCATCCCCGACACCGCCAAGGAGAAGCCCGCGCGTGGCCTCGTGATCGCGGTCGGCGAGGGCAAGCGTGACGACGCCGGCAAGCGCATCGCGCTCGACGTCAAGGCCGGCGACGAGGTCCTGTTCGGCAAGTACGCCGGCACCGAGCTCAAGCTCGACGGCGAAGAGCACATCGTGCTGCGCGAGGACGAGATCCTCGCGGTCATCGAGAAGTAACCCCGCTTTCCCACCCACCGGAGATTCCAAGTCATGGCAGCCAAAGAAGTTCGTTTCGATGAGATCGCCCGCAGCTCCATCCTGCGCGGTGTCAACGTGTTGGCCGACGCGGTCAAGGTCACCCTCGGGCCCCGCGGCCGCAACGTGGTGATCGAGAAGTCGTGGGGCTCGCCCACGGTCACCAAGGACGGCGTCACCGTCGCCAAGGAGATCGAGCTCGAGGACAAGTTCGAGAACATGGGCGCCCAGATGGTCAAGGAGGTCGCCAGCAAGACCTCGGACATCGCGGGTGACGGCACCACCACCGCCACCGTGCTCGCGCAGGCGCTGTTCCGCGAGGGCATCAAGATGGTCACCGCGGGTCACGACCCGATGGAGATCAAGCGCGGCATCGATGCCGCCGTGGTGACCGCGGTCGACGCGATCAAGAAGCTCTCGAAGGCCACCAAGGGCGAGAGCGAGATCGCCCAGGTCGGCACCATCTCGGCCAACGGCGACGAGGAGATCGGCAAGCTGATCGCCGAGGCGATGAGCAAGGTCGGCAAGGAAGGCGTGATCACCGTCGAGGAGAACAAGTCCAGCACGACCGAGCTCGAGGTCGTCGAGGGCATGCAGTTCGACCGCGGCTACCTCTCGCCCTACTTCGTGACCAACGCGGCCAAGATG
>WBZX01001095.1_pt1 | contig 21404 bp, 16 predicted proteins | sample 5204211 | NCBI WGS metagenome assembly WBZX01 (sample SAMN12344362, study PRJNA552823) | activated sludge metagenome | biome: Activated sludge suspended growth; feature: Nitrification reactor; material: Wastewater; isolation source: activated sludge from nitrification reactor of wastewater... | reverse complement strand
TGTATCACGTTTTCCGTTTTCTGTTGGGGAAGGGCGTCCTACTCCTAAAGCAGCAATTATAGCGCCTGTTGTTATGGTAATTGCCATTGGTGCTTTCTTTCTTATGCGCAGGCGTAAAAGTAATGATGCAACAAAGACTTAAAGTAACTCCCCTTAATTAAGGCTAAGGATGGGTAAGATCTATTGAATTCATCCTTATAGAAATGATAAAAAATTTTAAATATAGAAAAGCTTGAGAAGAGAGGAAAATTGTGCAAAATAAGCGATCATCAGAGTTTGTAATTAGAAGAGTAGCTGCTTTTGTTACGTCATTAGTGATGTTGTCATTATTATTTCAAGTAAATTTGGTAATGGCGCACGCAACTTTAGTTAAATCCGATCCGCCTCGCAGAGCCTCTCTTTCTTTACCACCCAAGCAAATCCAGCTATGGTTTAATGAGAAAATAGAAGGATCATATGCATCTGTTTCAGTACTCGATTCAAATAAGAACTCAATAACTGAGAATAATCCGGAAGTTGTTTTAGATGACCCAAAATCCGTTATCTTAAATTTGCCGCAAATTGAGCCCGGACGTTATACAGTACAATATCGTGTAATGTCTGTTGATGGGCATGTCATCGAATCAAGTTTTGACTTTAGTGTAAAAAATAAAATGTAGTAAATATGATAGAAGTCATTGCAGCAATTGCACGGTGGTTTCAACTGGCAGCAAATCTGATTTTGTTGGGTAGTTGTGTCTTTTTAGCAATAACAGGTACTGAAAAACGAGCATACAGTGCAGTATGGGTTGGGAGATTAGAACGTTTATTTCCTTGGTTGGCGATGAGTATCCCACTGGGGTTAGTCGTTATTTTAGCTACAACCATCGTGCAGATAACCGGGAATATTGATAGTTTGTGGCAACAAGAGGTTTGGTTAGGCATCGTAGGAGATACTCAAGCAGGGCAAATCTGGATCTGGCGAATTGCATTAGCTGTTCTGTTACTGTTTGTAGTGATATATCTTTGTAAGACACCCAAAGTTCGCTGGCGGTACATTTTATGTGCGGTTACCGCGGCTTTACCATTAATCGCCAGTTCATTGGCCAGTCACACTGCAGCAGAAGAGCTGTCAGTGACAGCAATCGTTCCTTATGCACTTCATCTCATCCTTGCTGGTATATGGTTTGGAGCTCTACCAGCGTTCCTGCTATCAATTTATGAGAACAATAAGGATGGTCAGTACAAGAAGAGGAATGATTTAGAATTCGAAACGCTAAAACGTTTTTCATCGATAGCCTTACCCGTGATGCTATTGATTATTCTGACCGGTGTTATTGTTGGTGATCGTATATTTGATGATTATTATGCAGCATTGGTTGCTACTCCATACGGCTGGTTACTCAGTACCAAAGTATTTTTATTAGGCATCATTCTTCTGATTGCAGCGCGCGTACGTTCATACTGGTTGCCCGTATTAATGGATAGTAAACAAGTTGTAAATGCTAATAATAATAGGGAAAGTATAAGGAAATGGGTGTGTATTGAATTTGTTTTGGCATTGATCCTCGTGTTATTGGCGACATTAATTACCAATACAATACCTGTAAAACATGCGCTGATTGAGAATTGGCCATTTCCATTCCGATTCTCGATAATTGCGACCTGGAATCAACCTAATGTGGCGACTCAAGTATGGATTGGATCGGCGATTCTAGTGCTTGCTGCCGGTATTATTCAACTAGGTCGATTCCTTAATTGGGGATTAAAACGCTTAATCAGTATTCCGATGATCCTCTTCGTATCAGGTCTTGCAGTTGCATTGCCGCCATTAACGATCCAGGCATACCCAGAAACCTATCGTAGACCACTGGTGCCATTCGATGCTATTTCAGTGGCTAATGGTGCAGCATTATACTCGGAGCACTGTGTGGAATGTCATGGCCATCAAGGAAAAGGAAATGGTATTAAATCAAGAACTTTGTCAACTAAATTGCCGGATTTGCTAACAGAGCCGCATACAGCAGAACATACGCCGGGGGATTTTTACAACTGGATTACATATGGCATGATCAACACGGATATGCCGGGTTATGTAGAAAAGTTATCGGAAGAAGATCGGTGGGATTTAGTCAACTTTATACATGCGTTATCGCGTGGTTATCAGGCACGAATTCTAACACCAGAAATTATTCCAAATAAAGCTTATGTCAAACCTCCCGTTTTCTCCTATGCAGGACATGATGGAAGCAGCGGGGTATTACAAGATTTTCGGGAAAATAAAGCGGTTTTGCTTGTTATCTTTTCATGGCCACAATCTCAAGACCGGATAGAACAGCTAAAATTGGCTTATAGTCGATTGAATAAACAAAATATTGCGGTGTTAGCGGTACCATCGAAAGAGCTAACTGCCAATGAGTTGGCACAAATAGAGACGCCTTTCCCAATTATTATCCAAGGTGCTGCTGAAATTGCGAATAGCTATTCATTGTCACGCCGAACATTGAGTCATCCGGATATCATTGGTCGTGGAACAAATCCCGAACATATGGAATTTTTGCTTGATCGATACGGATACTTGCGTGCACGATGGATTCCATCGATAGATCAATCAGGTTGGTCAGATATTGATAAGCTGAGTCAACAAGTAAGCCTACTGAATCGCGAACGCATGAGAATGCCATTTCCAGAAGATTATGTGCGTTAGATGCTTATAAAATGAGTAGATTATATGAACTTGTGAGAACGTATTTTTCATTCTGAATATTCTTGCCTTGCTTGGTTTCATATGTCGTTATTTGTCCCATTTGTGGTTTTTGCTAGCATTGTTTACATCTTTTTGAGAATCAGTGCTGCATCACTGAGGGCGCATTCACTCTGTATAGAAACAGCGCAAGATTGTTTCACGACCTATTCGTTATTTCAATGATATTAGCCGTTCAACCAATGCGCACGAACTTAGCTACGGATGGTACTCCCGCAACATCCCAAACGAAAAGCAGATAAAAACCCGGTGGAGCTATATTGGCTGTTTCCGGGGATCGTACTGTTACAATATTGCCTATTTGTGGAATTGGTAGATCAAAGAAACGGGTTTCGTTATTAAAATTGTGTGTGGCGGCGCCTACACGTACAAGCGTCACCCTGGCAATATTATCAGTTGCTTCAATCGAAAAATCTTGATTCCAGCCGACCATGGTCGTTGGAGCATCAATGATTTCCGGGCGAGGTGCCAGCTCGCCGGTGCCATCTGCTTTAAATAAGTAGGGTGGATAGAAAATTTCACCGTTCAGTTGTTTTAGTGGACCTGGTGCTCCTCCTCCTCCAGTGAGCACGGTTCCATCCGGAAGCAAGAGTGAAGCTGAATGATATAGTCGGGCCGCGACCGCACTGGCTGCTGTTGTCCAGCTACCAGTATTGGGATCCCAAAGCTCAGAATCCAGTGCCGCGCCTGCCAGGGTGTTGCCAGTTGATGAACCACCATTGACCCAAACTCGACCATCAGCGAGCACTGTTGCCGTGCCGTACTGGCGATCTTTTGCCAAACTACCGGCCGAGGATACGACGGGTTCTCCAGTGCCGTTAAAATCGACGACTACTGCAACACGATTCTTACGGATCGAGAGAATGCGCCCGGGAGCAAACATCACGCTAGATAGATTAGTAAGGCTTGCATCAGTCTTCTTATTGTACTTCGAGAGCGTGCCGCTACTTGATGTGTCGAGCTTGTACATATTGCCGTTATGAGCGAGTATAAATAAATTGCCCTGTGGATTTACCCAAGCTCGAGGATAAAACCAAGATACTCCACCAAGTGATCCATAAGCAGTTTCACTGGTCGCCGAACTGAGGGTGCGCCAATCGCCATTTGCAATGCGTACCTCCGGTGTGGGTGAATAAGTAGCCACGGTAGCTGGAATAGTTGCGGTACCTGCAAAATTTTTGTCATTGCGGCCACCAAGTATGGCGTGTTCTCCGTTGGGCAGTGTTACTACGGTTGCATACCAGCGTTTAAAAGCCATGCTTCGAGCTTGGCGTACTAATGTATCTGTGGTTGGATCAAAGATAGTGACGTCATTGACAGCATAATTTCGCTGCTTATTTATCGTGGCATCTCCACCGACAAGGAGTGCATGGCCTGTTTCAGGAATCAATGCCTGGCCCGCACAAAAAATATCAGTGTCAGTGGTATTGGGTAATGTTTCGAATGCGCTGGTATCGGTACCGACTGAAGGATCCCAGATCGCATAATGTAATTTACCGCTCTGTAAACCCGTTGGGGTTGTTCCATAAGTAAATACCCGACCATCTGGCATAAGCATCATGGCCAGAGGTATGATTGGCCAATTGTGTAAAGAGCCGAACTTTCCCTTCAAATGAGCATCTTCCAAACCAGCCATCGCAGGAATAATGCCTTCGTGAGCGGATAAAAATAGAACTAAAACAGCTGGTAAAAGATGTTTTAGACGCAAAATGACTTGTGTAGGAAAAGAATACTTGAACATCATGGCTATAGAGCTCCTGATATTGAATATAATAACTTGTAGCATGTTGATTTATTTGGTAACTGCAGGATTAATGGTTTCGCTTTAATCCTTTATATATGTAACACTTAATTTCTGAATGTGATGTTAGTAATATCACGCCCACATTAATTTTACTATAGGCTATAGGTTAAAAATTGTCACGGGTCAAATCTACTTATTTTTTAATAAAAATCTCCTGTATTTCCTGGTTAATAAGTAGGTTATTTAAGTTGACTCTATTAAATAATGTAGGAAAAATACCTAGGCTCTGTATGATTTTGGAAGATTAGAGTGGTAGGTAGGCAATTATTGCAAATGGGTTTCTACGTAGTATTGCATGACCTTGCATGTTCGGGAAAACACAGGAAATATGAGATTTTCAGTGGTAGACAGCATTTTTCTAAGGAACAGCCACACGGATTAATCAATGTGGTTGGTTCGATAGCCCATGACTTTAATTATTTTCCATTCAAAATCATGGATATGAGTGTCATCTTCGGCTAAAGGCATGGATAAAGCTCCCTTCGATAAAGGAGGGAGTTGCAGATTGATTTGATGTACTTTTGGTTCATGCGACATGGTTGTATGCATTCCCATATGATGATGACTGTGCATAGGAACCATACTGACCGTTAACTGGGTTACAGAGTAACTATCATTGCCATTATAGATACTTCCATTAAAAATTCCCCAACCGAATCCAGCATCGATTTTTAGTTTCTGAATTGCTTCATTCGGTAGTTCGATCAATTTGGATTGATATTTGTGACAAGTACTTTCGCTTTTATCGGATTGCTGGACGCACGGACCTGCATCTGATGGGGATTGATCGGCAGTGACGTTATGCGACATCACAAGTAGTACCAGCGGTATTTTTATACAAATAATTTTGAACAATCTTGATCGGTCAACAATTGGTTTAGTCATTTGATGGCCCTTATGAGTGGACGTCTTTAATCAGAAAAGTTTGATAATCGACCCATGATTATAAATCCTAACATGGTTGCAGCATAGATATCTATTTAACGTTGATGTTGATCGTATACGGTGAGGTGTTCGATTAATTGTGCTACCGCCGATGGCCGCGCAACTTACCCAGCGATACTATGCAAATCTGTCGCCGCATAACCACATAGATGCCATTTTTAACAGCAGGCCTTATAAATCCAATGATTGAGTAAGGAGCGTGCGGCAGTAATAATTTCTGATGCTGTCATACCCAGTGGACCATGATTTTGTTGCAGCAAGTGATCAGCAGCAGCGCCATGCAGATACACAGCCAGTAGCAGCGCATGATCCAGGCTCAAGTCCTGTGCAATCAATGCACCGATCATTCCTGCCAATACGTCGCCGGTACCTGCGCTACTAAGTCCGGGGTTGCCGCTGGTGTTCAGATAACGTTTCCCATCCGGAAAACAGCAAATGCTGCCGGCACCTTTTAGCACTGCATAACAATTGAATTGTTGTGAAATTCTATAAACCGCATCCATACGATCGTTTTGTATGACAGCGGTATCGGTCTTTAACAGACGAGCCGCTTCAGCAGGATGAGGGGTCAGGATGGATGGAATTTCGCGTTGACTGAGCTTTCTTGCCAGATGCGGGTGGATGGCGATCAGATTGAGCGCATCAGCATCCAGCACTAATGTCAATTCGGTACTGAGTGCGCAATCCAGCCAGGACAGTGCTTCCGGCTCGCTGCCTAACCCGGGACCGACCACCAGACAATCTAATGATTTCAGTTTAAATAATTCAGGGGGAGAACGCAGCATTAACTCAGGTTGCAAAAAATCAACGGGCGGGGCAATACGTGTCAGTAAGCCAAGATAGATACGTCCTGCACCGAGGTGTAACGCTGCCCGGCCGGCGAGTAATGTCGCACCCACCATACCTGTCGAACCGCCAAGAATAGCGAGACTGCCAAAAGTGCCTTTATGGCTGTTGGCAAGCCGGGGAAGCGGTAATACAGATTGCACCAGTTGCTTATTGATCAGCCAGGTGTTGTGCGCTGGAGGCGGGGAATCTGCCCGGATATCCAAATCGCATAACATAACAGTGCCGCAGCACTCAGGTCCGAAGTTTGTGAACAGGCCGGGTTTTAATCCGATAAATGTCACGGTAATGGTGGCGCGTATCGCAGCGCCGTAGATACAGCCATTATCGCTACCTAATCCTGATGGAATATCCAGTGACACGATGGGCACACGCAACTGATTGACGGTATGGATCCATTCCAAGTGCTTGCCGGTGATCGGGCGATTTTTAGATTGATCCAAACCAATACCGAACAGACCATCGATCACGACATCCCAGTCCTTATTGCTGGGGATATCGGTAGAAATTTCACCGCCGATGGCCAACCATGCTTGCATAGCCTGCTTGGCATCCGGCGGAATACGGTTGCGATCGCCGGTAAAAACCGTAGTGACTGTATTTCCCCATTCCTTCAAATAACGCGCTACCACAAATGCATCGCCACCATTATTGCCTGGACCGGCAAGTATCAATACGTGGCTATGCGTGTTTTGAAGCAGTTGGTCACGGACTATTTGTGCCGCAGCCAAGCCAGCTTTTTCCATTAAGTGAGGTGGATTGGGCAGTGTTGCTGCTTGACGCTCGATTTCACGTATTTCAGCAGTAGGAAAAATGGGATCGGCATTCGTCATATTTTTCAGTGGCAGCGGATGATCAACGATAAGTATATCTTCTCGTGTAAAATTGTAATCTTTAAATAACGGCTTGATATTCCCTGATGCTCCAATTTTGTGGTGGACGTGCGCTTTCCCCGTTTCGTCTGGAAAAATTACTCAAAGAAATTAACACGCTGAACCTACCGGTATTCACGGTACATACCGAATATTGGCATTTTTGTTCAGTGACACGAAACTTGCGGGATGAAGAACTTGGCGCATTGAAAATGCTATTAAACGATGATGCGACGCAGGAAAATATGCAGCATCCCGGTGAATTCTTTTTAGTATTGCCACGTCCAGGCACGATTTCTCCCTGGTCAACCAAAGCGACGGATATTGCGCATCACTGTGGTTTAACGGCTGTCGAACGTATCGAGCGAGGCATTGCGTTCTACATTCAATGTCAGGCTAAGCTTTCTGCAGAGGATAAAGTGCGTCTTGCATCACTCATCCATGATCGAATGACCGAAGCCGTGTTTGATTCATTCGAAGATGCAGCCGGATTGTTTCAGCATTTTGGGCCCAAACCTCTGAACACGATTGATGTGATGAAAAATGGTATTGAGGCCTTGTTGCAGGCCAATCAAACCATGGGATTGGCGTTATCGACAGATGAAATTGAATATCTGGCGCATCATTTCAAGCAAATTGCGCGTAATCCTACGGATGTTGAATTGATGATGTTCGCCCAAGCCAATTCCGAACATTGCCGCCATAAGATATTTAATGCGGATTGGATTGTAGACAACAAAGCGCAGGATAAATCCCTGTTCGCGATGATACGCAACACACACCAAGCGCATCCGCAAGGTACGCTGGTAGCTTATGCCGATAATGCCAGCATCATTGAGGGGGCGGAGATCACCCGGTTTTATCCGGGCGATCAGCAGGCTTACGGCTATGCCCGGGAACAAACGCACATATTGATGAAAGTCGAAACGCATAATCATCCGACCGCCATTTCGCCGTTTCCCGGCGCAGCTACCGGTGTCGGCGGTGAAATTCGCGATGAAGGCGCAACCGGTCGTGGTGCCAAGCCCAAAGCCGGCCTATCGGGTTTTTCAGTATCCAATCTAAATATCCCCGGTTATACACAACCATGGGAATACGATCGCTCCCATTCTACAAGTGATCAACAAACTTATGGTAAACCCGGGCGCATTGCTTCTGCCTTGCAGATCATGCTGGAAGGACCGATTGGCGGCGCGGCGTTCAATAACGAGTTCGGGCGACCTAATTTGGCGGGTTATTTCCGTACCTTTGAGGAGTGGGTTGCCGGAGAAATGCGCGGTTATCATAAGCCGATTATGCTGGCAGGCGGCATCGGGCAGATTTCGGAGCGGCATGTGCGTAAAGAGAAATTTCCACCGGGTGCTTTGCTGATCCAACTCGGTGGTCCGGGCATGCTGATCGGTCTGGGCGGTGGTGCGGCTTCCAGCATGGATACCGGTACCAATACCGAAGCATTGGATTTTGACTCGGTGCAACGTGGTAACCCTGAAATGGAACGGCGTGCCCAGGAAGTCATTGATCGTTGCTGGCAATTGGAAAGAACCGGCGCGGGCAATCCGATTTTATTCATTCATGACGTGGGTGCGGGTGGGCTGTCCAATGCGTTTCCGGAATTAGTGCATGATTCCGGCAGAGGCGGGCGCTTTAATTTGCGCGATATCCCTTCCGAGGAAACCAGCATGTCGCCGATGCAAATTTGGAGCAATGAAGCGCAGGAACGGTATGTGTTGGCGATCAAGCCGGAATCGCTGGCGCTGTTTCAGCGTATCTGTGAACGTGAGCGCTGTCCGTTTTCCGTTGTGGGTGAAGCCACTGCCGATGATCAATTGGTAGTGACTGATCAGCAGTCAACAATACCGCCTGTCGATATGGCGTTATCCGTACTATTGGGCAAACCGCCCAAAATGACGCGCAATGTGGTGCGCAGCGACAAGATATTACCGGCACTCGATGTGTCCGATGTGGATTTGACCGAGGCCGCTTACTGGGTTCTGCATTTACCCACTGTGGCTGACAAAACCTTCCTGATTACGATTGGCGATCGTAGTGTCGGCGGCATGACGGCACGCGATCAGATGGTCGGTCCGTGGCAGATTCCGGTCGCTGATGTGGCGGTGACCAGTATGGGTTACCAGACTGTTCTGGGCGAAGCATTTGCCGTCGGGGAACGTACGCCGTTGGCGCTGATCGATCCTGCGGCGGCAGCGCGCATGGCGGTGGGCGAAGCCATCACCAATATTGCTGCTGCATCGATCGAGAAAATCGCGAAAATCAAGCTGTCAGCCAACTGGATGGCGGCAACCGGGCATCGGGGTGAAGATGTGGGGCTGTATGACGCGGTGTATACCGTCGGCATGGAATTGTGTCCGCAATTGGGAATCAGCATACCGGTCGGTAAAGACTCGATGTCGATGAAGACATCCTGGGAAGAGACGGATGCAAAGACTGATGCGAAGATTCGCAAAGAAGTCGCCGCACCATTATCATTGATCATTTCCGCATTTTCCAGCGTCACTGATGTGCGTAAGACCTTGACACCGCAGTTACGCACTGATTGCGGCGACACCGAGTTGATCCTGATCGATCTGGGACAAGGGCAGAATCGCTTGGGAGGGTCAGCGTTGGCACAAGTCTATAAACAAGTGGGTAATGTGGCACCCAATATTGATGGCGAAGCTGGTGCGGAGAGACTCAAAGCATTGTTTGCCGCGATTCAGCAGCTTAATCAAGAAAATAAGTTGCTGGCTTATCATGATCGCTCGGATGGCGGGTTATTCGTTACCCTGTGTGAAATGGCTTTTGCCGGACATACCGGGGTAACGGTGAACCTCGATCAATTGTGTTTTGACGCACATGCCAGCGATATCGACGGATCTGAATTGCAGCCGGAGAAATCGGGCGGTAGATTCCTGGAGCGTCTGCTCGCGGTGTTGTTCAATGAGGAATTGGGCGCTGTTCTGCAGATTAAAACTGCGCAGCATCATGCAGTCATGCAAGTATTAACAGAAACAGGACTGCGCGACATCAGTTTTGTCATCGGGCAACTCAATCTGACCGATGAAATCCGCCTGATGCGTAATAATAAGTCGGTATTGGCAGAAAAGCGGGTCGATCTGCAACGAGCCTGGTCGGAAACTACCTATCAGATGCAAAAGCTGCGCGACAATCCGGTGTGCGCACAACAGGAATACGATCGCATTCTCGATACCACCGATCCCGGGCTTCAGGTTGCGTTATGCTTTGATGCGAGTGAAGATATTGCCGCACCATATATCCAGACCGGTGTGCGTCCTAGCATGGCGATCTTGCGTGAACAAGGCGTGAATGGGCATGTGGAAATGGCGGCGGCGTTTGACCGAGCGGGTTTTACGGCAGTCGATGTGCATATGAGCGATATCATCGCGGGTCGTGTGTCATTAAAAGATTTCAAGGGATTTGTTGCTTGTGGCGGTTTTTCCTACGGCGATGTGCTCGGTGCGGGCGAGGGCTGGGCCAAATCGATTTTATTCAATTCGCGTGCGCGTGATGAATTCGAGGCTTTCTTCCAGCGTGACGACACCTTTGCATTGGGCGTGTGCAATGGCTGTCAGATGATGAGCAATCTGCATGACATCATTCCCGGCGCCGAATTGTGGCCGCGTTTTAAGCGCAATGTATCCGAACAATTTGAGGCGCGTTTTGTCATGGTGGAAATACAGCAAAGTCCATCGTTATTTTTTGACGGCATGGCAGGGAGCCGCATGCCGATCACGGTAGCCCACGGTGAGGGCAAGGTTGAATTTTCTTCCGGTCAATCTGAAAATACGGCTGCATTGGTAACGGTGCGTTTTGTGAACAATCATGGGAAAATTACTGAACAGTATCCCTATAATCCCAATGGGTCGCTTCAGGGAATCACCGGATTAACGACGCCGGATGGACGTTTTAATGTATTGATGCCGCATCCGGAGCGGGTATTCCGGATTGCGCAACATTCATGGTATCCGGTGGAATCAAGATCGGATTCAGCGGAAGACGGTCCCTGGATGCGTTTGTTCAGAAACGCCCGCAAATGGGTTGGATAAGCCATTCATCAATCAATCTGTTAACAGGATAATCAGAAATGACAAAATTTAGTATCAGCCGACGCAACAGAATTTTGAGCTTGACTGTATTGTTACTGAGTTTGTGCTGGAGCAACGCCTGGGCTGCAATCAAGCCTGCCAAAAAGCCGGCGCCACAACATTGTGTGGCATTGGGAAGCTGGATCATTCCGGGTGCCGGCCAAACTACGCAACAGGAAGTGATTGCACGCGCAGCGAAAGCATCGGTGGTATTGCTGGGTGAAACTCACGTCAATGCGGATCATCATCGCTGGCAATTGCAAACACTGGTCGCTTTGCATGCTGTGCGTCCCAATATGGTGATCGGATTTGAAATGTTTCCGCGCCGAGTGCAACCGGTGCTGGATCAATGGGTGGCGGGTAAGTTGAGCGAGAAAGAATTCCTCCGGGCTGCTGAATGGGATCGCGTTTGGAACACCGATGCCAATCTGTATCTGCCGTTGTTTCATTTCGCCCGCATGAATCATATTCCCATCCGCGCTCTGAATATTGAAACAAATCTGCGTCGCCAGGTAGCGGAAAAGGGTTTTTACGGTGTTCCGGTGGAAGAGCGTGAAGGATTGACGCACCCCGCGGAGCCAAGCCAGGCTTATGTGGATTTTTTGTTACCGATCTATAAGCAGCATGATCGCAAAGACAAGAAAACAGGGGAAGCCGATCATAACGATCCTGATTTCAGACGTTTTATCGGTGGACAGCAATTGTGGGACCGCGCTATGGCGCAGATATTGCAACAAGCCGTGACCGAATCCACGGATTTGGAAAAACCGTTGGTCGTCGGTGTCATGGGCACAGGCCATGTGTTGCATGGTTTTGGCGTGACGCATCAGTTATATGATCTGGGGGTCAAGAATGTCGCTGCTTTATTGCCGTGGGATAGCGATAAATCCTGCAAACAACTCGTCAAGGGTGTGGCCGACGCGGTGTTTGGTGTGCTACCCCATACTTCCGAATCTTTCCAGCCGCAGTTCCAGCGCCTAGGGATTCGTTATGAGATGGGCAGAGGCGGCGCCGTGGTATTGCAAGTCGAAAAAAACAGCATTGCCGAGGCGACCAAATTGCAGGATTCCGACGTGATTCTGGAAATGGCCGGTTTGCCGCTCAAAAATACCGAGGATGTCATCGCCATCGTAAAACGCCAGGCGCCGGGAACCTGGTTGCCATTAAAAATCCGCAGGGATGATCAGGAAATGGAAGTCATCGCCAAGTTCCCGAAATTAAAACACTAATGCATATTTCCATTCACCGATGACAGGTCAAACATTTATTAGAAATTGTTTTTTTCTTGTATTCATTTGTTTTATCACGCAGTTTGCTGTTGCAGCCACGGTTAAAGGTGGTGAAATTGATTATGATATAACGGTGCGGATCAATCCAATTACCCGGTTGATTGAAGGCAAAAGCATCATCACAGTCAAAAGACCTAACGCACTGAATTTGGCGCTGGGTCGATCCTTTGAAGTGACTCAGGCGCTACTGAATGGCAAGGCGCTGGGAATCGGTCGTGAACAGGACAATCATCCCCATACTTGGCGGATACCCTTTGATTTTAGCCAGCAATATCGATTTGAGATTCATTGGCGAGGTAAACTGGCGCAACTGGATGATTCGCTGGATCATCAGCAGACTTTGGGCAGACCGGTTGCGGTCAGCAGTGAGGCCGGTACTTTTCTACCCGATGCATCCGGTTGGTATCCACGCATTGTGGATGGATTAGCGCGCTACAAAGTCAAACTGGAATTGCCTGCCGGTCAACGGGGCTTGGTGGCAGGTCAGTTGACTGAGGAAAGTGAATCGGAACAAGGCTATCACGCATCGTTTGAATTTCTCCATCCAGCGGAAGGCATTGATTTGATGGCCGGGCCGTATGTGATTGAAACGCAGACCCATCAAAATATTAAGAATCAGCCCATCCAACTGCGCACCTATTTTCATCCACAAATCAGCAACCTATCGCGTGATTATCTGGATACCGTGAAGCGTTATCTGGAAATGTATGAGGCATGGATCGGCGAATATCCGTACAGCGAATTCAGTGTGGTTTCCAGCCCGACGCCGACCGGCTTTGGCATGCCCACACTGACTTATCTTGGTATTAACGTACTGCAATTGCCGTTTATCCGCGATACCTCGCTCGGTCATGAGGTGCTGCATAACTGGTGGGGCAATGGCGTGTACCCGGATTACAGAAGCGGAAATTGGTCGGAAGGCTTGACCACGTTCATGGCCGATTATGCGTATAAAGAATGGGAAAGCAGCGAAGCTGCACGTGACATGCGCGTCGGCTGGCTGCGTGATTTCGCCGCATTGCAACCGGGGCAAGATGCACCGCTAACGGCATTTACTTCGCGCACCCATGGCGCATCGAAGATTGTCGGTTATAACAAAGCTGCCATGTTTTTCTTCATGCTGCGGGATCATCTGGGCGAAGCGATTTTCCATCGATCCATCCAGGGACTCTGGAGTGCGCAACGCTTTAAAGTCACCTCTTGGCAACAATTGCAAAAAATGTTTGAGATGGTTTCAGGACAGAATCTGCAACCGTTTTTTACCCAATGGCTGGAACGTACCGGCGCACCCGCAATCACTATCAGCGCAGCGAGAAGTACTCCGGCTGATTCCGGTTATAGCTTGAGCATTACGCTGAAACAATCCTCACCAACGTATCAATTGCGTGTTCCGATTGTTATCGAAGGTCAGCAAGGCACGCAAACTCACGTACTCGATTTGCAACAGGAACAACAGACTTTCACGTTGACACTGCCGAAAAAACCCCTCTTCGTTTCACTCGATCCGGAACTACGCTTGTTCCGCCAACTGGTACCCGGTGAAGCACCGCCGATTCTGCGCGAAGTGATGGTTAACCTATCTACACAGACTGTTCTTTTATCAGACAAAACCGAAGTGCGTAAAATCGCTGAAACGCTCGCCGTTAAATTGCAAGATCAAAAGCCACAAGTCATTGCATCCAACGCGCCACTATCCGCAGCACCAACGCTCGTCATCGGCTTGCAATCCGAAGTCGATGCCTGGCTTGTCGCCAAACAGCTGCCAGCCAGACCGGATGAAATCAACAATAAAGGCACCGCGCAAGCCTGGGCAGTGGCGCGCGCTGATGGCGCATCGCTCGCGATCATTTCCGCAAAAGACGCCACATCACTCGAAGCGCTGATCCGCCCGCTACCGCATTATGGGCGGCAGAGTTATATTGCGTTTGATGCCCGGCAGGCAGTTGAGAGAGGGATTTGGCCGATGAAGGTACAGAGGGTAGGGGTTGAGTGATGGCGTCAGAAGAGTTTAGTTCTTATACCTGGATAATGGATGAAATTGCAGACAGATCGCGACTCGGTACCTAACCCCATGACCCCGTTGAATAGGTGTCAGAGAATCGAATCCGCAAAGTTTAGACGTTGTTAGTCTTTTGCCCGGTATAGTTTGACTTTAATAACTTGGTCCAACATTTGGAAATGTTTGTCGAGCGAAAATATTGCACAGTGGTTTTCCTTTGCATTTTGAGCAATGATGAGATCGGGAATGCCAATCCCATTGGATCCGGATTTTAAGCACTTTAATTGCGTATCCATAATATCGTCCCAATCAATTTGCAGCGGGAGTCGATTTATTTCGTTCAGCAATTTAACTACTTTTGCTTGGCGCTTCAGCTTTAAGAAAGGGATTAATTCGGCCAAAATCAAATCGTTGGTAACGATAACGTTTTCATCGATGAGATCATCCAGTTCGGCTGATTTGTTACCAGTTCGGAAATAATCGATCCAGACAGACGTATCGACCAATACCGCCATTATTGGCGCACTCGAATTTCATCAAGGCTAATATCCAATTCGATTTTTCCCTTGAATTTCTTAAGATCCGAAATTTTTGATTTCCGAATTAACTCCTCTAGTGCCAACACGATAACAGCTGTTTTGGTTTCGGCGTGGGTTACTCGCATTGCTTCATTTAACAAATTTTCGGGTAAATCCAGAGTGGTTCTCATGATACCTCCTTATGCAATGCATACAAGTGTAGGCAATTATGCATAAAGGATCAAGGCTGGTGTTTGAATTAAATGGCCTGCACGAGATACTGCACGTTTACCCCCTTTGTAAATTCCGGGTTAGGCTATGTTACCATTCGCTTCCGACAAATAAACAGCACTAGATACAATCTCAGAAAATGGAATGAAAGTTGATTTTTTTGGGTGCGCACGTTCAGGACACAATCAAATTAGTTGTTTAACGAAAATTGTCAGTACCACTAACGATCAAACAATAATAGCTAACAGAAATCATCCTTTCCTGATTGCGGGGTTAATAGGGTCTTCATTATTTGACAATTTAGGTCGAGAATATGCTGCAGAAGTCTCTGCATTTGACCAAACGAGTAGCAAGGGTTTAGAAATTAGCTTAATTCAGGGAGTACCTGTTGAGGTTAAGTTCATTTTTAATGATATTGACATCCAAGCTATTGCAATAAGCGCTTTTAAGCCAGTTTTTGTAAATAAAAGTGATCAATCTATCCAAGGAAATTTTAGAAATATAAGCTTCTGAAATCTACCAGATAGAGAATTAATTAACATAACTTGGACTAGATTCTATCTAATCCAAGTTATAACAATTTTTGGATACTTATTAATACTGCTTGTCTGGAGTTAACACTACACTACATAGGATCAGGTCTCGAATCAAGAAAATAAGTTTATACCGTAGGCCGACAACACCACTCCGTTTAGAATTTCCGAATGCGCTTTACCATGTTACATCGCGTGGAGATGGCCGTGAAGCTATTTCTGAAGATGATGACGACCGATTGCGGTTTTTAGAAATTTTTGGGATGGTTGTGATTGATTATAACTGGCTGTGTCATGGCTACTGTTTGATGGATATTTATCAAAAGGTATGCGCCAGCTCAATGGCGTTTATACCCAAGCGTCGAATCGTCGATATGGACGTAACGCCCATCTTTTTCAAGGACGTTACAAAGCAACCCTGGTGGATAGAGATCGTTATTTACTTGAACTTTCTCGCTATGTTGTGCTGAATCCATTAAGAGCCAAAGGCATGGTCAATCGGCTTGAAGATTGGTCGTGGAGTAGTTATTTGGCAATGGTTGGAGATGCTGCCAAACCTGAATGACTTACAACAGACTGGATTTTGTCTTTGTTTGGAAGGCAAAAGAGAATTGCAATGGAGAAATACCGGCAATTTGTTTTGGAAGGCGTACAACATCAGCCTGAAATATGGTCGAATTTGAAGGGACAAATTTATTTAGGGGATGCCGCTTTCGTAACTGAGATGCAGAAAAGAATCGGGAGGGAAAAAGACGATTTAAATATACCCCAGCAGCAAAAGCGGCCGGTTGCAAAGCCTCTATCTGAGATTGCAGCGCAACACAAAGACCGCAGAACCGCGATCATTGCCACTTACAAAACAGGTGCATACAGCCAACGGGAAATCGGGGAGTACTATCAATTGCACCCAACGACGGTTGGGGTTATTCTTCGTAAGAAGCAGGATTCTGGATTTGACATCTTTTTCGGTGCGTAAGATTCTTTCTGAGGGTTGCTAGGGCTGACTCCTCCAGACTCATTTTATTTTCTAAAATTCTTCAATCATGTCAGCACATAAAGGTTATGGGCAAACCTGGTGGGGCGCGCAGTGGCTTAATTCACTGTCGCAAATCGACTATGACAATCGTTTGCCGCGTGGGCGCAGTTATGCCAATAAAGGCTCGGTGACGAAAATTGAGATTCAACAGGGAAACATTCATGCCAAGGTGAAAGGTTCCCGTCCGCAGCCTTACACGGTGAAAATCGAAGTCCCGACCATGCCGCAACAACAGGCCAAGGTTTTACTCGATGCTTTGGCGCTCGATCCGGTGGTGATCTCGAAAATGCTTAACCGTGAGCTGGATCCCGCTGTTTTGGAGCGTGCCAGAATACTCAAGATCGATATTTTTCCGGCGCGCTGGTCGGATCTTTCCATGCGCTGTTCGTGCCCGGATTGGGCCGTGCCTTGCAAACATCTGGCTGCGGTGATTTATTTGATCAGCCGGGAAATTGATGGCAATCCTTTTATGGTGTTTTCCTTGAAGGGAGTCGATCTCATCCAGGAACTGAAAGCCCGTCATATTTCGATTGAAAGTGAAGCCAGAGCAGTGCTACCGGTAGTCGGCGACTTATTGGACCAATCACATCAACATGCAACGACGGTGCAGGATGCTGTTGATGCGGCAGACTACAGCATATTGGATTACTCCACGTTGCCTGATCTTGCGGTTTCGCTGGTAAGTGTATTGCCTGCAAATCCCGCTTTCTTTCAGCAGGGCGATTTCCGTATCATTTATGAGAAAGTGATGAAGCGAGCGATCAAACAGGCCCGGCTTGCACTCAATACTGTCGTGGAAACGGATCAGGCGAAATCCGTAATTACTTCTACGGATAAGCCGCACATATCTCTCGATACTGAATATCAGCCAACCCTCGCCGGACTGGTGACGCCAATGCGCTGGTCAGATTGGATATCCGATCTGCAGTCGATTGCCGAAGCTGATTTGCCGGATCTCCAGCCCGAAGTGGCAGCGATGGTTCATACGCGTATGGCCAGTTTGCATTTGCTGGCAAAGGGTGCAATTTTACCGCAAGTGTTTGATGCGGGTGAACTGGAGGTGGGGCTGCGCTGGTTACCGGCGATGCTGGATGAGACTGTGAGCACTTTGATTGGTCAATTGGCAGCGCGGCTGCCAGCCGGGTTGCTGGTTTTTCACGGTGATAAGCAGGTGGTCAATCTCGCGGGAGAAGTACAAGCCATGGCGTTATGCAGTTTGTTTTTGGGCGAATTTATACGTCGCTGGAGTGATGCCAGTGTTGAAAAACTGCGAGGTAACAAACTGATCGACTTGTTTTTTGGTCACGGCCACGCTCGATTTGACGGACCCGGTGAAGGCGAAATCGGCAGCGGCGTACAGCTCTGGCTGGCACGTTTTCATATTGGCTATCAGGCCCATGTCCCGGTGTTGCGGTTAGAGGAAGAAAATATTGGATTTAGCCTGTCATTGGGTGTAGTGGCGCGTAATGATCTATTGCAGGAACCTGTTGCATTGGCCGGTCTGCTGACCGATCCGGCCTGGCAGGAGAATCGCTATGGCGTATTGAAAACGGTGATATTACTGGCGGAATTTTTTCCGGATTTCAACAGCTACATCAGTGCCGGCGCAACCATGCCGATCGCTCTGAGCGCTGAAGCACTCCCGGCATTTTTGTTTGATGTGCTGCCGGTTATCCGGCTGCTTGGGATACGTGCGTTGCTGCCCAAAGCACTGGATCGCGTGCTGCGGCCACGTGTATCGATGAAATTATCCGGCAAGAATGCGGGTAGTTCCGGTTATTTGAATGCGGATGATATTTTCGGTTTCGACTGGGCGGTGGCGATTGGGCATAACCAACTCACGCCAGCTGAATTTGATGAACTGGTCAAAACTGCCCATGGGATTGTGCGTTTCAGGGGCGAATATGTTTATCTGGATCCTGCCGAAATTGAACAGCTACACTCGCAACTGGAAAAACCACCGCGCATCACGCAAGCGGAGCTGCTGCGTATTGCCTTGACCGAGGAGTATCTGGGTTCACCCATCATACTGGATGCGCAGGCGCGTGACATGATTCGTCAACTTGCCGAAATAGGCAGTGTGCCGCTGCCCGGTGCGCTCAATGCGGTCCTGCGGCCTTACCAAGAGCGCGGCTATGCTTGGTTATATCGCAATATCCGCGCCGGGTTCGGTAGCGTTATCGCTGACGATATGGGGCTGGGCAAGACACTTCAGGTGATTGTTACTCTGCTGAAACTCAAGGAAGAGGGAAAGCTGGAAGCGGAAAAGGCGCTGGTGATCGTGCCGACCAGTTTGCTGACCAACTGGACAAAAGAGATTGCACGCTTTGCACCAACGCTGAAGGTAGGTGTTTTTCATGGTACGGAACGCGCGCTGGGAAAAGAACGCCCGGATGTGCTGCTGACGACTTACGGCATGGTGAGATCGGATCTGCCCAAACTGAAGAAATTGTCTTGGTGCATCGTCGTCGTGGATGAAGCGCAAAACATCAAAAATCCGGTTACTGAACAGACCAAAGCCGTCAAAGCTATCCCGGCGGTGAGTTTCGTTGCCTTGACCGGCACGCCCGTTGAGAACAGGTTATCGGAATACTGGAGCATCATGGATTTTGCCAATCGTGGTTTTCTGGGGAATCTCACCAGTTTTACCAAAGAATTTGCGGTGCCGATACAAAGCCACCATGATCAACACGTGGCGAATCGTTTTAAGCGTATCACCAGCCCGTTTTTACTGCGGCGGCTTAAGTCGGACAAAAGTATTATCAGCGATCTGCCCGACAAGATTGAACAGAATCAATATTGTGAGCTGACCAAAAAACAAGCGGCATTGTATGAATCCGTTGTGCGTGAAGCCCTACGAGTGATCAGTGGCGAATCCGATACATTCAAACGTCAGGGATTGGTACTGCAAATGATCATGGTTTTGAAGCAAATCTGTAATCACCCCGCGCAATATCTTAAAAAGGGAGATTCTGATGCTAACTTATCAGGCAAGGCAGCGCTATTTCTTGATTTGCTTGAGCCCCTATTTGCTGCCCATGAAAAAGTGCTGGTGTTTACGCAATTCCGCGAAGCAGGTGAATTGCTGTCGGCATGGATCACGACACGATTCGGACGGGAGCCGCAATTCCTGCACGGTGGAGTTGCACGGAAAACACGCGATAGCATGGTAGAGCGTTTTCAGAATGACCGTACCGAACGCGTATTTTTGCTGTCGCTAAAAGCGGGCGGTACCGGCCTTAACCTGACAGCGGCCGCCAATGTGATCCACTTTGATTTATGGTGGAATCCGGCCGTTGAAGCGCAAGCGACCGACCGGGCTTATCGTATTGGCCAGCAACATAACGTGCAAGTGCATCGCCTGATTACCCGCGCCACTTTCGAAGAACGCATCAATGACATGATTCAGTCCAAGCGTAATCTGGCTGATATGACGGTGGGTAGCGGGGAAAAATGGATTGGGAATCTGAGCAATAGTGAGCTGAAAGATGTTTTTAGTTTCGGGTAGAACGCGATTCATCAATTATTAAATTCTTTAATTCGCCATATTTGACGATATGTTATATATTTGTACCAATAAATCGACATAAATGGCGAATATGATAATAAATGATGAACTATCTGACGAAACCATTTTGGCTGAGCTAGGCCAACGTTTGGCGCAGCGGCGCATAGCGCGGTCGCTATCTCAGGCGGCACTGGCGGCGGAAGCCGGGGTGGCCAAGCGTACGGTGGAGCGGGTTGAAGCCGGCGAGTCCGTGCAGCTGGTCACGCTGGTACGTTTGTGCCGTGTATTGGGTTTGATGGATGGACTGGATCAATGGTTGCCGGAAACGGGTCTAAGCCCGATGGCGTTATTAAAGGAAAAGCGGGCAGGAAAGGGGCGGCAACGGGTAAGAAGTCATCGCACTGCACCTGTCATGAAAACTGGCGGAAAACCCTGGACATGGGGTGATTCGTCATCCTAGGTAAGTGTCCGAAGTTATGAGACCAACCCACCAAGCGTTGGATTTCCACGTACCAAATGACGCTGAACGGTAAGCGCGATGGATTCAAACTGGCAATAAGTTCCATGAATATTCAGACACGCCCCGCCTGGGATTATGATTATCAGTGGTTGCTGGAATTGCACCATACCGTGTATCGGGATTTGATTACGCAAGAATTTGGTTATTGGGATGAAGACGAGGAATTGGGTTTGTTCGTAAAGGCATGGGAATCGAAACCTATCGAAATTCTTAGGCTGGATGACAAGAATGTCGGCATGCTCATTGTCGATGAGCGCGCGGATTATTTGTGGCTGGATGAGATTCAAATCGATCCTCGCTATCAACATCAGGGCATCGGTACGGAAAGTAATGAGGGTGTCCTAGATTTTGTGTAAATGGTTGTTAATAGTGCCGAGGCATTCTTTCGTTAAATTGAATAGTAAACCTGTTTAGTGCAGGCTTCCAATCTTTAAGTGGCATAGACCATTTTTTGGCG
>WBZX01000432.1_pt2 | contig 21408 bp, 19 predicted proteins | sample 5204211 | NCBI WGS metagenome assembly WBZX01 (sample SAMN12344362, study PRJNA552823) | activated sludge metagenome | biome: Activated sludge suspended growth; feature: Nitrification reactor; material: Wastewater; isolation source: activated sludge from nitrification reactor of wastewater... | reverse complement strand
GACGAATCCCTGCATGGTCAGCGCCTGGACAAGGCGATGGTGGTCCACGCACCCGAGTTCTCGCGCAGCCACCTGCAGACGCTGATCGATCGCGGTCTGGTGCGGGTGGACGGCGTCGCCGCGTCTTCGGCATCCCGCAAGCTGAGGCTGGGCCAGAGCGTTGCCATGGAATTGCGCCCGACCGAAGAGAGCCGGGCGTTTGTAGCGCAGGCGATGAACCTGAACGTGATTTTCGAGGACGATCACCTGCTCGTCATCGACAAACCCGCCGGTCTGGTGGTTCACCCTGCGCCTGGGAATTGGCAGGGCACGCTGCTCAACGGCCTGCTGGCGCGCCATGCCGACGCATCCAGGTTGGCGCGAGCGGGCATCGTGCATCGTCTCGACAAGGATACGTCGGGTCTGATGGTGGTGGCCCGTACTCTGGAGGCCATGACAGTGCTGGCGCGAGCGATCGCCGCCCGCGAGGTCCGGCGGGAGTACATGGCACTGGTGCACGGCGAAGTGTCCGCAGTTCCATTCGAGATCGATGCGCCGATAGGGCGTGACCCGGTGTCCAGGATTCGCATGGCCGTGGTGTCCGGCGGTCGCCCGTCGCGTACCGGCGTCACCCGGATCGGGTTCGACGATGCAGTCAGCGCAGTCCGGTGCCGGCTTCATACTGGTCGCACGCATCAGATCCGGGTCCATCTGGCGTCGCGCGGTCACCCATTGGTTGGTGACGCCCTGTACGGGGGGCGTCCGGCGCTGGGCATGTCTCGTCAGGCGCTGCATGCCGTGCGGCTCGGCTTTGTGCACCCTGTCACGGGCAGGCCGGTGGATCTGGAGGCGCCACTGCCGACGGACATGGCAGATGCATGGGGGCGGGTCACTCGCTAGCGCAGCCACGGGTGCTGCCGCTACAATGCAGAGCAATTGCCCCGAGCCGCCAAGCGTCGCCGGGGCCGGCCCGCCCAGGGCCCCGAGCCCGATGGGCACACCCGCTTCACGGGCCAGCTCTGCAACCCCAGCCATGGTGCCGACCGATCGGCGCCTCAGCACGCCGCCCCCATGAATACGCCGGAGGCCAAGCGCGTCCTCGAAACCGCGCTCATCTGTGCCCAGCAGCCGCTGCCTCTTTCGGCAATGCGGCAGCTGTTCGCCGACCAGGTCGGCACCGACACTCTGAAGCACTTGCTCGACGAGCTGGTGCGCGATTGGGAGGGCCGGGGCGTCGAACTGGTGCCGTTGGCCACGGGATGGCGATTCCAGAGCCGCCCCGAGCTGCGCGAGTTCCTGGATCGCCTGCATCCAGAAAAGCCGCCGAAGTATTCGCGTGCCGTGCTCGAGACCCTGGCCATCGTGGCCTACAGGCAGCCCGTCACTCGGGGCGACATCGAAGACATTCGTGGCGTGGCCGTCGGCTCCCAGATCGTCAAGCAACTGGAGGACCGTGGCTGGATCGAAGCCATCGGACATCGCGAGGCGCCGGGGCGCCCGGCCCTGTACGCCACCACGCGCCAATTCCTCGACGACCTCGGGCTGGCCAGCCTGGACCAGCTTCCTGCGCTCGACGGGCCGAATGGCGCGATCGATCGCATGGCGCAGGCCCTGGCCGAGCAGCCCGGCCTGATCGATGCCGAAGTCGCCCCGGATGGGCAGGCTTCGCTTGCGCTCGATCTCCCCGAACCCGATTCCACCGGCGAACCGATCGCCCCCCACGCACCATGAACGACCCTACCCGCGACGACGACGCGCCCCCGACTCCCACGGCGGGCGAAGACGCGCCCCGCGCGGCCCGTCCCCGGCGCCGCCGCAGCGCACGCCCGTCGCAGGAAGATGCCACTGGCGCACAAGCGGGCCTGGCAACGCACCAGGCCGGCGCGGGTGAGGGAGAGGCATCGGCGGTCTTGACCCGCCCGGATCAGGAAAGCCCCGCCACCGGCGCTGACGGCGATGGGCAAGGTGAGTCAACAACTGGCGCAGGCCCGGACGAGGCCGGCAGGCCCCGTCGCAAGCGTCGACGTGGACGCAAGGGTCGCGGACCCCGGGAAGCCTCCGACGCCGCTGAAGTCGGCATCGAGCCGGCGGCAGCCGATCCGGGGCTGCCGATGCCCGACGCCGGAGGTGTCTTTGCCACCGTGACCGCTGGCGAGTTCGACGTCGAGAGTGCCGATGAGGCTGCACCGGCAGCCGAAGCCGGTCCTGGCACCGACGGCCCGGTATCGGAAGACGGCTCGCCGGCCACGCCGGTGGCCCCCGAGGCGGAGCGAAGAATCCTGGCGCCCGATGCCGATGCGCCGAAGCTGCAGAAGGTACTTGCCCAGTCCGGACTCGGTTCGCGTCGTGACCTCGAGCAGATGATCGCAGATGGGCGCGTGACGGTGAACGACGAGAAAGCGCATGTCGGCCAGCGCGTGTCCTGGGGCGATCGCGTCGCCATCGATGGCAAACCGGTTCGCGTGCGCATCGCGCCGTTGCCCACGAGGGTGCTGGCCTATCACAAGCCTGTAGGCGAGGTGGTCACGCTGGACGACCCGGAAGGCCGCCCGACCGTTTTCCGCAATCTGCCGCGCCTGCCCCAGGGCAAGTGGCAGTCGGTGGGTCGGCTGGACATCAACACCGAAGGTCTCCTGCTGTTCACGACCTCTGGCGAACTTGCCAACCGGCTCATGCATCCGCGCTTCGGCATCGAGCGCGAGTACGCCGTGCGCGTGCTGGGCCAGCTGACGCAGGAAAGCCGTGCGCGCCTGCTGGCCGGCGTGTCGATCGAGGGCCAGCCGGCCGCCTTCCTGCGCATCGAGGATGGTGGTGGCGAAGGCGTCAATCACTGGTACCGCGTGGTGATCGCCGAGGGGCGCCATCGCGAAGTTCGCAGGCTGTTCGACTCGGTCGGCCTCGCCGTGAGCCGGCTGATCCGCATCCGCTACGGCGTCATCGTGCTGCCGCGCGGCCTGAAAAGGGGCCGCTTCGTCGATCTGACCGAAGACGACGTGAAACTGCTGCGCCGCCTGACGGGCCTGGGTGTTCGGGGCGAGGGCGCCCCTCGTGCAGATGTGCGACCCGCGCGCAAGGAAGGTCGCCCCGGGCAACGCCGGGACGACGGCGCCGCACCGAAGGCTCCGCGGCGGGGGCGCGAGATGCCATCGCCACTGACCACATCGGCGCCGGTGGCAGGCAAGAACCGACGCGGTTCGAAGCATTCACTTCACGAAGGATTCGGCGACGCGGCCCTGCGTGCACGAGAAGACGATTTCCCAGAGCGGGATGAGGCCGTGGCGCAGGCGGACAGCCTGGACTTCACCAACATTCCGAATCCGCTGCAGCAGACCTTCGATCGTCGAGCGATGCGTGAGGCACAGCGTCCGCAGCGCGAAATCGCCGACGACGGACCGATCCCGAACCCGCTCCAGCAGAACTACGATCAACGAGCGCTCAAGGCCGCCAAGGCGCCTCAGCGATTGGTCGATGACGACGATGGCCCGATCCCCAATCCGCTGCAGCAGACGTACGACAAGCGCTTCAACAAAGGCGGGTCACCCTCTGGCCAGGGCGCCGGTGGCGGCGCAGGAGCGAGGGGACGCGCCGGTGGTGGAAAGAAGCGCGGCGGCCGGCCGGCCGGTGCCCAGGGTGGCGCGCAGCCCGACCCGATGCGAACGGCGGTCGGCTACATCGGTGCCGACGCGTTTCATGGCAAGAAGGGCGGCGGCGGTGGCAGCGGGGGTCGAGGTCGCCGCAGCGGGCCTCGCAAGCCCCGGTGAACCGCGCACTGGCTCGTTCACGGGATACAATTCAAGGCTTTGCCAAGTCATTGATTTACTGGAGACTTTTTCATCATGGCGATCGAACGCACGCTGTCCATCATCAAGCCTGACGCGGTGGCGAAAAACGTGATCGGGCAGATTTATGCCCGGTTCGAGGGCGCCGGGCTCAAGGTCGTGGCGGCTCGCATGGCGCATCTGTCGCGTGGCGAGGCCGAGGCCTTCTACGCGGTGCACAAGTCGCGGCCGTTCTTCAACGACCTCGTTAAGTTCATGATCTCCGGCCCGGTGATGATCCAGGTGCTGGAAGGCGAAAACGCGATCGGTCGCAATCGCGAACTGATGGGCGCCACCGATCCGAAGAAGGCCGAGAAGGGCACTATCCGCGCGGACTTCGCCGACAGCATCGACGCCAACGCGGTCCACGGCTCCGACGCTCCCGATACGGCCGCTGCCGAAGTGGCCTTCTTCTTCCCGGGCATGGCGGTCTACAGCCGCTGATTTCCGCATGGCCACCAACCTTCTCGATCTCGATCTCGAAGGGCTGGTGGCCTGGTGCGAAGGCCTGGGCGAGAAGCGCTTCCGGGCGGTTCAACTGTTCCGCTGGATCCACCAGAAGGGCGCCAGCGACTTTGCCGTCATGAGCGACCTGGCGCGAGGCCTGCGGGACAAGCTTGCCGATGCGGCCTCCATCGCGCCGCTGCCGGTGCTGTCCGAGCATGTCTCCTCCGACGGCACGGTGAAATGGTTGTTCGATGTCGGTGGCGGCAACGCGGTCGAGACCGTGTTCATCCCCGAGTCCGACCGTGGCACGCTGTGCGTTTCGTCGCAGGCAGGCTGCGCCGTTGGTTGCCGCTTCTGCTCGACCGGACACCAGGGCTTCTCGCGAAACCTCGGCACCGGCGAGATCGTGGCCCAGCTGTGGTATGCCGAGCACCAGCTGCGTCGGCGCCTGGGTCTCGGAGCCGGCGACCGCGCCGTCACCAATGTCGTGATGATGGGCATGGGTGAGCCGCTTCAGAACTATGCGGCACTCATACCGGCATTGCGCGTGATGCTCGACGACCACGGCTACGGTCTTTCCCGCCGGCGCCTGACGGTCAGCACGTCCGGCGTGGTGCCGATGATCGACCGACTGCGAGAGGACTGCCCGGTGGCCCTGGCGGTATCGCTGCACGCCCCTGACGACGTGCTGCGCGACGAGCTCGTGCCGTTGAACCGCAAGTACCCGATCGCCGAACTGCTGGCTGCATGCAAGCGCTATCTCGACGCCGCGCCGCGCGACTTCATCACGTTCGAGTACTGCATGCTGGACGGCGTCAACGATGCCCTGGGCCAGGCAGATGCGCTGGCGGCCCTGGTGCGGTCGGCCGGCGTGCCATGCAAGTTCAACCTGATCCCGTTCAATCCGTTCCCGCAGTCCGGCCTGAAGCGCTCGTCGCACGAGCGGGTGCTCCAGTTTGCAGCCCGTCTGCAGGGCGCCGGCTATGTCACCACGGTGCGACGAACTCGCGGCGACGACATCGATGCTGCCTGCGGCCAGCTGGCGGGCGAAGTCCAGGACCGCACCCGCGTCCAGGAGCGCCGGCGGCGCATTCCGCTGATGCCCGTACAACCGGCGCCTGCGCCTCGACCCGATGCCTGACTACAAGTCTTCGCTGCTGCGAGCCGGATCGACGCTTGCCGTCATCCTTGCCACCGTGGTCATGGTCGGGGCCTGCGCCCAGAACACGACGACGCAGACCGTCAACCCGCAGGACGCTCGCACGGCCCCTGAATCGGCGGAGCCCGAGCGTCGTGCCGCTTTGCGCCTGGAACTTGCGGCCCTTTACTTCAGCAACGGACAGTTCGAGACCGCGCTCGAGGAAACGCGGCTCGCGCTGGCAGCGCGACCGGACCTGGGTGGCGCCTACAACCTGCGCGGCCTGATCTATGCAGCGATGGGCGACGACAAACAGGCCGACGAGAACTTCGCCCGCTCTCTTGCGATGAACCCTCGCGATGTCGACGCGATGCACAACCGCGGCTGGTTCCTGTGCCAGCGCAACCGATTCGACGAGGCCGACCGCCTGTTCGATCAGGCCCTGTCGCAACCACAGTACCGTGACGCGCCGCGCACGCTGATGGCTCAAGGCGTGTGCCTGGCCCGTGCCGGCAAGCTGGCCGAAGCCGAGAAGAAACTGCTGCGAACCTACGAGATCGACGCTGGCAACCCGACCGCGGCACTGAACCTGTCCGAGGTTCTGTACCGGCGAGGCGAGTACGAACGCGCGCGCTTCTACATCCGCCGCGTCAATTCGCGGGAAGACCTGACCAACGCGCAGACCCTGTGGCTGGCACTTCGCATAGAAAACCGCATCGGCAACCGCAATGGCGTCGAGGAGTACGCGCGGCAGTTGCGCAGCCGGTTTCCCCAGTCGCCGGAGGCGTTGGCCTATGAGCGAGGGCGATTCGATGACTGAAGCGCAACGGCCCGAAACGGGCGAAGCCTCCGGCGCGTCCGGTCCCAGCGCAGGTGCAACGCTGCGCGCGGCCCGCGAACAGCGTGGAATCCATATCGCGGCCATGGCGGCAGCCATCAAGGTGCCCCAGCGCAAGCTCGAGGCGCTCGAAGGGGACCGTTACGACGAACTGCCCGACCTCACGTTCACGCGTGCGCTGGCGCAGTCGGTGTGCCGTCACCTCAAGATCGATGTGCAACCCGTGCTCGACCGGCTTCCGCAATCCGGTGCGGCCAGTCCTCGGCTGGAGCAGGTCGGCATTGGGCTCAACGCCCCATTTCGCGAACGGCCTGGCCGCGAAGAGCCCGCGGACTGGACTTGGTTTCGCAAGCCGGTGGTCTGGGGCACCGTCCTGGTTCTGGCAGCGGCTGCAGTGCTCGGTTTCATGCCTGACTCCTGGATCGGGAAGGCGCTGCGGGCCCGCGGCCCCGCAGCCCCGGCCACGTCGGCCAGCAGCGTGATCGACCTGTCCGCCGTGTCGGCTCCGCCGGTCGCGGCGTCGGCTCCCTTGCCAGCGTCTTCAGGCGCGGCCGAGGCGGCGCCCGCCGCCTCGCCAGCGGCTTCGGCGGCATCGGCCTCGCTGGCGCCGGGCGGGCAGCCCGTGGCGGTTGCACCGGCCGCGCTGCCGACTTTGAGCGTTGCGGCCACGTCCGCTGAAAGCTGGATCGAAGTGCAGGACGCGCGAGGCGAGACCCTGCTGTCGCGCAGCCTGGCGCCCGGTGAGTCCGTCGCCGTGGACGGGGCCGCGCCCTTGCGCGTGACGGTGGGCAATGCGGCGTCGACACGTCTGCAGTTTCGCGGCAAGCCTGTGGAACTTGCCGCCCACACGCGCGACAACGTCGCGCGCATGCAGCTCAATTGAGGTCGTCATGAGCGATTCGTTGCAGGATTTCGGATCGATCGTCATGGCCGCGCCGGCAGCCCGCCGTTCGCGGCAGGCGCGGGTCACCTGGGGTTCGAACGTCGTGACGGTCGGCGGCGATGCGCCCGTGCGGGTGCAGTCGATGACCAACACCGATACGGTCGACGCCATCGGCACCGCGATCCAGGTCAAGGAACTGGCCCAGGCCGGCAGCGAAATGGTCCGCATCACCGTCAACACGCCAGAGGCGGCGCAGGCGGTGCCGCATATCCGCGAGCAACTCGACCGCATGGGCATCGACGTGCCGCTGGTGGGCGACTTCCATTACAACGGGCATCGCCTGTTGACCGAGTTTCCCGACATGGCCCGCTCGCTGAGCAAGTACCGGATCAACCCGGGCAATGTCGGCAAGGGCGACAAGCGCGACCGGCAGTTCGCGATGATGGTCGAAGCCGCTGCCCGGCACGACAAGGCCGTGCGCATCGGAGTCAACTGGGGCAGCCTCGATCAGGATCTCCTGGCCGCGCTGATGGACGAGAACGCCCGTCGGTCGGCGCCGTGGGACGTGAAGCAGGTGATGGTGCAGGCATTGGTGACGTCCGCGCTGGACTCCGCAACCTATGCTCGCGAAGTCGGCCTCGACCCGAACCAGATCATCATCAGCTGCAAGGTCAGCGGTGTGCAGGACCTGATCACTGTCTATCGCGCACTGGCTGCCCGCTGCGACTATGCACTGCACCTGGGCCTGACCGAGGCGGGCATGGGCACCAAAGGCACGGTGGCGTCCGCCACGGCGCTGGCAGTGCTGCTTCAAGACGGAATCGGCGACACGATCCGCGTCAGCCTGACGCCGCAGCCGGGCGAGGCCCGTACGCAGGAAGTCGTCGTGGCACTCGAACTGCTTCAGGCCCTGGGGCTTCGGTCGTTCAATCCGAGCGTGACGGCCTGTCCGGGGTGCGGCCGCACCACCAGCACCACCTTCCAGGAACTGGCCAAGCAGATCGACGATTTCCTGCGGGCGCAGATGCCTGTCTGGAAGGCGCGCTACCCCGGGGTGGAGAACCTCAAGGTGGCTGTGATGGGCTGCATCGTCAACGGGCCGGGCGAGAGCAAGCATGCCGACATCGGCATCAGCCTGCCGGGCACCGGCGAAGCGCCGGCAGCGCCCGTGTTCATCGACGGCGAAAAGGCGCTCACCCTGCGCGGCGAGGGCATTGCCACCGAGTTCCATCGCATCGTCGAGACCTACATCGAGAAGCGCTTCGGCGCACATTGAACGGAGTGCCGTCCCCGAGGCGGCACCTATCCCATGGCTGAAGGCAATCGCGCCGCAAAGGCAAGCACTCCCTTGACCGCCGTCAAGGGCATGAACGACCTGTTGCCCGACGAGGCGGCGCAATGGGAGTGGGTCGAGTCCCGGCTGCGGAGCCTGCTGTCGCGCTGGGGCTATCGCAACCTGCGCACGCCCATCGTGGAGCCCACACCGCTGTTCGTGCGCGGCCTCGGCGAAGTGACCGACATCGTCGAGAAGGAGATGTTCTCCTGGGTCGATGCGATGAACGGCGACGCCCTGACCCTGCGACCCGAAGCCACTGCCGGCATCGTGCGTGCGGTCAACGAGCACAACGCGCTGTACAACGGGCCGTTGCGGATCTGGCAGCTCGGGCCGATGTTCCGGCACGAGCGCCCGCAGAAGGGCCGCACGCGACAGTTCCACCAGCTTGACGTGGAGGCGCTGGGACACGCCGGTCCGGACGTCGACGCCGAGATCATCCTGATGCTGCGTGCGTTGTGGCAGGACCTCGGGTTTGTCGAAGGTCGCGACGTCGTGCTGGAGCTGAACAGCCTGGGTCAGCCCGAGGAGCGTCGGGCCCACCGTGACGCGCTGATCGCCCACTTCGAGCGCCACTCTGCAGTGCTGGACGAGGACGCGCGACGGCGGCTGCATAGCAACCCGCTGCGCATCCTGGACACCAAGAACCCGGCCATGGCCGGCGTGGTGGAGTCGGCGCCCACGCTGATGGACTTCCTGGGCGCTCAGTCGCTCGAACACTTTGCCGCCTTGCGGGCCGTGCTCGACGGCGCGGGTCTGGCCCATACCGTCAATCCGCGCCTCGTTCGCGGCATGGACTACTACAACCTCACCGTCTTCGAATGGAAGAGCAGCCTGCTCGGGGCTCAGAGCACGGTCTGCGGCGGTGGTCGCTACGACCAGCTGATCGAGACCCTGGGTGGCAAGCCGGCCCCCGGCATCGGATTCGGCCTCGGCATGGAGCGGCTGATGCTGATGCTGGAAGCGGCAGGCATCCGTGCGCCGGCCGACGCGCCCGACGCCTATGCGCTGGTGCCCGACGCGGCATTGCTGCCGAAGGTGTTGCCCGTTCTGGTTGCCTTGCGCGCCGCTGGATTGAAAGTGCTGATGAACGCCGGTACGCGCGACGGCCTGGGCAGTTTCAAGTCGCAGTTTCGCCGTGCCGACGCCAGCGGGGCGGCGTTCGCCCTGATCTTCGGTGCCGACGAATTGGCGGCAGGCCAAGTCGGCGTCAAACCGCTGCGCGGTGACGGTCAGCAGTTCACGCGGCCGCTGGACCAACCTGCCTCCTGGGCCGGCCAGCTCCGCACCCCATAATCCCCGCTTCGTTTTCGCGATCCGCACATGGCGACCCATCTTGACCTGCAAGAGCAGGAACAACTCGATCAGCTCAAGGCGTTCTGGAACCAGTACGGCAACCTGATCACCTGGACCCTGACGCTGGCGCTGGCCGGCTTTGCCGCGTGGCAAGGCTGGAACTGGTGGCAGCGTGAACAGGGAGCCAAGGCCGGAGCGCTCTACGACGAGCTGGAGCGGGCGGCTCGCGCCGGCGACGTGGACCGCACCTCGCGCGCCTTCAGCGACTTGAAGGAGCGATTCCCTCGTACGCTTCAGGCCCAACAGGCCGGTTTGCTGGCGGCCAAGGTGCAGTTCGACAAGTCCCAGGTCGATGTGGCGCTGTCCAGCCTGGCCTGGGTGGCAGAAAGTGCCACAGAGGACGAATACCGCACGGTGGCGAGGCTGCGTGCCGCGGGCCTGCTGCTTGACCGCAAGCAGTACGACGAGGCCTTGAAGCAACTGGACACCGCCCAGCAAGGGAAGGTGCGCGAATTCGACGCCCTGATCGCCGACCGCCGCGGTGATGTTCTGGCTGCCCAGGGCAAGAAAGCCGAGGCCCTGGCTGCGTACCAATCGGCATACAAGGCCATGGACGAAAAAGTGGACTTCCGCCGCCTGATCGACGCGAAGCTCACGGCCCTTGGCGCGGCGCCCGAACCTGCCGCCTCCGCCGCTTCCGGAGCCGCCAAGTGATCGGCGCCCTTCGTCGCGGGGCCTTGTTGGTCGCGGCCCTGGCGCTGGCGGCCTGCTCGAGTGACAAGCCCAAGCCGACGCCCCTGGAGAGCATCACTGCGCCGATCGCCGGGCAGATGGTCTGGCGTGCCAGCGTCGACGGCGGCCTGCCGTTCGTGCTGATGCCTACAGCACGTGCCGACTCGTTCGTCGTGGCAGGCGGAGACGGGACCGTGGCTGCGTTGTCGGTGCAGGACGGGCGAGAGCTGTGGAAAGCCAGCGTAGGGGCTCGCTTGACCGCAGGCGTCGGGTTCGATGGTCGCTTCGCGGCCGTGGTCAGCCGGGACAATGAGCTGGTCGTGCTGGACAACGGCACGGTCAAATGGCGGACCCGCCTGGGTTCGCTGGTCGCTACGGCGCCGCTGGTGGCCGGTGAGCGGGTGTTCGTCATGGGCGTCGACCGTGCCGTCCAGGCCTATGACGCCGTGGACGGCCGTTATCTTTGGGTCCTGCGTCGAGGTGGGGAGCCTCTGACCCTGTCGCAACCGGGGGTCGTGGCCGCGTTCAAGGACACCCTTCTGGTGGGCCAGGGACAGCGCCTGACCGGCGTCGATCCCGTCAAGGGCACCGTCCGCTGGGAAGTTGCGCTGGCCAACCCGCGTGGCACGAACGAGGTGGAGCGCGTGGCCGATCTCGTCGGTCCCTTGATCCGGGCTGGCGACGTGGTCTGCTCGCGCGCGTTCCAGTCGTCGGTCGGTTGTGCTGACGCACAACGCGGCACGATCCTGTGGAGCAAGGTTGCGGGCGGGGCGCAGGCGGCCGGTGGCGACGCCGAACTGGTGGCTGCGGCCGACGGGGTGGGTCGCATCACGGCCTGGCGCACGACCAGCGGCGACCTGGCCTGGACCGCTGAGCAATTGACGCACCGCAACCCGTCAGGCCTGCTGGTGATCGGTCGCACGGTGGTCGTCGGGGACTTCGAGGGCCAGGTGCACTTCCTGGATCGCGCCACTGGCAAGTCGCTGCTGCGCCTGCCCACGGACGGCTCCCAGGTCATCGGGGCGCCGGTGGCATCGGGCAGCACCGTGCTGGTGGCCACGGCCAAGGGCGGCCTGTTCGCCTTCAGGCCTCAATAGATGCCTGACCCCGGCTGCGGTCCATGAAGCCGGTCATCGCCCTGGTCGGCCGACCCAACGTCGGCAAGTCGACGTTGTTCAACCGTCTCACGAAGAGCCGCGATGCGATCGTGGCCGACTTCGCAGGACTCACGCGCGATCGGCATTACGGCGAGGGCCACCTGAGCGGGCGGGACTTCATCGTGATCGACACCGGCGGGTTCGAGCCGGACAAACCCACGGGCGTGGTGGCCGAGATGGCCAAGCAGACGCGCCAGGCTGTCGCCGAAGCGGATGCCGTGGTGTTCGTCACCGACATTCGCGCCGGCGTATCGGCGCAGGACCACGACATCGCCCGCTTCCTGCGCAGCGCCAACAAGCGGGTGTTTCTCGCCGTCAACAAGGCCGAAGGCATGAGCGAGGCTCCTGCATTGGCAGAGTTTTACGAGCTGGGCATCGGCGAGCCCAACGCGGTGTCGGCCGCCCACGGCCAAGGCATCCGCAGCCTGATGGACGCGGTGTTCGAAGGGCTGGAGATTCCCGAACCCGACCCGGAAGGGGACGACGACCGGGCGGCCGACGGATCCCGCCCGATTCGTCTGGCAGTGGCCGGACGTCCCAATGTCGGCAAAAGCACCCTGATCAACACTTGGCTCGGCGAGGAGCGCCTGGTCGCATTCGACCTTCCCGGCACGACGCGCGACGCGATCCACGTGCCGTTCGAGCGGCATGGCCAGCGCTTCGACCTGATCGATACCGCCGGTTTGCGCCGCAAGGGCAAGGTGTTCGAGGCGATCGAGAAGTTCTCGGTGGTCAAGACGCTCCAGGCGATTTCCGACGCGAATGTCGTCGTGCTGCTTCTGGATGCCACGCAAGGCGTGGCCGATCAGGACGCCCATATCGCGGGCTACATCCTGGAAGCGGGGCGGGCGGTGGTGGTGGCTGTGAACAAGTGGGACGCCGTGGACAGCTACCAGCGCCAGATGCTGGAACGTCAGATGGCCCAGCGACTGGCCTTTCTGCGATTCGCCGAGGTTGTGCCCATCTCGGCCCTGAAGCGCCAAGGACTGGGACCGCTGTGGAAGGCCATCGGCGCGGCTCACCAGTCTGCCAGCGCCAAGCTTCCCACCCCCTTGCTGACCAGGCTGATCCATGACGCGGTCCAGCATCAGCAGCCCAAGCGCGCCGGTACCTTCCGGCCCAAGCTCCGCTACGCGCACCAGGGAGGCCAGAACCCGCCGGTCGTGGTGGTGCACGGCAATTCCCTGGAACACGTCACGGACAGCTACAAGCGCTATCTGGAAGGGCGCATCCGGGATCACTTCAAGCTGGTAGGCACGCCGTTGCGGGTCGAGATGAAGACTTCGCGGAACCCTTTCGACGAGAAGGACTCCTAGTGGTGCACGGCGCAGCAGTCGCGCTGTGATAACGTGACATCCGTCCACGCGAACATCAACACGGAGTGAATATCGTGAGCAACAAAGGGCAGCTTTTACAAGACCCGTTTCTGAACCTGCTGCGCAAGGAACACGTCCCCGTCTCGATCTACCTCGTCAACGGCATCAAGCTGCAGGGACAGATCGAGTCGTTCGACCAGTACGTGGTCCTGCTGCGCAATACGGTCACCCAGATGGTCTACAAGCATGCGATCTCCACGGTCGTGCCGGGCCGAGCGGTGAACTTCCATGCCGGCGAGCCCAGCGAGCCCCCGGCCGGCAACGGCTGAAGCCGCCTGCCGCGCGCTTTCCTTGGGTTCGCCTCCCTCGCATCACGCCTACGACGCTTCGAGCGCCGTGGCCACGCGGGCCGTGCTCGTCGGTGTCGATCTCGGCCCCGGCTCGTCGTTCGACCCGTCACTTGATGAGCTGGCCCTGCTTGCCCAGTCGGCCGGCGACGACCCGGTCGTGCGAATCACGGCTCGGCGCAAGGCGCCCGACGCGGCCCTCTTTGTCGGCAGTGGCAAGGCTGATGAGATCAAGGCGGCCGTCCAGACCCACGAGGCTCGTGGCGTCATCTTCGATCAGGCGCTGTCGCCTGTGCAGCAGCGCAACCTGGAGCGACATCTGGGCGTACCGGTGGCCGACCGTACCGCGCTGATTCTCGACATCTTTGCCGCCCGGGCCCAGAGTCACGAGGGCAAGTTGCAGGTGGAGCTGGCCCGCCTTCAGTACCAGGCGACACGACTGGTGCGCCGGTGGACCCACCTGGAGCGCCAGTCGGGAGGCATCGGCCTGCGCGGCGGTCCGGGCGAAACCCAGATCGAGCTCGACCGCCGAATGATCGGTGAGCGCATCAAATCGGTGAAGGCCCGGCTGGAAAAGGTGAAGAAGCAGCACCAGACGCAGCGCCGTGCCCGAGACAAGCGGGGCGCCTTCACCGTCTCCCTCGTCGGATACACCAACGCCGGGAAGTCCACACTCTTCAATGCCCTGACCAAGTCCAGGGCCTTCGCGGCCGACCAGCTGTTTGCGACCCTGGACACCACGACCAGGCAGCTCTGGCTGGCCGAAGCTGGACGCTCCGTTGTCCTGTCCGATACCGTGGGGTTCATCCGCGACCTGCCGCACAAGCTGGTGGAGGCCTTCCGGGCGACTCTTCTCGAGGCCGCGGACGCCGACCTGCTGCTGCATGTGGTCGACGCGGCCAGCCCCCAGGCGGCTGAGCAGATGGCCGAAGTGGAGCGTGTGCTGCAGGAGATCGATGCCGACCGGATCCCGCAGATCCTGGTGTTCAACAAGCTCGATCTGCTGGAACCTTCTGCGCGCCCACGTGTTGAAGCCGATGCCGTCGAGAGAACGCCCGGTGTGCCCACGCCGCGGGTCTTCGTCAGTTCAAAGGACGGCGTCGGCCTGGAAGCCCTTCGACGCATCATTGCCGGCCAGGTCGCCGGCACCTTGAATGCGGCCGCATTGCCTACACTTGCGGCCCAGCCCCTCACCGAACCATTGCTCGGAACTGCATGAGCCTGCGCATCGAATCCGACGTTCCCGCGTCTTTCGGCCAACGAATGGCCGACGTGGCCCGTGCCGCGCGTGCCCTTTCCGGGCGCGCGTTGCCCATGTTCAGCAACCGTGGGGACGGACCGCCAGACCTTGACGAGTTGTGGCGTGACTTCAACCGCAAGCTTTCAGGCCTTTTTGGCGGGGGCGGCGGTTCTGGTCCGCGTCCGCCGCGTGATGGCGGCGGCACCGGGGGCGGCAACTTCCAGCCTGACATGAAGAGCGCCGGCATGGGCGCGCTGTTGATTGGCGGCATAGCGCTGCTGGTCTGGGCCGCCAGTGGCATCTTCATCGTCCAGGAAGGCCAGCAGGCGGTGGTGACCACCTTCGGGCGTTACGCCAAGACCGTGGATGCCGGGATCCAGATGCGGCTGCCGTACCCTTTCCAGGGGCACGAGACGGTGTCTGTCAGCCAGCTCCAGTCGGTTGATGTGGGTCGCAACACGGTGCTGCAAGCCACGGGCCTGCGCGACTCGTCGATGCTCACCCAGGACGAGAACATCGTCGACATCCGGTTCACGGTTCAATACCGGCGCGCCAATGCACGGGCGTTCCTGTTCGAGAACTACCGCCCCGACGAGGCAGTGCAGCAGGCGGCGGAAACCGCTGTGCGGGAAGTGGTAGGTCGCAGCAAGGTCGATGCAGTGCTGTACGAGCAGCGAGCGGCCTTGGCCGCGGACCTTGTGAAGTCGATCCAGATCCAGCTCGACCGTGTCAACGCCGGCATTCTGATCGACAACGTCAACGTGCAGAACGTCCAGGTACCGGAGCAGGTGCAGGCGGCGTTCAACGACGCGGTGAAAGCGGGTGCCGACCGTGATCGGTTCAAGAACGAAGGTCAGGCCTACGCGGCGGACGTGATCCCCAAGGCCCAAGGTACTGCGGCACGTCTGAAGCAGGAAGCCGAGGCGCATCGTGCCACGGTGGTGTCCCAGGCCGAAGGTGATGCTCAGCGCTTCCGGTCGGTGCTGGCCGAGTACCAGAAGGCGCCCGTGGTCACGCGCGACCGGCTCTACATCGAGACCATGCAATCGGTCTACAGCAACGTGAGCAAGGTGCTGGTCGACAGTCGGTCCGGCTCCAATCTGCTGTATCTGCCGCTTGATCGGCTTCTGCAGCAAGCCACACCTGCGGCCGCGGCACTGCCCCCGACCTCGGTGGCGACTCCACCTTCAGCACCCGTCGCGGCCGACGCGGCGGGAGCCGTCGACCCCCGCGCGCGCGAAGGCGTGCGTTCCCGTGACCGAGACATCCGCTGAGGGGCCGCCATGAATCGCATCGGACTCATTGCCGTCAGCGTGCTACTTGCCGTGATGCTTGCGGCCTCTACCCTGTTCATCGTCGACCAGCGGCAAGTGGCCGTGGTCTACGCGCTGGGCGAGATCAAGGAAGTCATCACCGAGCCCGGCCTGAAGTTCAAGCTTCCGCCGCCGCTGCAGAACGTGGTTTTCCTGGACAAGCGGATCCAGACGCTGGACAGCCCGGAGACGCGGCCCATCTTCACCGCGGAGAAGAAGAGCCTCGTGATCGACTGGCTGGTCAAGTGGCGCATTTCCGAGTCGCGACAGTTCATCCGCAACAACGGTGTGGACTTCAGGAACCTTGAGCTGCGCCTGTCGCCTGTGGTTCAGGCGGCTTTCAACGAGGCCGTGACCAAGCGAACTGTCAGTGGCGTGCTGGCCAGTGACCGTGAGCGCGTCATGCAGGACGTGCGCGAGCGGCTGGCCGACGACGCGAAGTCGTTCGGCATCGAGATCGTCGACGTCCGGATCAAGCGTGTGGACTTCGTCGCCGACATCACCGACGCCGTGTACCGTCGCATGCAGTCGGAGCGCCAGCAGGTGGCCAACGAGCTGCGTTCCACCGGCAGTGCAGAGGCCGAGAAGATCCGTGCCGATGCCGATCGCCAGCGCCAGGTGATCATCGCCGAGGCCTATCGTGATGCGCAGAAGGTCAAGGGTGAAGGCGACGCGAAGGCATCGGCTCTGTATGCCGACGCCTTCGGCCGCGACCCTCAGTTCGCTCAGTTCTATCGCAGCCTCGAAGCCTATCGGGCCAGCTTCCGCAACAAGAGCGATGTGATGGTCCTGGATCCGAGCAGCGACTTCTTCCGGGCGATGCGTGGGGGCTCTCCCACTGCGGCGCCTGCACCTGCGCGCAAGTGACCGCCGAAGTGCTGGTGGCAGGCCTGGCGGTGTTTCTCATCTCCGAGGGTCTGCTACCTCTGATGGCGCCCCGCGTCTGGCGCGACATGTTCCAGCGCGTGATGCAGTTCAAGGACGGTCAACTGCGATTCTTCGGGCTGGCCAGCGTCGCCATCGGCGTGCTTCTGCTCTGGGTCTGAGGCTTGAGCCGGTGTACCGCCGGTACAATGCCCTTTTCAACACCGGTGCGTTTTTGTAGCCCATGTCGCGTGCCTGGCTGCTGCCCGAGCAGATTGCCGACGTGCTGCCGAGCCAGGCGCGGCGCGTCGAGGAATTGCGGCGCTCCCTGATAGACCGGGCGCAGGCCTACGGCTATGAGTTGGTGATGCCACCGCTGGTCGAGCATCTCGAATCGCTGCTTTCCGGCACTGGTCAGGAACTCGACCTCAAGACCTTCAAGCTGGTCGACCAGCTCTCGGGCCGCACCATCGGGTTGCGCGCGGACACGACGCCTCAGGTGGCCCGCATCGACGCTCATCTTCTCAACCGGGACGGTGTGGCCCGCCTTGTCTATTGCGGCCCGGTCCTGCATGCGCGGTCCGACAGTGCGCTGGCGTCGCGTGAACTGCTGCAGTTCGGCGCCGAGGTCTACGGGCACGGCGGTCTGGAGGCCGACCTGGAGGTCATCGACCTCGCCCTGGATGCGTTGGGCTGTGCCGGAGTGCGGGATGTACTGCTGGACCTGGGCGACGCTCGCATCCTGCGCTCGCTGCTGGGCGGCGTGCCACTGGACGCGGCGAGACTGACCGAAGTGGCCGACGCCTTGGCGCACAAGGATGGGTCGGCGCTCGCAGGCTTGGCGTCGTCGCTGACTTCCGAGGTGCGCAACAGTCTTGCATCGCTGCTGCGACTGCACGGGGGCCTGGACGTGCTGGCTGCGGCTCGCGCGGCGTTGCCGCCAAGAGCGGCGCTGGCGCAGGCTCTGGATGATCTTGCCTGGCTGGCCGATCACGTTCAACGAGCCCATCCCACCGTGCGGATCGGCATCGACCTGGCAGACATGTCTGGCTATGCGTATTACAGCGGTTCGCGGTTTGCGCTCTATGCGGACGGAGTCAATGCCGCACTGGCTCGTGGGGGGCGGTATGACGAGGTCGGCGCCGTGTTCGGCCGCAATCGTCCCGCCGTCGGGTTCAGCCTGGATGTCAAGGAACTGGCGATGGCAACCCCTGCAGGGTCTTTGCGCGCGGCGGTACGGGCCCCTTGGGGCGAATCCCCGGACCTGCGGGGTGCCGTCCGGCAGCTTCGCGAGCTGGGTCACACCGTGGTATGCGCACTACCCGGACACGAACACGAAGCCCAGGAGTACGACTGCGACCGGGAACTGGTCAACGTCGCCGGGCAATGGGTGCTGCGCGCCCTTTGACAGACAGCAACGGAGAATCTGACCACATGGAATCATCCACCGTGCGCGGCCGCAACGTCGTGGTCGTCGGCACGCAATGGGGCGACGAGGGCAAGGGCAAGGTCGTCGACTGGTTGACCGATCACGCCCAAGGGGTGGTCCGGTTCCAGGGCGGCCACAACGCGGGACACACGCTCGTGATCAAGGGCGTCAAGACCGCCCTGCAGCTCATTCCGAGCGGTGTCATGCGCGAAGGCGTGGCCTGCTATGTGGGCAACGGCGTGGTGGTCGACCCGGCACATCTGCTCTCCGAGATCGAGCGTCTGGAGAAGATCGGCGTCGAGGTGCGTTCCCGCCTGTTCGTCAGCGAAGCCTGCCCGCTGATTCTGCCGTTCCACGTCGAGGTGGACCGGGCACGCGAGGCGCTGAGAGAGACCAGCGGCGCAGGCAAGATCGGCACCACGGGCAAGGGCATCGGTCCGGCTTACGAGGACAAGGTGGCGCGACGCGCACTGCGTGTGCAGGACCTCAGGCATCCGGAACGATTCAAGCAAAAGCTCACCACCTTGCTTGAACTGCACAACGAAGCGCTCTCGGGGCATTTGCGGTCCAGCGCCATCCAGGTCTCGGCTGTTCTCGATCGTGCGCTCGAACTCGGCGAAAGGCTGGCGCCGATGTTTGCCGATGTCGGTTACCGCCTGCATCAGCAGCATCAGGCAGGAGCGAACCTTTTGTTCGAGGGGGCGCAGGGCACACTGCTCGACATCGATCACGGCACCTACCCGTATGTCACATCCAGCAACTGCGTGGCAGGGAACGCGGCTGCGGGAGCAGGCATCGGGCCGCAGATGCTGCACTACATCCTGGGCATCACCAAGGCGTACACCACGCGGGTGGGCAGCGGGCCGTTCCCGACCGAACTCGCCATCGACGAGGCAGGCAGCGTAGGCCACCACTTTTCGACCGTCGGGCAGGAGCGCGGTACGGTCACCGGGCGCGCGCGTCGTTGTGGCTGGCTCGATGCGTCCGCATTGAAGCGTTCGATGATCATCAACGGCGTGTCGGGCATGTGCATCACGAAGCTCGACGTGCTGGACGGACTCCCGGAGATCCGGGTCTGCGTGGGCTATCACCTCGGCGGCAAGCCCATCGACATTCTTCCGCTTGACGCCGACGATGTCGCAGCCTGCGAGCCCGTCTACGAGACTCTGCCTGGCTGGACTGAAACCACTGCCGGGCTGACCAACTGGGAGCAACTTCCGGCCAATGCCAAGCGCTACCTTGAGCGCATCGAGGCGCTGACGGGCACGCCGATAGACATGGTGTCCACGGGCCCGGACCGCGTCCACACGATCCTGCTTCGCCATCCGTTTCGCCGCTGATGGCCTGTCCGCGACAACGAGGAGAACCACCGACATGCTGACCGACGACGGCAAACACCTGTATGTTTCCTGGGACGAGTACCACATGCTCACGGAGCGTCTGGCGCTCAAGGTGCATGCGTCGGGCTGGGAGTTCGACCAGATCCTCTGCCTTGCCAGGGGCGGGATGAGGCCCGGTGACGTGCTGTCCCGCGTTTTCGACAAGCCGCTGGCCATCATGAGCACCAGCAGCTACCGCGCCGAGGCCGGCACGATCCAGGGTCGCCTGGACATGGCCAAGTACATCACTCTTCCCAAGGGGGAACTGGCCGGCCGGGTGCTGTTGGTGGATGACCTCGCAGACTCCGGGGTGACGCTTCGGGCGGTCGTCGATCGGCTGCGCGGCATGCCGTCGATAAACGAATTGCGCTCCGCTGTACTCTGGGTGAAGGGCGTGTCGAGCTACACGCCGGACTACTTCGTCGAGACACTACCCACGAGCCCCTGGATCCATCAGCCGTTCGAGGAATACGACGGATTGCGACCCGAAGGCCTGGCCAGGAAGTTCGCCGTCTGAAGCCAGAAATGACAAGGGGCCGGAAAGACCGGCCCCGCTGCACATGTACTGAGTTCCTTCGATGGTGCCCAGGAGAGGACTCGAACCTCCACGCCGTTAAGCGCTAGTACCTGAAACTAGTGCGTCTACCAATTCCGCCACCTGGGCATCTCAGGAAACCAGGAGTTTAGCATCAAGAAATCAACCACGAATACACCCCCCCTGGCCGGAGCCGCACTGATGAGTGAGGTCGAGGGAACGATACAGGGACATCGGGACGGTCACGGCTTCGTCTTGCGTGATCGCACCGAGGCGCCGGGCTCGCCGGACATCTATCTTTCACCTCAAGAGATGAGGTCCGTGCTGCATCGGGACCGCGTCCGAGTACGCGTGGTGCGGTATGACCGCCGCGGCCGACCCGAGGGGCAGGTGCTCGAGATCATCGAGCGCCGCAAGGCGCCGATCATCGGGCGCCTGTTGCATGAAGCAGGCATCTGGCTTCTGGCTCCCGAGGACAAGCGCTATCAACAGGACATCATCATTCCGAAGAGCGGTACCTCCAACGCTCAGGCGGGGCAGGTCGTCGCAGTTGAACTGACGGAGCCGCCGTCGATGTTCTCGCAGCCCCTGGGGCGGGTGACCGAGGTGCTGGGCGAGATCGACGATCCGGGCATGGAGATCGAGATCGCCGTGCGCAAGTACGAGGTGCCGCATCGCTTCATGCCCGAGACGGTCGCCCAGGCTGCGGCATTGCCCGAGCGCCTTCGCCCTGCTGATCGCCGTCAACGCATCGACCTCACCGACGTTGCGCTGGTCACCATCGATGGGGAGGACGCAAGGGACTTCGACGACGCCGTCTATTGCGAGCCGATGACCACCGGCAGCGGCCGTGCACGCAAGGCTGGCGGTTGGCGACTGCTGGTGGCCATTGCCGACGTATCCCACTACGTGCGGCCGGGCGAGGCTCTGGACCAGGACGCCTACGAGCGCGCCACCTCGGTGTACTTCCCGCGTCGGGTGATCCCGATGCTGCCCGAGAAGCTGAGCAACGGACTGTGTTCTCTCAACCCGGATGTGGACCGCCTGTGCATGGTGTGCGACATGGTCGTCACACCCGATGGAGAGATCGAGGCCTACCAGTTCTATCCGGCCGTGATGCATTCTCACGCGCGCTTCACGTATACCGAAGTGGCGGCCATCCTGGCCAACACGCGGGGCCCCGAGGCCGCGCGGCGCGCGGACCTCGTTCCGCATCTGGTCTGCCTGCATGAGGTCTTCCGCGCACTGCTGAAGCAACGCGCCCGCCGCGGTGCGGTGGAGTTCGAGACTTCCGAGACGCAGATCGTGTGCGATGACAACGGGCGCATCGACGTCGGGTTGGTCGAAGGGGTTGCGCCCGATGA
>WBZX01001017.1_pt1 | contig 21417 bp, 15 predicted proteins | sample 5204211 | NCBI WGS metagenome assembly WBZX01 (sample SAMN12344362, study PRJNA552823) | activated sludge metagenome | biome: Activated sludge suspended growth; feature: Nitrification reactor; material: Wastewater; isolation source: activated sludge from nitrification reactor of wastewater... | reverse complement strand
CGCAAGCCGGCCGGGCGGTGCGCGAGATCGTCGGGCTCGGCTGGCGCGAGCTCGCACTCGTCGCCAGCGAAGCCGAGTCGGATGTGGTGGTCGCGTTGGCGGTGCGGGCGCCCGGGCGCCCGCACTCCGGATGGCGCCTGCGTCCCGAGTTGCTGCGTTCCGCCGCGGGCGAGGAGATCGGCACGATGCTGGCGATCTCGCGCGGCTGCATCTCGACGATGATGCCGCTCGGGTCACCCACGCACGACATCAGCACCCAGCCGCCATCGGGGCTGGTGATGGGCGGCACCAGCTGCGCGCAGCTGGTCTGCTCGGCGTTCACGACCGAGAGACCATCCTCGTCGGCGCGCATCAGCTGGCCCTCGGTGGTCACGAGGTTGAAGCGCCGACCACCGGCCGCCGGCAGCATGATCATGCCGGTGCCCAGACCCAGCCGCGGCAGCGCCGACCAGGTGCCGCGACCGAGGTCGGCGAGGTAGAGCCGCTGCTCGTCGCCGAGCAGCACGCGATCGGCGGTCAGCGCCGCCAGGGCGAACGGCTCGGTCCCGAGCTCACAGGCCGACGGCAACGCCAGCTCGACCGGCGGCCGCGCCTGTCCATCGCTGCCCTGCTTGGCCCACCGCCACCGCATCAACGTGCACGGCTGGTTCGACGGTCCGATCGCCGCGTCGCCCTCGGGCGACACGCACAGCCCGGCGCCGCACCACCCGCTCGAGATGCGCTGGGGATAGGCCGCCGGGTCGATGCCACGCACGCGCATCGTCGCGCGCCCCAGCTGCTCGAGGCCGCCACCGCTGCCGCGGTGATCGATCGCCGGGAATGCGTACGCAGCGATGGTGCCGTCGACGCGCGTGGGTCCGAGATCGTCACCGCCGGTCACCTCGGCGACGAACACGATGGGTGCATCGCTCGCGCTGCGCAGCACCCACGACGGGTTCTCCGCTTGCGACGTCGGGGGCGACAGCCACGCCGGCTCGGAGCGCGCGCCGCCGATCGGCAGCAGCACCGCACCGCCCGCGTTGACGCCGCTCAGCAGGTACGCGAGCGCGAGGCCCGAGCGCGCGAACACCATGTCCTCGCCGAGTTCGCCCCATGGCCCCGGCCCCACGCGACCACGCTCGGCGGTGTCGAGATCGACCCACACCGCGCTCTTGCCGACCCCCGCCACCGCCAGGCCGCGCGCGCGCGGATCGACGAGGATGCGAGTGTTGCCGGTGAGGGTGCCGTCGATGGTCGGATCGAGCTCCACCCGACGACGCACGCCGCGGTCGTAGATCTGGATCGCCCGCGGCTGTCCGTCGGAGATCTCCGCGTCCAGCCACACCACGACCGCGTCGACCTGCGCCTGCCCGCACGCCGACCCGAACACCGACACCGCGCCGAAAACCGCGGCCGCGATGCCCCACTGTCGCCCACGCACCATCGTTCGACCGCGATGCTAGCAGGACCGATCGCGCCCGCGCAGGCTTTGGCAACATCGCACGGACCAGCACCGGACGCCCCACCCGTTGTCGACCCCCGCGCCCACCGCCGCCTGGATCTCGCTCGTGCTCACCGGCGCGGGCCCGGCCTGCACCCGCGAGCCCGCGACGCCGCCGCCGGCCTACGCCGCGCCGCTGCACGATGGCGACGCGGTGTACTTCGTCGGCAACAGCTTCTTCGCGTGGGAGGATCGCGTGCTGCCGCGCTGGGTCGCGGCGCTCGGCGAGGTCAGCTCGCCACCGGTGCACCTGCAGGTCGACGGCGACATCGTGCCCGGTGACCTGCCGCTGGCCGCGTTCCTCGAGCACGACGCGGTGGTGGCCGCGCTCGCGTCGCGGCGTCACGCGGTGTTCGTGCTGCAGGGCCACGAACTCGAGGCGGTCGACGACCGGGCGGGCTTCCACGACGCCGTGCGTCGCTTCGACGCGAAGGTGCGGGCTGCCGGCGCGCGCACGGTGCTGTTCCAGACCTGGGACCTGCGCTGGCGCGAGTTCCTGCCCGCGCTGGTCGAGGCCTACGACAGCATCGGCCGCGAGCTGGCGATCCCGGTCATCCCGTGCGGCCAGGTGTTCGACGACCTCGGCGCGACGCCGCCGGCCGGCGGCAACCGCTGGTGGCTCACCGCCAGCCCGGAGCACCCCGAAGGTGACCTCCACCCCAACGCCGCCGGCATGACCGCCAGCGCCGACGTCACGTTCGCGATCCTCACCGGCCGCGATCCGCGGGGCCTGCGGTTCGACGCGATCGGCAACGACATCGACGCGGCCACCCACGATCGCATCGCCGCGGCGGCGTGGCGCCGCGCGAGCGAGCGCCTGCGCCCAAGCCCGGCGCCGGAAGCCACGCCATGATCCCGCGCTGGACACCGTGGCCGCTCGTGAACATGCTGCAGTCGCGGCTGCGGGTGCCGATGCCACCGCTGGAGGCCGGCGCGACGCGACAGTGGCAGCTCGCGCCCGGCCACCGACAGGTGGTGCCCAAGGCGTTCTTCCTCGACGGTCAGCTCGAGCGCGTGCGCCGGTGGGTGTTCGCCGACGAGCACCCCGCCCGCGAGATGCACGGCGGCCACGAGGTCCGCCACGGCCCCACCCGCGCGATGCTGCTCGAGCAGGTGTGGCTCGTCGACGGCGTGCTCTACCACGGCCGCGCGTGCGAGCACCTGCAGCCACGCGCGCACCGGCTGCCGCGCCTGCGGGTCGATCGCGAGCTCGGCCACGGCGCGCTGGCGTGCTCGCAGCACGGCAACCAGTACTTCGGCTCGTGGCTGATGGACGACGTGCCGCGCTACTTCCTCGCCGAGGGCCACGGCGAGGCCATCGTGACCGCCGCGGCCCGCAGCGAGCACCAGCGCGACTACGCAGCGCGGCTCGAGCTGCGCGCGACGCCGATCGCGGCGGCACGGATCCGTCAGTTGGTGGTGTTCGACGATCGCGGGCAGAACCACGACAAGGCCGCGCGCGCGGCCCTCGTGCGTGAGCGTCTGACGGGCGCCGATGCGCCGCGCCACCCCGGTGTGTTCCTGTTGCGCGGTGAGGCCGGCATGCGCCGCGTGCTGCGGGGCGAGCGGGCGCTGGCCGAGCAGCTGGCGCGCACGCGCGGCCTGACGATCCTCGATCCGATGCGCACCGACGTCGCGACCATCATCGCGCGCTGTGCCGGGGCCGCGCTCGTGGTCGGCGTGGAGGGCAGCGGGCTCATCCATGGCGCCCAGCTGCTGCGCCCGGGCGCGTCGCTGCTGGTGCTGCAGCCACCCGACCGCTTCTGCGCAGTGTTCAAGCACCTCGCCGATCGCGACGGCCTCCACTTCGCGTTCGTGGTCGGACGCGCCGAGGGCGAGGACTTCGCGGTCGATGCCGACGAGGTCGAGCGGACCCTCGATCTGCTGCCCGCCTGATCGTCGCGCCCACGCGCTACCCGGCGGGCACCAGCGCGGCCGCGATTTCGGCCACGAACGGTGGCTGCAGCACCGCGCGGTGATCGGCCGGCACCTCGAGCACCCGTACCTCGGGGGTCCGCGGCGCCCAGCCCTGATCGGGTCGGATCCGCAGCCATCGCGGCCACGGCTCCCGCGTCGCCCGCACCACGTGGATCGGCGCCGCGACCCGGGCCGGCACCGCCGAGAAGCGCTCGACCTCGGCATCGACCTCGGCGCCGTCGATCGGCAGGTCGATCGCGACGGCCGGCGCACTCGGGCCGGCGGCCGCGCGCGCGCGTCGCAGCGCACCGTCGAGCAGCGGCACGCGCACGCGCAGGCGATCGAGCCGTCGCAGCGCCCAGCGCCGCAGCGCGTCGCCATCACGGGCGAAGCGGGCTGCCGCCTCGACGTAGCTTCGCGCGCGCGCGAGCGGATCGACCCGCATCGCGCTCGGTAGCACCGCGTCGACGATGCAGACCCACTGCACCGACTCGCCGGCCTGCTCGAGCAATCGCGCGGCCTCGAACGCGACCACGCCGCCGTAGCACAGGCCCAGCAGGCGATAGGGCCCACGCGGCTGGTGGGCGCGCACGACCTCGGCGTAGTGGGCCGCCATCTCGTACAGCGTCGGCCGTGGTTCTCGCCCCGGCACGTAGCGACGCGGCACGTGCACCGCCGCGACCGCGTGCCCCGGCGGCAGCGCGTCGGCCAGCGCCTGGTACAGCTGCAGGCCGAAGAGACAGAAGATCGGCGTGCGACGATCGCCGTCGCGCAGCCACGCGACCACCGGTCGCTCGGCAGACACCGGCTCGGCCGGCGCCGCGATGCGTGCCGCGAGCGCGACCGCCGTCGGCGACTCGAAGATCCACGTCATCGGCACCGCGCAGCCGAGCTCGCGATCGATTCGCAGCAGCGCCTGCGCGGCGAGCAGCGAGGTGCCGCCCAGCTCGAAGAAGCTGCGATCGGGCGCGACCGCGGGGAGTCCCAGCACCGCTGCGAAGATGCCGGCGATGCGCGCCTGCGGCGTGTCGGTGCTCGCGACCGCGACCGCGGCCACGGTCTGCGGCAGCGGCAGACGGGCGCGGTCGATCTTGCCGTTGGGCGTGAGCGGGAAGCCGGCCACGTGCATCCACACCGACGGCGTCATGTAGTCGGGCAACCGCGCGGCCGCGTGGGCGCGCACGGTGGACTCGTCGGCCTCGCCGACCCACCACGCGCACAGCCGCACGCCGCCGTCACCGAGCTCCCGCGCGACGCCGTCGCTGGGATCGGCGAGCGCGGTCACCAGCACCTCGCGCACGCCGTCGTGGCCCAGCAGCACCGCCTCGATCTCGCTGGGCTCGACCCGGAAGCCGCGGATCTTGAGCTGGTGATCGATGCGCCCCAACCACTCGAGGCGACCATCGGCGCCGCGGCGACCGACATCGCCGGTGAGGTACATCCGCGCGCCGTCGCGTGGGCGCAAGATGAAGCGCTCCGCCGTGAGGTCTTCGCGGCCGTGGTAGCCGCGCGCCAGCCCGGCGCCGCCGATCGCGATCTCGCCCTTCTCGCCGTCGACGACCGGCTCGCGTGCGGCGTCGAGGATCTCGATCTCGGTGCGCGCGATGGCACGGCCAATGGTGATCGCCGCGCCGGGCTCGACCCGCTCGATGCTCGACCACACGCAGGTCTCGGTCGGGCCGTACATGTTCCACAGCGGCCCGCCACCTCGCAGCAGCGCCGCGGCCAGCGACGACGACATCGCCTCGCCACCGCACAGCATGCGCAGGCCCGGGTGCCCCTCGAAGCCGGCCTCGACCAACAACCGCCAGCTCGCCGGCGTCGCCTGCAGCACGGTGATGCGATCGTCCGCCAACCGCCGCCGCAGCACCCGGGGATCGCGGGTGTCCTCGTGGCTGACGATCACCGTGGTCGCACCGACCATCAGCGGGCCGAACAGCTCGAGCGCGGCGATGTCGAACGCGATCGTGGTCACTGCCAGCACGCGGTCGTCGCGGCGAAGACCGGGCGCGCGCACCATCGAGTGCAGGAAGTTGGTCAGCGCGCCGCGAGGGATCTCGACACCTTTGGGGCGACCGGTGGAGCCCGAGGTGAACATGACGTAGGCGAGCTGCTCCGGCGGCGCCGCGACGTCGAGGCGCGCGAGGTCGTCGTCGTGGGTCGGCGCCGCCGCGGACACGGGCGTGAGCACGCGTCCACCGAAGCCGACCGCCAGCGGTGCGTCGGCCTCGGCGACGAGCACCGCCGGCGCCGCGTCGTCGAGGATCATGCGCAGCCGCTCGACGGGATGCGTCGGCACCACCGGCACGTAGGCGCCGCCAGCCGCGAGCACCGCGAGCATCGCGACCAGCTCGCCGGCACCGCGCGGCAGCGAGATCGCGACGCGGGTCTCGGGCCCGACCCCGACCGCTCGCAGCTGCTGCGCCAGCGCGACGACCTCGTGGGCGAGCGTGCGGTAGTCGAGCGTGCGGTCGTCGGCCTCGATCGCGCGGGCGTGCGGCGTCGCGACCGCGTGACGACGCAGGCACTGCAGCAGATCGAGATCCACATCCGCGCCGTCCGCGGGTGCGCCGCGCTCACGCGTGCCTTCGGCCTGGTCGTGCGGTGCTTGCATCCTTGCTCGCCTCCTCGCGGTCCCCCTCGCGGCGGGCAACCGCCCGGACCCCGATCACCTCGGGGGCCGCCGAACCGCCGCGCACGCGATCCGACGCAATCGTGCGGCGCGACGCCACCGGGAATCAAGCCTGGACGTGCGCCGGTCGCCCGATGAAAGCACCTGCGGGGCTCGGTATTGCACCGCCCACGCCGCTTGAGGCACGCTTCGCCCCGAAATGCCGCCCGAAGACGACGAAACCCGCGACGACCAGCTTGCCGGTGCCCCCGACGCGGGTGACGACGACGACGGCGACGACGAAGAGCTGGTGCTCGGCGGCGGCGACGAGGACGACGAGGACGACGAGGAGGCCGATCCCGAGGCGCTCGCGGCCGCGGCTGCGGCGATCGAGCTGGTGGTGCTGCCGATCGCCTGCACCAACGAGGGCAAGGGCGCGCCGTTGTCGATGGGCATCCAGCGCTGGTGGGCGCAGGAGCTGGCCACCCGCGGCGCCAAGGCGGCCGCGCCGGTGTTCACCGCGATGGCCCAGCAGGGCAACCGCCAGGTGCCGGCGCTGATGGTGTTCCGCGAGCCGTGGACCGACGCGCGGGCACTCGATGGCATCGGCCGCTTCCCCAACGCCAAGCGCGGGCTCATCACCAACATGCGGGTCGACGACGACTCGGTCGGGTGCGAGCTCAAGCTGGTGCGGGTCGAGCCGCTCTCGGCCGACGAGATCGCCCAGGCCACGCCGCCTTCGGTCGAGGGCGAGGCCCCCGCGGCCGCACCGACCCACCGCCTGGTCGAGATCGAGTCGTGGTCGTGGGCCGCGTCGAGCGTCGAGCTGCCCGAGCGCCTGCTCGAGGGCTTGAAGAAGCTCGGGGGCCACTGCGGCGTCGAGATCACCGAGCCCGACTGGAAGGCCGCGTTCGGCACCGCCAACAACCAGGCGCTGACCTCGTTCTTGGTCGGCCTCGGCAACCTGAGCGCGCTGCAGGGCCGCTGCGTGCCGACCACCCCCGACCAGCTGCTGTCGGCGCTGATCGACGCCATCAACCGCGATCCCAACATGGACGCGGCCATGCAGGCGCTGCACATCATGACCGACATCTTGGTCGCCAATCCGGTCGATCAGTCGGCGATCCCGCTGTCACTGCAGGCGCTCAACGTCGCGGCCGCGCGCCGGCCCAAGGACCAGACCGTGTTCCACCACCTCGCGGCGCTGCTGCGACGGCTGGGCGACATCGGCTCGGCGGTGCAGGCCTTCAACCAGGCCTTCAACCTCGACCCCGCCCACGAGGGCGTGGCCGTGCAGTTCATCGACACCCTGCGCAGCGCCGGCGACAAGGCCAATGCCTTCAAGGTCGCGCAGTTCGCCGCCGAGCACGGCAACGAGTCGCCGCGGGTGCTGGCGCGCCTGGGCTCGCTGATGCTCGAGCACGATCAGTTCGACGAGGCCGAGCCGTTCCTGCGCCGCGCCATCGAGGAGGGCAAGGTGCCGTCGGCCTACGGTGACCTCGCCAACGTGCTGTGGGATCGCGCCGACGGCGACTCTGCCAACGAGGATCGCGAGGAGGCGCTGTCGCTGCTACGCGCCGCGGTCGCGCTGCCGACCTTGGCCAAGAGCGCGCTCGACATCCTGCTCGATCTGCACGAGGAGGAGAAGAACGAGACCGCGACCATGCTGCTGCTCGAGGCCGCCGAGAAGCACCCCAGCGACGCCACCGTGCTGCGCTACGTGGCGACCATGTACCTCGAGGGCGACGATCCCCCGAAGGCGCGCGACTATCTCGAGAAGCTGCTGGCGCTGCCGCGGCGCACCCTCGACGACGACGCGTTCGCCCGCCGCGGACGCCTCACGCTCGACGTCGAGGACTTCGAGGAGCGCTACGACGCCGCGATCGAGCACGTCCGCTCGGGCGACGGCAAGCGTCAGGTCGAGGCCGCCAAGTTCCTGCGCGAGGTCATCGCCCGCGACGGTCGCTTCTGGCAGCCGCACCTGATGCTCGCGCTCGCGGTGCGCGAGTCCGAGGGCGACGACGCCGCGCTCGCCCACCTGGGCAATGCGGTGCGCCTGCGCCCCAACGACCCGGAGATCCGCAACCTGCTGGTGGCGATCCTCCGCAAGCAGGGCCGCCCGCGCGACGCGGTCGAGCACCTGCGCGCGATCGTGGCGCTGAACCCCCGCGAGATCGAGCCGGTGGTGATGCTGGCCGCGACCCTGCGCGACGCGAACATGTACGGCGAGGCTCGCCAGGTGTGCCGCGCGGCGCTGCAGATGCTGCCCAAGCACCCCGAGTTCACGCGCATCCTCGAGAGCCTGCCGCCGCCCGCCGCCGGTGAAGAGGACGAGGACGACGGGGACGAGGACGGCGAGGCCTAGCAGCCCGCCACGAGCCGTCCCTCGAGCGGCGTGCCCCACCGGGCACGCCGAAGCGGCCGCGCTATACTGGTCGACATCGCCGTGCGTGAGCGCTCGCAAGGTCCAGGCGTCCTCATCGGCGTGCTGGTGGGCTCGGCCCTGCTCCACCTGCTGCTGTGGCCGGTGGGCGACGAGGTGCTCGACTGGACCTGGAACGGCGCACCGCTGCCGCCGGGCGACGGCATGATGGAGGTGGCGCTGCTCGACGAGGACGAGGAGCCCGAGCGCGAGGACCCGCCGGAGGAGAAGCCCGAGACTCCACCCGGCCAGCTGGTGCAGCAGGACCGCATCGTCGACGAGCGTCCGCCCGAGCGCGACACGCCGTACGTGTCCGAGTTCGACAACCGCACCGATCGCCCGACCCGTGCGCCCAAGCAGCACCCGATCCCCGGCGCGCAACCCTCGGGCGACGACGGCCGCGACGGCAAGCCCTCGCCGTCGCCGCAGACCTCGGCGCAGCCACTCGCGCTGCTGCCGGGCACGCAGCCCTCGGACGTCGACGGCGATCCGAACGATCCGCTCGACGCCGATGCACGCGGCGAGGTGCCGCTGCCCGGTGGCCGCGTGCCGCTGCCGGCCCCCGCGGGTTCGCCCGGTGCGCGCAAGGCCCTGACCAAGTCGCTCGGCCAGGCCGGCGGCTTCGACGACGTCGACGACGCGGCCGACGACGACGAGACTTCGGTCGACTCGAAGCGCTGGAAGTACGCCTCGTTCTTCAACCGGGTGCGCAGCGCGGTGTCGCAGCACTGGCACCCCGAGGTCGTGCATGCCGCCAACGATCCCGACGGCCGTCGTTTCGGCACCAAGACCCGTCGCACGCGCCTGCACATCTCGCTGAACCCCGACGGTTCGCTGCACCGCGTCAAGCTCGACGCATCGTGCGACGTGGGCTACCTCGACGAAGAGGCCATCCACGCCGTGCGCACGGCGGCGCCGTTCACCAACCCGCCGCCGGGCCTGGTCGATCCCAGCACCGGGTTCATCGAGTTCAGCTTCGGCTTCATCTTCGAGTTCAGCGGTGAGAGCCGCATCTTCCGCTACCGCCAGTAGTCACCCGCACGAGGTCTTCGCCATGGCCCGCCCGACCGCACTCACCGACGAGGCGCTCCAGCACGCGCTCGAGGGCCTGCCACAGTGGCAGCTCGACGATGGCGCGCTGGTCCGCATCTTCCGCTTCCCCGACTTCCCCGCCGCGTTCGCCTTCATGACCCGCTGTGCGTTCGAGGCCGAGCGGCTGGGCCACCACCCCGACTGGACCAACGTCTACGACCGCGTGCACGTGCGTCTGTCGACCCACGATGTCGGCGCGATCACGACGCTCGACCTCGAGCTGGCGGGCGCGATGGATCGCGCTGCCGGCCCCTAGAGCTCTCGCGGCCGAGGACGCTCGCCGTCTCGGCTCAGCGCGCGTCGGCCAGCACCGACGCGTACAGCCGCGTCGCTCGCGTGAGCGCGGCTGGTGGCGCGGCGACCCACGCGACCGCGCGCGCGCCATCGAGGCGTCGCTCCACCACCAGCGCGACGTCGTCACCATCACGACGCAGCAGCCACCCGCGCAGCTGGTCTTCGCGACCGCCGTCGGTCACGAAGCGCCGCACGAACGCCGGCGGCACGGTGGTCGCGATGGCGTCGAGCTCGCGGCGCAGCGACGGGTCGAGCGTGATCGGTAGCGGGGTCTCATCGGCCGCCGCGCCGCGCTGCAGCACCACCAGGTCGCCGGCGCGTGCGGCCAGGCGGTCGATGTGGCCGGCCGCCAGCGGCAGCGGCAGCCCGGCGCGCCGCAGCCCCTCGGTCTCGACCAGGTTCGACGACAGCCGCAGACTGCCGTCGTCGTCGGTGATCGATCGGCGCCGCGCGACCAGGAACGACTCTGCGTCTTCGCGCGCGACCTGGGCGGCCCCCCACCCGCAGGCCGCCACCATCGCGAAGCCGGCGACCGCGAGCGCGCGCGCGACGGCACCGCTGCCGGGTGCCAGCCCCACCAGCACCACGCCGGTGATCGCCGCGACCCACACGCCGACCAGCGGCACCGCGAGCGCGAAGACCTCGAGGTATGCGCCGCCGGTCTCGACCAACAGCACGATCGCCAGCGGCAGCAGCAGGCTGCGCCGCGCCGCGACCGTGAGCGCCGGCGTGCGCGTGCGTGGCAACAACATCAAACCACCGGTCGCGACCGCGATCGCCACCAGCGCTGCGCCCGAGATCGGCACCGACGCACCCGGCACCAGCATCGCGGCCCACATCCCCGCGCTCGCGCCCCCCAACGCCACCAACAGCAGCCGACCGGAGCCGAGCACGCGCTCGATCATGCCGCCGCCGATCCACACCGCGGCGGCCGCGATCGAAGCCGCCAGCGGCTCACCGGCCACGAAGCTGGCGACGAACACCCGCCCGTGCGAGCCCGAGAACCACAGCTCGCGGGTGAGCGCCCCCAGATCGAGCAGCCCGAGCCCGCCGCGATCGATGCCGAGCCGCACCAGCTCGACGACCAGCAGCCCGAGCGCCAGCAGTGGCGCGACGCGGCGCTTGCCCAGGCGACGCAACCGCGGCGCCGCCTCGAGAAAGGCCTCGAGCCGCCGCGAGACCGCGTCGGCGTAGCGCGACAGCTCGGGCGCGAGCACGGCCGGTGCACCGCGGCGCGCGACCGTGGTGCGGCTGGCTTCGACGATGCGATCGTCGGCCGCGCCCGCCAGATCGGGCACGCGCGCGAGCTGGGCGACCGCGGCCTCGCCGTGGCCGGCGCGGCCGAGCGCGATGCCCTTGAGCAACGCCGAGCTCGCCGGTGAGAGGCCGAGCGCGCGACGCCGGGCCTCGGTGAGCGCCGACTCCACCGAGCTGGCGGCACCGGCGTACGCGAGGAAGGTCAGCCGCGCCTGCGAGACGAAGCCGAGCGCCGCAGGATCGCTGCCGACCGGACCCTCCTCGAGCGCGCGCAAGAGCCCGGCGGCGGTGTCGAGGCGCCCGCTCTCGCCGTAGGCCCGCAGCAGGCCCAGCGCGAGCGCCGGCCGCAGCGCGGCATAGCGAGGATGGAAGCGGGCCTCGTAGTGGGCGATGCCCTCGTCCCAGCGCTGGCCGTAGAACAGCATCGACACGATCTGCTCGTGGATGATCATCGACTCGCCGCCCTCGGCGTCGCCGGCCAGCCCACGGAAGTGACCGAGCGCCCGATCGACGCCGTCGCTCTCGAGCAGCGCGAGGCCGCGGAGGATCTCCTGCTGCCGCGCGAGGCCGGCCCCCGGCATCAACACCGCACGGACGCCGCACAGCCCCACCGCGACGCGCAGGCGTCCGCGACCGAAGGCCCAACGCGCCAGCCACTCGAGCACGTGCGGCACCGCCACCGCGACGGTCGCGAGCCCGAGCGCGAGCACGCCGACGAAACGCGAGGCCTGCAGCATCGCGACCACGTCGAGCGCCAGGATCGCGCCGACCAAGGCCGCGTAGCCCGGCCCCTGCGCCTCCATGCGTCGCAGCGCTCGCACGAGGGCGAAGCCGAGGCAGACCGCACAGATGGTGAGCGCGTGGTCGAACACGATGCCCCTTCCCGCTCGAGCCGCGGGCTCGGCCCCCTCGGACGACTAGGTCGCGAGCTCGAGGTGCCCCATGCGGCGGTACTTGTCGTAGCGCGCCGCCAGCAGTGTCTCGGTGCTCTGCGCCTGCAGGGCCTCGAGCTCGCCCAGGTGGCGCTCGAGCGCCTCCCGCAGGGCCGCCGAGGTCTGCGCGAGCCCGCGATGGGCCCCGCCGACCGCCTCGGGCACGACCTCGTCGCAGATGCCGAGCTTGTGCACGTCGTGGGAGGTGAGCTTCAGCTGGGTCGCGGCGGCCTGCTCGGCCTCCGGATCCTTCCAGAGGATCGAGGCACACCCGCGCGGCGAGATCACCGAGTACACCGCATGCTCGAGCATGAGGATGCGATCGGTGAGTCCGATCGCGAGCGCTCCGCCGCTGCCCCCCTCGCCGATGACGACCGAGATGGTCGGCACCGCGAGCCGCGACAACACCTCGAGGCAGGTCGCGATCGCCTCGGACTGCCCGCGTTCCTCGGCACCGATGCCCGGGTACGCGCCGGCGGTGTCGATGAGCGCCACCAACGGCAGTCCGAACTGCTCGGCCATGCGGAACAGCCGCTGCGCCTTGCGGTAGCCCTCGGGCCGCGCCATGCCGAAGTTGCGGTAGAGGTTCTCCTTGGTGTTGCGCCCCTTCTGGTGCCCCAGCAACACCACCGGTCGGCCACCGATGCGGCACAGCCCGCCGACGATCGCGGGGTCGTCGGAATAGGCCCGGTCGCCCCGCAGCTCCACGAACTCGGTCGCGATCTCGCCGAGGTAGTCGAGCGTGTACGGCCGGTCGGGGTGCTTGGCCAGCTGTACCTGCTCCCACGGCGTGAGCGCGGCGAAGCGCTCGCGCTGCAGCTGCCGGGCCTTCTCTTCGAGACGGGCAATCTCCTCGGCCATCTCGCCGCTGCCGGTCGACAACAGCTTGAGCTCGCGGATCTTGCCCTCGAGCTCGACGATCGGTCGTTCGAACTCGAGCACCTTACTGGTCATGGTCGACTCCATCGCCGGCGACGAAGCGCTCGATCGCGGGCCACGGGCACTCGGCCTCGCTCGCGATTGCGTGCACGCGCACGCCGGGGAACTGGTGGCGGAAGTACGTGCGCTGTCGCTTGGCGAGCTGACGCGTCGCGACGATCACGTTCGCACGCGCGGCCTGGAGGTCGGTGCGCCCGTGCACGAGCTCGAGCAGCTGTCGATAGCCGAGACTCTGCATCGCCTTGTGGCCGCCATGATAACCGCTCGCGACCAGCCGCTCCACCTCGTCCACGAAGCCCGCCGCGAGCATGGCGTCGACGCGTCGTTCGATGCGGCCCGCCAGCGCCTCCGGGCCGGGGTCGAGCACGATGAGCATGAGCTCGACCCGCGGCCGGGGCGGGTCGGCCGCGCGCGTGGCCGACAGCGGCGCGCCCGCGCGGCTGCACAGCCACAACGCTCGCAGCGCACGCACGACGTTGGCCGGGTGGATGGCATCGGCGCTGGCCGGATCGATGGCCTCGAGCGCCCGCCAGATCGCGCCCGGCTCGGCGTGCTCGCGCGCGCGCCAGGCCTCGTCGAATGCGACCCGCTCGGGGTCGTCGCGCGCACGATCGGGCGCTGCGGGATCATCGGGCTCGCTGCCCCGCCACGCGAACTGCCGCAGGTAGAAGCCGGTGCCACCGACGATGACGCCCGGCCGCCGCGCGTGCAGGGCCCACGCGCGCTCAGCCCAGTCGCCGGCCGAGAAGCTCGCATCGGGATCGACCAGATCGAGCAGCTCGTGCGGCACGTCGCCGCGGGTCGCGTGGTCGGGCTTGCCGCTGCCGACGTCGAGCCCGCGGTAGACCTTCACCGAGTCGCACACGAACACCGCACGACCGAGTCGCCGTGCGATCGCCCGACCGAGCGCGCCCTTGCCCGCCGCGGTCGGACCGACCACCGCCAACGCCCGCGGCAGCGCCCCGCTCACCGCGAACCTCGGGGGTGCTCGACCAGCTCGGCGGCGCTCCAACGACGCACGCCGGGCACGTCGTCGAGCGCGACGCCGGCGTCGAACAGCTCGCGCACGAAGCCACGGACGAAGCGAGGTGCGACCTCGACCGCGGCGAACTCGGCCAGCGCCTGCGTCGGCGACCCGACGGCACCCGAGGGCGCGCGCAGGTACGGCAGCACCTTGGTCAACAACGCCGCGACGTCGAGCTCGTCGACCACCGCCCGCAGCGTCGCCGGCACCGCGCGCACGATCACCGCCTCGTCGCCGAAGCGTTCGACCACGAGACCCAGCGCTGCCAGCCGCGCCGCCTCGTGCTCGCACGACGCCAGCGCGTCGGCGGGCAGCCGCACCACGGCCGGCACCAACAACGCCTGCGCACTCAGCTCGCCGCCCCCGAGCTCGGCCTGCAGCCGCCGCTGCAGCAGGAACGCCCGCACCCGCCGCAGATCCATCGCCAACAGCGCGTCGCCGTGGCGCACCAGCGCGATCGGACCGGGCAGGCAGTCGAGCAGGACGGGTTCGTCGCGCGCCGGTGGCATCGCGGCGGGCGTCGCCTCGGCGGCCCCGCGCGGCGCTGCGTCGCCGACCGCGGTCAGCCCGGCGAGCGCGGTCGCCTGCGCGCGCAGCTCGTCGCGCGCACGACCGTAGTCGGGCGACGCGGCCATCGTGCGCAGGGCGTAACGGGGCGGCGCGGGCTCGGGCTCGACCTCGAACAGCGCCGGCGCGGGTGGCTCGGCGCGCACCGGCGTGGGCAGGCCCGACCGCGCGCCCCCGATCTCGGGGCGCGCCGGCGGGGGCAGCTCCGCCTTCGCGTCACCGCGTCGGTCGTCCAGCGGGGCCTGGGAGAGCGAGGCCAACGCACGGCGCAGGGCACCGTAGATGCGCTGCGCATCGGCAAAGCGGACCTCGGACTTCTGCGGGTGCACGTTGACGTCGACCTCGCCGTGGGCGGGCTCCATCCACACGCACGCGACCAGCCGCGGATCGTCGAAGCACTCGTGCACGATGCGGGCGATCGCCCGCTCGCGCACCACCCGACGCCGCACGACCACCGTCAGCTCGCCGCGCTCGCTGCTGCCCTGGCCCACGAACGCGCGCACCTGCACGCCGTCGAACTCGCCGGCCACGCGTCGCAGGCCCTGCGCGCCGCGACGCACCAACATCCGCTCGATGCGGGCGTCGCCGTCCTCGCGCGGGGCCTCGAACACCAGGCGGCCCTCGTGGCGCACGCGCAGCGCGACGTCGTGGTGGACCAACGCGATGCGCAGCGCGGTGTCGAGGCAGTGGGTGAACTCGGTCGCCGGCGAGCGCAGGAACTTGCGCCGCGCGGGCACGTTGACGAACAGGTTCTCGATCTCGACCCGCGTGCCGGGCACGCCGCCGCAGGGCTCGGCGGTGGGCGGCAGTCCGGCGAGGCTCCGCAGGCGCGTGCCGTGGGCCGCCATCGCGGTGCGGCTCTCGATCGTCACGTGGGCCACCGCTGCGATGCTCGCGAGCGCCTCACCGCGGAAGCCCAACCACGACGGCTCGACCAGATCGGCCGCGGTCGCGAGCTTGCTGGTCGCGTGGCGCACCAGCGCCAGCGGCAGCTGCTCGGCCTCGATGCCGCGACCGTCGTCGATCACGAGGATGCGCGCGGTACCGCCGGCGACCAGCTCGAGCTCCACGCGCGTGGCACCAGCATCGATGGCGTTGTCGAGCAGCTCCTTGACGATCGAGGCCGGTCGCTCGACCACCTCGCCGGCGGCGATCTGGTCGGCGAGCTCGCTCGGCAACAGCCGGATCGGCGCGGGGCCGCTCACGTGCGGCACTGTACCCCACCGTCGCGCGGGTGCCCCTCGGGGACGCGGGCGCGCCCTCCCGCTGAGCGGGCGCTCCAGCGGCGCGTCAGCCGTCGTCGGCGATGATGCGGTTGCGGCCGCTCTGCTTGGCGCGATAGAGCCGCGCGTCGGCCTTCTTGATGAGGTCGTCGGCGGAGGCGATCGCGGGGTCGAGGTCGGCCACGCCCACCGAGACCGCCAGCGGGATGCGGCGGCCCTCGAACACGAACTCCTCGTCCTCGACCATCTTGCGCAGGCTCTCGCCGAACTGCGCGGCGCCGGCCAGATCGATCTCTGGCAGCACCACCGCGAACTCCTCGCCGCCGTAGCGCGCGATCACGTCGACCTTGCGGGCGCGCTGCCGGACGAGGTCGGCCATGTGCCGCAGCACGTGGTCACCCGCGCGGTGCCCGTAGGTGTCGTTGCACTTCTTGAAGTGATCGATGTCGAACATCATCAACGCCAGCGGCCGGTCGTAGCGGCGGGCGCGGCTCAGCTCGCGCTCCAGCGTCTCGATGAAGTAGCGCTTGTTGAAGATCTGGGTCAGCCCGTCGACGGTCGACAGGCGATAGATCTCCTCGTGGTACGAACTCTCGATGTTGTCGCCGGTGAGGAACTTGAAGATCGAGCGACCGACCTTGATGAGGTCGCCGTCCTTCAGATAGACCTCGTGGATCTTGTGGTCGTTGACGTAGGTGCCGTTGGTCGACACGTTGTCGCGGATCTTCACGCCGTGCTCGTCGACCATGATGGTCGCGTGGGTCCGCGAGACCGAGTCCTGGCTGACGCAGATGTCGTTGACCGTGGCGCGACCGATGGTCATCTCGCGACCCTCGATCGCATACTTGCGGCCGAGCTCGGCACCGTAGATCACGACGATGCACGCGTCCTTCTTCCGGCGTTGCATGCCGGTGTCTTCCACCTTGTGGATGACGGTGACGATTGTTTCGTCGCGCATGATCCCGGGTTCGGGCTCGAGTCTCGATGCACAGGGTAGCAGACCCTCGCGCCGCTTCGCAGCGGTGACGAACGTTGCGGTGATCGACCGACATACATTGTCGCCGCCCCGCCGACGCTCCGCGGCGCGATCGCGATGCCGGCGACCGGCTCGCCCCGCCCGCGCCGCGCGAGACGCTGCGCACGTGGGCGAATTTTCCCCGCGCGACGCCGGCAGACGGGCGTTCCACCGCCCGGGATCGGCCGCGGCCCCCGGTTCCCGACCGGGTTTTTGACCGGCCCGCCTGCAGTTGCTATAGGGCGGCGTCGTGTCGAATGGCAGATCCACACGTGGCGGGCTTGGCGGCCTGGGCGCGCTGTTCTTCCTCGGCACCCTGGGCGCGATCGCGATCTACGTGCAGCGGCAGTCGGGCCCGCAGGAGGTCGATCTGCCCCGCACCGCGGCCACCGCGATCGACGAACCCGCGCCCGCCGCGGTGACGCCCGCGCTGCCGTGGGCCGACCGCCTCGACCTCGCGGCCGCGCGACTGCTGCCGTTCCAGGCGCCGGAAGTGCCCCCGGCGGCGCCCGGTGACGCGAAGGCGAAACCCAAGAAGCCCACGGTCGCCGAGGGTCGGCTGGTGCAGGAGCTCGGCGATGGTCATCGCATCATGCTGACCATCGACCCCTCGCTGCAGGACGCCGCACTGCAGATCTTCCGCAACCGCGAGGTGCCCTACGCGGCGGCGGTGATGCTCGACGTGCGCGACAACTCGGTGCTGGTGATGGCCGGTCACTCGAGCATGGATCCGCAGGTCGATCCGCTCGAGATCGTCGCGACCGCATGGGCGCCGGCAGCCTCCGTGTTCAAGCTCGTGACCACCGCGGGGCTGCTCGCCAGCGGTGCCGCGACCGCGGGCACGCAGGCGTGCTTCTCCGGCGGCCTGCACGGCATCACCGACGACGAGCTGCGCGACGTGCCCGGCCGCGACACACAGTGCGAGAGCCTGTCGTCGGCGGTGGCCCACAGCTACAACCTCGTGATCGGCAAGCTCGCGCTGGCGCACCTCGGCCAGGATCAGCTCGCGGACATCGCTCGCACGTTCCTGTTCGAGCAGGACATCCCGTTCGAGTTCAACATCGAACGTTCACCTGCGCACATCCCCAGCGAGCCGCTCGAGCGGGCGAAGGTCGCCGCCGGCTTCTGGAACATCGACATGAGTCCGATGCACGGCGCGGTGCTGGCCAGCATCTTCGCGCGCGGCGGGCTCTACCAGCCGCCCCACGTGATCGCACAGGTGCTCGGCCCCGACGGCGCCGACCTGACGCCGGCCGCGTTGCCGAGCGAGCGCGTGATCGGTCGCGACGTCTCGGATGCGATCGCCACGATGATGGAGGCGACCACCACCGAGGGCACTGCCCGCGCGAGCTTTCGCGACGCGCAGGGCAACGACTACATCCAGGGCGTGCGCGTGGCCGGCAAGACCGGCAGCCTCACCGGACGACGTGCGCCGGCCCTCAACTACAACTGGTTCATCGGCTTCGCGCCGGCGGATCGGCCCGAGATCGCCTTCGCGGTGCTGCTGGCCAACGGGCCGGCGTGGCGCATCAAGGCCCACTACGCGGCCCGCCGCATGGTCCAGCTCTACCTCGAGCGCCGCGACGCGATCGCCCGTGCGCGCGACGCTCGGCTCACCGCCGACGGCGTGATCCTCCCCGAGCGCGACGCCTCCGGCGTGCTGGTGGCCACCACGGCCACGCCGCCCAGCCCGGGCGAGCCCGCCGCGCCGGCCCTGCCGCCGCCGCCCAGCCCCGGACCGAGCCCGGCCCTCCCGCCGCCTCCGGCGACCGCGCTGCCGCCGGTGCCGGGCCCGCTGCCCAAGCCACCGACGGCGAGCCCGAGCCCGCCGACGCCGATGGGTGGTTGATCCCTCGCCGCCGCGGCGGCGAGACTGCAGCCCAGCGTGCAGGCCACGATCATCGCGATCGCGTGGACGATCGCCGCGGGCCCGGGGTTGGTGTCGACGGCGCCGTGGATGGCGCGAGCGCCCGCGGCCGCGCCGAGCGACGAGGCCGCGGCGGCGATTGCCCGCGCGAAGCAGGCCGCGGCCGCGGGTGACTACACGCTCGCGCTGCGCGAGTTCGAGTCGGCGCGCGCACTCGGGCCGACGCCGCAGCTGCACTTCAACGTCGCGGTCTGCCACCACGCCTTGATGCTCGAGCACGCCGCCGACACGCCAGCGTGGCAGAGCCATCGCAACGGCGCGATCGACAGCTATCGCGACTACCTCGCCGCGGCACCGAACGCCGACGACCGTGCCGACGTCGAGCGCATCATCGTCGAGCTCGGTGGCGACCCCGAAGTGGCCCCGACCGCGACACCGGTCGAGCCGCTGCCGCCGCTGCGCGACATCGTCGAGCGCATCGATCCGGATCCACCGACGCAGCCGCTGCCGAGCATCACCCCGGCCCCGAGCCCGCCACCCAAGCCGGTGCGCACGCGCTCGCCCGCGCGCATCGGCCCGTTCGTGCCGCTGTCGCTGGCGCACTTCGGCCGCCTGCGACGTACGGCGGCGATCGAGAGCCTGCCGCTGCTGGGCCTGGGGCTGCGCGGTGGCGCGTTCCTCGGCCCGCGCGCGCGCACCAACCTCGGCGGCGAGTTCTCCTATGCGCTGATGCCGAGCGCCACGCGCAGCGCCCACACGCTGCGGCAGGTCGCGATGGTGGTCGCGACCGACTGGGGCGCGGCCGTGGGCAAGCGGCGGCGGATCGAGCTCGCGGTCGGTGGCATCGCCGGGCTCGGCTTCGAGAGCCTGCACGCGCGCGGCACCTCCACCCTCGGCTGTCGCGCGGCCGACAACGGCCGCGTGGCCACGCGCGGCGGCCTGCTGCTCGGCGCGCGCGGAGGCTTACTGCTCTTGCTCGGCAAGCGCCGCAACCACGAGCTGGGGCTGCGCGTGACGCCCACGCTGGCGGTGTACGGCAATGGCCCGCGCAGCGGCGCGGTCGACTCGAGCGCGTGCACCGACCCGGTGTTCGTCGAGGCCGGCCTGCCCGGCGGCGCCGCGCTGGTGACGACGATCGATCTTGGCTACGCTCCCCGATTCTAGCGACCCCACCCTGCGGGGCGCTGCAGCCGGACCATGGCGGACGGACACTTCCACGCTCGACTCGTCGAGGCGGTCGATCGCTCGGGGACACCCCGCTCGGTCTACAGCCAAGACACCACCCTCAGCCGCCGCGGCCTGCTGACCCGCGCCGAGCGGCGCGCGCGCGAGCTGGTCGGCATGGGCGTGGGCCCGCGCGATCTGGTGGCGTTGTCGATGGGCAACGTCGCCGAGTTCCTGATCCTGCTGGTGGCGCTGTCGAAACTCGACGCGGTGGCGATGCCGGTCGATCCGGCCAACGGCGACGGCACGCTGCTGCGGGCGACCGAGCGCCTGCCGGTGCGCGCGGTCATCCGACGGCCGCGTGGGCTCGAGACCGCCGCGCTGGATTACCCCGCGGGCTACATCGTCCGCTCGCGCAAGCGACTCACCTCGTCGCTGCTGACGGTCGACATCCTCGAGCCACCCGAGTCGCTCGCTGCGCTGCCGATCGGTCGCGACGTGGAGCTGGTGATGGAGGCGCGGGGCATCGGCGGCGTGCTGCGCGACACCCTGCGGACCGGCGCGCAGCTGCGGGAGATCGGCCGCGCGGCCCGGTCGACGCTCGCGCTCGACGCGGGCGCGAAGATCCTCTGCGCGCAGCCGTTCACGGTGCCGCGCTTCTTCGATCCCGTGGTGCTGGGCTGGCTGGAATCGGAGGCCCAGCTGGTGATGGCCGAGGGGCCGGCGCCCGGCAGCGTGGTGCCGATCGCCCGTACCACCGAGAACCTCGTGGTGGTCGAGTCGGTGCGCCAGCTCATCGACCTCGCTCGCGCCGTGCGGGCCGGCGGGGCCACGCTGCCGATCGTGCCGGTCATCCCGCAGGCGACGGTCCCGATCGAGAACGGCCGCATGTTCAAGCAGGCCTTCGGCACCTCGCTGCGACAGCTGCTGCTGCTGGAGGAGGTCGGGGTGCTCGCGGCGCGGGTGATGGAGCGCGGCGAGCACTTCGTGCCGGCCGCCGGCGTCGAGCTGTGTGCCGGCGCCGCGATGGCCTGCGGCGGCGACGAGGTGCTGGTGCGCACCGCCCAGCGATCGACCACGCTCCCGGAGCTGCCCGCCGGCCACCCCGGCGCGCCGGCGCAGGACGACTTCGTGCACACCGGCTACGCGGCGCGCTTCAAGCAGCAACAGCTGCTCGAGATCGTCGGTCGCGACGACGGCCTGGTGAACCTCGAGGGGCGCCGCGCGTGCCTCGACAGCATCGAAGAGGCGATGCTGCAGCACCGCCGCCTGACCTGGGCCCGCGCGACGCTCGAGCACACCGGCGACGGCGATCCGCAGGTGTTGCTGGAGTACGCCGCCACCGGCGAGACCGAGCTCGACGACATCGAAGAGCACGCGGTCGGCTACCTACCGCCGTTCATGGTGCCGCGTCGCTTCGAGCGCGTGCTGCCCAGCGATTGACGGCGGGTCGCCGCGTGCTGCGACTGCGGCGTGGCGCTACTGCGGATCTTCGAGCAGCTCGGCGCGACCGACAAGGAGTTCCACCGGCTGCCCGGCGCACCCCACTACCTGGAAGGACACCGACGCACCGCCCTCGAGATCGTCGAAGCGTGGTTGGCAAAGCGCTTTCC
>WBZX01001093.1_pt1 | contig 21450 bp, 16 predicted proteins | sample 5204211 | NCBI WGS metagenome assembly WBZX01 (sample SAMN12344362, study PRJNA552823) | activated sludge metagenome | biome: Activated sludge suspended growth; feature: Nitrification reactor; material: Wastewater; isolation source: activated sludge from nitrification reactor of wastewater... | reverse complement strand
TGGCTGTCCTCGACCTCTTGGAGAGCGAAGACCTCGACGATATCGTGGCACTAGCTCGATCTGTTTTGCCTAAACTCTTCAACTCCTCATAACCCACGATTCATCAAACCGTGGGTATACCTTTGCCAGGGAAGAGGGGAGCATGGTCTTCTTTTCTCCCTTACCCCCTATTATCCCACACAAGAATTTGTTACCCTCCTGGGGTCTTACGTTCGCCCTCCTCCCTCCGAGAACGTGCCACATGCCTGCTCCCACCACGCTGGTGAAGTTGTTTGTTGACCGTGTTCGCGAACTGGCTGATCGCCCCGCGGTCCACTTTCGGCATCAGGCGAACTATCATCACTACACCTGGAAGCAACTCAGCGACGATGTCGGCCGTACTGCACTCGCTCTCCAGCAACTCGGCGTGAAGCATGGCGACAGGGTGGTGCTCATCTCGTCGAACCGGTACGAATGGATCGTGGCGGATATGGCCATCCTGGTTACCGGGGCGGTCAATGTGCCGATACATGTATCTCTCTCCGGCCCGCAGATGGTTTGGCAGATCAACAACAGCGGAGCAAAGATTGTCATCGCCGGCACGCAAGCACTGGCGGCGCACATTGCCCCACACCTCGGCAAGCTCGATGTGAAACTGCTCAGCTTCGATGAGTGTCCGGAACCTATCGCGGGCCATACCTTCACCCAACTGCGAACGCTCACGCAGCCACAGGATAGTGCTGCTGGTCAGAAGCTCATCGAACAGGCAGCACACACGGTGAAGCCTGAAGACCTGGCTACCATCATCTACACCTCAGGCACCACCGGCGAACCGAAGGGGGCGATGCTGAGCCACAACAACCTGGCCAGCAACTGCCTGATGACTGCTGAAGTGATTCAGGTGACCCATGCCGATGTCCGCCTGACCTGGCTGCCTTTCAGCCACATCTTCGCCCGCACCTGTGATCTCTACGGCATGCTAGGTTGTGGCCATGAACTCGCACTGGCCGATTCCCCTGAGACGATTCTGGAGAACTGTGCCTACTACAAACCGATGCTGCTGAACGGCGTCCCCTACTTCTACGAAAAGGTGATGAACAAGCTGCTTGAATCGAAGAGCGATACCACGGGCATGCTGCAGCATCTCTTCGGCGGCAGGCTTAGGGCCTGTATGGCAGGTGGCGCTCCGCTTCCCGTTCACGTGGCCGACTATTACCGCGCCAATGGAGTCTTCCTGCTGCAAGGCTACGGACTGACGGAATCCTCGCCGGTCATCAGCACCGAGACGCCAGGCAACTTCAAACATGGTTCCGTTGGCCAGGTGCTGACAGGGCTGGAGGTGAAGATCGCAGACGATGGCGAGATCCTCACCAAAGGTCCGCATGTGATGCTGGGGTACTGGAACAATCCACAAGCTACAGCCGAGACAGTGATTGATGGTTGGCTGCACACCGGCGATCTCGGTGAACTCGACGACAATCGCTTCCTCAAGATCACCGGCCGGAAGAAGGAACTGATCGTTACCAGTGCTGGCAAGAACATCGCACCGGTCTATCTCGAATCGCTGCTGAAGGCCGATCCTCTCTTCATGCAGGTGGTTGTGATTGGTGACCGTCGCAAGTTCCTCACCGCCCTCATCGTCCCAGGCATGAACCTGCTACAGGAGTTGGCGAAGTCGAAGAACATCAACTGGACCACCGATGCCGAGATGATGCAGCATCCCCTCATCAGGCAACACTACTCTCAGCGGATCAGTACGTTGCTGAAGGATGTCTCGCACAACGAACAGATCCGCAACTTCGCTCTGCTCGCTTCACCGTTCAGTGTCGAGAACGAAGAACTGACCCTTACCTTGAAGTTACGCCGCAGCATCATCACCAAGCACTACAGCGAGACGATTGAATCGATGTATGTGCAGAGGGAAACGAGGGTAGAGCAAGAAACAGTCTAGTTGTGGTTGTGTCATGGCAGCCCGACGCGCGAGCAAGGGGAAAGTTGCAACAACTGAAAGTAATTGCGCGTCTCCCCTTGCTTGCGCCGCGGGCTGCCATGACACAACCAGCAACTAAGCGTAACGCCTCTCCACCCAAGCCCCCACCAGATCATGTAACCGTTCCTGTTGCTGCTGATACCCCCACGAATCATCGTCGGGGTCGATGTTTTTCTTCTGGTTCTTCTTGCCATTGTTCTTGTTGCGAACCTTGGGCTTTTCTTCCTCTTCACCTTCTTCCATCATCTGCTTGAACTCTCTCTCCGTGCGGTTGTGCACGTAGTTGATAATCGCCATCACGATCAGGTAGTTAATCAGCCAGTTGATGAATAAGAGGAACCTCGCTTCCCACGGGTCGAGGCCGAAGATGGTCATGAAGCCGATGAGCCAGACGACAAGCGTGAGATACGGGCCCGCTACCGGGATCATCTCCACCAGGTTGACAATGACAATGAGGAAGATTGCACCGATGATGGCTGTCTTGGCATCGCCGAAATTGATGCCTCCTCCTAGTGCACTACTAAGGAACATGCTGACCACCAGGATCACCAGCTTAATAGGAATCAGGATAAGGAAGACGAGGAGTCTGCCTTGCCAATCGACATCATCACCATCCGGTGTTCCGACGCGCATGAGGAGGTAGATGCCAAAAACGATACCAGCCGTGGCCAGCAACGCCCCGAAGCCACCAGCGACCCACATCCATGTCGGGATGGCGGTCTCCATCTTCGCGTCCAGCTTCTTCTTTTTCTTTTTCTTCTTTGGTCGATCTTCTTCCACCGTCTCGGAGGCCTCTGCTACTTCCGTCTCTTTGGAAGGCTTTGACTTGGGTTTAGGCTTCGGGAGTGTCGGGACAGGGCGGTCCTCTTCCAGTGGCGTGGCGAGCATCGGCTCTTCGTCGGGTAACACATCAAAGCCTGCATCTTCCGGGATCGCTTCCGCCCAGACTGGCTCTTCGGCTTGCACTGCTTCCGCCATCAGCGGTTTGGATCCAGGCCGATTGCCAAGTTGGGGCAGCACCACCGGCGCCACCGTCACACGTACCGGCTGCTTGCACCGTGGACAGCGTACCGCCTTCCCCGCCAACTCCGACTTGGCAGAAAGCCTGGCCTGACAACCCTTGCAGCGCAGATCAACACGCATAGTCCACCACGTCTACATGGCTTCACAGACCGCAGTCTACAACCACTCAGCACCTTATTTCAAGAAAGATGCCGACAGAGATGTGGGAATTTTTGATGAAGTGATGTTACAGTACCTTCTTCAGATACTCCCGCAGCCCCGAGCCATACTTGGGATCAGCGAGCGCAAAGTCAACAAAGGCCGCGTAGTAGCTTTCGAAGTTACCAATATCGTACCGCTGTTCGGTGTTGGTCAGTTTGATGCCCATTACCTTCCCGCCGCGATGGATCAGCGTACGGATGGCATCGGTCAGTTGAATCTCCCCACCTTTCCCCGGCTGAGTGTTCGCCAGCAGTTCAAAGATCACGGGGCTGAACACATACCGGGCCGCCACTGCCAGGTTGCTCGGTGCTTCCTGCACGCTAGGCTTCTCAATGATGTCCGCCAGGATGAATGTTCCCGTCGCTTCACCCCGAGGTTTGGCGATACCATACTGCTTCACTTCATGCGTAGGCACTTCTTCAAATGCAATGATCGCATCCGCAGACTCTTTGTCGAAGGTGTCTATCATCCGACGCACGATGGTGGACTGTGCATGAATGCCGAGGATCGAATCGCCCAGTGCGACGACAAACGATTGCTGTCCGACAAAGGGACGAGCCGTGAGGACTGCATGCCCGAGACCGAGTTGCCGACGCTGACGGGTGTAACAGAATTCGAGCTTGGCCCGCTCGAAGGCCAGTTCAGCGAGCAGTTCTTCCTTACCCGTCTCACGGAGGAAGTTGATCAACTCCTGGTTCAGATCGAAATGGTTCTCGATCGAGTGCTTGCCCGGCCCGGTGACAAAGAGCATCCGCTGCACACCCGATGCGGCCAGCTCCTCCACCACATACTGCACCACCGGCTTCCGCCCCACCGGCAACATCTCCTTCGGCTGACTCTTCGTCGAAGGCAACAACCGCGTTCCCGCCCCAGCTACAGGGATCACTGCAAGATCGATCATGATTGTCTCGGTAAATGTTGATTCACCATCATGTTAGAAGTCTGCTGGATCAGAGCCATACCAACCCGAAGCGTGAGCGAGGGACGCCTGGCGAACGCTAAACGTCCCTCGCTCACGCTTCGGGTTGGTATCCTAACTCGCCCCGCCCTTCACCCGATGCACCCCCTCCGTGCAACTCCCGCCGCTAGGCAGCATCTTCCCCGGGTTGCATAGGTTGTTGGGGTTGAATGCCATCCGCACCCGGGTCATCATCTCGATATCTACAGGCGTGAACATCTTGGGCATCAGGTCAAGCTTTTCCACCCCGATGCCATGCTCACCGGTCACGCTGCCACCTTGGGTGATGCACTCTTCCAGTATCTCGTGGCTGGCTGCCAGCACGGCTTTCACCTGGTGTGGGTCGCGTTCATCGAAGAGCATCGTTGGGTGGAGGTTGCCATCACCTGCATGGAAGACGTTGGCGATCTGGACCGCATGCTTCTCACCGATCTCGCGAATCTTGCGAAGCATATAAGGCAGCTTGGTGCGAGGCACCACTCCATCCTGCGTACATAAGCTGGGAGCTAGCCGACCCATCGCCCCGAAGGCTTGCTTGCGGGCTTTCCACAATAGCGTACGTTCCGCTTCGTTATGAGCCCGTCGCACCTCCCGTGCTCCGTTGGCCTTCGCCACCGCTTCCATGCGATCCGCCTCTGCATCCAGCCCCGCTTGAATGCCATCCACCTCCATGATCAGCACCGCCTCCGCATCCAGAGGGAAGCCGAAGTGGAACGCCTCTTCGAGAGCGCCCATGATGGGGCGGTCGATCATTTCGAGTGCTGCAGGAACGATGCCCGCTGCGATGATGCCACTGATGCAATTGGTAGTATCGTCGATGGTGTTGAACACGGCCAGCAGCGTTCGCACCGCCGGTGGGTTAGGCGTCAAGCGAACCCAGATTTTGGTGACGATCCCAAACGTTCCTTCAGCACCAACAACGAGCCCTGCCAGATCAAGCCCCGGATAGTCGCCCAGCGGGCCACCCACCTGGGTAACGGTTGCATCAGGCAGCACCAGTTCGACACCCAAAATATGGTTCACCGTCACACCATACTTCAGCGTGTGCGGCCCACCCGAATTGGTCGAGACATTGCCACCAATCGTACACGCACCCTGGCTGCTCGGATCAGGTGCGAAGTGCAAGTTATGCTGAGCCACATGACGAGTAAGCCAGAGGTTCACCACCCCCGGTTCAACGATGGCATACTGATCCAGTGGATGCACTTCGAGAATACGCTTCATGCGAGCGAGGGCGATCATCACACAATCATTGGGTGCCAGCGTCCCCCCCGCCAGACTCGTCCCCGCCCCCCGAGGCACAAAGGGCACATGATGCTGCTGACACAGCTTGACGATCTTCACCACATCGTCAGTACTGCGAGGAAACACCACCACCGATGGCTTATTGCGTTCGATAGTGTACCCATCACATTCATAAGAAGCCAGATCGCTCGAAGCCGTCAGTACGTTGTCGGCCCCCAGAGTAGACTGGAGTTGCTGCACAAGCTGCGGCGTGACGGGATTGGTGGTTGGCATCGGGTTAGTTTATGTAGTCTTCACGCTGTTGGAGTATCGCGTGGTATAGGGGTTTGTAGAGCAAGACCCTTTCTTCGGCAGACAGCCATATGTTGATCCCGCAAGTATGTATGACATTCCCACTCATCTCGTTGCTGTAAGAGAACAATATGAGCAAGATACGTTCACGATGATGGAGATATACGTCCCATGTTCCCCTTTCACCCCGGTGGCTCCCGGTGAGAGGGGCTTGGGGTGAGGAGTTGGTACTCGTGTTGAACCCCTCATCCCTAACCCTTCTCACCGGCGGAGAAGGGAACCAGACACTCTCCACTCCCGAATCGCTGGCCGCCTAAAGGCGGTACTCCAACTAGCGGTACTCCAACTCGCCCTCCGCCGCTTGCATCCGCACGTTCGTTGCCATCGCCTTCGTCGAATGGTGTTTCTGGCTTGATTGATCACGGTCACGCATCGCTTGTTCAGTGGCGATCCTGGCAATGCGGGTGGCGATCAGGCCATCCATACCCGTGGGCATGTGGCCTGGTTCTCCGGTGGCAAGGGCTTTCGCAAACTCCGTGAACAGGCCAGCGAAGTTCTTCTCGGGATAGTAGGGCAGCCACTGGGTGCCGTGCGAGTTGCGTAGCTCAAAGGTATGCTCCTCGCGGTTGTACCGGAGGATGCCATCGGTGCCGATGATCTCGTACTGGAAGTGGCTGCGGACATCCTTGGCTGTGGTGGAATAGGTGAAGCTCACTTCAACCATCGTGTGAGCACCACTGGCGTGGCCCATGTGCAGGTACATGTGATCGGGTGCTTCGTAGTCATCTACCCACACACCGATGCCTCGCTGCCATTGCACTTCGGAACCCAGCCACCAGCGGGCCAGGTCGATCTGGTGCACTCCACAATCGACCAGCGGACCGCCTTCCATCATCCGCCCCACGTAGAGCGGACTGTCGATCTTGTTGCCTTGAGCATCGAACTGATACTTCCCGTGCAGATGCCAGTTGTAGACGAGCCGTAGCGCCCGCACTTCGCCGATGGCATTGGCATGGATCAGCCGACGGATATCGACCGAACTCTGGCTGAACCGGTAGTTGAACCCTGCAAAGAACATGAGCTTGGCGTCGTTCATGATTGCGATCATCTTCTCGATGTCAGTCTCGTTCATCGCCAAAGGCTTTTCGCACAGCACATGCTTGCCATGCCGGGCCGCATGCTTGACGTTGTGCATGTGAATGGGGGCGGGCGTGCAGATGACAACCGCATCGATGTCAGCTGCCCAGAACTCTTCTTCGGTGGCGAACGCCTTCGGGACGTTGAACTTCTTCTGCATCGCCAGGGCACGGGCGAAGTGGATGTCGTAAATCGCTTCGAGCTGCAACCCCGGCGTGGTACTGAGCAAAGGCAAATGGGCCTTCTCTGCAATCATGCCACAACCGAGTACGCCGATCTTGAATGGACGCATGAGTGGTCTCTGGGGTTGCTGTTACTCTATCACTTCTGCCTCTTCACCATCGCATCGATCCAGATTGGTGCAAACGGGGAGGTGCAACCTTTCGAGCAGGGATAGTCGCGATACACGCCCAGCTTTTCGCCGATGGCGATGGCACGGGAGCGGAGCTTGGGGAAGTTGATGCCTATCTCCGCCAGGCACATGTTCATGGTCCACTGTACTTCGGGGACGGCAGAGCCCATCTCCTTCTCGATACGATCCAAGAGCCCTTCCACATCAATGCCTTCCGGAGTCTTGGCAATTCGCCCCGACGTTAACCTCCATCCAGCCCGGGCAGCCATGCGGTCTTTGGCTGTCATCCATTTGACACGCAGCAATTCTTTGTCAGCATGCAGCTTGAGAACATAGGAGTGGAGCCAATCGGCCAGCCACATGTAGCTGACGGACTTGACCAGGCTTTCCATCTCGTCTTTGGACAGAAGGTCAGGCTTCATCAATAGCGTAGCCAGCAGTTGGGCATCGATGTTGCCTGTCTTCCAGAGTGCGAGGGCTAGTTCGTGGTTAGTCTTGATTTTGTTCGCCACTTTGCGAATATCGCCAAGCATGACGCCGAATTGATTCTCTCCTGCACCATTCTTGGTGTTCTGTGCACGCACCTTCTCGTTACCGAGCGCCTTCAGCTGCTTGAGGACTTCGTCAACAGAAATGGTTGCCTTGGCCTTCGGAGGTGCAGCTTTGGCTTTCGCTGGTTTTGCTTTGGAGGTCCTGCTCGCAGTCGCTTTCTTGGCCATGTTCGTGGTACCTGATGGTGTTGCTATTATTGTTGGAGTACCGCCTTCAGGCGGCAAGCGATAGCAAAGTGGAGAGTTACATACGATGGCAGCCCGCGAGCGAGCAAGGGGAGGCCACGCGACGGCAAGATGGGATCTCTTTGCGAAGGATATGCAGAGAGCGTTCAGGTGGCGGCTGCATTGGCTCAATATCCTTCGTCATGGATTGATATCCTGCAATCTCGCGATCTCCCCTTGCTCGCGCGGCGGGCTGCCATTGCATGGTACTCTCACCACTGCAAGGTCATCCCTCTCTAACGCTTCGGGTTGGTGTTTTTCTTCTTCTCCACATACTGCTTGAGATGTTGGCCGTAGAGCTCTTGCCAGCCGGCTTTGAGGGAGGCGGGCGTACCGGGGTCGAGCATGCCGTAGCCGGAGTCTTCGAGTTCGATGGTGGTGCCTTGCTGGTTCTTTACCAGCCTGAGGGAAAGATAGAAGCGGCCCCAGTTGTTGCCATAGCTGCCAAAGTGATCGCCAGTCCAGACGAGCTTTTGCTCTGGTTGGAAGACAATGACCCGGCCCCACTCGGCACCAGCACCTTTGCCTTCATCTTCGTACACTCTGCCACCCACTTTCGGCTCCATCACGAATTTCTTCGTCGCTTCGCTGGAATGATAGTGGCCAGGCCACCATTTGCTGACATCTTTCGTCATGGCTTTCCATACCTTGGCTGGTGTTGCCTGGATGGTGATGTGCAATTGCGTGGTGTAGCTGGAGAGGGGCGTGGGGTTCATGAGAGGTAGTTGTTTGTTGTTGGTTAATGGTTGTTAGTTCAGAAGCTGAAGTGGTCTGATGGTAACACTCCATAGGATAAACCGATACTCCGAATCTTCACTACTTCCTGCTTTCAACGAACAACCAGCAACAAACAACCAACAACTCAATATGCGTCTCGTCATCACTGGTGCTTCCGGTCAACTGGGAACTCGTTTGGTCAAAGCGGCGTGCCAGGCGGGGTTTCATGTGCATGCCTGGACATCGCCTCGGGTGCCGGTGACTTCGCCGACGTTTGATCGTATCCACTATGCCGCAGTCGAACTGACCAACCCGGAAGACGTGGCACACGCCTTCTGGCAGGCACGGCCAATGGCAGTGATTCATGCAGCAGCCATCTCCAGCATTGCCGAGTGTTATCGCGATCCTGTGCGGGCGTTCCGCATCAATGCGGAAGCGACGAGACAACTGGTGGGCTTGTGTGTCGCTGGTGTCTCACGGCTCGTCTATGTCTCTACCGATCTCGTCTTTGATGGCAAAGCCGGGAACTATGGCGAAGGAGCAACTGCTCAGCCGCTGTCGCAGTATGGTAAATCCAAGCTTGATGGCGAGCGGGCGGTGCTGCATCATCCCGGACATCTGGTGGCCCGGCTCAGTTGGCTCGTCGGACGCGGGCCTGCGAATCGGCCGAACTTTCTCGATCTTCAAGCCTCATCGCTGCGCACCGGGCAGACCGTTGACCTCTTTGATGATGAATGGCGAACACCCATTGGTGTTGATACGGCAGCTCAGGCCTTGCTGGCACTGGCTTGTTCGGATCACTCAGGTCTGGTGCATCTCGGTGGACCAGAACGACTGAGTCGACATCAGATGGGCTGTATCCTGGCCAAGGTGCTGGGATGCGACACGGGTTTGGTGAAAGCAGTCAGTCAGCAGTCGCTGAAAGTGCCTGAACCTCGACCCCATGATGTATCGCTGAATAGTACCCGCTGGCGAAGCTGGTTCCCACAGTTACCTTGGCCCACTTACGAAGCAGTGCTTCGCGAGGAGTGGAGCTTACGCTGAGGCCAACGGGGTGGCACCAGGACGAAGAGCAGCAGGATGACCGCACCGAAGACGACATAGATGCTGTTCAGTAATACTGGCGGATATTTGCTGACGTCAACAAAGAGGATCGGGCGGATGAGCATGACGATGAAGTTCTTCTCGTAGAATTGAGTGGTATAGGTAGCTGTTTCAGCACCGGGTTTCTTTTCCCAGTCAGGCAGTTCCCGTTCTTCCAACTCGCCGCCTGCCACACGAAGCTGATGTTCCCATGTCGTCAACGGACAGACCCAGCCGAACCCTACTTCAACGACCACGATACCGATCATGATGAGGTGGATCAACCGGAACCAGAAGTTCCTCACCCACTCCCACTTCCGCCACCAGCCAAGGAGAATGACTGGCACCATGATCACCACCGTCGCTGCATAGAGTGCATGCACCACGAGGATGATGTCAGCTAGTAGAATGTGGCGGTTCATAAAGAGTTGATACAGGGAGGCGAGATTTATTCCATTGGGAGCATCGCAGAGATGAGTGACTTTGACAGCCCGTGGCGGCAGCCAGGGAAGACCTCGCGACGGTTGGATGTTCTGTTGAAATATGGAACCTATTCCGATTGCACATTTTCCCTAGCTTGCGCTACGGGCTGCCAAGGCTGAGGGGCTATCATGAAGGTGATCCCCCAAAAAGAAATCCCCATCCCTCCTAAATCTTACCCCCGCCCGAGCGAACATCTGATAGCCTGAACGTAAGGTCCTTGGCCATCTAGGGCGCTTACACCCTGGGCGGTCAAGGTATTTGCACCGTGTATGAGCCACTATCCCAACCCATGCTGAAGTCCTGGCTTACCCTCCGGCATATCAGTGCTGCCCTCCATGCGGGTAAGCTCGACGAGGCTTGGCAACTACTTAAAGACCCGGTCATCCGCCAGAACCAGAAAGCCCGCGAGTATCTGCTCCGCTGTGGCATCGGCTTCATGGCGCGGGCCAAGAAGTTTGGCAAAGACAATATCGCTGCTGCCCTCAAAGACCTCACCCGTGCTCAGGAAGCAGGCGTTGAGGAATCGAACATCAACCTCGTCAAAAGCGACCTGCTCGGCAACAAGATGGCTGGGGTCAAACAAGCCATGGAGCAGGGCCAACCTGCCCAGGCCCTCACACTCATCAATGCCTTGCGACAGGAAAAGCTTGCCCCTTCTTTATGGGAAGAAGTCGAAGAAATAGCCCGTGCCTGGCTGGTTGCCCGTGAACAGGCCCAGCGAGGCGAGTTCGCCCAGGCCATTGCTTGCATCGAGAAATACAAGAACAAAGGTTTTGCCAGCATCACGGCTCAGTATGCGGAATGGGTTCGTCATCAGGATCGTTTCCCGAAACTGTGTGACGAATTGCATCGTGCTGCCGAACAACAACAGTGGCGACAGGTCGTTAAACTATCCGATGAACTGCTCGGCATGGCTCCCGAACACGTCGAGGTACGCAAAGCTCGTACCAAGGCTTGGCGGATGCTGGAACCACCGACCATGGTGCATGGGGCCACGCCCCCATCGGAGCCAGTGAAACCTGCAGCCGCTTCGCCGGGTACCATCGAAGAAGAAACACCACGCCGACTCCTGTGCTGGATCGATGGCGTCGGTGGGTATTTGCTTTGCCTGTCGTCCAAGGTTAGCCTGGGGCGGGCCACCGGAGATGCTACCGTCGATATTCCTCTCTTCGCTGATGTTTCCCGCCTGCATGCCTACCTGGGCAGGGATAGCGAAGGGGGCTACGTGCTGGAAGCAGTGCGTGCGGTGCAATTGAACGGCAAAAACGTCGAGAAAGCGGTCCTCAAGGATGGTGATGAACTGACGCTGGGCACCGCCTGCAAGCTCCGGTTCCGTCAGCCCCTCGCGGTCAGTGGAACCGCTAAACTCGAACTCCTGAGCAGACACCGCCTGCCACTCAGCATTGATGGCGTAATATTGATGGCAGATGCCTGCCTGATGGGTGATAATAGCAGCACCCATGTGATGGTGCCCGGCTTGGCCCGTCCGCTGGCACTGGTCCGTCAAGGCGAAGGCTTGGCCGTGCAATGTGCAGGTCCCTTCGAAGTGGATGGCAAACAGTGCAAAGGACGTGCACCGATCACCCAGAAATCCATCGTCAGTGCTGACGATGTGAGACTGAAACTCGAGCCGGTGGGGCCACGGTTTCATGGTCACTAGTCTTTGATAGGTGCTTGGGAGGGCGAGGCTCCTGCCGAGCCGCAAGTCACACAGATTAGAAAAGCATTGCTCGTTTATGACGAACAATAAGCACAGATACAAGGTAAGCACTCATGTCCAAGTTCATCTACTCTTCCGGCGACCGACCGCTAGCCGGCTACGTGATTAAGCGTGGCATCGGTCAGGGCGGGTTTGGTGAAGTCTATTACGCTGTCTCCGAAGCAGGCAAGGAAGTCGCGCTCAAGCTCGTTCGAGGCAACGCTGAAGTCGAGCTGCGAGGCATGCAGCAGTGCATCAACCTCAAGCACCAGAACCTCGTTGCTCTTTACGACATCAAGGTCGATGACCGGGGCGACAACTGGGTGATCATGGAATATGTGGCAGGCGAAAGTCTGTCGCACGTGCTCAACCGACATCCCGAAGGGCTACCAGTCGATCAGGCCCTGACGATCATGAACGATCTCTGCCTGGCCATGCAGGCCCTGCACGATAGTGGCATCGTCCACCGTGATCTGAAGCCTGCCAACGTCTTCATCGAGAACAGCCTGGTGAAGGTGGGCGACTATGGCCTTTGCAAGTTCATCAGCGGTACGCAAAAGAGCCCGCAGACTCAGTCGATCGGTACCGTGCACTACATGGCTCCCGAAATCTCGACCGGGAACTACGGCAAGCAGGTCGATGTCTACGCTGCTGGCGTGATGATGTACGAAATGCTCACAGGCAAGCTGCCTTTCGATGGCGAGACCGTGGGCGAGATCCTGATGAAGCATCTCACCTCGCAGCCTGACCTTACCCCACTACCCAAGGAATTCGTCGGTGTCATCGGCAAAGCGTTGACCAAGAACCCGGTGGAACGCTACCAGACGTTCACCGAGTTCCAGCAGGCGATGGCACAAGCCTCAGGTAAGACTGTTGCCAAGAGTATGCCCAAGCCGATGCCTGCACCGATCCCGATGCAAGCCGTCTCGCCTTCGGCACAAACCACACCGTATCGCCCAGGTCAGTCGCCCAGCCCCACTCCACAACCTCCAACGTCGAGCAGCTACGGCGTGCTGGGCCGAGACAAGATCACTGAACTCTGCTGGTCGATGGTGCAAGCGACGATCTTTTCGATCCTGTCCATCCTGATCTATGCTGCTGTCGTTGGGCCGACCAAAGGTGAGTTCCATCTCAGCGAATACCTGGGCATGCTGAACACCTTAATCTTGACCTCGTGGGCAGTGCTGGTGACAGGCAAGATCTGGGAAGACCGCTACAGCGATCCCTGGCCTCGCCGTTCCATCCTGCTCGCCTGCGGACTGGGGATCGGGATCCTGTCAGGCTTCACCAGCCCGTTCATGCTGGATGTTCGCAAGGCAACCAGCAGTCAGATCGATCAAAGCACGATCTGGGTGATGCTGTATCATGCCTTCTTCTTCGGAGTGGGCCTCTTTGCCCTCAAGTGGTGGGATTTAACTGCTCGCTTCCGAACCAGTCGATTCAACTTCTGGTCGATGATACTGACCGGCATGATCGGGTATGGTATCATGTGGATGATGATGCTGGGCAACGAGAAAGCTGTCGTACAGAATTTACGTGGTGCCTACGATTTGCCCCCGGTGATTCTGACGCTGGTGATGGCGAACATCGTTGTTCAATTAGCCAGCCCCTGGTCCCAGCCGATGAAGAAGTCACAACGAACGCTTCGTTGGAAATTGGCGCATATAGAACCTTCGCTCTAACGAATGAACTATAGACACCATGTGATAACAAAGAGCCATGAACAATACACACTTTGCCCTGAGTCCTCCAATGATCTTCGCCATCGTGGTGGGGCTGTTGGTTCTGGCCATGACCATGTCCATGTCCGCCAAGAACAGGCACCGCGCTGGTATGGGTTGGTGGACTGGTCTGGTTCTCATCCTATTGGTGACTGGTGGCTTCATGGCGATGAACTTGAAGCGTTCCAATGTCGAAGAACGTCACAGCAGTAGAAACATTGTTTCTGATATCCGTAGCGCCATGGAACAAGGGAAAGAAGCCTTCCAGGATGGCATGGAGGAGTTGAAGAACGGGCTGGAAGAAGCCAAGGAAGCGCTCGCCGCAACGGGACGAACCAAGAAGAGCAAGGCCACTGTGGTGAAGATGAATACCACCCCTTCACCTCCTGCACTGCCCAAGATTCCACGGACGACCTTTTCCACCACCATCGAACTGAAACAGCATGACCACAGTGCCAAGAAGGAAGAAGTCGAACGTAAGCTCAAGGAGCAAGCCACACGCTTTGTCCATCAATGGGTGTCCGAACGACTTCCAGTACGCTACCAGCCGTATCAACCATTAAGTGTGAACTGGTTACAGGAACAAGGGGCGTTCCCCGAACCCGTCGACTACAGCGAGCAAGACATTCCACGTGCTAACACTTCCCAAAAGGACAAGCTCTACGGTGGATCGATCAAGCTGGTGCTCTCTTCCGAACTGCAGGAAGTTCTTATCGATCAGGGTTATACGCAACTGCAATACCACCTCGAACGGCAAAGCTTCACTGCCCAGTGGATTATCACCATTGTCCTTTGCGGCTTGACGCTGTTCATCGGGATGATTGCTCTCCTCCGTGGCGTCTCCCGTGGCAGCTCCTTCAAGATGCCCAGCGCCCCAGTTACCTATGTGTTGCCTTGGCTGGTGATTACTTGTGGCATGAAGTGGAAGTAGGCAATCATTCGTAAGAGTCCGCCAGCCATGGCAGCCCGTAGCGCGAGATAGGGGAACGTGCTATCATGGTCCGTACCTTATTTCAATTGATCGTTCTACCGCCGCGAGGTCTCCCCTGGCTCGCGAGCTTTTTGCGTCAAGCGACGTAAGTCGTTGCAGTGGTTTGTCGTTTGATCGAGTTGAGGACGAGCTTGGCTTGGACGTAGCGATGCACCCGTCGGTGTCCGCGAATCCAGGCAGGCAAGCAAGACAACCCGCCTCCCCAGTTGGTGAGGTTTCCAAAGCACGCTCAATGTCGTCGCGTTTTTCCATGAGTCCTTGCCCAAATGCTGGAAACGGATTTTCCAGGATGGCCTTCGATCTCAGTCTCCCTGCGGTTTGCTGGCGATGTCCCAAACCCTTTCCAGCACGTCGTGGTGTAACAAGCTGGAGGTTACCCCGCTGATCGCAGATCGCATGCAGCTTATTGGAATTATAATGCCCATCGGCCAGGACGTACCCCTGCACCGAAGCCTCTTTGAGCATCCGCTCAGCCATCACCCGTTCGTCTTTCTGCATGGGTGCCACCCGCCAGGCAGCCAGTGAGCCATCCATGCCTCGAATCACATGCAGTTTATAACCCTTGGCTTTGCACCCAGCAGCTCGACCATACCCAGCTTGTCGATCACCAGAGCAGCCACCGATCATCATCGGTTTCCCATCGATCATCCAGAAACACTGGGTGCCGTCACGGGGAGCGATCACCTGAGTTTCCAGAAGCTTCTGCAACGCCACCACAGAACGAGAACGCAGACGACGAGACATGGTAGTGTTCGAAGGTAGAGATTTCTTCCGCAGATGAGGTGGCCAGTTCCGAGATTGACAGGCCCATGACACTGGTCGATCGTGGAGCACGGCCCAGTACCAGATCTGGATAATGTCGGCATCGCTGAAGTGGAAAGAAGCGGGTTTTACCCGCTTGCACAGGGATGCAAGAATGGTCACAATGGCTTTCCAGAGTTGGTGCTCCATGATCGGCTCCGAAGGTGGTACTTCTGGAACCTATTGTGGAGCACAACTCGTTGTGGCGCAATACCTTTCAACCAATGGCGCAAATTCCTCTCGCGCCACGGGCTGCTAACGTGGTGCATTTCGCGCCACCGGCTATCAACTTCACATATCTCTCTCGTCTTGTCCCTCCCTTTCCGCCTAAAGGCGGTACTCCAACTATTCCCCCTATCCTCTCATACTTGAATGAATCCGGACGTTTCCTGCTATTTCATCAAGTCTCATGTTCCTCTGACCGATACCACCATTACAGTCTCCTGCGCTTGCGTGGGGGATGTACGGTCAGTCCAGGTGGGGACCTGTCGGACTGATCATTTGCGGCACGGTGCCTTGTCGGGCTTTCGCCGTGTCCACTCTGGGGGAGGTGGTGTGATGCTTCGTTTTGGATGCATCCTCGTCAGTTGTGTTCTCGCTTCTACTGTCGCGTTCGCTCAGGACGAGCCAGAGCATTTGGCCGAGCGTGATTGGCAGATTCCCATCACGCTCACCGAGCCGATCCGCAAAGAAGCACAGACGCTCACGCTCTATGTCTCTGCCGATCAAGGCAGGAACTGGAAGAAGGAAGCGACTGCCAAGCCTACCGATGAGTTCTTCAAGTACGTTGCTCCCAGCGATGGCATCTACTGGTTCAGTGTTAGCTTCATCAACAAGGCTGGCCAGAACGTGCCCGCCAAGGAGACCGATCTTCAGCCTCAACTCAAGATCATCGTTGATACGAAGAAACCCGAGATCAAGCTGCAGGCCATTGAGCGTACCAATGATATGGTGACCGTTTCCTGGGATGCTCGCGACGAACATCTCGATGTCAATTCACTCACCCTGCAGTATCGTGCCAAGGGCGACAATGCCTGGAAGGCTGCTTCGCTTACACCAGTATCCAGTGGGAAGAAGCAGTTCAGCACCGGTTCGATGGCTGCTGTCGAAGTGCGAGTGCTCGCCAAGGATAAAGCAGGCAACCAGGGTGAAGACGTTCTGGAAGTAGCTGCGACATCGATCGTTACTTCCAATCAAGTGTCTCCGCCATCAGTCAATCAACTGACCTCAGGCAATCAACCACCATCGGCAGGTAACACCACACCTATGCTGCCACCAGCCCCAACATTGGGTGGAGCCAGCAATACAGGTGCACCATCGCTGACGATTCCTGCTGCACCGAAGAATGATGGTACCTTGCCACCGCCTGCAGTCAATGCCGGACCACCAACACCGTGGGGCGCGAACACGCCAGCAAATACACCAACGACCGGGATGAAGCCCATCGATAGTGGCTTCAAGCCAGCCAGCGCGGTTCCAGGCAACCAGCCCAATGCCACCGGCAACTACACCGGCTTCCCACGAGGCCAGGCCAGCCAGGTACTCTGGAGCAATTCGCTGCACCTCGATCTCGATTTCGATGTCAAAGCAGGCCCAAGCGGTGTTGGCCTTCTTGAACTGTATTACACTCTTGATGCTGGCAAGACCTGGCAGATTCTAGATAAACGGGAAGAGGCAGCTAAGCCCTTCAGCGTTGATGTTCCGGGCGAAGGCATCTATGGCTTCACCATGATCGTGAAGAATAAGGCAGGCCTCGGTCGTGCTGCACCGCAGTCAGGTGATTTACCTGAAGTGCGAGTGGGCGTGGACATCACTGCCCCCGTCTGCGAATTGAGCGCACCAGAAACCGTTCCTGGCCGCAAGGATCTGATCAACATCAAATGGCAGGCGATGGATGCCAACCTGGCCAGCGGTTCAGTCAAACTCGATTGGTCAGAAACCGCCAGTGGTCCCTGGCATGAGATCGTGAAGAACCACAGCAACAGCGGTGTCTTCCCTTGGCGTGTGCCTGCCAACACTCCCTACCAGGTCTTCCTCAAACTGGAAGTTTCTGATGTCGCTGGCAACGTGGGCCAGTTCATCACCCGCGAACCAGTGCTCGTCGATCTGCAGATGCCTGAAGTGAAGATCATGGGTCTCTCGAAACCCAAGAAGCAGTAGAGAGTAGTTGAACAATGAAACGAACGCGGCTCATCAGCCGCGTTTTTTTTTAGCCTCAGCATAAGCAGCACACAGCGCGTGGCCACGGGCTGTCATCGTGATTCATCTCTCATCCAGTCTTCACTGACATGCCAACAAAATGACGTGCATTCCCCACCGCTGCTGAGTAAACTAATCTCATTGACAGCCAACCTAAGGTACTCTCCCCTATGTCTACCACGCCAGCCGTGAAGCTGACTTTCCCTGAACCTGATATCGCTCTGCTGACGCTGGACCTTCCCAACAAGGGAGCCAACGTCCTCAGCCGTAGCTTCCTGGCGGAACTGCGGGAGCACTTCGCCACTCTCGGCCAGCGTACAGATCTCGCGGGCCTGATCATCGCATCAGCCAAGCCGGGCGTGTTCATTGCCGGGGCCGACATCACCGAGTTCGTCAAGAACTTCGATGCGCCCAAGAGTGAGATCGTAGACTTCGGGATCAGTGGCCGGTCGCTGTTCGAGAACCTAAACAAAGCCCACTTCGTCTCGATGGCCTGCATCGATGGCTTGTGTCTGGGTGGTGGTGGTGAACTGGCCATCCAGTGTGACCGTCGGCTGTTCGGCTCCAATCCCAAAGCCCAGTTTGGCTTCCCCGAAGTGAAGCTCGGGCTCTTCCCCGGCTGGGGTGGCACCGTGCGAACCCCACGGATGATCGGGCTCAGCAATGCCATCGAACTCTGCACCGGTGGTGAATCCATCGATGGCCGCACCGCAGTGATGAATGGCCTGGCCACTGATGTGGTGCCGAGCGACAGTTTGATCCCCGCTGCCATCCAACTCATCCGGGCTGAGAAGAAGAGCGGGCAGTATTTGAAGGACCGGGTGAAGTGGAGTCAGCCGATTCCCACGAACCCCACCGAGATGGCCTTCCTCGCCGCCACCGCCTCGGCTTACATTCAACAACAGACCAAAGGCCAATACCCAGCACCGCTCGCGTGTCTTGGCTTAATGCTCAAGTCCGCATCGCTCGATGCTGCTGCTGCCTACGAAGCTGAAGCGAAAGCCTTCGCGGACCTCTTCGGCTCGCCAGTGAACAAGGCCCTCGTCAATCTGTTCCTCTTGCACGACAAGAACAAGAAGGACATGGGCATCGCTGCCAAGCTCGAACCGAAGCCGATCAAAACGGTGGGGCTGTTCGGGGCAGGCATCATGGGGTCGGGCATCACCGCCGCCTGCATCAAGAAGGGGATTCATGTCACCCTGTCCGATGCCAAGCCCGAAGCTCTGGAAGCAGGCGTTCGCAAGAGCCTGGAAGAAGCCAGCTTCGAGAAGAGCATCAAGGGGCCTGACTCCGCCAAGATGGTGAAGCTGGTTCCGCTGGTCAAGCCCACGATGAGCGATGCCGACTACGCCCAGTGCGATCTGGTGCTGGAAGTCGTTGTCGAAAACCCCGAGGTGAAGAAGGCACTCTACCAGCGCATCGAACCGCTGATGAAGCCGGGTGCCATCCTTGCCAGCAACACTTCCGCCATCTCCATCGGCATGCTCGCTGAAGGGCTGAAGAATCCCGACCGCTTCGTCGGCATCCACTTCTTCAATCCAGTTCGCCAGATGCCTCTGGTCGAGATCATCAAGGGCCCGAAGACCAGCGACGAAACCGTGGTGACTGCAGTCGCCTTTGCGAAAGCTCTCGGCAAGGTCACGGTCGTGGTACAGGATGGCCCGGGGTTCCTGGTGAACCGGGTGCTGTTCCCCTATATGAATGAAGCCCTCGAACTCATCATGGATGGCGTGTCCCTCCGTGGAGTCGATAGTGCAGCCAAGGCTTTCGGCATGCCAATGGGGCCGATCACGCTGTCCGATGTCGTCGGCATGGATACCGCTCTGCTCGCTGGTGGTGTGATGCAGCGGGCTTACCCGGATCGTGTCGTCAAGACACCCGTGCTGAACGCTCTCGTCCAGGCAGGTCGTCTCGGCCAGAAGAGTGGTTCAGGCTTCTTCAAGTATGGTGGCGGGAAGAAAGACAAAGCCCAGGACGATCCGACAGTCGAAGCGATCATTGCTCCTCTTCGCCGCAGTGGTACGCCCCCCACCGAGAAGCAGGCCACCGAACGACTGTTCCTGCCGATGCTCCTCGAAGCCACCCGCATCCTGATGGAGAAGAAAGTCCGTAGTGCTGCTGATGTCGATCTCGGTGTCATCAATGGCATTGGCTTCCCACCGTTCAAAGGTGGCCTGATGTTCTGGGCAGATACCGTCGGTGCCGCCAAGATCGTTGAGATGCTGAAACCCTACGAAGCCCTCGGCGAACGCTACAAGCCTACGCCCCTCTTGTTTGAACTCGCGAGCAGTGGGAAAAAGTTTTACGACCTTTCGTAGTTGTTAGTTGATGGTTGTTGGTTGTTTGTTGAGAGAGAAGCAACACCTCTTGTTTTAACAACAACCAGCAACCAACAACTCTTCACATTCACAACTTGTCCTTAACTAACAACCAGCAACAAACAACCAACAACTCAAGAAGACTCTCCATGAAACGTCCCGTCATCGTTGCCTGTGCCCGTACTCCCATTGGTCGTGCTCACAAAGACAAAGGCTGGTTCCGCAATGTGCGGAGTGATGATCTGGCCACAAGCGTCGTGAAGGCTGTCGTCGAACGGTCAGGCATCGATCCCAAAGAGATTGACGATCTCGTCCTCGGCTGTGCTTTCCCTGAAAAGGAACAAGGCCTCAACGTGGGAAGAGCCGTCAGCCTGATGGCCGGGCTGCCTTTCACGGTGTCTGGGGCGACAGTCAATCGCTGGTGCGGATCGAGCCTGCAGGCCCTTAACCAGGCTGCCCATTCCATCATGGCTAATGCCGAAGATGCTCAGATCGTCGGTGGGCTGGAGCATATGCACCACATCCCCATGGATACCATCGGCGAGATCAACCCCAAGCTTTTCCAGCAGACCAGCAAAGCTGCGATGATGATGGGAATCACCGCTGAGTTCCTCGCCCAGGCTCATGGCATCTCACGTAAGGAGCAGGATGAGTTCGCTCTTCGCAGTCATCAGAAAGCGTCGAAGGCTCACACTGCTGGCGAGTTCAAGAAGGAGATCATCCCTACCTATGGCCACGATGATGCAGGCCAGCGGGTGCTCTGCGAAGTCGATCAATGTGTTCGCTTCGATGCCTCCGCTGAATCGATGGCTGCCTTGCAACCGGCGTTCATGCCCGGCAAAGGCACCGTCACCGCAGGCAACAGTTCGCCCCTCAACGATGGTGCTGCGGCCCTGCTCATCATGAGCGAAGAGAAAGCCAAGAGCCTGGGGCTGAAGCCTTTGGTGCGAGTGGTAGCCACCGCAGCCATCGGCGTGGAACCCTGCGTGATGGGCACCGGCCCAGTCCCTGCGACCCAGAAAGCACTCAAGCGGGCAGGCATGTCGCTGGATAACATCGACATCGTGGAACTGAACGAAGCTTTCGCCTCCCAGTCGCTCGCCTGCATGCGGATGCTGAAGCTGGATGAAAGCAAAGTCAACGTCCGTGGCGGTTCCATCGCTATCGGCCACCCCCTCGGTGCCAGCGGCGCCCGCATCAGCACCACCCTCATCCACAACATGCTCGACCGCAACGCCAACGTTGGCTTGGCAACCATGTGCATCGGCATGGGGCAAGGGATTGCGACGATCTTCGAGCGGGTGTAATGATTGTAGTCATCACGCTCCGCCGTGATGACAGCGACGATGAGAGTACAATACGGGGGCTGCAATCGGAAGTGTTCGTATGATGGCGTGCAGTCGACCCTAACCCTCCCCCTCACCCCCGGCCCCTCTCCCTCCAGGGGCAAAGGTATACCCACGGTTTCAGAACTAGGGTATGTCGG
>WBZX01000347.1_pt1 | contig 21482 bp, 25 predicted proteins | sample 5204211 | NCBI WGS metagenome assembly WBZX01 (sample SAMN12344362, study PRJNA552823) | activated sludge metagenome | biome: Activated sludge suspended growth; feature: Nitrification reactor; material: Wastewater; isolation source: activated sludge from nitrification reactor of wastewater... | reverse complement strand
ACACCACGGATATTAGCCTGACCATGTCACTTGCCGATAATGATTTGATCGGTAACGGGCTTCTTCCCAAGGATATGCTGGATGCATTGGACCGCGAAGCTATTTTTACGAAACCGGACCAAACTAAAAATCAGATGGCATTCTTTAACTTGAATGGTAGCCACTGGCTTTCAGAAAAAACAATGCTTAGCGGGAATTTGTTCTACCGTAACGTGAAGACAAAAACCCTTAATGGCGACTTGAATGATGATTTTGATGATGACGCTTTCGATAACGGCGACTTCACCTTGACTGATTTGTGCCAGGATGTTGATCCCGATGGCATTCCCGGTAATGGAGATGAACTGGAAGCTGATGAAACCTGTAGCGGTGCATTGAATCGAAGCCGTACCAAGAAGATCGGCTATGGCTTTAATTTACAGGCCACTTTCGATCATGATCTGGCCGGACACAAGAACCAATTGGTTACCGGCTTGGGTTATGATTATTCGCGTATCAAGTTTGAGCAAAATACACAGTATGGCCTGCTGAATGCGAGCCGCGGTGTAGACGGGGTTGATGTTTTTTCCTCACCTGACGAAGCTGTCGATCTGAAAGGAACCAACAGGACCTGGAGTGTGTTTGCTACGGATGCTTTTTCCTTTACCGACCAGTGGCATTTGACCTTGTCCGGTCGTTACAATCACAGCAAGGTAGATAATAGTGATCAGTTGGACGGCACCGGCGTATATGCGGATGAAGCCAATGAGTCGCTATCAGGAGAACACTCATTCAACCGCTTCAACCCCGCCATCGGCTTGAATTTTACTCCATCACAGACTTTAACTGCCTATGGCGCCTACAACGAAGGAAACCGAGCGCCTACTTCGATGGAGCTGGGCTGCGCCAACCCTGATCAACCTTGCAAGCTACCCAATGCCATGGCGGGCGACCCTCCACTGAAGCAGGTCGTTGCTAAAACCATTGAGGCTGGGTTACGTGGAAAAATTACGTCATCCATCGGGTACACAGCCAGTATTTATCGTACACGCAACATTGATGATATTCAGTTCATTGCTGCGGGGGCGCTCAATAACGGTTCCGGTTATTTTGACAATGTCGGAGAGACGCTTCGCAAAGGGATCGACCTTGGCGTGAATGGCGAAGTCGGTTCATTCCGCTGGTTTGCTGGTTATAGCTATGTGCGGGCTACGTACGAGAGCCGCTTTAGCATTGCTCGGGAACAGGAAATCAACTCTTCTGCCGTGAATGGTGGTTGTGGTGATGTAGACCCTGCCGTGGAAGCCATCTGTGTGAACAAGGGGGATCGCATCCCGGGGATACCGCAGCATCAGTTCAAGCTGCGCGGAGAGTGGCAGGCACTTCCGCAATGGGTGATCGGCACCAACATCGTTGCATTCTCCGACCAATATTCCCATGGCAATGAGAACAATGCCCATTCTGGCACCGGGGCCAAGGTTGCCGGTTATACCGTACTCAACCTGGACACCCGCTACAAGTTCGGAAACAGCGGTTGGCAAGCGTTTGCCAAGGTTAATAATGTATTTGATCGCGACTACTATACTGGAGGGATGCTCGGCGGCAGCATGCTGGACGCGACTGGAAACTTTACCGGTGTCGAGGAAGCTCAACCGTTTTATGCCGTTGGTGCTCCTCGTGCTGGATGGATCGGGCTACGTTATGAGTTTGGCGGTGCCAAAAACTCCGCGCGTATCGATAACGACTAAAGGATGATGTTGACGCGCGAAAACCTTACTCATTCTGCATTCGCAGTTGCTCAAAATGCCCCACGTATTCTGCTGATTGAGGATGAGGAGGTTTTTGCGCGCGCTGTCACCAAGCGTCTGCGCCAGGCGGGTTATGAGTGCGAATCTGCACAAACCATCGCGGATAGCCGAGCACTAGTCCGTCAGTTTCAACCTGACATCGTTCTTCTCGACATGCGCCTGCCTGATGGCAATGGCATTGATTTACTCGGCGAGTTTGCCGCTAGCGCCACCCCCGTCGTTGTCATGACGGCATACGGCGACATTAGTGATGCCGTTGCTGCCATGAAGCTGGGTGCGGCTGATTACCTGAAAAAACCGGTTGATCTTGACGAACTGCTGCTGACTGTTGAAAAAACACGGCAGGCTGTTGACCTAAAGAGGCAAATAGATCATTCCCGTGAGCGTGAAAACCACCATGCTGCAGAGCGAGTGGAAATGCTTGGCGAAAGCACAGCCATGCGTACGGTACGCACCCAGATCGAGCAGATTTCACGTTTGTCCGAGGTTTCCGGCACCGTCCCTCCCACGGTATTGATTACTGGTGAAACAGGCACGGGCAAGGATGTTGCCGCACGATTGCTGCATCAGTCCGGCCCGTCTGTCGAGCAACCTTTTGTCCATGTCGATTGTGCATCCCTGCCTGCCGAATTGATTGAAAGCGAATTATTCGGTCACGAAAAAGGGGCTTTTACCAGCGCACAGGGTGCGCGCTGCGGATTGATCGAAGCAGCGGAGGACGGCACTTTGTTTCTGGATGAAATTGGTGAACTGCCATTATCCTTGCAGGCCAAGTTGCTGAATGTATTGGAACGAAGGGTGGTGCGACGTATCGGGTCGACCAAAGAGCGGCCGGTTCCTGCTCGTTTTATTGCTGCGACCAATCGCGATTTGCACCAGATGGTTCTCGAAGGGCGATTTCGCGCCGATTTATTCTATCGTCTGCATGTGCTGACCATCGCAATGCCACCTCTGCGCGAGCGAGGGCTCGACGTGCTCATGCTGGCGAGGCATTTCCTGATGCAGACAGAGCGACGCTACGGCTTGCCCTTACGCCAGTTTTCACTTGATGCAGCTACCGCCATCGAAGGCTACCGCTGGCCGGGTAATGTGCGGGAACTCAAACACCTGATCGGACGTGCTGCGTTGCTATCGCAATCGCCAGCTATCGAAGTAGCTGACCTGGCGATCAACATGGCAGGCGGACCCAAAGTCATGACCGAGGACCGCGCCGTTGAAGGGCTGACCATAGATGCAGCCGAACGGCTGCTGATGGAAGATGCGTTGAATGCAGCCAACGGCAATGTCTCACAGGCAGCACGCAAGTTGGGGCTTTCTCGGTTGGCAATGCGCTATCGCATGGAAAAGCACGGCATCAAGGGAAACTAGTCTTACCCCGTCTGCATGGTAAAATTCTGGCAAATTCTCTGCTGGAGCCTCCTGTGAAAATCGGTACCCCATTAAGCCCCTCGGCCACCCGCGTCATGCTACTTGGCAGTGGCGAGCTGGGCAAGGAAGTCATCATCGCCCTGCAACGCCTTGGCGTCGAGGTTATCGCAGTTGATCGCTACCCCAATGCCCCGGGCCATCAGGTTGCGCATCGCAGCCACTCAATCGACATGACCAATGGCGCGGCTTTACGAGCGCTGATCGAGCGGGAACGCCCGCATCTTATCGTGCCGGAAATCGAAGCACTTAATACCGACACGCTGGCCGACATCGAAAAAGAAGGGTTGGCAACAGTCATTCCGACAGTCAAGGCCGTTCAGCTCACCATGAATCGCGAAGGCATCCGTCGCCTGGCGGCCGAAGAACTGGGCCTGCCAACCTCGCCTTATGCTTTCGCCGGGAGCCTAGAGCAAATGCAAGCGGCAATTGATGGTGGTATTGGCTACCCATGCTTTATCAAACCGGTCATGTCATCCTCCGGCAAGGGGCAATCCCGCGTCACTAATGCCGCAGAAGTGGCGGCTGCCTGGGACTACGCCGGGACAGGCGGCCGCGTCAACATGGGCACGGTGATTGTTGAGGGGCAGATCGACTTTGATTACGAAATCACGTTACTGACGGTGCGGGCCAGAAACTCCGCCGGTGAAATTAAAGCCTATTTTTGCGACCCTATCGGCCATGTACAGGTCAAAGGCGATTACGTCGAGAGCTGGCAGCCTCAGCCCATGACAGCCCTAGCACTGGCTAGGAGCCGCGAAATCGCCAAGGCAGTGACCGACAGCCTTGGTGGCTTGGGCTTGTTTGGCGTCGAGTTGTTCGTCAAAGGCGATCAGGTCTGGTTCTCTGAGGTCAGCCCGCGCCCGCATGATACCGGGCTGGTGACGCTGGCCAGCCAACGCCTGTCCGAGTTTGAGTTGCATGCCCGCGCCATTCTCGGTCTGCCGGTCGATGTCAGCCTGCGCAAACCTGGCGCGTCAGCCGTCATCTACGGTGGTGTGGAAGGCGCCGGGATTGCTTTTGAAGGGGTGGAAGATGCGCTCTCTGTCCCGGAATCCGACTTGCGACTGTTCGGAAAACCCGAGTCTTTCACTCGCCGCCGCATGGGAGTCGCCGTTGCGAGCGGTCAGGATATCGAGCAGGCGCGTGAGCGTGCCAGACTTGCCGCGAGCAAAGTACGCCCGGTAGTCGTCGCATGATTAAGGTACAAAAGGCCGAAGTCGGTAAGGCAACGCTTTTCGAGATGCTGGGCGGAGTCGAGCCCATCCGTAATATTGTCGAGCGCTTCTACGATGTGATGGAAAGCGACCCCAGAGCATCCGTAATCCGCGCCATGCACCAACCAGATCTTACATCGGCACGCGAGAAGCTATTCATGTTTCTCACCGGCTGGACAGGTGGCCCTCAGCTGTACGTCCAACAGTATGGGCATCCCATGCTACGCGCGCGTCATCTGCCTTTTGCCATCGGCGAGAGTGAGCGCGACCAGTGGATGTATTGCATGATCAGGGCGTTGCATGATTCCAGTATCGAAGAGAAAGTACTGATTCGTTTTGCCGAGGCATTGTGGGATGTGGCAGATCATATGCGGAACAAGACGGAATGAAATGTACCCTGATTAAAGGGGATGACATGCCTAGCATCAAGCAATGATCTTCGTGCTAGAATTATTGGTTTTTAAGACGATGGGCGGCCTTTGTTCTAGCCGCACTTTTTTCGATTTGAGGGATAAACATGCAAGCTACCGTTGAAAACATCAGCAATCTGGAACGCCGTTTGACGGTCGCGATGCCGATGAAACCGATTGAAGATGAAATCAGCCAGCGCCTGAACCGCCTGGCCCGTACTGCCAAAATGGCTGGTTTCCGACCAGGCAAGGTTCCGTACCGGATGGTAGTGCAGCAATATGGCCAGCAAGTCCGCCAGGAGGTGATTTCAGGCAAGGTCGAGGAGACATTCAGCGATGCCGTGCACCAGAACTCCCTGAAGGTTGCCGGTTATCCCAGCATTGAACCCAAGCCATTCAACGAAGGCTCGGAGAACTACGAGTACATTGCTACTTTTGAGGTTTTTCCCGAAGTGGCGATTGGGGATTTGTCCGAGATCTCGATCGAGCGCCCCAAGTTGAAAGTAGCAGAAGCCGATGTGGATAGAACCCTGGAAGTTCTTCAAAAACAACGTGCTACTTTTGAGCCTGCAGATCGCGGCGCCGAGATGGGGGATAGTGTAACCATCGAATTCAGTTCGGAAGTCGATGGCAAGCAGATCGAAAACACCAACGGGCAAACCGTACCGTTGCTGTTGGGTGAGCAAGGTCGCCTGGCCGGTTTTGACGATAACATCATTGGCGCCAAGGCAGGCGATATCCGCAAATTCGATTTATCTTTCCCGGCAGATTTTCACAACGCCGATCTGGCTGGCAAGGCTGCCAAATACGAAGTCAAGGTAATTTCGGTTGCAGTACCAAAGCTGCCAAAAATCGATTCCGATTTTGCCCGTGAACTTGGTGTTGAGGATGGCGACGTGAAGAAGATGCGTGCCGAAATCAAGGAGTCCCTGGAGCAGGAGGTTGAGAAGCGTGTGAATGCTGCAATCAAGACTCAAGTGATGGAGGGTCTTGTGAATGCGGTAGAAGCCGAGATTCCCAAGTCCCTGGTGTCAATCGAGATCGGGCGCTTGATGGAGGGTACTCTCCAGAATCTGCAACAACGAGGCCTTGATCCTTCTGCTCTGAATATCGAGCCACCGATGTTTGAAGTGCAGGCCAGACACAACGTCAAGTTGCGCTTGATTCTGGTAGAGTTGGTGCGCATCAACGAACTCCAGGCCAAACCAGAGCAGATTCGCGCGCTGATCGATGGCTATGCAAAGAGTTTCGAGCAGCCCGATGAAGTCGTTGCCTGGTATTACGCTGATCAACAACGCTTGAACGAGCCGGCTGCTACGGCTACCGAAGATAATGTCGTGGCATGGGTAATGGAACGTGCTAAAGTAACCGACAAGAAGACCAGCTTCGACGAGTTGATGGGACAGAAGTCGGCATAAATCTGCTTTTGTCGTCAGTAACAGATATGCTGACGCGCTTCAAATTCCCGGAACGACCTTTGGCTGGTTGTTCCGGGCGCGCTAAATCCAGTAGTTTCGACAAGTAAGGCTCGCTGCCTGCGGCAGGGATAACGACAGTAAACCATACAGGCGTTTTCTCGCCACAGGCGATTTATAACAACGTATTGTTAAGGCAAGGTGTCGCACATGATGCAAAGTAATTTCGAGCCACAAGGGCTTGGCTACATCCCCATGGTCATTGAGCAGAGTGGCCGCGGCGAACGCTCTTATGACATCTACTCGCGCTTGCTCAAGGAGCGCGTGATTTTTCTGGTCGGGCCGGTCAACGACATGACGGCCAACCTGGTCGTGGCACAGTTGCTGTTTCTGGAAGCAGAAAATCCTGACAAGGATATTTCGCTTTACATCAACTCGCCAGGCGGCTCGGTAACGGCTGGCATGGCAATCTACGACACCATGCAATTTATCAAGCCGGATGTCAGCACGCTTTGCATCGGCCAGGCTGCCAGCATGGGTGCATTGCTGTTGACCGCCGGTGCCGATGGCAAGCGTTATTGCCTGCCCAATTCGCGCGTGATGATTCACCAGCCACTAGGCGGCTTCCAGGGCCAGGCATCGGATATCGAAATCCACGCCAAGGAAATCCTATTCCTGCGTGCACGGCTGAATGAAATTCTGGCTAGGCATACGGGTCAATCGATTGAGGCCATCGAGAAGGATACGGACCGCGATAACTTCATGAGTGCCGAAGCTTCAGTTGCATACGGACTGGTCGATAAAGTCATTGGCTCCCGTAGCGATGCGGCATAAGATACACACATCATTGTCTTGAATCAGGAATCAACATGACCAAAAAGTCCGACGGTGAAAAGCTGCTCTACTGCTCTTTCTGCGGCAAAAGCCAGCACGAAGTCCGCAAGTTGATCGCCGGCCCATCGGTATTCATCTGTGACGAATGCGTCGATCTTTGCAACGACATCATTAGAGAAGAAATTCTTGAAGGCAGTACCACAGCGCGCTCGGATAGCCTGCCGACTCCCAAGGAAATCTGCGACATCCTCGACCAGTATGTCATCGGCCAGAATCGCGCCAAGAGAGTGCTGGCTGTCGCCGTATACAATCACTACAAACGTCTGGAACACGGCAGCAAAAATCATGACGATGTCGAGATTGCCAAGAGCAATATCCTGCTGATCGGACCGACCGGTTCCGGTAAAACCCTGCTGGCGCAAACGCTGGCAAGACTGCTTGATGTGCCATTTGTGATGGCCGATGCAACCACGCTGACCGAAGCCGGTTATGTGGGCGAAGACGTCGAAAACATCATGCAGAAGCTGTTGCAAAAGTGCGACTACGATGTCGAGAAAGCGCGCCGAGGCATTGTCTACATCGATGAAATCGACAAGATTTCGCGCAAGTCGGACAATCCATCCATCACCCGCGACGTTTCGGGTGAGGGCGTGCAGCAGGCACTGCTCAAGCTGATCGAAGGAACAATTGCGTCCGTTCCCCCGCAAGGTGGCCGCAAGCATCCCAACCAGGATTTTGTTCAGTTGGATACGACCAATATCCTGTTCATTTGCGGCGGTGCATTCGATGGACTGGAAAAGGTCATCCGCCGCCGCTCTGAAAAAGGTGGCATTGGTTTCGGTGCAGAGGTCAAGAGCAAGGAAGATGAAAAGGACGTTGGTGAAATCTTGCGCGATGTCGAGCCGGAAGATCTGATCAAATTTGGCCTGATTCCGGAATTTGTCGGCCGCTTGCCTGCCGTCGCAACACTGGAGTCTCTCGACGAGGCTGCGCTGATGCAAATTATGGTCGAGCCCAAGAATGCGTTGACCAAGCAATTTTCGAAGCTATTCAGCATGGAAGGCGTGGAGTTGGAATTCCGCGACTCGGCCCTGCGGCTGATCTCTAAAAAAGCGCTGGAACGTAAAACCGGTGCCCGCGGGCTGCGCTCCATCATGGAACATTCGCTGCTCGATGTGATGTTCGATCTGCCGACTATGAGCAATGTCAGCAAAGTCGTGGTCGATGAAGGTGCGATCAAGGGTGATAATCCACCGCTCCTGATTTACTCTGATGCGCCCAAGCGCGCCGAATCGGGCAAATAATCTGCATCCCACCGGTGGCGGGGCTTGATATGCCCGTCACCACCCCCATTTGTTATGCTATGACCTGGCAAGGTCACCCGATTATTTGATTGAAAGTACTGCATGACTACCGAAGAAACCCTGCCGTTCGACGATTCTGAGTTGATCCCGTTGCTGCCATTGCGCGATGTCGTGGTCTATCCGCATCTTGTAATCCCTCTATTTGTCGGTCGTTCCAAATCTGTTCGCGCACTGGAAATTGCCCTGGAAGGTAGCAAGAAGATTTTCCTGGTCGCGCAGAAATCGGCCAATGAGGAAGATCCAGGCCCAGGTGACCTGTATGAAATCGGCACTCTGGCAACCATTCTACAAATGCTCAAACTTCCCGATGGCACAGTCAAGGTGTTGGTAGAAGGTGTTAGCCGCGGCCGCGTGGTGGAGTTTGTCGAACGTGAGGATAGTTTTGCCGCACGCGTTGAGTTGGCCAAGCCACTGGATGCGCAGGAAGGGGAGGTGGAGGCCCTGATGCGAACGGTGTTCTCGCAATTTGACCAGTACGTCAAAGTCAACAAGAAGATTCCGCCGGAAATTCTGACGTCTCTTTCGAGTATCGACGATGCGGGCCGTCTGGCTGATACCATCACGGCGCACTTGCCACTCAAGCTTGAAGAGAAGCAGAAAATTCTCGAAATGTTCGGCATCGCCAAACGTCTTGAGCATCTATTGGGTTTACTCGAAGCCGAACTCGATATCCTGCAAGTGGAAAAGCGTATCCGTGGCCGCGTCAAGCGCCAGATGGAGAAAAGCCAGCGCGAGTATTACCTTAACGAGCAGGTCAAGGCGATCCAGAAGGAACTTGGCGAGCAAGACGAAAACGCTGAGATGGATGAACTGGAAAAGCGTATCCAGGCTGCCGGGATGACCAAGGAGGCACGTGCCAAGGCTGAAAGCGAGCTGAAAAAGCTCAAGATGATGTCACCGATGTCGGCAGAGGCCAGCGTGGTACGCAACTATATCGAAACGCTGACGGGTTTGCCATGGAAGAAAAGAACCAAGATCAGCAAGGACTTGGCGGCGGCCGAGAAGATCCTCGACGCGGATCACTTCGGGCTGGAAAAGGTCAAGGAACGCATCATCGAATACCTTGCTGTGCAGCAGCGTGTAGACAAGCTGAAGGCCCCCATTCTGTGCCTCGTAGGGCCTCCGGGTGTTGGTAAAACTTCGCTTGGCCAGAGCATTGCCAAGGCAGTCAACCGTAAATTCGTACGAATGGCGCTGGGCGGTGTGCGCGATGAATCCGAGATTCGCGGCCATCGTCGGACCTATATCGGTTCGATGCCAGGCAAGGTGCTGCAAAGCATGTCCAAGGTCGCCGTCAAGAACCCGCTGTTTCTGCTCGACGAAGTGGACAAGATGGGGCAGGATTTCCGTGGCGACCCGTCTTCGGCGTTGCTCGAAGTGCTGGATCCGGAACAGAACCATACATTCGCCGACCATTATGTCGAGGTTGAGTACGACCTCTCCGATGTAATGTTCGTGGCAACCTCCAACTCGCTGAACATCCCGCCTGCATTGCTAGACCGGATGGAGGTTATCCGCCTCGCAGGTTATACCGAAGACGAAAAAGTCAGCATTGCGATGAATTACCTGCTGCCCAAGCAACTCAAGACGCATGGTCTTAAAGAATCGGAAATCGTGATTTCCGAATCCACGATCCGGGATGTCGTGCGCTATTACACGCGGGAGGCTGGGGTGCGCAGCCTGGAACGCGAGATCTCCAAGATATGCCGCAAGGTGGTCAAGGAGTTGCTAACTGCCAAAGGCAAAAAGACAGCTGGTCGCAAGATTACGGTGAGTACGCGAAATCTCGATAAGTATCTTGGCGTGCATCGCTACGACTTCGGCGTTGCCAGCAAAGATAATCAGGTTGGTCAGGTCACCGGTTTGGCATGGACGGAAGTCGGTGGCGAGCTACTCACCATCGAAACGGTTTCCATGCCAGGCAAAGGTAAGACGATCACTACCGGGAAACTAGGCGAAGTGATGCAGGAATCGATCCAGGCTGCAATGTCGGTGGTGCGCGCACGAGCCAAGCGCTTGGGCATCAACCCGGATTTCTACGAAAAGAACGACATCCATATTCACTTGCCGGAAGGCGCAACCCCAAAAGATGGCCCTTCGGCCGGTATCGCAATCTGTACAGCGCTGGTTTCGGTGCTAGCAGACATCCCGGTGCGTGCTGATGTCGCCATGACCGGCGAAATCACTCTGCGCGGCGAAGTACTGCCGATTGGTGGGTTGAAGGAAAAATTATTGGCGGCCTTGCGCGGTGGCATTAAAACCGTGATGATCCCAGAGCAAAACGTCAAGGATCTGGTCGAAATCCCGGATAACGTCAAAAATCGCTTGGATATTCATCCGGTTAAGTGGATTGATGAGGTGCTGGAAATAGCCCTTGAGCGCATACCGGAACCGCTTGCCGAACAGGCTGCAGTGCCAGCAATATCTGCGCCAGCAACTCCAGAAGAATCGCAGGGGATTACCAAGCATTAAAAAATGCCGCCAGAGGCTTGACACGGGCTTTTCCCGCTTGTTATAAAGCGGGTTGCAGGGCTGTCTGTTATTCACTCAAACTAAATGTGGAAGGGGATTACACGTGAACAAGTCTGAACTTATCGAACAAATTGCCAAAGGTGCTGACATTTCCAAAGCTGCCGCTGGTCGTGCGCTCGACGCTGCAACTGCCGCGGTCGCCAAATCGCTGAAAAAAGGCGACCCGGTTACATTGATTGGCTTTGGTACTTTTTATGTTGGTAAGCGAGCAGCTCGTAACGGTCGCAATCCGCGCACTGGCGCAACGATCAAGATCAAGGCAGCTAATTCCCCGAAATTTCGCGCTGGCAAAGCGCTGAAAGATGCTGTAAACTAGTAGGCTGTTGTTGGGTTGAGGGTGCTTAGCTCAGCTGGTAGAGCGTCGCCCTTACAAGGCGAATGTCGGCGGTTCGATCCCGTCAGCACCCACCAAAAAACATAACCAACGGTTTTTGGAGTGGTAGTTCAGTTGGTTAGAATACCGGCCTGTCACGCCGGGGGTCGCGGGTTCGAGTCCCGTCCACTCCGCCAGACAAAAAAGCGAGCATAAGCTCGCTTTTTTGTTGTTTTAAACCTGTCGCTGTCTAGAGTTTGGCATGGCATAATTCTGCCTTACGCCGTTTATTATTCCGTAGGGTTCATACATTATGTTGGAAGCAATTCGCGAACGTCAGCAAAGTTGGATCGCAAAACTTATCCTTGCATTAATTACCGTCCCGTTTGCCTTGTGGGGAGTCGACTCATACTTGAATCAAGCGGGCTCGAGTGTCGCTATTGCCAAGGTTGACGATGATCCAATTACCGTGCAACAGTTCACTAAGGCTTTGCAAAATTTGCGGGATAGCATGAAAGGGAATACAGATCCCAGTTTCATGGAAAACCCGGAAATACGTTACGCTGTATTGGATAAACTGATCGACAATCGTTTGCTGACTGCTGAAGTTAAGCGTGGCGGTTATATGATTTCGGATGACCAACTGTCCAAGATTATTGTTACTATGCCAGAGTTCCAGAAAGATGGTCAGTTTTCACAGGAGTTGTATGATCAGATACTCACCGCCAACGGCCTGACACCAAGCCGCTTTGAAGCCAGCATGCGGGGCGACCTGCTGACCCAGCAGGTACGTGACGGAATTGCCAACCTTGCTTTTGCTCCGCGCTCCGTACCAGAATATGCCATACGCGTACAGAAACAACAGCGTGAAGTAAGCACTACGACCATTCGTGCTGATGAGTTTCTTCCACAAGCCAAGATCGATCCGGCCGAGGCCAAGGCTTATTACGATAAGCATCAGAACGAATTTCGCGTTCCGGAACAGGTCAAGATCGAATTTGTCATATTTTCTGCGGCAAACCTGATCGCCGGACAGCAGGTCACCGACGAAGATGCCAAGGAATTTTACGAAGAAAATTCTTCAAAGTTTCAAGGAGATGAAGAACGGCGTGCCAGCCATATCCTGATTGCTTTTGGTGCCGGCAAGAATGCAGCAGCCAAGGACGCTGCAAAGAAGAAAGTGCAAGAAATCCTTGTCGAAGTAAAGAAATCCCCAGCCAACTTCGATGAACTAGCGAAAAAGTATTCGCAAGATCCAGGTTCCGCTACCAATGGTGGCGACCTCGGTCCGATCAAACGCGGCATCATGGTAAAACCATTCGAAGACGCCGTATTCAGCATGTCGCCAGGCAGTATCAGTGAGCCGATTGAAACTGAATTTGGTTACCACATTATCAAACTGACAGGGGTGAACGGGGCGGCGCAAGGGTTCGATCAGGTCAAGGGCCAGATTCGTGCCGAATTAATGTTCCAGAAAGCTCAGGCAAAATTTGTCGAAGCAGCCGAATCCTTCAGCAATACCGTTTATGAGCAGTCATCCAGTCTGGAGCCGGCTGCGCAGTCGCAGCATTTGCAGGTACAGAAGAGTGATTGGTTGTCACAGGATGATGTTGCCAAGTTTTTCAAGAACAACCAGAAGATTAGCGTTGCCGTTTTCTCGGATGAAGTTCGCAAAGATCAGCGGAATACCGAAGCCATCGAAATCGCACCGAATACTCTGGCTGCAGCTCGTGTAGTTGGTACCCGCCCATCAAGCATCAAGCCGTTCGAGACGGTAAAAGCCGAGATTGAAGATAGCCTCAAGCATGCTCAGTCGGCTAAATTAGCCTCTCAGCAAGGCGAAAAAGTACTAGCCGAGTTAAAGAAAGGTGATGTCGGGACTAGCCTGAGTTGGACAACCCCGGTGATGGCTGATCGCAAGAATGCACAGGGCCTGACCGATAGCGTGTTGCAGCAGGCTTTTCGCATGGATGTCGCCAAACTTCCTGCCTATGTTGGCGGCGTAGCCAAAGATGGCGGGTATGTGGTGATTCGCGTTAGTGCTGTCGAAGACGGGATGAAAGATGTCGATGCTGAAGGCAAGAAAGCTGCAAATATGGAATACGCCGTGGCCTTGGCAAGCGAATACCAGGCTTCATATCTGAAGTCGCTACGCGACAAGGCAAAAATCACCATCAACCAGGAATTGATGAGTGCCAAGACTGCACAATAAGTTTCATGGGAGATCAGAAAAGGCGTCTTCGGGCGCCTTTTTTGTTTTTTCTTTGGATATGTTGGGATAGACTGAAAAATTACGTAGGCGCAATTCTCATGAAAATAAAATCCTGGCTGATTGGGCTCGCGACACTTATTCTGGTCTTGCTGATGGCCCCTCTGTTAATTCCGATGGAATCATATACCAAACAACTTGAACAAATGGCGTCGGACAATCTGGGGGACACCTGTTAGTATCAGAGCCATTCATCTTGCCGTTCTACCTAGTCCGCGCGTGAGCCTCAGTGGCATTTCAGTCGGCAAGAATAGAGTTATCCAGATTGCAGATGTGACAGCAGTGCTGGATGTCACTACATTATTCAAGACGGTACGAGTATTGTCCGAGCTTGACATCGACAAACCTGTGCTCAAGGAGTCAGCGATCGATTTGCTGATGCCGCTATTAGCGCAAAAAAGTGAAGGGCCGCCACCGGTTGCCATCCGGCGCATTAGTGTCAACAATGCCAAGTTGGAATGGCCCGGCATGCTGTTGCCACTTTTCGATGCCGATCTTGTCATGGGTAGCAACACAAAGTTGCAGCATGCCACGATCAAAAGTATCGACGACAGATTGATTATGGATGCTACGCCCAAGGGCGAAGGCTATGCCGCCAGCATCAAGGCACAGGAATGGACACCTTCAATGAGGCTGCCGCTCAAACTGGATAAGGTTGCAGCGGATCTGACGTATGCAAGTCAAACACTGGACATACCATCTATTGAGGCCGCGCTGTATGGCGGAAAACTCCATGCATCGGCGCATCTGGATTGGAAAAGGAACTGGCAACTTGAAGGCAAGTTCAAGACCGATGCGATCGAGTTGCAGGATGCATCCAGGCTCTTAACGAAAGGGATTGTGGTCAGCGGACGAATTTCAGGCAACGGTACTTTTAGCAGCGTGGCCAAGGATCCCGATCAATTGGCAGACAAATTAGTCATGGATTACAACTTCAGCGTCAATAAGGGCGTGCTTCATGGCATGGGCTTGGCAAAGGCTGCCAGCCTGTTCATCAAGCAGGGAGGAAAAGGTGGTGAAACCGAGTTCGACCAACTGTCCGGCAAGCTGCATACCGCTGGCAAGCAGGTCGAGTTGCACGAGATGAAGGTTCAATCGGGCCTGTTGGCGGCTAGCGGCCAGGTCAAGATTACGCCAGCAAAGGCGCTGAGCGGGTTGGTGAACGTCGAACTGAAAAAGGGCTTGGCGTTGGTGGCAGTTCCGCTCAAGATTTCCGGCTCGATAGATGAGCCAGAGATCGGACCGACCAAGGCGGCTATCGCCGGCGCTGCTGCAGGAACGGCTGTGTTAGGCCCCATGGGCACCAGCATCGGAATGAAAGCTGGTTCTGCACTGGATAAGCTATTCGGCAGCGGCCAGTAAAACCTATACGAGCTACAAGATGCCTGATCGTCAGTCAATGAATTCCGACATGCGACAGTTTATTTTATGCTGCTGTCGATGCCAGCGGCCGCCAATGCCAGCGAATGTTACGATAACGCCTCTCGCATATTTGAAATTCTCAAGCCAGCAGCAGAACGCGTTGGTGAAGTCTCGCTAGAGCGGGTTACGCTTTCCAAGGGTATTTATACAGCAACCGCTGGTCAGCATAACGATGCTTACGCGGAATACTCACGTAGGAGCATCTATCTCTACGCCCAATTTTGTGAAGCGCCGGAAAAAATACGGATACAGATTCTTGCCCATGAGCTTGGTCATGCCGTCGATGATGCCAAGGGCGCGTTGGAGAGTATGAGTTGGTCGATGTCCGGCGGCGTAGTGCCATGGGATCAGCGCAAAAGCGAACAGTCGGCTAATCAGTGGATGAGGAAGATAGTGGAGGCAATTCCGACTTATGCAAAACCATAACGGCTAGCACACTCTCCAACAGCAGCAAATAGGAATCCAAGAAGCAGAGAGAGAAAACATCAAGGCAAATATTAATTTATTGAAATTTTTCATTGCTGAATAGCGGTTCAGGCTAATGCTTTGGCAATCCGGTCTAGCGCGTTCTTGAGGTTTTCCATCGAAGTCGCGAACGAGATGCGGAAGTAGCCCTCTGCACCAAATGCCGATCCAGGCACTACTGCTACGCCAACGACTCCCAGCAGATAATCGGAGAGTGCCAGATCGGTAGCATCCTTGATCTTACCTGCAGCATGCAACTTGGCGATAGCTTCACGAGCGTCGGGGAACGCATAGAACGCACCACCAGCTTTAATGCACTTGAGGCCAGGGATTTGGTTGAAGCGGTTGACTACAAATTCATGTCTTTCGCGAAAAGCTTTGAGCATGGGCTCAATGCAGCCCTGGTCACCTTCCAGCGCGGCTTGCGCAGCTACTTGCGAGATCGAGGTGGGATTGGAGGTGCTTTGGGACTGGAGAATCTCCATCGCCTTGATGATCTTAGCCGGGCCTGCGGCGTAGCCAATGCGCCAGCCGGTCATGGAGTAGGCCTTGGAGACACCATTCAAGACGATTGTACGATCCTTCAACTCCGGAGTGGCGTTGAGGATGTTGACGAAGGGCTTGCCAGTAAGGTTGACGTGCTCATACATATCATCGGTGGCCACCAGCACGCGAGGATGTTTCTTCAGCACTTCGCCCAGAGCCTTGAGTTCTTCCAGCGAGTAGACCGAGCCGGTGGGATTGGATGGTGAGTTGATGAAGAATAGTTTGGTGTTTGGGGTGATCGCAGCTTCGAGTTGCGCCGGGGAGAGCTTGAAATCTTGCTCGATGCCGCATTCGATAATGACGGGCGTGGCCTCGGCGACAATCGCGATATCAGCATACGAGACCCAATACGGTGCAGGGATAACGACCTCGTCGCCTGCATTGAGCACAGCTAGCGCCAGATTGAAGATGCACTGCTTGCCGCCGACACCGACGATGACTTCGTTGGCGGTGTAATCGAAACTATTTTCACGCTTGAATTTCTCGACGATCGCTTTCTTCAGGCCGGGGATACCGCCTACCGGGGTGTATTTGGTAAAGCCGCGATCGATGGCTTTTTTGGCAGCATCCTTGATATGCTGAGGAGTATCGAAATCTGGCTCACCAGCGCCTAGACCGATAATATCACTCCCCTCGGCCTTTAGTTTTGCAGCTCGCGCAGTAACAGCGAGGGTAGGGGATTCTTTAATGGCTTGAACGCGCTTGGAAAGTTCCAAAATTTGATTCCTTAATTGGTTCGGAAATTTTTAAGCTAAAAGTTTTATATCCTTGCGCTATGATCGCGCAGAACTTTTTAAATAATGCTACTGGTAGCATTATACAACTGAATCGCCCCGGGTTTCGTGGAGGCTGTTGGAAGTGTCAGAAATTCTGTGTGCGAGGCAGGTTAAGTTGGAATAAATAGCAGGGCTTTACTTCGGAAATCGTTTGCTATTACAGCAGCGACAAAACAAACTTAAAGCGCGCTGGAGCGCGTTTTCACTGCCCGATCCGGTAAATACCCGCATCGCACCTGCATCAGCTCAAGAACATAGGGCGGTGTTTTTAGTTTTCCATACCCCCATAGCTTCCAGGTTTGCCGGGGGATCCCGATTAAATTGGCAGCAGCAGAAACAGAAAACCCGGCAATCAGCCGGGCTTCGTACAATTCATCATTCATAAGAAATCCCTTCTTTTTTGGTTTTTGGGATTACCTAATTACGCCAAATTTCACAAAAAATGCCATTCCCGAAAAAAAGAAAAAATCAGGTGAGGGAATGAGGCATTTTGCAGGGCTTTCTTGATTGCCCTCAATAATTTTACATAATATACATTATGCGAAATAGATAACGCTAAAAAAATCAGATGTTAGCCCGTCAACCTTTATCCGTGTCGTGCGTTCACCCGAACGCCGCCATGAAAACATAAAATTGAAAGGCTGGCAAAGAATGAAAAAGAATATTGGCAATTCTCTATATAACAGAAATGGAAAAAACGCCGCTTTTGGCACCCGCACTTCGCTGGAATGGTTCTTAGACGTGGGCTATCACCTTGGCACGATGATCGAGCGCGAGGCTATGCAGATTGCACGGGTTGACCGTTCGACATGGCAACGCTGGCGCCGCGGCGAATCTGCCGCACCGGCTGGGACAATCGAGCTTTTAAGACTTCACGCTTTTGGCGAGCCTCCCGGCGGATTGTCTAAAGACTGGAAAGGCTTTATGTTTAAGCGCGGGTTTCTTGTGGTGGATGGCGCGGAAGAATTGACACCGGGCGACCTGCGCATCTATCGGCTTTATAAGAATTTTTGGCATCGAGAACACGATACGGTTAAGATTGCCAGCCCTGAATCTGAAATCTATTTTCACGCTTTGAAAGGCTAATAATGAATAAGCTGGCAGGCTTGATCTTACTTTTTCTTGCGGCTCCGCAAGCGTCCGCCGATGATTTTTCCGTAGCCGACCAAAGGCTTAATCATCTTTATAAAAACTATTTAACCCGGCTTGAACAACCCCAACGCTCGAAATTCGTCAATGCTCAACGAGCATGGATAAAATTCAAGGATGCTGATTGCAATTTCCAAGCATCAGGCGTTGAAGGTGGTAGCGAACAACCGCTCATAACCACCCTTTGTCTGCTCGACAGAACAAAAGGCAGAATCGCCCAACTCGAATATTTCGCTAACTGCCAAGAAGGGGATTTGAGCTGCCCCGCTTGGCGATAACCACAAGGATAAATCCGATGAAAAAAATCGTTCTAATTGCCGCCATTGCCGCGCTTGCTGGATGTGCTACGCAAGCCGTTAAATCACACTCGCAGAATTATCGGCCAAAGGGCCAAGGTAATGCCGTGTCGATTCAGGGAGCCGTATTGGTCAAACCCGGCGTGCTATCTAACGATTACGCAGCACTGGTGCGGATTGATGAATCCAAAGGCTTCGGGTTCCAGCTTGATGCAGCCGGAAACGGCGAATACTCTTGCACCGCCAAGAAAAAGACCGAGCTTGATTACTGCGAGCCTGTCGAAGGCCATAAAACAAGCGCAAGCTGCACCGGCTCAACCGTCAATGGCAACGTTGCCCGCGTAACCTGTTTTGTTTTCTACGACGACGAAAAGGCCGCAACCTTCACCTTCTAAAAATGAAAAAAGGGCGCGGCTTTTGGCTGCGCCCCTAAAACCCGTATAAGGAGTAAGAATTCCGGGTTTTACTTCTTCAAAAATCGGCCTGTACGCTTGCTGCGCTTAGGTTTTCGCTTTGCCATTTTCAGCCTACTTTCATCAATAAATCATCAATGCGCTTGTGTGCCGCTGAAACGCCCTCTTTTACGTGTTTTAAGTCGGCACGAATGCCGCCATAAACCGCCGCCAAGCCTAGGAGCTGCATCAACCATTCCGGCATTATTTCTGCTTTTCCGGCAAGAAGATTGATAACAGAAAACCGACCCCGGCCCCGATTTGCGCCACGGCTGGCACGGCCTCTGCTGGCAAGCCGAATACCACGCCCAAACCGGCAAGCCCGGCCCATGTCGAAGGTTCTTTAAATCGTTGCGAAATTTTCATTTTTTCCCTTTTTTAGTGAGTTAGATCATAAATCCACGTGCCAAGCGTTTGATTTTTGCCCGGTACTACCTTGTTGACACCTTGATATATTACGTTTTTGCCGCTTGATGGCTTTACCGTCTCGGGTAGCGCGTTGTATGCGCCATTGATAGCGCCCGCCGCGCCCTCGACCACGCCTATCACGACCCCCACTGCGGCCTTCCCAACGTCCTGCCCGGCCCCGGATGCGCCCCTGACCATGATGTATAGGGCCGCCCCCCCGAGGATATAAAACGCATATTTTTCCGCCAGTGCTTGCAATTTAATCATGCCAATACCTGCTGATTCCCGTTAAACAATGCCAATTCCGCCGCCCGCCGATTTTGCAGCCCGCCCGACGGCTTGCCGCCTGCGTAAATCCACTTGCCGAACTCTGCCGCCGCGCCGGTATAGCTTCCAGCGTTTAGTTTTTTTAGCATGGTTGACCGCCTGAACGCGCCGACCCCTACGTTATACACGAATGACACCAGCGCATCGAACTGGGCCTGCTTGAGTGGCACCGTTACCAGCGCATTAATGCCCGCCTCCGCCCCGGCTACGTCCTTGGCTAATAGCCGCGCCGCTTCATCTCGCGTTATTTCCGTGTAGTTTTCCAGCGCCGTCAACTTGTGACCGTAGCCAATTGTTTTAAACCCGGCCACGTCCTTGTAAACCGTGGAACGGTAACCCTCTACGGTTTTCAGGTGATTCAGCCCTGCTAATGAGATTTCCATACCCCCCGGCATGATTGCCGCCCCTATTTGATGCGCCACATTAATCATGCCGTCGCCCAGCGACGCCACGCCGCCCGCCTCATTATCCACCGTGCTCACTGCGTTTGACGCGCTTGCTCCCTGCTGCCGATACCACCAGACAAAAAGGCCGGTAGCGGCTAACACTGCCGCGATTTTTGCGTTTTTACGCATTTTCGGCCTGCTCCGCTTCCAATCGCGTTTTTTCTGCGTTGTATGCGTCTACGTATGGCTGCACGAAAGCCGCGTTGTCAAACCACGTTTGCGGGCCGGTGCTAAATTCCATTGTGCCACTGGTGCCATTCCATTGAATTGCGCGAAGCGTGGGCGGAAAATACGAAAAATCGAACGTGAGCGCCGCGCCGTCGATGATGATGGTTTTATCTGCCGGGATAACTGATACTTGCATTTTTGCCCCTTAAAACTTGATGATCTTGTTGAGGATTATAGCCGGGGGGATGTTGGCGTGAGCGCCGCCTCCACCTACGCTCGACGTGTTCGCCCCGATGTTATTAGAGACTGAACTCGAACTGTCCGCGTGGCCGCTAACCAAACCCGTGTCGGTCGTACCATACCGACCTGTCCCGGCTGTAGCCGAATACCCGCCAACATGCTGGTGACTTGCCATTTGAGAAGTAGTTATCGTTAGCGTTTCCCCACCGCCCACCGCCCCTAGCGTTGCCCCGGCAACCCCGGAGCCGCCCGCCGTGATGCGGTTGGCTGCGGTGCCGCCCATATTGTCCTTGCCGAAACAGGCGCGGCCCCGCGCGTCCGGTAGGTTAAACGTGGTCGCGCCGTCGCCCGCGCCAAACGCGGTGCCGATGGCGGCAAATAGTCCGGCGTAGGTGGTGCGGCTGATAGCCAAACCATCGCAGAACAGCCAGCCAGCGGGGGCCGTTCCCCCGGCAAAATCCGCCACACAACCGGGCGGCAGTGCGTTATTGAGTTGAATTGCCATGGCTTAACCTGTCACCACCACAACATCGGGATTGCTGGCAATGTCGCCAATGGCGTTGATGGCTGCCGTGAGTACGTTGCAATTCAGCTCATACGATTCGCCCGGTTTCAGCCTGATGCCGTTGGCGACCGTGGCGGCTGCGTTGAAGCAAAGATAAATGGTTCCGGTGCCGCTTTTGTTTTGCACCAATAGATAGTTGCGCGTGCCGCTGGCGGCGACCAGTTGAGCGCTTGCGTTGGTGACGGTGGCGGAGGCGTTGCCGCCGGTCGCCCGCGATGGAACCAACCCGGTAACATTTACGTTAGGCGTCCCGGAAATTGTTACCGCGCCCGAAACCTGTGATGCCCCGGCCCGCTTGCCCTGCGATACAATGATCTTAATGGTTTGTTCCGTGCCTTGATCGTGCGATACGATCAAGTTTGTAAACGGCACAAACTCGCAATCGTCACCGACCGACAATTCAACAAAATCCCCAGAATCCTGATCGGTAAGCGTAATCGCCGCGCTTGATGTCGTGGCGCTTCGAATGCGGACGTAATCGCCCTTGACCGTGATATTTTCTTTCCCGCCAGATGCAACTTTTAATGTAATTAGCCTTAACATTTAGCCGCCCCGTTTTTTCCAGACGTACCACGCGACACCCGCGACCAGTACGCCGATTAATACCTGTTTGCCGGTATCGGCAACCCATGCCAACGTTCCGTTATTAAGTTCTT
>WBZX01001092.1_pt1 | contig 21493 bp, 17 predicted proteins | sample 5204211 | NCBI WGS metagenome assembly WBZX01 (sample SAMN12344362, study PRJNA552823) | activated sludge metagenome | biome: Activated sludge suspended growth; feature: Nitrification reactor; material: Wastewater; isolation source: activated sludge from nitrification reactor of wastewater... | reverse complement strand
CGCGAGACCTCGAGCGGCACATCGAGGAACGGGATGATCCCCGGTCGTGAGAGCATCGCGCCGAGCCGCGCGCCGAGCTCTGCCACCGGCGTGCCGGGCTCGGCCGGTGCCTGCGCGAGCGTGTGGTGGAGCTCGCGGGCGAGCTCCAGCTGGCGAATCCAAAAGCGATCGAGCTCGAGCTCGAGCTCGAGCGCGCCGCATCCGTAGTCGATCGCGGCCTCGAGATCTCCCACCGCGTCGACGAGCGCGGCGGGGATCGCCGGGGTGTCGTCGACGACGTCGGTGCGCATCACCTCCGTGAGGAACTCGCGGATGGCGGCCGGTGGACCCGCACAAACACCGCGAGTGCCATTGAAGAACAACAAGTTCTTCTCGCAGTAGAAGTGGAACGACTCCGGCGTCGGCACCGTGTCGACGCGAAACTCGGGGTCGTCGGTCAGCAGCATGACGCGGGACGCGAGGCGGGTGCCGTCGATGATGCGGAACAACGCCGCGATGCTGACCGGGAACTCGCCGCTTCGAACGGGCCGAGCACGGCGATGAAGCATGTAGCCCGGTAGTGTCAGCACGCAGGTCGCGAACGTGAGCAGCTCGGCGATCGTGAGGCCGCCGGCGCTGCGCGACCGACGACGCAAGAACGCGGCCTTGAGCGATCGCAGGACCGCGATCGCCTCACTCCAACCCTGCTGTACCAGGCGCAGGCCCGTCACGTTCATCTGCGTGGTGTGTTGGTAGCGGCTGCCGGCGTACCGGCAGGGGCGCCGCTGCGTCGGCGTCTCGACGTAGAGCTGCGACGGGAACACGTTCTCGTCGCCGAGCTGACGCCCGTCGACGTCCTGTGCGGGATGCGGGATCTGCCACCCGCGCAGCAACGATTCGAGCTGGCCGACCTCGGCAGTGACACCGAAGATCTCGCGGCTCAATGCCGGTGTCTCCGTCGCGGTCCAGGTGCGCGCGCTCGTGGGGTGCTGCTGCTGGACGTCGTCGTCGTCGGCGAGCGTCGGCGCTTCAGGTTGCTCGGCGTCATCGGCGAGCGCCGGCGCTGCCCCGTGCTGTTCGCTCGCGTGCGCGAATGGACAGTGCAGCGGTGCTTCGACCGCCAGGATGCCCTCGGCGACCAAGATCTCGAGCAGCTCCCTCGCACTCTCCCACGCTCGTGGTCGGGTGGCGGTCCAGCACGTGCTCTCCTGCGCGACGAAGCGAGCGTGCGCGAGCAGGGCCTCGCCAAACGGAATCTGATCCGGCTCGTCGAACACGACCTCCTTCTCACCGTAGTGGAGGGTCAGCGTGCGCTGTCCTTCGAGCACACCCCACTCGTGGAAGAGTCGCCGACGGTGCGGCATGTAGATGACGTCGGTCGGTTCGATTGGAGCCGATGGTGCTGAGGTATCCACGATGATGTCACCCACGCTCCACATGCGGTCGAAACGAGGACGCCGGTCGTGGAGCACGACCGGCGTCCTGGGGCGTGCGTGGGAGCACGACGTTCGTCGTTGCCCACCACACCCCTCCAATGACAACGACCGCTCTAGTACGAGCGGGTCTTGTCGCCGAATCCAGCCTTAGCCTTGGTCTTGACCTTCATTGCACTCCTCCTTCCCTTCGTTGTGGTCCATCGAGTCGACGATCGGGGCCGGCTTCGCCGCCGCCAGGCGCATCGCACGACGCGCTCGTCCTCGCTTCACCACCTGAGGCGTACGAGCGAGCGAGTTGATCCCGAGAATTTTGTGAGCGTGACTCGCAACGCTGGCTCCACGGCCGAGCCTTGGTCCCAAGCTCCGGCTCACCCCCGGGCTCACCAACCTGCGATAGCCCGGCGTAGGTGCGCGCGCCGCCCTTGGCCCGACCTTCAGCCGAACGCGACCGTCAGGGTCACGCTCGTCTGCCCGAGGTCCTTGAAGGCGTGATCGAGATCGAGCTCGAACCCCTCCGACCCATCATCGTAGAGCTGGACCTGGAGGCGGGCGATGTCGCCGTCGATCTCTAGCGGGCCGTAGATCGAGTCCGCGGCGACGAGGTGAGTGACGTCGTCGAAGTTCTCGGTGAACGCCGGTGTGGCAGCGTCGATCGTGCGCATGTCGACCTGGCCGTGGGTGATCGTCAGGTCGGTGTCGGCGCGCGTGAGCATCATGTAGTAGATGCCGGCGGTACGCGCGACCATGCGGTCGCCCTCGATCGTGAACTCGACGTCGAGGGGGACCGGTTGGTCGGTGGCCGCCGGGTCGAGCGCCTGGTACGAGCCCGTCTCGAGCCGAACGAGCAGGCGAACGTCATCGCTCTCGACCTGTACGCACGCGCTGGTGCCGGCGTCGAAGTCAGGCGTGAACAGCGGGAAGAGCGGTCCGCCGTACATCTGAACCTCGAGTCGCTGGCCATCGATGATCGGGGTGACGCCGAAGTAGCGCCCGTCGGTGGCCTCGTCGTCGCAGTCGATCTCGACTCCGAAGCGGGGGTCAGCCGTCGAGGTCGCGATGAATGTGGTGCCGGTCTTCGTGATGGTGAACGCCGCGTCGGGGCCACCGCTGGTCGAGAGCGGGCCGCTGTCGCTGCTGTCCTCGCGACCGGTCGACGTCGAGCCTGTGAGGTCGGACATGCCGGTTTCGTCGTCACTCGCACCGGTGTCGCTGCCGCGGGTCGCGGTCGCCGATGCGACGGCAGTGTCGGACGACGACGAACTCACGGGTGCGCCGTCGTCGTCCGAGCCTCGACAGGCGATCGCGGTGACCAGGGCGAGCGGCCAGCGTGACGTGTGCATGCGACGATCTTCGCCGCCATCGTCGCACCGCGCGAGGGGTATCGCCGGTCGTGGGCGCGCGCAGGTGATCGGCAGCACGACCCCGATCCGGGGGCCCGCTAGGGAGCGGCGCGCGGGGGCCAGATCACCAGCACGCTCTCCTCGGCCGGCACGCCGAGCCGGATCGGATAGCCGTAGTGTCCGTTGGCGCGGTGCACGTAGAGGCGATCGCGACCGCGCGCCCACAGGCCGTGGTCGGGGATCGACGACACCCACGACAGGAACGTGCTCTGGCCACCGAGGCTGACGAGGCCGACCTGACCGCCGTGGGTGTGACCGGCGAGCACGAGATCGGCGTCGCCCTCCGGGATGTGCTTGAAGGCGCCGGGGTCGTGCAGCAGCCACAGGCGCAGCGCGCCGGGGCGACGGGGAAAGCGCTGCGCGAGCCGCAGCAGGTGCTCGCCGCGCTGCCGCCACACGAAGTCGGCGCCGATGAGCTGCACCGCGCCCGCGGCGGTCTCGATGACGGTGGCGGCGTCGACCAGCAGCGTGATGCCGTGGGTCTCGTAGGCGCGCGCGACCACGGCACGGGCCTCGTGATCGTGATTGCCGTGACAGGCGTACACGCGCCCCCGCAGCGCGGCCAACGGCGCCAGCGCGGCGGTCACCACCGCGGTGTCGTGCGACTCCATCGTCATGAGGTCGCCGGTGATCAGCACGAGATCGGGGTCGGCCTCGACCGCGCGGCGACAGATGCCCTGCAGGCGCTCGATCGACATGAACGGGCCCAGGTGCGGATCGGTGATCTGCACCACTCGCAGCGGGCGACCGGGCCGCGCGGGCGCGTCGTCATCGACATCGCGTCGCGTGACCGCGGTGCGGTAGCGCTGTGGCTGAGCGCCGGCGTCGAGCCCGTCGAGCACGATGTCGACCCGCTCGCGCCGCGTGAACAAGGACTGCCACAGCCCCAGCAGGCACAGCGCGAAGGGGATCCATGCGCCCACCGGCGGGCCGACCACGCCGGCCCAGATCGCCCACGGCCAGGCGAGCAGGCATGCGGCCGCGAACCACAGCCCCGGCACGCTCACCAGCGCGCGAAACCACCACGGTCGCAACGCCGGCCGCACCAGCAGCGCCGCGAAGTGTAGATCGGTCACGAGCTGCAGCGCGGTGACGACCGGCGCACCGGCGCCGAAGCTGTCGGCGAGCGCGTTGCCCACGAAGGTCGGGAACGCCAGCACGATCGCCGCGAACACGCCGTAGGCGCGGCTGCGCAGGAACGCCGCGACCACGACCACTGCATAGGCGACCAACGTCAGGGTGGTCGCGCTCACGCGACCTCGCGGACGAGTTCGGGGTCGAGGCGCAGCGGACCCCACGCGGACTGAACGACGGGCACGTGGGGGATGACGGCGCCCAGGGCCCCGGTGTCACGCATGAGCTGCATTCTCCGCAAGTGTGGCGATCGTGCCGGCGTTTGGCTCGACTTCGTGCGCGTCCGCCCGCGGGCGCCCGTGCGTGCCAGCGCCTGGCCCGCGACTTTGGGGCGTCGCCGCTGCACCGGACCTGCGCCGGCGCTGCAACGGACCTAAGGCCACGGCGTACACTGGGCGGCGATGCCGGCCGAGGGGCTCGAGATCGGACGCGAGTCGCTCGGCGCCGCGGATGCGCGCACGCTCATCGCCGCGCTGAACCACGAGCTCGACGCGGCCTACCCCGAGCCTGGCGCGACCCACTTCGGCCTCACCGACGACGAGGTCGCGCCGGGGCGCGGTGCGTTCCTCATGGCGCGCGACGGCGGCGAGCCCGTCGGCTGCGGCGCGGTGCGGACCATCGAGCGTGAACTCGCCGAGATCAAGCGCATGTACGTGGCGCCCGCCATGCGGGGACGCGGACTCGCGCGTCGCCTGCTCGAGGCCCTCGAAGACGAGGCCCGTGCGATCGGGGCGAAGCGGGTGGTGCTCGAGACCGGGACCCGCCAGGCCGCTGCGATCGCGCTCTACCGGGCGATGGGCTACGCGCCGATCCCTTTGTTCGGCGAGTACCAGCGCTCGCCCGACACCAGCCTGTGCTTCGGAAAGTCGCTCGAGGCCGACGTGGATCGCTTCGTCGCCGATGGCTTCATCGTCGTCCGGCGCGCGTTCTCCTCGGAGGTCGCGCGTGCGTGTGCCGACGTGGTCGCGACGCAGCTGCGTGCGCAGGGGGTCGACGTCGACGATCCCAGCACGTGGACCTCGCCGGTCGTGCGTCTCGATTGTCCGTGGGGCCCGCCCTTCGCGGCCGCCGGCACCTCACCTGCGCTCACGCGCATGTACGATCGCCTGTTGGGAGCCGGACGCTGGATCCCACGTCGCGGCGTGGGCGGCACCATCCCGGTGCGCTTCCCCGTCGACGGCGATCCCGGCGACGCGGGCTGGCACATCGATGGCAGCTATGACGTCGACGGACGCTGGTGGGTCAACGTGCACAGCCGCGTGCGAGGGCTGCTCGCGCTGTTCCTCTTCACCGACGTCGGCGCGGACGATGCCCCGACCGAGATCCTCGTGGGCTCGCACCTCGACGTGCCCCGCGTGCTCGCGCCCCACGGCGAGCGTGGCGTCGACTTCGCGGCGGTGACCGATGCGCTGCCGGTCGCGAGCTACGAGCGGCCGCGCGTCTTTGTGACCGGGCGCGCCGGTGACGTGTATCTCTGTCATCCGTTTCTGGTGCACCGCGCGACGTGGCCTTCATGATCTGTCCCACGAAGTAGCCGCGCAGCGCGACCTTGCCGGCGCGCAGCGAGGCCAGCTGCGAGGGATTGGCGGCCAGCACCTGCGCGATGACGGCATCGATGGCGCCGGTGTCGCTCACCTGTCGCAGGCCCTCGCGCGCCACGATCGCGGACGGCGAGGGCTCGCCCTGCCACAGGCGCGCGAAGAGATCCTTGCCGGTGCGGCCCGAGATGGTGCCCTCGTCGACCAGCGCGACCAGCTCGGCGAGCGCCGCGGGGGCGATCGGGCAGCGCTCGATCGCCACGCCCTCGTCCGCGAGGCGGCCGAGCAGCTCGGTCGTGACCCAGCCCGACAGTCGCTTCGCCCGCGCGACGCCGACCGCCGCGAGCGCAGCGTCGAAGTAGTCGGCGAGCTCGCGCTCGCTCGCGAGCAGCGTCGCGTCGTCAACCGCGATGCCGGCGTCACACCATCGCGCGCGCCGGCGCGCCGGTAGCTCGGGCAGCGTCGCGCGGATCTCCGCGACCCACGCTGCGGGGATCGCAAGTGGCGGCAGATCGGGGTCCGGCAGGTAGCGGTAGTCGGCCGCGTCCTCCTTGCTGCGCATCACGAACAGCCGATCGCGCTCGCCGTCGTAGCCGAGGGTGCAGCGTCGGATCGGCTCGCCGGCCTCGAGCAGGTCGGTCTGGCGGCGGATCTCGGCCTCGATCGCCCGCGCCAGGAAGCGGAACGAGTTGACGTTCTTGATCTCGCAGCGCACGCCGAGCACGTCGCTGCCGCGCGGTCGCAGCGAGACGTTGGCATCGCAGCGCAGCGTGCCTTCTTCCATGTTGGCGGCCGAGATGCCGGTCGCCCGGATGATCGCGCGCAGCTCCTTGAGGTAGGCGGCGGCCTGCTCGGCGCTGCGCAGATCGGGCTCGCTGACGATCTCGACCAGCGGCGCGCCGGCGCGGTTGTAGTCGATGCCGCTGCCGTGGGTGCCGTGGAGGTTCTTGCCGGCGTCCTCTTCGAGGTGGATCCGCTGGAGCCGCACCACCAAGGGCGCGCCCTCGGCATTCGACATGCCCGGCACCAGCAGTCGCCCGCCCGTCGCGTAGGGGCGATCGGACTGCGTGATCTGATAGCCCTTGGGCAGGTCTGGATAGAAGTAGTGCTTGCGCGCGAACTGGCTGTCGCCGTGGACCTCGCAGTCGGTCGCGATCGCCAGCGCGATCGCCTTGCGCACGGCCTCGGCGTTGAGCACGGGCAGCGTGCCGGGCAATCCCCACGAGAACGGATCGGTGCGGGTGTTGGGCGCCGCGCCCTGCTCGAGCGGGCAGGCCGAGAACAGCTTGCTCGTGGTCGCCAGCTGGCAGTGCACCTCGAGGCCGATGACCGGCTCGAGCGCGCTCATGCGTTCGCCTCCGGTAGCGACGGCCGCTCGCGGTGCCACGTCGTCGCGCGCTCGTGCGCGGCCGCGACCGTGAGCACGGCGTCCTCGCGCCAGCGCGGGCCGACCAGCTGCAGGCCGATCGGCAGCCGCGGCGTGCCGCGGCTGAAGCCGGCGGGGATCGACATCGCCGGCAGTGCGGCGAGGTTGGCCCCGACCGTGAACACGTCGCCGAGGTAGAGCGCCAGCGGGTCGGACACGCGCTCGCCGATCGCGAACGCCGGCTGCGGCGCCGTGGGCGTCGCGATCACGTCGCAGCGCGCGAAGGCAGCGGCGTAGTCCTGCGCGATGAGCCGCCGCACCCGCTGCGCGCGACCGTAGTAGTGCTCGTAGCTGTCCTTGCGCAGCACGAAGGTGCCCAGCAGGATGCGCCGCCGCACCTCGGCGCCGAAGCCTGCGCTGCGCGAGGCCTCGATGGTGGCGTCGAGGCCGTCGGCCGCGACCCGCACGCCGTAGCGGATGCCGTCGTAGCGCGCGAGGTTGCTGGCGGCCTCGGCGGTGCAGATCACGTAGTACGCGGGGATCGCCGCCGCGAAGTGGGGCAGCTCGACGTCGACGATCTGCGCGCCGGCGTCGCGCAGCACCGCGATGGCTTCGTCGAAGGCCCGGCGCACGTCGTCGTCGAGCCCCGGTAGCTCCAGCGTCGCGCGGGGGATGCCGACTCGCCGGCCCGCGACGGGTGCGTCGCAGGCCGCGAGCAGATCGGGCAGCTCGGCGTCGCTGCAGGTGGAGTCGAGCGCGTCGTGGCCCGCGATCGCGCCGAGCACGAGCGCAGCGTCGCGGACCGAGCGCGTGATCGGGCCGGCCTGATCGAGGCTCGAGGCGAACGCGATCATGCCGGCCCGCGTGACGCGGCCCCAGCTGGGCTTGAGCCCGACGACGCCACACATCGCGGCCGGCTGTCGAATCGAGCCGCCGGTGTCGCTGCCGAGCGCGACCGGCAGCATGCCCGATGCGACCGCGGCCGCAGCTCCGCCCGACGAGCCGCCCGCGATGCGATCGAGCGACCACGGGTTGCGCACGACCTCACCGACGACGTTCTCGTTCGAGCTGCCCATCGCGAACTCGTCGAGCGAGAGCTTGCCGATGCGCACCGCGCCCGCATCGTCGAGTCGACGCGCGTGGCTGCCGTGGTACGGCGGGCGCCAGCCGGCGAGGATCCGTGAGCCCGCGGTGGTCGGCATGTCGGCGGTCACGAAGGTGTCCTTGAGCCCCAGCGGCACGCCGCAGAGCGCGCCTGCTGGCGTCGCACCCACGCGCGCTGCGGCCTCTCGCGCGCGCGCGTCGTCGCGGTGCACGAACGCGTGCACGTGGGGCTCGCAGGCGTCGATGCGAGCCAGGCAGGCCTCGAGTACCGCCGCCGGCGTGAGCTCGCCGGCCCGCACGGCGTCGGCGATCGCAGCCGCGCTGCGCCACGGGAGATCGTCGGTGCTCATGTGTCGACGAACCGCGGGACCGCCACCAACTCGCCGTCGACCGCGGGCGCGCCCGCGAGGATCGCGGCGCGATCGAGCGGTGCCTCGGCGACGTCGGATCGCAGCGGTGCCGACGCGGGCGCATCGGGGGACCACGGCAACACGCCGTCGATGTCGATCGCCTGCAGGGTTTCGAGGTGGGCCAGGATCTCGCCGAGCTGTCGCGCGACGGTCTCGGCGTCGTGCGCCTCGAGGGAGAGGCGCGCGAGCTGGGCCAGTGCGGCCACGTCGACGGACTCGGTAGCGGCCATGCGTGCGCGGGCGACGTTAGCAGGCCCGTGCGTCGGGCTGACCCCCCTCGGGTCGCACGGGCGCGCGCATCGTTGCGCACCTCGCTCGCCGCCACGGGGCTGGCAATCCTCCACGTCGCGCTGGCGGCGGGCGCCCGACCCGCGCCGCATCGCCGTCGGGTGTGACCACGCGGGCGACCATCGCGGGCCGAGCGGCCCCAGGTTCGTGACAGGGGCGCCCTGGGGAGGTACGGTATCGGAGTGACCCTGACCCGCACACCCGGCGGCCGGTCCGTCGTCGACGCACGCCTGTCGATCGCGGCGCGTCGCCTGGGTCTGTCGCTGGCACTGTCACTGGCGGCATGCTCCGATGCCGGCACGCGCCCGGACGTCGAGGGCGAGACGCTGCGGTTGGGTCGCGTGCACGTGGTGCTCGAGCCGATCGACGACCTCGTCGCCAACGGCGAGCCGACCGAGGGTGGCGACGCGCAGCTCGAGGTCAGCGCCCGCTTCGCGTTCGTCCGCGGCCTCGACGAAGAGTTCGCGCGGGCCCGCGTCGGCGTGACGATGCTGCCCCACGATGCGCTGCGTCCGGGCGAGTGCGTGCCGACCGACTCGCTGTCGCTGGTGGCACCCGAGCCCGAGGACAGCGCCGAGCCGCGCGAGTTGGTGTTGGTCGACGCCGGTGATCTCTCGGTGCGCGTGGGCGAGTCCGATTTCGAGGTCCCGCTGTCGCTGGTGCCCGATCTGTTGCCGTACATGTCCGGCGTCGAGTACCTGCACGAGGGTGAGAGCCTGGCGCTGGCGCCCGCGAGCACGCCCGCGGTGGTGGTCTCGGCCAAGGGCTCGATGACCGACGACCTGCCGCCCTTCGCAACCGAGGGTGCGACCCCGCCGTCGCTGGGCCTGTTCGCCGGCGACGCAGAAGTCGCCCAGCAGCGCGATGGCGCGCTGGTGTTCCGCTGGGCCGCGCCGCAGCGGGCCGAGCCGATCACGGTGAGGTTGTTGCCGCTGTCATCGGGGGAGCCGGTGGGCGACGAGATCACGTGCGTGCTCGCCGACGAGGGCGCAGCGCGGGTCGACCTGCGTCGGCTCGCCATGCTGGGCCTGCCGCCCCAGGCCGAGGCGCTGCGGATCACCGCGAGCCGACCGAGCGTGGCGAGCTTCGACGTCGGTGAGTTCACGGGCACCGAGTTCGTGGTCGAGCGCCGCGATCGCCTCGTGCTGCCGCTGCTGTCGCGCTAGCGTTCGCGACCGCGGCCGGATCAGCGCGGGGTCCGAGCCGTCCACGATGTCGACCAACGACGACGACGCCCTCCTCGACGCGTGGCAACGCGGCGACGCCGTCGCCTTCGACGAGCTGACCCGCCGCCACTACACCTCGATCCGGCGCTTCTTCGATCTGCGCGTGCCGGCTGCGGCCGACGACCTCACGCAGCAGACCTTCCTCGGCGCGCTCGAGGCGGTGTCCCGCTTCCGCCGCGAGTCGTCGTTTCGCACGTTCCTGTTTGGGATCGCGCACAAGCAGCTGCTGCGGACGCTCCGCGACCAACGACCGCGGGTCGAGCGGTTCGGCAGCGAGGAATCCCGCACTTCGCTCAGCGTCGTCGCGGTGCGCCAGCAGGAACATCAGCTGCTGTTGATGGCGTTGGCCCAGCTGCCGCTCGAGCTGCAGCTCGTGACCGAGCTGTACTACTGGGAGAACCTGCGCACCGCCGAGATCGGCGAGGCGCTGTCGCTCAACCCCAGCACGGTCGCCAGTCGGCTCGCGCGTGCGCGCGAGCTGCTGGGTGAACACATCACCCAGATGACGCGGCCGGGCCCCCTGCGCGACCGCCTGCTGGGCGACCTCGAGCAGTTTTCGCGCGCGCTCGGACCGGTCACCGCCGCCGCCAACGCCCGCGCCGCACGCGACCTCACCTGAAACGCGCTGGCCGCCGCGGGGCCACTCGCGATATCGTCGAGCCGTGGACGCGGCCCACGTCGCGCGCGCGCTCGGACTACCGCCTGGTACGCGCATCGGACGGTATACGCTGGTGCGGCGCATCGCCACCGGCGGCATGGCCGAGGTGTATCTGGCGCAGCTGCGCGGGGCCGAGCGCTTCGACAAGCTGGTGGCGCTCAAGCGCATCCTGCCGCAGTTCGCCAACGATCCCGAATTCGCGCGGATGTTCCTCGACGAGGCGCGGCTCGCCTCGCGACTGCACCACCCCAACGTCACGCAGGTGCTCGACTTCGGCGAGTTCGAGGGCGAGCACTTCATCACGATGGAGTTCGTGCACGGGCACCACCTGCTGGCGCTGATGCGGGCGCATCGGGGGCGTCCGCTGGCGCATCCAGTGGCGCTGACCATCGTCGCCAGCATCGCCCGCGCATTGCACCACATGCACGAGCTGCGCGACCACGACGGCAGTCCGCTGGGGCTGGTGCACCGCGATGTCAGCCCGTCGAACGTGCTGCTGTCGTACGAGGGCGCGATCAAGCTGACCGACTTCGGCATCGCGAAGGCGGTCGAGCTGACCTCGGCCACGCGCACGGGCTCGTTCAAGGGCAAGCTGGGCTACTCGTCGCCGGAGCAGTGCCGCGGCGAGATCATCGATCGACGCAGCGACATCTTCGCGCTGGGCATCCTCCTCTACGAGACCACCACGGGCGCGCGGGCGTTCTCGGGCCCCAACGAGTTCGCGGTGCTCGGTCGGGTCGCGCGCGGTGACTACGTGCATCCGCGGGAGATCGAGCCCGAGTACCCCGCCGGGCTGGCCTCGTTGGTCGAGTGCGCGCTGGCGCTGGACGCCTCGCAGCGCTTCGCGACGGCGGCGGATCTGGCTGAGGCCGTCGAGGCCTACGCGCACGAGGCCGGTTGGCGCCTCACGCCGGCGCGCGTGGTCGAGGCGATGGGCGAGAGCTTCGGCGAGGCCCCGCCGCTCACCTCGCCGGACGAGTCGATGTTGCTGGCGACGTTCCGCGACGATGGTGATGCACCGCGTACGCGGTCGATCCCGCCGGCTCGTCCGCGGGGCGTGGCGGCATTGGTCGTGGCGGGGGTCGTGAGCGTGAGCGCGGTGGCGTACGGCATCACCCGAGAGCGTGCGGCCGCGCCGGAGGTCGAGATCGCGGCGCCTCTGCCCGAGCCCGCGACGCCGTCCGCTGCACCGCAGGCGCCGGCGCCGATCGGAGACGCACGTGCGCGCGCGGCCGGTGCAGCCACGGGCACCGGCGAAGCGCCCGCGATCGCGCCCGCAGCCTCGATCACCGAGGCCACCGCCGCCGCAGGCCGCGACCAGGTCGAGGTCGGCGTGCCCGCGAGCACCGATGCGGTGGCGGGCACGCGCGCGCCCGAGCCGACGGCCGCGAGTCCCAAGCCGAGTCGACGCAAGCGTTCGTCACCGCGCCGCAGCGCGCCCACCACCTCGAACGTCCCCGCCAATCTCTATCCGCCGGGTTATCGCCCGTGATCGTCCACCTCGCGCTCGCGTTCGCGATGCTGCTCGGGCCGGCGCCGGCGCGGGATCCCAACGCCGCGGCGGGCGAGGCTGCGTTCACGGCGGGGCGCTGGGACGAAGCCAGCGCCGCCTTCGACGCTGCCTACCGCAGCACCGGCAACGCGGCCTACCTCTACGCGCGCGCCCAGGCCGAGCGACGCGCCGATCGCTGCAAGGTCGCGATCGTGCTGTACGAGCAGTTCATCGCCAGCGGCCCGCCGCCCGAGGGGGAGCAGGCCGCACAGCAGTACATCGCGGAGTGTCGCGCGCTGCTACCGGCCGAGCCGTTGCCATCCACCGTGGTCGAGACCTCGCCGCCCGCACCCCGCGATCCGACCCCCGTCGAGCCGCCGCCGTCGCCGACACCTTCGCGAACGGGACGCGATCCGCTCGCGCTCGCGCTCGCGGTCACCGGCGGTGCGGCGGTCGTGGCTGGCGCGGTGCTGGTGCCGTTGGCGTACCGCGGGGTCTCGTCGGCCGCCGACGCGCCCGACGATCGCGACTATGCGGATCGCTTCGCCCGCGCACGGCGGCTCGAGATCGCCGGCGCCCTCGCGCTGTCGTTCGGGGCCGCGCTGGTGACCAGTGCCGTGGTCCGCTGGATCGTGCTCGCGCGGCGCAAGCCCGCGGCCACCGGCGTCGCGCGTCGCACCACGATGCGCGCGCGCTGATGCCGGCGTCACAGCGCGTAGTGCCGCATCCACACGTCGCGCGACTGGCCCGGCACGGTCTCGTAGCCGACCACGATGGCACTGTCGTGCGCGGTCAGCCCGACCGCGAGCGCCTTGTCGATCTCCTCGGACGGCCCGTCGTAGACATCGGTCCACGCGGGCGTGCCATCGGGCTGGTACAGGCGCACCCATGCGTCGCCGGTCGCGAAGCCGACGGTGGCGAAGTCGAGGAAGCCGACCACGATGAAGCGACCATCGGGCAGGAAGGCGATGTCGGCGGCCTCGTCCTGGCCGTCGGCGTCGCCGGTGACCACGAGGTTGAGGCCGGGCGTGCCGTCGGCGGCGTAGCGCTGGATCCACATGTCGGCCGAGAGCACGCCCGCGATGCCGCATCCGCCGTCGACGTCCTTCGCGATGCCCACGCCGCGCGGGTAGGGGCCAACGTCCGCGGCGTTGCCGAGCCCCTCCCACACCAGCGTGTCGTCGGCGTCGTAGCGCGCGGTCCAGACCTGTTCGACGCCGGCGTCGTCGCTCAGATCGCCGGTCACGAACAGCGCGTCGCCGTCGCTCACCACCTGCAGTGCGATGTCGAGTGACGTGCTGGGGTTGCGTACCACGGCCTCGCCGGTCGGGACGCCGTTGCCGTCGTACCGTTGCAGCCACAACGCGGCGTCCGGCGCGTCGGGTGTGGCGCCGAGATCGATGGTGCCGACCACCGCCAGCTCACCGGATGCCGTCACGGCGATGCCGTGGCCGTGGTCATCGCCGCCTTGCTCGTCGTAGGTGAAGCTCGCGCGAGGGCTACCGTCGCGTTCGAACGAACCGACCCACACGTCGCCGGCGGTTGCGCCCGTGACCCACTGCCCGACCAACCATGGGCGCCCCTCGGCATCGATCGCGACGTTCTCGCCGTGGTCGTCGACGTGGGCGTCGCCGTCGATGTTCCGCGTCCACACCAGCGAGCCGTCCTCGATCCATCGGCGCTGTAGCAGCATGTCGTGGCCGTGCGTGACGTCGACGGTGGTGAAGCCCGCGACCCAGAACGTGTCACCGTCGGGATCGATCGCCATGCCGAAGCCGCGATCCTCGCTGTGGGCCTCGCCGTCGTAGGTCACCGTCCACAGGATCGACCCCGATGCGGCGCACTGCGGCGGACAGCTGTCACCGGCGTCGCGGTTGCCGTCGTCGCAGTCTTCGCCCTCGTCGATCACACCGTTGCCGCAGTGGGCCACGGGCGGGAGGCTGCCGTCGTCGGACCCGCTGCTGCCACCTTCGCTGGTGACCGCGGTGGTCGATCCCGTCGTGGGCGCGAGCGTGGGCACGCAGGCCCCCGCGAGCGTGCCCGCGGCGTACGGCCCGTAGCGCAGCAGCGAGTCGCAGTCGTCGTCGGGGTAGGCACAGTAGCCATCGACACACGCGCCGCCGTCGCGCGCACGACACTGCGTGTCGCCGTCGCAGGCGTAGCTGCCCGGCTGCAGGCACGCGAGCGCGGGCAGCAGCGCGAGCAGTGCGAGCGTCGAGATCCGCGGCATCGCGGCGACCACGATACCACGGCGACCGACGACGACGTTGGCGTCGCGCTCGGTCGAGCCCACCGCGAGCGGATCACGGCAGCGGCGGGAGCGAGCCGTCGGGCAGGAGCAGCGGCAGGCGCTCGGGCGTGTTCGGGAACGGCTCGCACGCGGCCTGCGTGCAGTGGTTCAGCAGCTGCGCGTTCTGGCTGGGCTCGCAGGCGTAGCAGCCGCCCGGGCCCACGCACTCGCCACCGCTGTCGGAGCCGTCGCTGCCGCTGCCGCTCGCGGTGTCGGTGGCCGACGCGTCGCCGCCGGAGTCGTTCTCGGGCGGAGCGTCCTGCTCGCGCGCACAGCCGAGCAAGGCCGCGAGCAACATGGCGATCGTGTGTCGCGTCGTCATCACATCACCTCGCAGTAGCCGTAGCGGCACACCGGCGCCTCGCCGGGACAGTCGTCGTCGCTGCCGCACGACTCGCACGCGCTCGTGCCAGTCGAGCGGAAGTCGTAGTAGCAGCCGCAGGGCTCGTCGGGCTGCATGCTGTAGAGCGGGCCGGATTCCTCGTCGCGCCACACGTTCATCGCGCACCGCGGCACCGGGCCGGTGTCGATCACGAGATCGAGCGCGGGGAAGTCGTCGGGGATCGGGATGGTCCCGGTCATGTAGCCCACCGCGATGCGCGTCGGCTCGTGGAGGATGGTGCCGTCGCCGTCGACCGGCGCGTACAGCCGCGTCGGCGACCACACGAAGTAGTGCCCGTCGCGGACGTTGCGCTTGTCGAAGGCGGTCGCGGTCGAGTCGGGCCAGTATGCGCAGCTCTGGCCATACGCCTGCAGCGCCAGCGTGCGCACCACGTCGCGATTCTGATCCGCGGTCTCGGCCGCGACGAAGCCGAGCGCCGCCTCGGGGTTCTGCGAGGTTGCCAGCGCGGTGATGACCTCGCCGGCCGTCGCGGTCTCGAGCCCCTTGAACTTGCCCAGCGGGATGCCGGCCGCCAACGCGAAGGTGATCTGCGACGAAGCCGAGGGCTCGCGGGCGCGCAGCTCGGCGTCGATGGTCCACGGGCTGACCTGGCCCTCCGAGGCACCGAAGCCGTAGATGAAGTACAGCGCCTCGGCGCTGATGTTGATCTGGCTCGAGGCCACCGGCACGATCATGCTGAGCGCGGTCACGGGCCCGACGAACTCACCGATGCCGTCGGGCACCTCGGTCACGCCGGTGCACAGCGTGGGCTCGGCCTGGATGAGCGCGTAGTCGGGCACGTGGCCCGCGATCGGCAGCTCGCAGCTGCGCTCGACGCCGTCGACGTCCCAGTAGCTGGCAGTGCCGCTCGACGGCGTTTCGTCGAGCACCGCACCCAGGCCCTGGCAGGCGGTGGCGCCGACGTACACCAGCGAGATCGGCTCGGGCAGCGCCGCCAGCTCGGTGGCGAAGGCAGCCACCAACGGCCGACCATTGCTGGTCCCCAGGCCGATGGTGGGATTGGGGAGATCGGTGCAAGGCGCCGCCGCGGCCGGTGACGACAGCAGCGACGCGGTCGCCAAGCACGATGCAGCGATGCCGCGCACGCGAGTACTTCGACAATTCATCGCCGCCATGCTGGCATCCGCGGACGGCTTGCTCAATGTCGAGATCGCCGCAGGTCGATCCCCAGTTTCGTCGCGGAGATCCGCGGGGCCCCACGCGCGCCGCTTGCAGACGATCGAAGTCGAGTGCTAGTGAACGGACTCTCGCTCGTCGATGGCACCTCCGCAGCCGCACGTCCCCGCGCCGCACCGCGGTCCGCCTGCGCTCCATGGGGCCGTACACCCCGTGGTCCGGGAGGAAGCACGGGATGAATCCGGAGAACGACCCCATCGGTGGCGCGGGCAAACCCGCACAGCAGCGATCGTCGCTTCGCTGCTGCCGTGCGCGTTCGCCATCGCGATCCCGCATGCGGCGTACGGCGCGGCGCCTGCGAGTGCGCGCGGCTACGACGGCGTGACCGAGGTCGCGGCGGGATCGATCGCGCCCGCGGTCAGCGGTGCCGCGCCACCCGACGAGCTCGCCGCGCTGCGACGACGACTCGAGGCGCTCGAGCAACGCGAGCGCGAGCGCGAGCTCGCCGCGCAGCGATCGCCCGCACCGGAGCCCTCGCTGGCCGCGCGACCTCGCCTGTTGCTGTCGCCCGACCAGCGCGTCGGTGAGGTCGGCTTCGGTCGCCTGGTCGCACCGTCCGACTACGGCCTGCGCCTGTCGGGCTATCTCCAGCTGCAGTACCTCCACAGCCAGCTGTCCGAGGATCAGCTGCAGCAAGGCGGTGCGGTGCTCAATCGCGATGGCTTCGCCGTGCGACGCGGGCGTCTGCGCATCGCTGGCGACTGGCGCTTCGTCGCGTTCGCGTTCGAGCTCGATGCCAGCACCACGCGGGGCCCCTTCATCGGCGTCCGCGAGGCCAGCCTCAGCGCGCTGTGGCGCAACCCCGACGCGAAGCGTCCGCCCTACCTGATGCTCACCGCCGGTCTCACGCAGGTGCCGTTCGGCTACGAGCTGCGGCTGTCGCAGCGCGACATGATGTTCATGGAGCGCTCGCTCGGCTCGCTCGCGATGTTCCCGGGGCCTGTCGACGTCGGCGTGCGACTGCGGGGTGGCGTGGGGCCGTTTCGCTACGACCTCGCCGTGATGAACGGCTCGCCCATCGCCGACGTCGCCGGTGTCGCGAGCCGCTTCGATCCCACACGAAAGCCCGACCTCGCCGGTCGGCTCGGCTTCGACGTGCACCCCGGGCGTCTCGCGATCGCCGGCGGCGCCTCGTTCCTGACCGGCACCGGCCTCCACGACGGGCAGGACGCGACCAAGAACCAGCTGCAGTGGGTCGATCTCAACGAGAACGGCACCATCGAGACCTCGGAGATCTTCGCGGTGCCGGGCACCGCCGCGCTGCCGTCGGTTCGCTTCGGGCGCTGGGGCGTCGACGTCGACCTGCAGCTCGGTGTGCGTTCGAAGCTGGGCTGGACGCGGCTGCTCGGCGAGGTCACGCTGGCGCAGAACCTCGATCGGGGGCTGTTCGTCGCCGACCCGTTCGCGGTGGGGGCCAACCTGCGGCACCTGCAGGCCTACGGCGCGCTGCTGCAGGACCTGACACGTTGGGCGGTGGTGGGCCTGCGCTACGATCTCTACGACTACAACTCCGACCTGCTGACACGCCAGCGCGGTCGTGCGGTGCCGGCCGACGCGAAGATCCACACCATCTCGCCGTTGCTCGGGGCGGTGTTGCCGGCCGGCGTGGTCGCGGGCATCCGCGGTCGGCTCGTGATCCAGTACGATCGCGTGTTCGATGCCCTCGGTCGCGACCGCCGCGGCGTGCCCACCAACCTCGCCAACGATCAGGTGACCGTGCGCGTGCAGGTGGAGTTCTGATGCGCGCGTGTGGATCGGCGATCGTGTTGCTGCTCGCGGCGTGCCACGAGCCGGTCGCGCTGCACAGCGGGCTCGACGAACCCGTGCGCGTGCACGACGGCTTCTTCCTCGAGGGTGAGCTGCCGGTGGTCGCCGATGGCCCCACCATGACCTCGGTCGAGTCCACCAATGCGGTGGCGCTGCTGGGCCAGACCGAGCGCTCGTTGGGCGGTCGCACCGACGCGTCGGCCTACGCGGTCGGCCTGCGCTTCGCCACGCTCGGCTCGGGATGGTGGGTGCACGAGGTCGGTGATCTCGCGGCGCTGTTCCCGGGCGAGCGCGATGTCTCGCTGAGCTACGATCTCGGCACCGGCATCCCCGATGGATTGCATGCGCTGCGCGTCGCGGCGATCGACGGGGACGGTCGGCGGGGGCCGGCATTCGACATCGACCTGTGCGTCCTCGGCGATCCCGCGACGACCGGCCTCAACCCCTGTGATCCCGACGTCCCGCCACCGGCGGTCGTGATCGCGGCGACGTGGAACCGCGGGGTCGATCTCGATCTCGTGGTCGAGGCCCCCGACGGCAAGCGCGTGCGCTGGAAGTCGCCGACCAGTGCACAGCCCGAGGGTGGCGCGGCGCCCCCCGCGTCGCTCGACGACCCGACGCTCGCGCGTCTCGATCGTGACTCGAACGCCGGCTGTGTCGCCGATGGGCGCAACGCCGAGGCCGTGGTGTGGCGCGAGCCGCCGGCGGCTGGCACATGGTCGGCCTATGTCGATCTCTTCGATGCGTGTGGCGAGCCCGACGTCAGCTTCACGGTCGTGGTCTACCGACGACGGCAGCGCGACGACGGCAGCTTTCGCCTGATCGAGACCGACCGCCGCGTGGGCACCCTCATCGCCGAGTTCGACGCGTACGGCGGCGCCAAGCCACCGCTGTTCGTGCTCAGCACCGAGCTGCCATGATCCGCGGGGTCGTGTTCGCGTGTGCGGTGGCCGGCCTGGATCTGCGGCCCGGCGCGGTGCAGGCTGCACCTGCGCGCGGCGGCGACCCGGCGGTGGTCGAGGATCACGGGCCCGACGCAGGCGATCGTCAGGCCCCAGACGGCCATGGCGAGACCCCCGAGCACGTCACGGCGACCGACGACGACGACGCCGACGCGAGGGTGATCGTAGTGCCCACGCGCGCGCCCGATGCGAGCGCGACGCGCGTGCGCGTCGAAGAGGCGCGCAGGGTGCCCGGCAGCTCCGGCGACGTCGTGCGCGTGATCGAGAACCTACCCGGGGTCGGCCGGCCGACGGCGGGCTCGGGCCAGCTGGTCATCTGGGGCGCGCCGCCGCAGGACACCCGCATCTACGTCGACGGTGTACCGGTGCCGCGGCTCTACCACGAGGGCGGACTGCGCTCGGTGGTGCAGCCGAGCTGGGTGCGCACCATCGATCTCGTGGCGGGGGGCCAGGGCGCGCCGTGGGGCCGCGGCTTGGCGGGCATGGTCGCGGTGCAGACCGCAACACCCGAGCGCGATCGCGTGGGTGGTCATGTCGGCGCCGACCTGCTCGACGCGCAGGCGTCGTTGTCGTCACCGCTCGATCGTCGCCGTCGCTGGCACCTCGCCGTGGGCGTGCGTGCATCGTACGTGGCGTCGTGGGCCAAGCAGGTCATCGATGCCGACACCGCGGGCTTGGTGCCGCTGCCGAGCTACGGCGACGGCCAGGCACGCCTGCTGTGGCGGCCGTCGTCGCGCAACAGCCTCGAGATCGTGGCGATGGGGAGTGCCGATCGGGTGCGGCGCGGCGTGCCCGATCGCGATCCTGCGCTGGCGATCGACGATCGCCGCACGACCGACTTCGGGCGGCTCTACGCCCGCTGGCTCCACAGTCCCCGCGAGGACGTGCGCGTGAGCGTCACGCCCTACGTCGGCGTGGGCCGCGGTGGTCGTAGCACCACGGTCGGCGGGGTCACGACCGCGACGTCGTCGCAGGACCTGCTGGTGGGTGTGCGCGCCAACTCGGCGTGGCGGCCGCGGGCGTGGCTGCAGCTCGATGTCGGCGTCGACGCCGAGCTCGACAGCACGCAGCTGCGGCGGGTCGGATCGCTGGGCCTGCCCGCGCGCGAGGGCGACATCCGGGTGTTCGGTCAGCCGCCGCCCGACGACCTCGCCGCCGACCGTTGGCGAGTGACACGCGTCGGCATCGCACCGTACGTGCAAGCCGAGCTGTCGCCGTGGCGCGGACGCCTGCGCATCATCCCGGGCGTGCGGCTCGATCCCTACGTTCGCGCCGTCGATCGCCGCACGCCACGGCAAGCCGCCACACCGAAGGTCGGCGTGGCTCGCCAAGACTTCGCGATCGAGCCGCGCTTGGCGATCGTCGCGCGGGTGCTCGATCGCCTCGAGCTGCACGGCGCCGCTGGGCTCTATCGCCAAGCGCCGACCCCCGGCGATCTCTCGGCCGCCTTCGGCAACCCCGAGCTGCCGACCGCCAAGGCGGTACACACCGTGGTCGGCTTGCGCAGCCCGCTGACGCGATCGTTGTCGATCGACGTGACCGGCTTCTACACGCACAGCCGCGCGCTCGCGATGCGTAACGCGGCCGCCGCACCGCCGCCGGCATCGGCGTTGGTGCCGAGCGGCACTGGCCGCACGGTCGGCGCACAGGTGCTGCTGCGCCAGGAGCTGTCTGCGAACGTCTTCGGGTGGATCGCGTACACCGCCATGCGAGCGCAACGCCGCGATCGCAGCGCGACACCGTGGCGCCTGTCCGACTATGATCAGACCCACGTGCTGACGGGGTTGCTGGCGTGGTCGCTGCCGCGGGGCTTCGAGCTCGCCGCGCGCATGCGCTTCGCCACCGGCTTCCCACGCACGCCCGTGGTCGGCGCATGGTACGACGCCGGCCGCAACCGCTACCAGCCGGAGTTCGGTGCGCACAACTCGATTCGCGTGCCGGTGTTCGCCCAGCTCGATGCTCGCCTGGCCAAGCGCTTCGCGATCCGCCGCAGTGCGCTCGAGCTGTTCGTCGAGGTGCTCAACGTGTGGAACCGTCGCAACGCCGAGGAGCTGGTGTACGCCGCCGACTACTCGCGGCGCGGGGTGATCTCGGGCTTTCCGGTGTTGCCGGCGGCAGGGATGCAATGGGACTTCTGACGCGGGTCCTGCCATTGGCGCTCGCGCTCGCGGCCTGCAACGACCCCGTGCGCGTCGAGCTCTCGCGCATCGACGGGCCGCGCGTGCTCGCGGTGGCGTCGACGCCTGCCGAGGCCGCGCCGGGGGCCGAGGTGACCTTGCACGCGCTGTGGGTCGATCTCGACGGCGAACGCGATCCCGGCGCCTTGCGATGGTTTTCGTGCGTCGAGCGACGCGCGCTCGCGGAGGTCGGACCGATCGCGCAGGCCTGCATCGATGGGGAGCCCGACGCGCGGGTCTCGGTCGGCACCGGCGACGCGGTGGCTGCGACGCTGCCCGCGAGTGGCTGTCGCTTGTTCGGGCCCGATCCACCACCGGCGCAGCCGGGCGAGCCGCAGGCGCGTGCGGTGGATCCAGACCTCACCGGCGGCTACTACCAGCCGCTCGTGCTCGAGGCCGGCGAGCAGCTCGCCGGCTTCGGCGTGCGGCTCGATTGCGGCACCGCGGGCTCGACTCCAGCGCAGGCCGCCGAGCTGCGTCGTCGCCACCGCGACAACGTCGCGCCGGTGGTCGAGGCGCTCGCGCGCACCGATGGCAGTGACGATGCGCCGGTGCTGTCGCCGGATGAACCGCTGCGCGTGCAGCCAGGCGATCGCGTCGAGCTGCGCGTGCGCTGGGCGTCGTGCGCCGCGCAGCCGCGCTGCGGCGACGGAGCCTGCACGCTCGATGAGGATGCCAGCGCGTGCC
>WBZX01000085.1_pt3 | contig 21499 bp, 20 predicted proteins | sample 5204211 | NCBI WGS metagenome assembly WBZX01 (sample SAMN12344362, study PRJNA552823) | activated sludge metagenome | biome: Activated sludge suspended growth; feature: Nitrification reactor; material: Wastewater; isolation source: activated sludge from nitrification reactor of wastewater... | reverse complement strand
CTCGGCGCCCGCCGGCGACTCGGCGAGGCAGCGGGCCACCTCCGCGTCGATCGCCTCCTCGACCCGGCCCAGCACGTCGAGCCCGCCCTCGTCGACCCTGCGGGCGGCGGCCTCCATGCGGAAGCCCTCGATGTCCTGGCGCTGCTTCTTCAGCATCGAGACCACGTCGATCGCCGTGCAGCCCCCCATACCCATCAGCAGCACCTCCATGGGCCGCGAGGCGAGGTTGCGGCCGCCGATATCGGGAGCGCCATCCATGGTGAGCGTGTGGCCGCTGCCGCCCTCGGCCACGAACAGGGCACCGTCGACCCAGGAGATCTTGGCGGTCGTGGACATGGCTACTCCTCGTGCTTGCTCTTCGACAGGAACTTGATGACGCCGTGGAAGGTGCGGACTTCCTGCTCGGTCATGGTCGCACGCTGCAGCAGCGCCCGCAGGTTGTTGACCATCGCCGGCCGCATCGCCTCGTGGCGCAGGAAGCCCGACTGGTCCAGCGCCCGTTCGAGATGGGCGAACAGGTTGGCCAGTTCTTCCTTGTCGGCCGGCCGGGCCGAATGGTCGGACATGCGCTGCGCCGGCGTATCGTCGGTCCAGGCCGTCCACTCATAGGCGATCAGCAGCACCGCCTGCGCCATGTTGAGGGACGAGAATTGCGGATTGAGCGGGATGGAGAGCGCGGTGTCGGCGTGCACCATGTCGTCGTTGGTGAGGCCGGTCCGCTCCGGGCCAAACAGGATGCCGACCCGCTCGCCCTGCCCGATCCAGCCGTGCATCTCGCCGGCGGCCTGGCGCGGCGTCAGGATGCGCTGGCTGAGCTCTCTGTTGCGAGCCGTGGTCGCGATCACGCGGCCGAGGTCGGCGACGGCATCCGCCACCGTGTCGAAGACTTCCGCCTGTTCGAGCACGATATCGGCGCCGGAAGCGGCGCGCTGCGCCTTGTCGTTCGGCCAGCCGTCCCGCGGCGCCACCAGCCGCAGGGTCGACAGCCCGCAGTTCAGCATGGCCCGTGCAGCCATGCCGATATTCTCGCCGAGTTGCGGGCGGACCAGGATCACCGCCGGCGTCACCGCGGCGATGGCGCGGCCCTTCGATGCGCGTCCCATGCCGCCGTATAGACTGGTTAGCGCGCCGGGATAAGGGCCGGCCGCCGCATCAGGACCAGGAGCGGGATCAGCATGAGCGTGCAGATCATCATGACGCGGAAGTCGTTAAGGTAGCCGATCAGCGCCGCCTGCCGGGTGATCTCGTTGTCCCAGATCGCAAGCATCGTCGGGTCGACGCCGGCCGCGCGGCTGCCCAGCGGCCACCCCGGATGGAAGGGCGTGAACCTCTCGACGATATCGGCGCGGTTCTGTTGGGTGTTGCTCGCCAGCATCGAAACCAGGACGGCGATGCCGATGCTGGCGCCGAGATTGCGCAGCAGCGCGTTGATCGCCGCCCCTTCGGTGCGCAGCCGCGGCGGCAGGGTCGCGAAGGTCAGCACCGTGAGCGGCGGAAAGACGAGTCCCAATCCGAAGCCCAGGAGTACGCCGTTCCAGATGATTTCCGCTTCGCTGACGTTCAGATTGAACAGCGTCATGTCCCACAGCGACAACGCGGACAGGGCGAAGCCGAAGCCGATCAGAAACCGAGGATCGATGAAGTTGATCAGGCGCGCCACCAGCATCATCGACACCATCATGCCGGCGCCTCGCGGTGCGAGCACGATGCCGGTGGTAAGGACCGGATAGCCCAGAAGCTGCTGCAGGAAGGGCGGCATCAGGGTCGCCGTTACGATCAGCACCAGCCCCGCCAATGCCGTGAAACAGAGGCCGACGCAGAGATTGCGATCGCGAAAGAGATCGCGCGACAGGAACGGCTGACGATCGGTCAGCATGTGGATCAGGAACATGGCGAAGGCCACGGCTGCAATCAGGGTCTCGCCGATGATCTCCACCGAGTCGAACCAGTCGAGCATGTGGCCGCGATCGAGCATGAGCTGGAACGAGCCGATCGCGACGGCCAGCAGGGTGAATCCGAGCAGATCGAAGCGGCGCGGCGTGCCGTGCACGTTGTCGCGCACCAGCGCCAGGATGCCGATGGTGCAGAGAATGCCGACGGGCAAGTTGACGTAGAACACCCAGCGCCAGCTGAATTCGTCGGTCAGCCAGCCTCCGAGCGACGGACCGGCAATCGGGCCGATCATGGTGCCGACGCCCCACATCGCCATGGCCTTGCCCTGCTCTTCGCGCGGATAGGTATCCATCATGATGGCCTGCGACACAGGCACGAGCGCCGCGCCGAAGCCGCCCTGCAGGGCACGAAACAGCACGAGCTGGTCGAGCGACTGGGCGGCGCCGCACATCATCGACACGATGGTGAAGCCGACGACACAGAACGAAAGCGTACGGCGCAGGCCAAAGCGCATGGCGCAGAAGCCGGCCAGCGGCGTCATGATCGCCGAGGCGACAATATAGGAGGTAACGACCCAGGAGACCTGCTCCTGTGTCGCCGAAAGCGACCCCTGGATCGACGGCAGCGCGACGTTGGCGATCGTGCCGTCGAGCGCATGCATGATGGTGGCGGCCATCACCGTGAAGGTGATGAGGCGGCGGCGGCGCAGGGTCGCCCGATCGACGGCCGGCGCCATTGGCCTAGGAGCTGGTGCCCGAAGAAGCGCTCGCCGTTGCGCCCGCCGATGAACCCGGGAGCCCGAGCCACTTGGCCATGCTGTTCAGCAGCCCGCCCAGGGTGCGGCTATGTCCGGTGTCGATCTCGACCGTGGTGCTCATGCCGACTCGCAGCGGCGGATCGCCTTCGCGGCAGGTGACGCTCACCCGTACGGGAATGCGCTGCACGACCTTCACCCAGTTGCCGCTAGCGTTCTGCGGCGGCAGCACGGCAAACTCCGCGCCGGTCGCCTGGGCGATGCTGGTGACGACGCCACTGCATTGCGACTCGGGATAGGTGTCGATGTGGATCGACGCCTTCTGGCCCGGCCGCACGCGCGTGAGTTCGGTTTCCTTGTAGTTGGCCTCGATCCAGAGATCGGTATCGGCCACTACCACCATGACCGGCACACCGGCGGTGGCGTAGCTGCCCGGCACCGGCCGCTTGGAGACCACGCCGTCGAGCGGTGCCTCGATCATGGTGCGGCGAAGCTGCAGCAACGCTTCCTCGCGGGCGGCCATCATCTGCTTCACACGCGGATGATTGTCGGCGCGGATCTTGGGATCGCCCGCCAACGCGGCCTCGATGCGGGTGAGGTCCTCCTGCGCTGCCGAAATGCGCTGGCGCGCGACCTCGAGCCCCATCCGCGCCTCCTCGAGCTTCTGGGTCGAGGCGACTTTCTTCTCGGCGAGCTCGGCCTGACGGTCGAACTCGGCCTGCGCGAAATTCTGCTGGCTCAACGCCGCCTTGATTTCCTCGCGCTTGGTGCGCCACTGCGCCCGCAAGCCGCGGATGTCGGCGCGCGTCGTTTCGATCTCGGCTTCGATCTTGGCCAGTGCATGACGATAGGACTGGTCGTCGAGGCGAAAGAGAAGTTGGCCACGCGAGACGCGCTGATTCTCCTGAACGGGCACTTCGACGATGACCCCGCTCAGCTCCGTCGCGATCTGGGCGCGGTCGCCCTTCACATAGGCATTGTCCGTGGTGACGGTGCGGCCGGAAGACAGCCAGACGAGCAGGGTGATGGCCAACACGATCGCCGGCAGCAACCACATGACGATACGCGCAAGAACGCGCCCAGCCAGCCGCGGCCGCCGCGTTACGGCCGCCGCGATGGGCGGGGTCTGGGTATCCAGATGCTCTCCGTCTCGCACAAGAGATATGGTCTGCCCCGACCCATTCTAGGTCAACCGGCAGACGCAACATGGCTGCTAGGACAGGGTGTGTGAGCTTGCCTCGCTACGCCGACGCCCGCCTATGTCCGTTGCGCGGGTTGAGCGCCGTCGCGGAAAAGCTTGTAGGTGATGGCGTCGTAGAGTGCGTTGTAGGATGCGTCGACGATGTTGGGCGAAACGCCGATGGTGCTCCAGCGCCGGCCTTTCGCGTCCGCACTCTCGATCATGACGCGCGTCGTCGCCGCCGTGCCGCCCGCCGAATCGAGGATGCGGACCTTGAAGTCGACCAGCCGCATGTCTTCGAGTTCGGGATAGACCGGGATCAGCGCTTTTCGCAACGCAGCATCGAGGGCGTTCACGGGACCATTGCCCTCGCCCACTTCCATCGCGCGGCGGCCCGCGACGTCGAGCTTCACGGTCGCCTCGGACATGGCGATCAACTGACCGCGCGCGTTCACGCGCCGCTCGGCCAGCACCCGGAAGCTCTGCAGGGCGAAGTAGTCGGGCACAGTGTGGAGTTCGTGCCGCGCCAGAAGCTCGAACGACGCGTCGGCGCCGTCGTAGGCGTAGCCTTCGGACTCCCGCTCCTTCACGATTTCGAGCAGGCGGGCGACGCCGGGATCCTTGGGGTCGACCTCCAGTCCGATCTGCCGGAAGCGTGCCATGATGTTGGAACGGCCGGCCTGGTCGCTCACCACGATGATGCGCTGGTTGCCAACCACTTCGGGATCGACATGCTCGTAGGTCTTGGGGTCCTTCTCGACCGCCGAAACGTGCAGGCCGCCCTTGTGCGCGAAGGCGCGCGTGCCGACATAGGCCGCGCTGCGGTTGGTCGGCATGTTGAGACGATCGTCGAGCAGGCGCGACAGATGCGTAAGCCGCTGCATCGCGCCGTCCTTCAGGCCCGTGTCGAAGCCCATCTTCAGCACGAGATTGGGGATCAACGCGATCATGTTGGCGTTGCCGCAACGCTCGCCGAGCCCGTTGATCGTCCCTTGCACTTGCCGCGCGCCGGCACGCACGGCGGCCAGCGAGTTGGCGACGGCGTTCTCGGTGTCGTTGTGGGTGTGGATGCCGATCCGGTCACCCGGGATCTTCTTCACCACCTCGCCCACGATGCGCTCGACCTCATGCGGCAGCGTGCCGCCGTTGGTATCGCACAGGACCAGCCAGCGCGAGCCGGCCTTCTCCGCAGCGGCGAGACACGCCATCGCATAGTCGGGGTTCGCCTTGTAGCCGTCGAAGAAATGCTCGGCATCGAACATCACCTCGTCCATGCGTGTCTTGGCATAGGAGAGCGAGTCCGAGATCATCTCGAGATATTCGTTGCGGTCGACTTCCAGGGCGACGTCGACGTGGAAGTCCCAGGTCTTGCCGACCATGCAGACATTGCGTGCCTTGGTCTGCAGGATGGCGGCCAGCCCGGGATCGTTGGCCGCACTGCGGCCGGCGCGGCGCGTCATGCCGAACGCGGTGAACTTGGCGTTCTTGAATTCCGGCGGGTCGGCAAAGAAGCGATCGTCCGTCGGGTTGGCGCCCGGCCAGCCGCCTTCAATATAGTCGATCCCGAGCAAATCCAGTTCGCGCGCAATCGCGGCCTTGTCGGCGACGGTGAAGTCGACACCCTGGGTCTGGGCGCCGTCTCGCAGGGTGGTGTCGAAGAGGTAGACTCGGTTGGACTGGCTCATGGCGCGCGCATCATAGTGTCGGGACGTTGCAGGAGATACGCCTTATGACCACTCCGACCACGATCGTCGAGCTGCGCACGAGCCTGCTGCAGGTGCCGTGGCGAGGCGCCGCGCCGGCAGCCGGCATCCTTTCCGAGCCTCACCGCGAGATCTTCGTGCTGGAGATCGAGACGCAGGGCGGCCTGGTCGGCATGAGCTACCTGATGCCGTTGCGCGGCGGCCTGCACACGCTCGACGCCTGCATGAAGGAGCTGATTGCACCGCATGTGATCGGACGCGATGCGACCGAGGTCGAGGGCATCTGGCAGACCCTGTACCGCAGCAACTTCTGGCTGGGCCGCATGGGCGTCACCGTCTTCGCCCAGAGCGCCGTCGACATGGCGCTGTGGGACATCGTGGGCAAGCGGGCGGGCCTGCCGCTGTTCCGGCTCTGGGGCGCGGCGCGCACCGAAATACCGGCCTATGGCTCCGGCTGCTTCCGCGGCCTCGGCCGCGACGGCATGATCCGCCGCGCCCAGGAGTTCACCGCCCTGGGCCTCAAGGCCATCAAGATGCAGGTGGCCCATATCCGGCCGTGGCGCGAGGACGTCGAGAACGTGAAGGCGATGCGCGAAGCCATGGGCGGCGGCGTCGAGATCATGATCGACGTCAACATGGGCTGGGATGCCGATACCGCCATCCAGGCCGGCCATCGCATCGACGAGTTCGCCCCCTACTGGCTGGAGGAGCCGGTGATCGCCGAGGACTTCGCTGGCTACCGGCGCATTGCCGCGGCGCTGAAGACGCGCGTCGTGGGTGGCGAGAGCCATTTCACGAGGAACGACCTGCGTCCGTTCTTCGAGACGCCGTGCGTGCCAATCCTGCAGCCCGACCCCATGCGTGGCGGTTACACCGAGTTGCGCAAGATCGCGGCGGCCGCCGAGCCCTGGGGCATCCGCCTCGCCCCGCATCTCTTCCATGAGACCATGGTTCACCTGCTGGCCTCGATCCCCAACGCCAGCTACCTCGAATACATGGACTGGAACGACGATCTCTGGATCGAGCCGGTATTGCCCTCGAAGAACGGCACCATGAGCCCGCCCGAGCGGCCGGGCCATGGGCTCGCCTTCCGTCCGGAGATCCTGAAGGATCACCGCATCGGCGGGCAGCGCCTCAAGGGCTGACACTTACACTTCAAAGACCAGGCAGGTCGTCGTGCCGTGGGCCAACAGGCGGCCATCGCCATCGGTCAGTCGCCCCTCGGCTGTCCCGACGCGGCGACCGCGCATCTGGACCGTGCCTTCGGCGCGCACCATGCCTGTCTCGGGTGTAATCGGGCGCATCAGCGAGATCTTGAATTCCAATGTCGTCGAGCCAAGGCCTTTTTCGAGCGTCGACTGCACGGCGAGGCCCATACATGTGTCGAGCAAGGTCGCGGCAAAGCCTCCATGCACGGTGCCCTGCGGATTGAGGTGCTGATCGCTCGGACTGGCTACGACAACGGCGCGACCACGTTCGACCTCGACGATGTCGTAGCCCATGGTACGAGCCATCGTGTTGAGTGGCAGCGCGCCATCCGCGAGCCCTTGCACAAATTCGAGACCCGACATCGCATGACGCTCGGCCATGCCAATCTTGCCGTAACGCTTCGTCGGGGCCGAGTCAGTCATTGTGCCTCCACTATCCGAGCCGCTTCACCGTGGCCTCTGCGAAGCGCTCGGCCGACGGTGGATCGAACTCCATGAAGAGAGCGGGCTCCAGCACCTCGACCTCGATCACGATCAGCGTGCTGCCGCGCACCACGCCGTCGACGCGGGCATAGAGCGGCCGCTCCGGCAGAACGGCGAGACAGGCTGCTCCCTGCTCTGTCACCGTGGCCAGGGGCGTTTCGGCCGTACGGGTCGGCTTGTAGCGCGAATTGGAGCGGAACTCGCCGGGTGGTGGCCGCTTGCGGATGGCGTGGCTGAAGACGCCGTCGAAATAGATCAGCGACAGCTCGCCCTCGGCGATCTCGGGCAGAAACTCCTGCACCACGACTCCCGATGCACGGGCTTCGGCCGAAAGGCCCGCAATCTGCCGATCGAGCGTCGCGCGCTGCAGCAGCTCCACCGAATGGCCCGACGCACCCGTGGCGGGCTTCACGATGGCCTGTTCCCAGCCTTCGCGCTCCAGCACCTCGCCAACGATGGCGGTCTCGCAGGCCACGACGTGCGAACGCGGCACGCGGATACCGGCCGCATCGAGCTTGTCGACATAATCCTTGCGCAGGTTCCAGCGCACGAGGTCGATCGAATTGAACAGGCGGCTCGCCGCGGCTGTCGTTTCCGTCCAGTCGCGAAACGCCTCAAGGGTACGGTAGTAGCCCCAGGTGGCGCGGATCACCACGGCGTCCGCTTCGGCAAAGGCAGCGCGCGGCCCGTCCCAGGGCGCTGCCGCCACACGGCAGCCGCGGCGTTCCAGCGCCTCGGCGTAGAGCTGGTCGGACGGCATGAGATCGGCGCTCTCAAGCGCCGTCGCGAGGACGATACGGGCTGTCATGGTCTACTTACATACGTTCCGGAGTGCCTGCCATTCGGCATTGCTGAAGGCTGGCCGGCCTGTCGCGGGACGCCGCGTGGCCTCGATGCGCTCGGCGGTCGGCGGATGGCTCGACCAGATGCCGGCCGCCGCTGCGGCATCCTTGGGTTCCTTCTCCATGAGCTGCTGGAAGAAGGTGGAAACGCCATCGGCGCGCAGGCCGCGCCGCTCCAGCAAATCGACTCCGGTCGCATCGGCCTCGCGCTCGGCGGCACGGCCGTTGCGCAGCGCCAGCAGCAGGCTGCCGCCGCCGCCCACGGTGCTCATCATCTCGGAATAGCCGCCGCTCACGAGCTTCAACAGCAAATCCATACCGTAAGCGCGCACCAGCCCCTTGGTCGGATGATAGTGGACGACATGGCCGATTTCGTGCGCCAAGACACCGGCCACCTGCGAACTGTCCTTCGCCTGGGTGATCAGGTCGGAATAGAAAACCAGGATGCCGCCGGGAAGGGTGAAGGCGTTGACCGGCCCGCCTTCGACGACATGCACGGTAATCGGATGGCGATAGCCCGCCTCCCGAGCAAGATCGTTGGCCAGTCGATTGATGGCCGCCAGTCCCGCTTTACCTTCGCACTGCTCCTTGTCGGCCAGCAGATCGTCGAGGACGGTTTCACCCAGCTGCGCCTGCAGGCTGTGCGGCAGAAGCGGCGCGGCATATTCCGTCCCGTAGTCGAGCACGCCCCAGAACAGGCCGACCAACGCGACGATGGCCGACGAGAAGACAGCGATGCGCCGCCCGACCGCGACCGGCTGCGGCACCAGCGGCCGCAGCGCCGGCACGAGCGACGCGAGGTCGCTGCGCACCTGCGGGTCCTCGATGATCAGCCTGGCATCGCTGCCGCGCCGCACGACCGGCGGCGCCACCTCGTGCTGAACATCGCCCAGTACGGCGACGTCCCCGATCGGCCAGCGGGCAACGACTTCCGCGCCGGCCGATCTATAGATCACCAACTCGTTCGTGGTGACGCGCACCGCGACGGGATGCACTTCGGCGGTTTCGCCGTCGAAGTACCGGATGCTCATCGGAGAAGCGGTCGCCACGCTCAAACCCCGCTCACGTCGAACATGTCGAGCAGCCCTTCGCCGTAGCCCGGGCCACGGTCGGCCGGTTGGCGAACTTCCTGCCCGTTCGGCTCGCCGTAGATCCAGAGCTGGGTGGAGATCAACTTCATCGTGCGATGCATCACCCAGGGCCAGCCGATGCCGAGGGTGAGCAGGACGATGAGATAGTTCAGCACCAGGAAGCCCCACATCTGGCGCGTCGTGATTGCCGTCGTGAAGAGCACGTTCCCGGCGCGGCTGTGGGTCACGAGGTAGCGCAGCAGATAGGCCTGCCACCAGCAGCGCAGCGGCAGGATCAGCAGTCCGAAGACGATGTAGGCGGCGAAAGCGAGGACCAGGACCAGCAGCACCGTGTTCAGGCTGGGCTTGGACAGCAGTTTCAGGAAATCGTCGGACGAAACGCCGAGGCTTTCGATCGTGCCGCCAACGGCAGCGAATACGGCAACGCCGGCGACGATCCACGCCACGATGTTCAGGAAGTAGTAGCCGATGTAACGGCCGTAGATGTCGCCCGCGCGACCGGCAAAGAGGAACGGCAGGGTACCGACCCGCGCGTTGGAGATGCGCGGCCGTGCTAGGTTCACCGAAACCAGCGGGGTCAACAGATAGGCCGTCGTGGCATTGGCGAAATGCAGGCCCGTCGCCAGCGCGCCATAGCTCCAGGCCGAGCCCGCCATGCCGCAGCGAATGCCGCGCCAGCGCGTGCGGGAGAGTTTGTAGCGCAGCCCCGCATAGTGCCCGACATAGGCGAGCGGAAAGCCGATCAAGGCGACCGACAGCGAGAATAGATCGAACATGCCGAAGCTCGCGGCCGGTTTCTCGTGGAAGACGTAGAGCCAGACCAGCCACATCAGGCCGATCCACACCGCAACCATCAGCAGGGCAAGCAGGAAGCCGATCAGGAGTTCACGGCCGCGGCCGCGATACTCGAAGCGATCCCCGAGAACGGCGAGGTGGCTCCAGACATAGCGACGGATATTGGTGCGCCCCCAGAAGCGCGACCAGCCGAGCGTCACCAGCATCAGGAAGAGGTGCCGGAGGTAGATCGCGTAGAGTTCGCCCAGCCGCCCGTCGTAGACGGGTCGCGTAGGCCTTGGCGCAGGCGCCCAGGGCGCTCCGGGCGGGGTACCCGACGGGGTGGTCTGACCTGTCGTCTGAGGGGCTGATTGCGTCCAAGGAGAGGAAGTGTTGCTCAACGGGCCCCTATCTCCTTGGCTGCGCTGCAAAATTTTCCATGCTGCGACGCAGCATCTATTGGTGTAGGCAAGTTTACGTCAACCTCGCCGCGAACCGCCACAATGACAGCACCTGCCCGCGATAAAGCCCAGAAGAGCCCCGTTCAGAAGAGTCAGGCCACCAAGGACCGGCCCTGGCTGATCCGCACCTATGCCGGCCATTCGACGGCTGCCAAGTCGAACGAGCTCTATCGGACCAATCTGGCCCGCGGCCAGACCGGCCTGTCGGTGGCCTTCGATCTGCCGACGCAGACCGGCTACGACAGCGACCATCCGCTGGCCAAGGGCGAGGTCGGCAAGGTCGGCGTGCCGATCTCCCATCTCGGCGACATGCGCACCCTGTTCGACGGCATTCCGCTCGACCGCATGAATACGTCGATGACCATCAACGCCCCGGCAGCGTGGCTGCTCTCGCTCTATATCGCGACGGCCGAGGCGCAGGGCGTCGCGCGGGACAAGCTGCAGGGCACGACGCAGAACGACATCATCAAGGAGTATCTCTCGCGCGGGACCTACATCTTTCCGCCCGAGCCGTCGCTCCGCCTGACCGCCGACACGATCGGCTTTACCTATCGCGAAGTTCCCAAGTGGAACCCGATGAACGTCTGCAGCTACCACCTGCAGGAAGCCGGCGCGACGCCGGTGCAGGAGCTGGCCTTCGCACTGGCCAACGCCATTGCCGTGCTCGACGCGGTGAAGGCGCGCGGCCAGGTGCCGGATGCCGACTTCCCGCAGGTCGTGGGCCGCATCTCCTTCTTCGTGAATGCCGGCATCCGCTTCATCACCGAGATGTGCAAGATGCGGGCCTTCGCCGAGATGTGGGAGGACATCACCCTCAACCGCTACGGCGTCACCGATGCCAAGCAGCGCCTGTTCCGCTACGGCGTGCAGGTGAATTCGCTCGGCCTCACCGAGCAGCAGCCGGAAAACAACGTCTACCGCATCCTGCTCGAAATGCTGGCCGTGGTGATGAGCAAGAACGCCCGCGCCCGCTCGGTGCAGCTCCCGGCCTGGAACGAAGCACTTGGCCTGCCGCGGCCGTGGGACCAGCAATGGTCGCTGCGCCTGCAGCAGATCGTGGCCTTCGAAACCGATCTGCTCGAATACGCCGACATCTTCGACGGCAGCAAGGAGATCGCGGCCAAGGTCGAGGCGCTGAAGCAGGAAGCCCTCGCGGAGATGGGTCGCATCGCCGATATCGGCGGCGCCGTGGCCGCTATCGACGCAGCTTACATGAAACAGCGGCTGGTCGAATCGAACCTCAAGCGCCTGGCCGCCATCGAAGCGGGCGAACAGACCGTGGTCGGCGTCAACGCGTTCACCGAAGGCGAGCCCTCGCCGCTCTCCGGTGGCGAAGGCTCGATCCTGACGGTCGACGACTCCGTCGAGCGCGAGCAGATCGAGCGGCTGAATGCCTGGCGCGCCGCACGCGATGGCGCCGCCGTGAAGAAGGCGCTGGCCGAGCTGACGGCGGCCGCCAAGGAAGATCGCAACGTCATGCCCGCGTCGATTGCCTGTGCGCGGGCCGGCGTCACCACCGGCGAGTGGACCGAGACGCTGCGCGCCGTGTTCGGTGAATACCGCGCGCCCACCGGCGTCGCGCGCGCCGCCGGCGTCAGCGACGGCCGGCTGGAGGCCACTCGCCGCGAGGTCGATAGCGTGTCACGACGACTGGGTCGGCGCATCAAGATGCTGGTCGGCAAGCCTGGCCTTGACGGCCACTCCAACGGCGCCGAGCAGATCGCCGTGCGCGCGCGCGACTGCGGCATGGAGGTGGTCTACGAAGGCATCCGGCTGACGCCCGAGCGCATCGTCAATGCAGCGATCGAGGAAAGCGTGCACGTCGTGGGTCTCTCGATCCTCTCCGGCGGCCATGTCTCGCTGGTGAGCGACGTGCTGCAAGGCATGCGCGCCGCAGGCATCGCCGACGTGCCCGTGGTCGTCGGCGGCATCATCCCGCCGGCCGACGCCGAAGCGCTGATCTCTGCCGGCGTGGCGCGCGTCTACACGCCAAAGGATTTCGACCTCACGCAGATCATGCGCGATGTCGTCTCCGTCGTGGATCGCGCCTGGAAGAACGCGGCGTAGACGCAATAATCTTCGCTATCTCTCCCTCTCGCGCGGGTCTACCGTCGTCTCGCAGAGTACTCTGAGAGAGAAGCGAGAGGGAGAAGCAGATGGGCCTGTTCGACTTCGTTCGCGACATCGGTCGCAAGCTATTCACCAAGGATTCCGACGCCAACGACAAGATCAAGGCGGAGATCGAAGCCTCGCTCAAAGGAGTCGAGGGATTGACCGTCGACTACGATCCAGCCTCCGGCATGGTGACGCTTGGCGGCAAGGCCTCCGATCCGGCGGCTCTGCAGAAGGCAATCCTCATCGCCGGCAATACGATGGGCGTCAGCAATGTCAGCGCTACGGGGATGAACATCTCCGCCGAGGACGACACGCAGTATTACATCATCAAGTCAGGCGATACGCTGTCGGCCATCGCGCAGCACTTCTACAAGGATGCCAACAAGTATCCGAAGATCTTCGAGGCCAACCGCGAAGTGATCAAGGACGCCAACCTGATCTTCCCCGGTCAGAAGATCCGCATCCCGTCGGCCTGACCGCCTCTCTCAATCGGCTGGCGACTGCGACAGGCTCGCGGTCGCATGCAGCATCGGCTCGACGACGGCGTGGCTGAACAGCCACGCCTCCGCGTGCGAGCTTGGCCCGTCTCGGCGAATCACCCGCGAGAGGGCGATCACGTCTGCCTGCTGCGCCGGGCGCAGGACGGTAACGGCGAGGTGCGTCAGGTTCGCCGTCACACCGGCCGCGGCCCGCAGCGACGTGTCGACGAGAGACAGGAGCGCCGCCGACGTCCAGCTGCTGCCGGCCACCGGCGAAAAACGCAGGCGCACGTCCTGATCCTGGCATTCCTCGACAAACAGGCCATGGAGATCCGCGGCCGGCAGGGTCCGCTCGAGAAGTGCTTGCAATTCGTCTTCGGTCATCGCCCGCACTCTATGCTATCTCGGCGTCCGATGTCCTTCCTCGCCCATATCAGGCGCTGCAACAACGCAGACCTGACGCAGTTCGAACCCTGGTTCATCGGCCAGGATCGCACCGGCTTTCTCCATCGCGACTTCGCCGCTGGCGTGGTGGGCGGGTCCGGCCTTTTCACGCGTCGCGAGAAGGGCTGGCAGCTCGATCCCGGTCTCGATACGCCAGCCAGGCGAACGGCGGCGATGCGCGCCTTCCTGCTCTCGTTGCGCGGACGTGGCTACTTCAAGGGTCTGTGGCGCGAAGAGGAATACGCTGTCGCGCCCCTTACCGGCACGCCGATGCTGATGGCCATGGAACGCTCCGCCGTGCCGTGGTTCGGTGTGCGCGCTGGCGGCCCCCACATGACAGGCTATGTACGTCGCAAAGACGGGTTGCACATCTGGGTGCCGCGGCGCGCCTACGACAAGCCGACGTTCCCCGGTCAACTCGACAATACCGTGGCCGGAGGCCAACCCGCCGGACTCGGCCTGCACGAGAATCTGATAAAGGAATGCGGCGAGGAAGCGTCGATCCCGCCCGAACTAGCGCAACGCGCCCAGGCCGTCAGCATCGTGGCCTACTGGAACCAGTCGGGCCAGCAGCTCAAACCCGATGTCATGACCTGCTTCGATCTCGAACTGCCGGAAGAATTCACACCGCATGCGAATGACGGTGAGGTCCATTCCTTCGAGCTGTGGCCAGTGCGGCGTGTCTTCGAAACCGTACGCGACACCGAGGAGTTCAAGTACAACTGCAATCTCGTCCTGATCGACTTCTTCGTGCGTCACGGCCTGCTTTCGGCCGACGATCCGGACTTCGTTCCTGTCGTCCAGGGCTTGCGGATGATGTACACTCCGCCGAGCGGGATTAGCTGAGCAACGGCATCCGCAACCTCCAGGAGGCCTATCCGTTGCCCCGCTGCCCCGACAACGTGGGAGCGGAGCCATGGCGTTCTTGGCATCTGTTCTGTCTCTGGCCTTTGCCTTCACGGCTATGACCCTGGCCGGCGTCTGCGCGCCGGTTCTGGCGCAGGACCATTCCGGCCACGACGGACAGGGTCACGCGGAAAACCACGACTGGTACGAGAAGCTGAAGCAACCCGGATCGAATGCCTCGTGCTGCAATGGCACCATCAACGGCGTCGAAGGCGACTGCCGGCCGACGCGCGCCTATCAGAAGGACGATGGCGTCTGGTACGCGCTGCTCAACGGCCGGTGGGTTCCAGTGCCGCCGCGCGTCGTGCTGCAGCAGCTCTCGCCGGACGGCAACAGTCACATCTGTGCCGGCAAGAGCGGCGTGATCTTCTGCTTCCTGGGCGGGTCGCCCAAGTCGTAGCCCAAGTCCAGCTCAGGCCGTAGGCGACACCACGGGCGGCTTCAAATCACCCCGGAGGCGTGATCTTGGCCTCCTTGATCACCCGACGCCATTTCTCGGTTTCCATGGCAATGCGCTTGCCGTAGTCGGCGGGACTACCTCCTATCGTGACGAAACCGAGATCGACCAGCCTCTTGTTGACCGCAGGATCGGCAATCGCTTCGCCAAAAGCCGAGTTGAGACGCGCCACGATGGGTTCGGGCGTGCCGCCCGGCACCATGACGCCGAAGAACACCGCTGCCTGCATGCTTGCAGGCAATCCAGCCTCGGTCACGGTCGGGACATCGGGCAGCATTGGCGTGCGCTTTGCCGCCGCCACCACGAGACCGCGCAACCGGCCATCCTTTACCGCAGCCCCGGTCGGCAGCAGCGTGTCCGAGAAGAGCATGACGTGGCCGCCCAGCACGTCCTTGAGCGCATCGGCGCTGCCCTTGTACCCGACATGCTCGAGCCTGATGCCGGCCTGTGACCGAAGCTGTTCGCCCCACAGATGCGGGATGCTGGCATTGCCCGGCGAGGCATAGCTGACCGGCTGCGGCTGCTTCTTCGCATACTCGATCAGTTCGGCAACCGTCTTGAACGGCGCTTCCTTGTTGCAGGCGAGAAGCAGCGGCATGTCGACATAGCCGATTACCGGCATGAGATCCTTGGTCGGATCGTAGGGCAACTTAAGACCGAACGAGCTGTTGGTGGCGATGGTGCCCGGCGAAAGCAGGATCGTGTAGCCGTCGGGCTTGGCCTTGGCGACGATGTCGGTGCCGATGATGGTGCCGCCGCCCGGCTTGTTGTCGACCATCATCTGCTGGCCGAGCTTGTTGGAAAGATACTCGGCGGCAATACGCGCCGAAGTGTCCGTCGCGCCGCCGGGCGCATAGGGGACGACGAAGCGAATGGGCTTGTCGGGGAATGTCTGCGCGCGCGACGCCCATGACGTGGTGATCAGGGCCGCAGACGCAATCGTTCCAGCCAGGAGATGGCGACGTTTCATGTTTTCCTCCCAGTCTCGTTCTTGTCGTTTTGCCCAACGTCGCACGGCATGCGAAGCTCACGCAACGGCAATAGGGAGCAAGACGTGAGGCGCGACGGTCAAGGGTTGGAGTTGAGCAATGCCGACGAGGGTGCGGTCGCGGCGCTCGATTTCGTCAGGCAGGAGTGGTTGGCCTTCGGCAATCGCTTCGCGACGTTCATTGCCGCCGCAGACAAGGAAGAAAGGTGCCTGATGCTGCCGTTGGTCGCGGCGGGCCTGATGCTGACGATGTATTCGGACGAAAGCCATGCCGCGGCCCGGCGCTACCTTGCCCGCGCCCAGGCAATGACCACTGGCGCCAACGCGCGCGAACAGGCTTGGCTTGCCGCCATCAAGAGCTGGATCGACGGCGATCTCGATCGTAGCGCCGCTACGTTCGAAAAGATCGTAGCCGGGTGGCCTGGCGATCTGCTGGCCGCCAAGCTCGCGCAGATCCACGCCTTCAACCGCGGCGACTCCGAAAGCCTGCTCCGCATCGGCGAGCAGATCGCGTCCGCCAACGACAACCGTTTCGTCCTGGCAATGCATGCCTTCGGGCTGGAGGAGTGCAACCGCCTCGACGAAGCGGAGGTCCTCGCCCGCAAGGCCGTTGCCCTCGATCGCCACGACCCCTGGGCTCACCATGCCATCGCCCATTGCCTCGAAGCCCGCGGCAAGATGCTGGAGGGCGTGGCCTTCCTGCAGTCGGTGTCGGACACCTGGGCGGACTGCAACTCCTTCATGTCTACCCACAATTGGTGGCATCTCGCCCTGTTTCTGATCGACCTGGACCGCACCGACGAGGCGCTGGCGCTTTACGATCAGCGTGTCTGGGGTGTCTGGAAGGAATTCTGCGAGGACCAGATCAACGCCGTCTCGCTGCTGGCGCGTCTCGAATTGCGCGGCGTCGATGTCGGCAGCCGCTGGGCCGATCTTGCGACCTATCTGAAGCCGCGCCTGCACGAGCACTACTCGGCCTTTCATGACGTCCAGTATCTCTATGGACTCGCGCGCGCCGGCGAACAAAGCGCCGTCACCGAGATGCTGGCGAGCCTCGAAGATCGGGCTGAACGCGCCAAGCCCTTCGAGCGTGAGACCTGGGCCGACTGTGCGGTGCCGCTGGCGCACGGCCTGGCCGCGCATGCCAGGGGCGAGCATGCAAACGCTGCCCGCCTGCTCGGCCGAGCCATGCCGCATCTGCGCACGCTGGGCGGCTCAATAGCCCAACGCGCTTTGTTCGGCGCCATCCATCTCGATGCCCTGACCCGGTCGGGCTGGAATGACGCCGCACTCGCCATCCTGCAGGCCGATGAGCGCGAAAGGCCGACGGTACCGGCAACCAAGCGGGCGCTGGCCGATCTCTACAAGAAAGTCGGCCGCACCGAACAGGCGCTGGCCGCGGAGTATCAGGCCGAGCAACTCGCGCGACGCTACAGGGCCGCAGCTCAACGAGGAATGACGGGGGAAACGGCATGACCACGGATCTCACTCAGACGAGTGCGGCCAGGCTCGCAAAGCTCTACCACAAAGGCAAAGCCTCGCCGGTCGAGACGATGAAGGCCGTTCTGGCGCGCGCCGACCGACTCGCGCCGAAGATCAACGCCCTCTGCCGCATCGACGCCGATCGCTCGCTGGTCGCCGCGCGCGAGTCCGAGAAGCGCTGGCAGAAGGGCAAGCCGCTGTCGCCGCTCGACGGCGTGCCCGTCTCGATCAAGGAACTGGTGCGGGTGAAGGGCTGGCCCGCCTCCATGGGCAGCAGGCTCACCGACAAGACGCCAGCCGATGCCGATGCTCCCGCCGTCGCCCGCCTGCGCGAAGCCGGCGCCATCGTGTTCGCGCAGAGCACCAGCTCGGAATACGGCCACAAGGGCGTCACCGATTCGCCGCTGCACGGCATCACGCGCAATCCCTGGAACCCTAAGCGGACGCCGGGCGGTTCTTCCGGTGGTGCGGGTGCGGCCGTCGCCGCCGGACTGGGGCCGATCGCCATCGGCACCGATGGCGGCGGTTCGGTCCGTATCCCGGCGAGCTTCACCGGCCTGGTCGGCCTCAAGGCCACCTTCGGTCGCGTGCCGGCTTGGCCGCCCTCGATGACCGGCGATCTTTCCAATACCGGCCCCATGTGCCGCACGGCCCTCGACTGCGCGCTGATGATGAACGTCATCAGCCGCCCCGATGCGCGCGATCCCCATGCCCTGCCCGAAGACGATGCCGATTACGCAGGCGGGCTCAGCAAGAAGCTGAAGAAGCTCAGGATCGGCTTCGTCCTGCGCTTCGGCGACCATCCGATCGACATCGAAGTCGCCGCCATGGTGACCCGCGCCGCGCGCCAGTTCGAGAAGCTCGGCTGCACGGTCGAGCAGGTCGAAGCGCCCTTCCCCTTTGCCGATGCCAGCCGCAGCTTCGTGGTCCACTGGCTCTCCGCCCTGCAACGCCTGCTGCAGCTTTTCCCGGAGGAACGGCACCACGAGTTCGATCCCAACCTGCTTGCCGGTGCCAAGGCCGGGCTGCGCTACACGCTGCAGGATGTCGTGAACGCCCAGGTGATGCGCCGGGACTTGGCCATCGCCTGGAACCTCTTCTTCGCCAAGTACGATCTGCTTCTGTCGCCGACCGTCGCCGTACAGCCTTTCGAAGCCGGCAAGAACCTGCCCGACGGGCCGGACGGCAAGGCCAACACGATGTGGTCGCCCTACACGCCGCAATTCAACCTGACGCGCCATCCTGCGGCTTCGGTGCCGTGCGGCCTGTCGCGCCAGGGCCTGCCGATCGGCCTGCAGATTGCCTCGGGCCACTACAAGGACGCGCTCGTCCTGCGCGCTGCCGCAGCCTATGCCGCGGCCCATCCCCTCAAGTTCACTGCCCTTCCGGAGACCAAGTAATGACTGCCGACCTTGCGATGATGCCGGCCCACGAGCTGGTGAAACTCTACAAGGCCCGCAAGGCCTCGCCGGTCGAGGCGACCAAGTCCGCGCTGGCACGCATCGACGCGTTCAATCCACAGCTCAACGCCTTCCAGCATCTCGATCCCGATTCGGCGCTGCGCCAGGCCCGCGCCTCCGAGAAGCGCTGGAAGAAGGGCGGCACGCGGCTCTCCGACATCGATGGCGTGCCGATCACCATCAAGGACATGGTGCTGACCAAGGGCATGCCGACCCGCATGGGCAGCCTTGCCACCGATGCGGACGGCCCCTGGACCGCCGATGCTCCGGTGGCGCAGCGACTGCGCGAAGCAGGCACTGTCCTGCTCGGCAAGACGACCTCGCCGGAATATGGCTGGAAAGGCGTCACCGATTCCGGCCTCTACGGCGCCACCCACAATCCCTGGAAGATCGGCCGCACGCCGGGCGGTTCGTCGGGCGGCGGCACGGCCGCCGAGGCCGTCGGCATGGGCAATCTCGCGGTCGGCACCGACGGTGCCGGCTCCGTTCGCATTCCCTGCTCCTTCTCGGGCATCTTCGGGCTGAAGCCCACGCAGGCGCGCGTGCCGCTCTGGCCGCCATCGGCGCAGGGCACGCTCTCCCATATCGGACCGATGACACGCACGGTCCGGGACGCCGCCATGATGATGAACGTCATGGCGCGGCCTGATCCGCGCGACCCTTACGGCCGGCCCGACGATGCCGAGGACTATCTCAAGGGTTTCGACAAGGGCGTGAAGGGCCTCAGGATCGCCTACTCACCCAATCTCGGCTTCGTCGAGCGCGAGAAGATCGACCGAGATGTCGCCCTGGCCGTCGAAAATGCCGTCAAGGTGTTCAAGACCCTGGGCGCGAAAATCGTTGAGGACTCGCCCGACCTGATGGGCCTCGACCCGCGGCGCATCCTGAACGCGCACTGGCAGTCGAACGTCGCAATCCTGGCCCAGAGCTTCAGCGAAGAGAAACGCGCCTTGATGGACCCGGGCCTGCTGAAGGCCGCCGAGGTCGGTGCCAACCTCGGGCAGGAGGCGGTCGTCACCGCCATCCACCAGCGCCAGACCGTGGCCGCGATCATGAACCAGTTCATGGCCAAGTACGATCTGCTGCTGACGCCGACCATGCCGATGACCGCCTTCGCGGTGAACGAGAACGCGGCCTGGGGCGGTGACGGCGTGGACATCGGCTGGACGCCCTTCACCCTCACTTTCAACCTGACCCGCCAGCCGGCAGCCACCATCCCCTGCGGCCTCGACCGCGAGGGCATGCCCATTGGTCTGCAGATCGTGGGCGGCCATGCCCGCGACGCGCTGGTCCTGCGGGCCGCCGCCGCCTACGAACGCGTGCGGCCGATCCCGGCACCGCCGATGGCGCATCAGATCTGACCTCCATGAGGTGACGCGCTATAGTCGGAGCATGGCAGGCGATGCTCCGACACCGCAGGGGGCACCGGCGACGAGGCCATGACCAGCCGCCGGCGCACCCTGATCTATGCAGGCGTGGTTGCAGCCCAGGTCGGCGCCCTTGCCTACGCCGCGCGCTGGGCCGAGGACAGGGCGGCCCTCGGCCATACCGACCCGCTCGGCTGGCGGCCCTTCCCCTGGCCCTTCCCGCCCGAGCCCTGGCCGGCCGGCCGCGCCTGGACCGGCGACGATCACGACGTCTATGTGCAGGTGAAGCCCGGCCTCTGCGGCGATTGCCAGACCGAAGTGCTGTCCGACGAAGCAGTCGATCTCGCCGTCGACATCCGGCGGCTCGATCCGCGCTTCGAGCCCGTGGGGCCTGGCAGCCGCATTCGCATCACCGACCTGTTCGGCCGCACGCGAACCTATCGCCACAAGAGGCACAACGGTTCCCTGCGCTACGCCGAGGGCGTCGCCTTCACGTACAAATGCGATCTGATCGTCGCCATCGTCGACGGCAACGTCTCCGATCCGCAGAAGCGCAAGGCCGGGCGCGACTTCCTCGAATCGAACACGCCGCAGGTCTGGCTGCTCAAGCAGCTCGAGGGGCGGTGACCGCAGGAGGCTGCCGACCTGGTGGGCGCGGAACGGCGGCCCGGTCCGCTTTACAAGGCATACCCTCCGTCGACCATCAGGGTCTGGCCGGTAATCCATCGCGCGCGGGCGGACGCCAGGAACACCACGCCTTCGGCCACTTCGTCCGCCGTGCCCAGCCGCTTCAGCGCCTTGGCCTGCCGCGACGCTTCGAGGAAACGCTCGTCGAAATCGCCGCGCTCGACCAGCGCATGGTAGAGCCCGTCGGTGATCACCCCGACTCCGACGGCATTTGCGCGCACGCCGAAGCGGCCCTCTTCGGCAGCGATGGCCTTTACGATCTGCTCGATGGCGGCCTTGGGCGCAGCGCTCAGGATGTCCTTGGCGGCGTAGCGGCGGATGGCCGGCGTCACGATCGCCGTGAAGCTTCCCTTCGCGGCTCGCAAATGAGGAAGAGCGGCCTGCACCAGGTGGTAGCAGCCGAAGGCATCGTGCTCCATCACCTCGCGGAAGGTCGTGGCCGGCTGCCGGCTGACGAAGCGCATGGGAATGTAGGGTCCGGCAGCATAGATCGCCGTATGCACGCCGCCGAAATGCTGCCCGGCCTCGTCGACGAACTGCTTCACCAGAGCTTCGTCGCGCAGGTCGACCTGGCCGACATGGACCTCGCGGCCGGCACGACGGATGCGGGCGGCCGTATCCTCGGCGCCGCCGATATTGCTGAAATAGTTGAGCGCGATATCGCAACCGCGTTCGGCAAGTTGGAGCGCAATGGCGCGACCGATCCCGCCCGATCCACCGATCAC
>WBZX01001090.1_pt1 | contig 21502 bp, 20 predicted proteins | sample 5204211 | NCBI WGS metagenome assembly WBZX01 (sample SAMN12344362, study PRJNA552823) | activated sludge metagenome | biome: Activated sludge suspended growth; feature: Nitrification reactor; material: Wastewater; isolation source: activated sludge from nitrification reactor of wastewater... | reverse complement strand
ATGATTGGGTGGGCAATATGCTTGAGATGGCGCCGAATTTGATGTCGACGTCCGGTAACAGGTTCCACTTCAAGTAGTGCATATCGGCTACTGGGGTAGCGGTCGACCTTAACTGGAAGTTCGATTTCAGCCAGTTTGCGATAGTGCGTGAGCGCAGGTTGCGCCAGTGTGCTGCACAGATCTCCCCGGAACACATAGGCATCGTGTTGGCGGGATAGTGCGTAGTCAATAGTGCCTGATGCGGGTGGGTGTCCGCGAACGACCGCCCAATAGAGTTTTTCTATAATTCCTTGCTCGAACTGTTGCCCGAGCTGGCTAGCGATTTCCCTGCTAAGCCCAAACAGCAGTACGCCAGAGGTGCCTCTATCGAGGCGATGGGCGGGCCACACGTACTGGCCAATCTGGTTGCGCAGAATCTGAATCGCAAAGCGCGTTTCGTGGCGATCGATTTCCGAACGGTGGACGAGCAAGCCGGGCGGCTTGTCGATTGCGACCAGATGCTCGTCGCGGTAGAGAATGGGGAGTTCTTCAGCCAAAAAAACGCTGCTTTACGGCGCTTGGCATTTCCATACCGGTGACGTGAGCGCGATCCAGCAATTCCCAGTAGTAGCGATAGGAGGCGCGGTCGTGCAGTTTTCCGTCGTGTTGGATCGGCCCCCAATCGTTGTCCTGAGCGGCTATCAAGATTTCAGCGGCCGCCTGCACTTCAGAAAAATCGGGTCGCATGGCTTCAACGATAGGCACAATCTGGTTCGGATGAATGCTCCACATGCGTAGATAACCAAATTGCGTTCTGGCACGTAAGGCGTCAGTGCGAATGTATTCGATGTCTTTCAACTCGGTGGTCACGTTGTGCGATGGAATGACCCCGCACGCCAGTGCTGCGGCGCTGATTTCACATTTGGCACGGGCAATCAGCGGGTGATCAAACTGCCCGGGACTCTTCATTGCGCTGCCGGGAATCGCACCGTGATGGCCGGAGACAAAATCCATCAGGCCGAAATCCAGGCTCTCGACCCCGGGCAGTGCAGCGATTTCCCATACTTCGCGAAGGGCGCCGTGGGTTTCGATCAACACATGTACCGGTATCCTGCGGTCAACGCCAAAATTTTGCTCAATTTCACGTAATGCTTCGATTTGTACTTGAACATCCCCTGCGCTGCATGGCTTGGGCAGTGTGATGAACGGGAGGCGGCTGCCAGCAATGCCGACCAGGATTTCCATATCTTGCCGCCAATGCGGGTGGGTGACGTCATGAACCCGTGCCCCAACGCGGTTAAATAGGTTGTCGCCGCTCATGATGACGCCGGCAGCCATTTCTGCATGTTCTCGTTCCGCGCCAGCATGAGCACCATCCTCACAGTCGCAGGTAATGTCGAATATTGGCCCGAGTTCCTTCTGCAACTGTAGTGCTTTTCGCATCAGCTTTTCTGAGCCCGCGTAATGGTCGACTACCGGCAGGACTGGAAATGGCTTTTCGCCGGCAAAAAGTACCGCTTTGGGATGGCGCATGATTTTCAGAACCTGAAATGAAAAAGGCCGCAGTATTTTACCGCGGCCTTTGAATGAAGCTGAGAACTAATGCTGGATTACAGCATGTCCTTGACGGCTTCAGCTTCGTCGGTCAGCTCTTTCAGCGTGAAGTTCATCTTCTCGCGGCTGTATTCGTCAATCTCCAGACCCTGGATGATCTTGAACGAACCACCCTTGCACTCGCATGGGAAACCGTAAACGATACCGGCCGGAATGCCATACGAGCCATCGGACGGAACACCCATCGTGACCCAGTCGCTGGAACCCAGAACCCAGTCGTGGATGTGGTCAATGGCAGCATTGGCAGCAGAGGCTGCTGAAGACAGACCACGAGCTTCGATGATCGCAGCACCGCGCTTGCCAACGGTCGGCAGGAATACATCGTTGTTCCAGGCGTGATCGTTGATCAGTGCCTTGACATTGTCGCCGTTGGATTCACAGTTGCGGTAGTCGGCATACATCGTGGGTGAATGGTTACCCCAGACGACCAGCTTCTTGAAGGAAGAAACAGCGCGGCCGGTCTTCTCTGCCAGTTGGGACAGAGCGCGGTTGTGGTCCAGACGCAGCATGCCGTGATAGTTGTTCGGGTTGGTGCGGCCAACCTTCTTGGCAGCAGCTGCAGCGATGAAAGCGTTGGTGTTGCAGGGGTTACCAACGACCAGAACCTTGACGTCCTCCTTGGCGTTCTCGGCAATGGCCTTGCCCTGAACGGTAAAGATGGCACCGTTGGCGGTCAGCAGATCAGCACGTTCCATGCCCTTGGTACGTGGGCGGGCGCCAACCAGCAGGCAGACGTCGGCGTCCTTGAACGCAACATTCGGGTCATCGGTTGCGACCATGCCTGCAAGTAGGGGGAAGGCGCAGTCGTCGAGCTCCATCATCACGCCCTTGACGGCTTGCTGGGCTTGCGGCAGGTCGAGCAACTGGAGGATGACCGGCTGGTCTTTGCCGAGCATTTCGCCGGAGGCAATGCGGAACAGCAGGCTATAACCGATCTGGCCGGCGGCGCCGGTAATGGCAACGCGCATGGGTGCTTTGGACATGTATCGCTCCTGTTTGAAACAGCGTGGTTGAAATTATTCGTATTCGCCCGAAACCCCGCTTTTATTGATTACTTGCGTCAGCAGGTACGAGAGATTGACGATGGTAGAAGTTCGGCGTTTTTCTGTCAATTCATCATGTGTCTTATATAAGACAACTTTTCGTGGACGCCCCTTCTGAATTGTGCTGAAATTTGGACCATGACTCGCGACACTGCTCGTCCTGCTCCACGCCTAAGTTCGCCCACATTCAGTCCTCTTTATCGACAGATCAAGGATTTCTTGATTCGTAGTCTGGAGGAAGGAGAGTGGGGACCGGGTGATTCCATTCCCAGCGAAGGGGAGTTGGCGTCGCGCTTTAACGTTAGCCAAGGAACGGTTCGCAAGGCGATCGACGAAATGGCCGCTGAAAATCTCCTTGTTCGGCGTCAGGGAAAGGGGACATTTGTTGCGACACACAGCGATCCGCGCTCCTTTTATCGGTTTTTGCGCTTGGTGCCTGATGATGGAAAGGCAACCCATGCCGTTAGTGACCCGTTTTTTTGTGAAACTATTGCAGCGACTTCTGAGGTTGCGTCTGCACTAGGCGTGCCGGTGGGAAATAAAGTGGTTCATGTTAAGCGCCTGTTGCGTTTCAGCGGTGAGCCTGTGGTTTTCGATCAGATTTATCTTGTTGCGGAATTGTTCGATGGGTTAACGCTGGAGAGTTTGCGAAGCGGTGAGCGCTCGCTTTATAGTTTGTTTGAAAGTGATTTTGGTGTTCGTATGATTCATGCGGAAGAGCGTTTACGTGCAGTCCCGGCGGATGCGCAAAGTGCGCGCATGATTGGTGTGCCATTGGGCGAGCCTTTGTTGCTGGTTGAGCGAACGGCTTATACCTATGGGAATAAAGCGGTGGAGTGGCGGCGTGGTCTTTATGGCACGCGTCATCACTACTACAGGAATATTTTGGGTTGAACGGTAGGTCGGTTTAAAACCGTTCGGAAACACCCCGCTGGGGCGTGCTCTGTCTGGTTTTGAATGTATAATTACAGCTCTTTTCGAAGCACGTAAAAGCGGATAACCGCATCTTCACGCGAGGGATGACGTTCATGGCAGAAATGACCATCAAGAAACGTCCAAAAAACTTGGACTTGACTACAATAAAGTTGCCGTTGCCGGGCAAGGTTTCAATTCTTCATCGTGTTAGCGGTGCGGGCTTGTTCCTTTGTATTCCGGTGTTGCTCTGGCTCTTCGGTGCCAGTTTGGGCTCCCCTGAAAGTTTTGCTGCCTTTAAGTCGATTGCTGCCATGTTGCCTGTCAAGGTTGTTCTGGCCGGTTTGCTTTGGGCATTTGTCCATCACTTCTGTGCAGGTATTCGCTTCCTGCTGCTCGACCTGCATGTTGGTATCGAGAAAGAGGCGGCCCGCAAGTCAGCTGGCATTGTGTTGGCGGTCAGTATTCCCCTGACCCTGATCCTTTGGGGGGTGTTGCTGTGATCAACCGTATTGTTGTCGGTGCCCACTACGGGCTGAAGGACTGGATTGTCCAGCGAGCAACAGCTGTCCTGATGGCTGTGTACTCGGTATTGATGGTTGCAGTATTGTTGATCGTTCGCCCTTCGACCTTTGAGGCTTGGCAAGGATTGTTTGCCAATGGCGTCATCAAGTTTCTGACCTTTCTGTTTTTCGTTAGTCTGTTCTACCACGCCTGGATTGGCGTGCGTGACATCTGGATGGACTACGTAAAGCCGACTGGCCTGCGCCTGTCCCTGCATGTCCTGACCGCTGCTGCGCTGGTGGGTTATACCGCGTGGGTTGCTGCGATTCTCTGGAGGCTGTAAGCGTGAGTATTCCTGTTCTCAAATTTGACGCGGTGATCGTCGGTGCTGGTGGTGCTGGCCTGCGTTCCGCTATTCAGTTGTCTGAAGCTGGTCTGAAGACGGCGGTGTTATCCAAGGTTTTCCCCACGCGCTCCCATACGGTTGCGGCGCAGGGCGGGGTTGCTGCTTCCCTGGGTAATTCCGAGGAGGATCACTGGACGTGGCACATGTACGATACCGTCAAGGGATCCGACTGGCTCGGCGACCAGGATGCGATCGAATTCATGTGCAAGAAAGCCAACGAAGTTGTCGTTGAGCTCGAACATTACGGCATGCCGTTCGACCGTACCGACGACGGCAAGATCTATCAACGTCCGTTCGGTGGCCACATGTCGAACTTCGGCGAGAAGCCGGTGCGTCGTTCCTGTGCTGCGGCTGACCGTACCGGACACGCTATGTTGCACGCGATGTATCAGCGCAACGTCAAGGCCAACACTCAGTTCTTCGTTGAATGGATGGCACTTGATCTGATCCGTGACGAAGAGGGGCATGTCCTTGGTGTTACCGCCATGGAAATGGAAACGGGTCAGATCGTCATTTTCCATGCTCGGGCAACCATCTTCGCGACTGGCGGTGCCGGCCGTATTTTCTACTCGTCGACCAACGCCTTTATCAACACCGGCGACGGTCTGGGTATGGCCGCGCGTGCCGGCATCCCGCTCGAAGACATGGAATTCTGGCAGTTTCACCCAACCGGTGTTGCCGGCGCTGGCGTGCTGATCACAGAAGGCGTGCGTGGCGAAGGCGGCATTCTGCGTAATAGTAGCAAGGAGCGCTTCATGGAGCGTTACGCGCCGAACGCAAAGGACTTGGCTTCGCGTGATGTGGTTTCCCGCGCCATGGCTACTGAAATCAAGGAAGGTCGCGGTTGCGGTGTCAATAAGGACTATGTCCTGTTGGACATCACCCATCTCGACCCGGCCACCATCATGAAGCGCCTGCCTGGTATCCATGAAATCGGCCTGCAGTTCGCTGGTGTCGATTGCCTGAAAGAGCCGCTGCCGGTCGTGCCGACCTGTCACTATCAAATGGGTGGCATCCCGACCCATTACTCTGGTCGTGTCGTGATGCCTAAAGATGGCGATATGAGCAGTATTGTTCCCGGGTTCTATGCTGGTGGCGAGTGTGCGTGTGCATCAGTACATGGTGCAAATCGTCTCGGTACCAACTCGTTGCTTGACCTGCTGGTATTCGGTAAATCGGCCGGTGACTCGGCTGTCGAAGATCTCAAGGCTGGCCGCGCCCACCGCGAACTGCCGAAGGACGTTGCCGACAAGACCCTGGCACGCATATCCGCGCTGGACAACCGTAAGGGTGGTGCTAACGTGCACGAAACCCGTCTGGCCATGCAGCGCACGATGCAGGATCACGCTGGCGTTTTCCGTTTCGGCGATATGCTCAAGCAAGGTGTCAGCAAGATCCTCGAAGTCGAGAAGGCTGCCCGCCAGCTCGAAATCAAGGATAAATCGATGGCTTGGAATACGGCCCGTACCGAAGCGCTCGAAATGGAAAACCTGATCGAAGTCGCCAAGGCCACTATGATCTCTGCCGAAGCTCGCAAGGAGTCCCGTGGTGCTCACGTCCGCGACGATGCTCCGGATACCGCCGAGTTCCCGAACGGCCGAAACGACAAGGAATGGCTGAAGCACACGCTGTTTTCACCCGTTGATAACTCGATCAGCTACAAGCCGGTCAACATGCAACCCCTGACCGTCGAGGCCGTAGCCCTCAAGACGCGCTCGTACTAATTGGAGTCCAGAATGAGCAAACGCATGGTTCAATTCAGTATCTATCGCTACGATCCGGACAAGGACGACGCGCCATACATGCAGGACATCTCGGTTGAACTCGAACCGACTGACCGCAAGTTGCTTGACGCACTGACCAAACTGAAGGCCAAGGACGACGCGATTTCTTATCGTCGCTCTTGCCGAGAAGGTGTTTGTGGCTCTGATGCCATGAACATCAATGGCAAGAACGGTCTGGCCTGTCTGACCGATATCGACAGCCTGAAGCAGCCGATCGTGTTACGTCCGCTGCCTGGGCTGCCAGTCATTCGCGACCTGATTGTCGATATGACCCAGTTCTTTAAGCAGTATCACTCGATCAAGCCGTATCTGATCAACAACGATCCTCCTCCTGAGCGCGAACGTCTGCAATCGCCGGATGATCGGGAAGAATTGAATGGTCTTTATGAATGTATCCTTTGTGCTTGCTGTTCGACCTCTTGCCCGTCGTTCTGGTGGAACCCGGACAAGTTCGTCGGTCCGGCCGGCCTGCTGGCTGCATATCGCTTTATCGCTGATACCCGTGACCAAGCGACAAATGAACGCCTGGATAATCTCGAGGATCCTTACCGTTTGTTCCGTTGCCACTCCATCATGAACTGTGTTGACGTATGTCCCAAGGGCCTGAACCCGACCAAGGCTATCGGGAAAATCAAGGACATGATGGTTCGTCGCGCTGTCTGATGGAACGCAAGGACTATGAACGCCTGCGTTGGCGATGTATTCGTCGAGCGCTACTTGAGCTCGATATCACGCTGACGCGTTTTCTCGATGATGGTTTCGAGAGACTTAGCGATGAGGAACAGAAGGCGTTTGTGGAACTTGCCGACATGGAGGATTATGATCTTTGGGACTTGTTAACGGGCAAGGCCGAGATCGATGATCTTCGTTTGGCGCCCATTGTGGCGCTGCTTCGTAAGAGTTGAGTAAGGTTTTCATTCTATCTTTGGAATGTTGACCGCTTTTTTTGCATTGCAGTGACAACCAACACCTATAAAGGGAAGACTCCATGACGACTGAACGCAAGGCAACTTTAACAATCGATGGGCAGGCTCCGGTAGAATTTCCGATCATGTCACCGACGCACGGCAACGATTGCGTTGATATTCGGACGCTGGGTGGCAAGACTGGTTTGTTCACCTATGACTCAGGCTTTCTTTCTACCGCTAGTTGTAAGTCGACCATCACTTTCATCGACGGTGACAAGGGTGAGTTGCTTTATCGTGGATACCCGATTGAGCAATTGGCTGAGAATTGCAACTTTCTTGAAGTCGCCTACTTGCTGAAAAATGGTGAGCTGCCTAATGCCAGCGATAAGCTGACTTTCGAAACTACCATCAAGAAACATACGATGGTGCATGACCAACTGACACGCTTTTATAGCGGTTTCCGTCGTGATGCCCACCCAATGGCCGTGATGGTTGGTGTGGTTGGCGCGCTTTCCGCGTTTTACCACGACGCGATGGATTATTCGGATGCTGAGCATCGCAACGTCAGTTTCAACAGACTCGTAGCCAAGCTACCGACTATTGTCGCAATGGCTTATAAGTACAACACCGGTGCGCCATTCATGTATCCGGACAATGATCTGGATTACACCGCCAACTTCATGCGAATGATGTTTGGCAATCCGTGTGAGAAATACAAGCCAAACCCGGTTTTGGTGAATGCACTTGACACTATTTTTACACTCCACGCCGACCACGAGCAAAACGCGTCAACTTCGACCGTACGCTTGGCAGGTTCCTCGGGCGCTAATCCGTTTGCGTGTATTGCTGCCGGTATTGCCTGTCTATGGGGTCCGGCTCACGGCGGCGCAAATGAAGCATGCCTGCAAATGCTGGAGCAAATCGGAGATGTATCGAAGGTAGGCGAGTATATCAACCGCGCCAAAGATAAGAACGACTCCTTCAAGCTGATGGGCTTTGGACACCGCGTATACAAGAATTTTGACCCGCGTGCCAAACTCATGCGTAAAGTCTGTTTCGATGTGCTTTCTGAGCTCGGTCTTCAGAACGATCGACTCTTCAAGCTGGCCATGGAACTGGAAAAGATCGCACTAGAAGATCCGTACTTTGTTGAGAAAAAGTTGTATCCGAACGTCGACTTCTATTCCGGTATCGTCCAAAAGGCCATCGGAATTCCGACGGAAATGTTCACCTGTATCTTCGCCTTGGCACGTACGGTTGGCTGGATGACGCAATGGGAAGAAATGATTTCTGATCCGGAATACAAGATTGGCCGTCCACGCCAGTTGTATATGGGGGCAGCCAAGCGCGATGTTGTGCCGCTTGCCCAGCGCGGCTAATTAGCAATTTGGGCGGCCGCGTGGCCGCCCTTTTTTTACCTGCAAAAAATCTGACCCGGTTAAGCGGGACTACAGTGGAAAAAATACCCTCGAGGGGACGCCTATGACTACAATGAATAATCTATTCGACAGCACGATGTACTTCGGTGGCAATGCGCCATTTGTAGAAGAGCTGTACGAAAACTATCTAAATAATCCGACTGCGGTGCCGGAAGAGTGGCGCGAATATTTCGATCGCCTGGCTCAAATGCCTGGCTTTGTCGCTCGTGACGTTGCACATGCTCCGGTCGTTTCCGCCTTTGCTGAGCTAGCCAAAGACGGTGGATTCCGGCCTGCGCCTGCCGTCGGTGGTGATAACAGGAAGCAATCCGCGGTGGGACAATTAGTTACCGCATACCGCTCGATGGGAACCCGCTGGGCTGATCTGGACCCGCTCAAGCGATTGGCGCGTCCCCCGATTGATGAACTAGAGCCGTCCTTCTATGGATTTTCTGACGCAGATCTTAACCAGACTTTCAGCGTTGGCTCGCTCAAAGGATTGCCCGAAACAGCCAAGTTGGTTGATATCCTGGAAACATTGAAGCAAACATATTGCGGCACCATTGGTGTTGAGTATATGTACATGGCTGATTACGGTGAGAAGCGTTGGCTTCAGGAGCGATTGGAAGGTATTCGCTCGCGTCCTTCATATACTGCCGATCAGAAAAAGCGCCTACTTGAGCGTTTGACCGCAGCTGAAACACTTGAACGTTATCTCCATACAAAATACGTTGGTCAAAAGCGATTCTCTCTTGAGGGAGGTGAGTCTCTGATCGTTGCCTTAGACGAGGCGATCCGCTCAAGTGGAACTCGCGGTGTTGATGAGATCGTGATCGGTATGGCTCACCGTGGCCGCCTTAACGTGCTGGTTAATACCTTGGGTAAAGCCCCGTCCATGCTATTCGCCGAGTTTGAGGGTAAGAAAAAGGTCGATCTGACTGCTGGCGATGTCAAATATCACATGGGCTTTTCGTCGGATGTTTCGACACCGCAAGGTCCTTGCCACCTTACGCTAGCCTTCAACCCATCTCACCTTGAAATTGTCAATCCGGTGGTTGAGGGGTCGGTCTATGCTCGTCAAGTCCGTCGCGGAGACGGTAGTAAAGCGAAAATATTACCGGTGATTGTTCACGGTGATTCGGCGGTCATTGGTCAGGGCGTTAATCAGGAAATGTTGAATTTCGCCCAAACTCGTGGCTATGGCACGGGCGGCTCGATTCACATCGTTGTAAACAACCAGATTGGTTTCACGACCAGCGACCCGCGTGACTACCGCTCGGGCCACTACTGCACCGACATATTCAAGATGGCGGATGCGCCTATTTTCCACGTCAATGGTGATGATCCAGAGGCGGTTGCCTTGGTGACTCAGATTGCTGTTGAATATCGGCAAACCTTCAGTAAGGATGTCGTAATCGATATCGTCTGCTTCCGTAAGCTTGGTCATAATGAGCAAGACGAGCCGATGGTGACGCAGCCATTGATGTATAAGATAATTTCCAAACATCCAGGAACTCGCCGTTTGTACGGTGACAAGCTAATCGCAGAAGGTGTTTTGCCGGCGGACGGCCCGGATCAGATGATTCAGGAATATCGTGAGCATCTGGATAAGGGCGAGTTGCTTTATAACCCGGTTCTGGCCGGATACAAGCATCCAAACATGATCGATTGGACGCCGTTCCTCACCAAGAAATACATCGAAAACTGTGATACCACAGTTCCGATGACCGAATTGAAGCGTCTTTCTCAACGTTTGACGACTCTTCCAGAAGGCTTTACGCTGCATTCTCGGGTCAAAAAAATTGTTGAGGACCGTGCCTCCATGGGCGAGGGAAAGCTGCCTGTAGACTGGGGTATGGCAGAAAATCTTGCCTATGCTTCGCTTCTTGTTTCGGGGTATGGCATACGTATTTCCGGTGAGGACGTGGGTCGTGGCACCTTCTTCCATCGTCACGCAGCATTCCATGATCAGAATCGGGAGAGCTGGGACAAGGGTACCTATATCCCGTTGAAGCACCTGCAAGAAAAGCAGTCCGGTTTCCACTGCTATGATTCGGTGCTTTCGGAAGAGGCTGTTCTTGCGTTTGACTACGGATATGCCACAGCAAATCCGTATGAGTTGGTGATCTGGGAAGGCCAGTTCGGCGACTTCGCCAATGGCGCGCAAGTTGTCATCGACCAGTTCATTACGTCTGGCGAGGCGAAGTGGGGACGTGCATGTGGTCTCGTCATGCTGCTTCCGCATGGTTATGAGGGCCAGGGCCCTGAGCATTCATCGGCGCGTCTGGAACGATTCATGAACCAGTGCGCAGAGATGAATATGGAGGTCTGCGTGCCTACGACGGCTGCGCAAGTTTTCCATATGCTCCGTCGTCAGGCGCTCCGCATGCAGCGCAAGCCCTTGGTTGTGATGTCTCCGAAGTCATTGCTACGCCATAAGGATGCAGCGTCGCCGCTTGAAGATCTTGCCAATGGTGAATTCAAACGGGTCATTGGTGAAGTCGATGATCTGGATGGCAAGAAGGTCAAGCGTGTCGTTCTTTGTTCCGGCAAGGTTTACTATGACTTGCTGGCAGCGCGACGCGAGAAGAAAATTACGGACATTGCGCTGGTTCGTTTAGAACAGTTGTATCCGTTCCCGCAGGCTTCGCTGCAGGAAGAAATGGCCAAGTACCCGAAGGCAACCGAAATCGTCTGGTGTCAAGAAGAACCGCGCAATCAAGGTGCCTGGTACTGGATTGCTTCCCGTCATCACCTCGATTCGCAAATTGGTGCCAAGCGCAAATTGTTGCTGGTTTCGCGCCCGGCATCACCATCGCCAGCTGTTGGTTATCTGGCCAAGCACAACGAGCAACAAAAGGCACTGGTCGAGTCCGCGTTGGGCAAGATTGAGTACTAATAACTAAAACAGAGTGGAGTCACTATGAGCATTATCGAAGTTCAAGTTCCCCAGCTGTCCGAGTCCGTTGCCGAAGGCACACTCGCATCCTGGAAAAAGAAAGTTGGAGATGCCGTTGCACGCGACGAAATCCTGATTGATATCGAAACCGACAAGGTTGTTCTTGAGGTCCCGTCACCGGGTGCCGGGGTTCTGGTCGAAATCATCAAGGCAGATGGCGATACTGTTGTATCCGGTGAATTGATCGCTCGCATCGATACCGAAGCCAAGGCGGGCGCTGCTGCACCGGCCCCCGAAGCAAAGCCGGCGGCCGCCGCCGCACCGGCGCCTGGCGCTGCGGCTCCGGCTGGTACAGCCAGCCCGTCTGCTCGCAAAATTCTTGACGAGAAGGGTATCGCTGCGGCGGACGTCGCGGGCTCTGGTCGTGGTGGACGGGTTACCAAGGAAGATGCTGTTGCTGCTGCGCCGAAGGCTGGCCCGGTTGCTGCACCAGCCGCTGCCAAGGCAGCCATGCCGACACCGTCGGTGGCGGTTGCCTTGGGTGATCGTACCGAGCAGCGTGTGCCGATGTCTCGTCTGCGCGCCCGTATCGCTGAGCGTCTGTTGCAGTCTCAGCAAACCAACGCCATTCTGACCACGTTTAACGAAGTGAACATGGGTCCGATGATGGCGTTGCGCAAGCAGTACGGCGAAAAGTTCGAAAAGGCACATGGTGTCCGACTAGGCTTCATGGGATTCTTCGTCAAGGCAGCCTGTGCCGCCCTGCAGAAATTCCCGATCCTGAATGCCTCGGTCGACGGTAATGACATCGTTTATCACGGCTTTATCGACATCGGTATTGCCGTTGGTTCGCCGCGTGGTCTGGTCGTACCGATCATCCGTAATGCCGACCAGATGAGCATCGCCGAAATCGAAAAGAAAATCGCCGAATTCGGTGCCAAGGCCAAGGATGGCAAGCTGTCCATCGAAGACCTGACCGGCGGTACCTTCTCGATCTCCAACGGCGGCATCTTCGGTTCCATGATGTCCACCCCGATCATCAACCCGCCGCAGTCTGCGATCCTCGGCATCCATGCCACCAAGGACCGCGCGATGGTTGAGAACGGTCAAGTGGTTGTGCGTCCGATGAACTATCTGGCCATGTCCTACGATCACCGAATCATTGACGGCCGCGAAGCTGTTCTTGGTCTGGTGACCATGAAGGAAGCGCTGGAAGATCCTTCGCGCCTGCTGCTCGGCGTCTAATCGACGTTGCCTGGCGCCAGTTCCCCGTTAAAGGGGGCTGGCGCTTTTGCACATTTAAGATCTGAAAGGTTATTCATGTCCAAGCAATTTGACGTGCTCGTTATCGGTGGTGGCCCCGGCGGCTATATTGCAGCCATTCGTGCTTCGCAGCTCGGTTTTTCCGCCGCTTGTGCCGAATCCAATTCGTATGCCGACCCAAAGGGTGAGCCCCGCCTCGGTGGCACCTGTCTCAACGTCGGCTGCATTCCGTCCAAGGCTCTGCTTCATACCTCTCACTTGTTCGAGGAGACTGGCCACAGTTTCGAGGAACAAGGTATCAAGGTGGGCAAGGCCAGCATCGATGTGCCGGTCATGAAGGCACGCAAGGATGGTGTGGTCAATCAATTGACCGGCGGCATCAAGATGCTGTTGAAGAAGAACAAGGTTACCTTCCTGCCGGGTCATGGTTCTTTTGTCGCCAAGGAAGGCGAGTTCTGGAAGGTCATGGTCGGCACTGAAGAAGTGCTGGCCAAGCAGGTGATCGTCGCTACCGGCTCCAAGGCACGCCATCTGCCGAATCTGCCGGTCGACCAGAAAATCGTCATGGATAACGAAGGCGCGCTGAATCAGGAATCCGTGCCGAAGAAGCTGGCCATTATCGGCGCCGGTGTCATCGGTCTGGAAATGGGCTCGGTCTGGCGTCGGGTTGGTTCTGAGGTCACGGTTCTTGAAGCCATGCCTGATTTCCTGGCTGCCGCTGATGTTGACGTTGCCAAGGAAGCGCTCAAGCTGTTTACCAAGCAAGGCCTCAACATCCAGATGGGCGTCAAGATTGGCGACATCAAGGCGACCAAGAAATCCGTATCCATTGCCTACACCGACAAGGATGGCAAGGAGCAGAAGCTGGATGCCGATCGCCTGATCGTCTCCATCGGCCGCGTCCCGAATACGGACGGTCTGAATGCCGAAGCCGTTGGCCTCAAGCTGGATGCCCGTGGTTTTGTTGATGTTGATGCTCATTGCAAGACCAACCTGCCGGGTGTTTGGGCCATCGGTGACGTTGTGCGCGGCCCGATGCTGGCGCACAAAGCCCATGAAGAAGGCGTCATGGTTGCTGAGTTGATGGCTGGTCAGGCTGGCCATTGCAATTTCGATACCATTCCCTGGGTTATCTATACCTCGCCGGAAATCGCCTGGGTCGGCAAGACAGAACAGCAGCTCAAGGCGGATGGTATCGCTTACAAGGCTGGCAAGGTGCCGTTCTTGGCCAATGGTCGTGCCCTAGGCATGGGTGATCCATCCGGATTTGTCAAAATGCTGGCCTGCAAGGATACCGACCGCATTCTTGGCGTACATATCATTGGTGCCAATGCGTCGGAAATCATTGCCGAAGCCGTTGTCGCGATGGAATTCGGTGGCGCTTCGGAAGATCTCGCCCGCATCTGTCACGCTCACCCGACCCTGTCGGAGACTGTGCATGAAGCGGCGCTGGCTTGTGACAAGCGTACATTGAACTTCTAATCAGACTGTCGGCTGTGCAAAAGGCGGGTTGCGGTAACGCACCCGCCTTTTTATTTGGCAGAATACGTCTTTCCTCAACCTAGACTCGCTGCGATGCCCCATAAAAAACTGAATGTAGCCGCGCAAGGTATGCTCGATGCCTATAAGAATTTGCTCGATGCTCGAGGTTATGTGGCTGATGCGGCGCAGATGACCGCGGCCAATGCATTGCAGGATCTCTATACGAACCTGCTGTTTTTTAAAGTTGACCGCGGTAGCACGTTCAAGCGCTTGCTCTCGCCACCCAAGCCGCCGAGAGGGGTGTATTTCTGGGGAGGGGTCGGGCGCGGCAAAAGTTTCCTGATGGATTGCTTCTACGACGCGGTGCCCTATCGTCGCAAGAAGCGTTTGCACTTTCATTCGTTCATGCAGCAGATTCATCGCGATCTGGAAAAATACAAGGGCGAGCCTGACCCCATGCTGCGCCTGGCTGAAGCGATTGCCAAGGATGTTCGCCTGCTCTGCTTTGACGAGTTTCATGTGTCGGACATTGCCGATGCCATGATTCTCGGGCGCCTGATGGATGGCTTGTTCGCCAACGGCGTGATCATCGTCATGACCTCGAATTACCCGCCATCCAAGCTGTATCCGAATGGCCTGCATCGTGAGAGTTTTCTGCCGACCATTGCACTGTTGCAGAAGCATCTCGATGTGTTTGAAGTGGATTCGGGCGTCGACTACCGCTTGCGCGCGTTGGAGCAGGTTGAAATCTTTCACCATCCGGCGGACGATGCGGCCGAGGCAAAAATGCTCGAGTATTTCCGCATGGTCGCCGGGGAGGAGGGCAAGAAGGGCGGACAGATCGACGTGCTCGGCCGCAAGATTGACACCGTGCGCCGCGGCCATGGCGTGATCTGGTTTGATTTTCGTACCCTCTGCGGTGGCCCGCGCTCGCAGAACGACTACCTTGAAATTTCGCGCGCCTACCATACCGTCTTGCTGTCGCACATCCCGAAAATGACCTCCCATCAGTCATCGGAAGCTCGCCGCCTGACCTGGCTGGTCGATGTTTTCTACGACAACAAGGTCAAGTTGATCATCACTGCCGACTGCGCTGCCGAACAGCTCTACACCGAAGGCACGCAGGCCAGCGAATTCATGCGTACCGTCAGTCGTCTGACCGAAATGAACTCACGCGAGTATCTGGCCTTGCCGCACATCGTTGCGCCTTGAGGATAAAAAATTGAAATTTGGCCTGAAATTCCTGTTGACCGTAGCCATCGCGCTCTGGGTTGGCCTGGTGGCTGCGCAGCAGTTGGAGGTTATTGAACTGCGCAGCAAGAACGTTGATCAGGTCTTGCCGACATTGTTGCCGCTCGTTGAGCCGGGTGGCACGCTGACCGGCATGAACAATCAGCTTTTTCTCAAGGCCTCGCCGCGTAATCGGGCGGAAATCAAACGCGCACTCGCGGCCATCGATACGCCGACCCGGCGCCTGATCATCCGGGTGTCGCAAAACCGTCAGTCCGAAGAGAACGCACGTGGCGCCGAAGCCAGTGGGCAGGTTGTTCTCGGTAGTACCCGCCGCAGCAACATCGATGCCCGTGTCTGGGATACGAAGAGCGTGCGCGGCGAGAATGCGGCGCAGATGGTCCAGACCGTCGAGGGCGAGCAAGCATTCATCCAGGTTGGTCGCTCGCTGCCGATTCCGATGCGACAAGTGATGATCGGACCAGGCGGCGCGGTGATCAATGAAACGGTGGTGTATCAGGATGTCGGCCGCGGCTTTTATGCTACGCCCCGGCTCAATGGCCGTCGGGTGACACTCGATATCAGCCAGCAGTCGGCCAGCCAGGGCGGTTATGGCAGCATCAACAGCCAACGTCTATCAACGACGGTTTCCGGACGACTCGGTGAATGGATAGAGCTGGGCGGCAGTGGCCGTCAGGCCAGCGGCAATCAGGGCGGCGCGCTCAGTCTTTCAAGCAGCGATGCGCGTGACACTCGCTCAATCTGGCTAATGGTAGAGGAAGTCGAATGAGTGAACTGAAACGGCATATCGGCCAAAAAGTTGCATTGGCGACCGCGGCATTTTGTGCGCTGCTGGCTTTGCCGGCTTTTGCCCTGTTTGTCTGGTTGTGGATGGCGCGCGGACTGGCAGATTCCTGGGTGCCAAGCGCACTTGCCAGCGTCGCATTCCTGGGGGCTTGCACGGTGGTTCTCTACGTCATCAGTCGGCCACAACCCCCACTGCCGGTGGATAGCATCCGTTCCGAAGGGTAAGGCAACTCGGCGACAGCCATGTCGCCGTGCGTCATTTAGCTTTGATCGGCGAGACTGGTAATCAATGCGGGTTCTGCTACGCCGGTTGCCGGGATACCTGCGCTGGCCTGATATTTCTTCAGCAGAATCACGCTGGTTTGACCGAATATGCCGTCGGCCTTGATGGCAATGCCGTTATCCGACATGCCGAGTTGAAGCAGCCGCACGTCCAGTCCACGTGCCAGTGGCGTTTGCAAGGTAATGCTGCGGGTGCCCGGATGCGGTCCATCGTAGCAGCCGGGCGGTGTAGCGCGCAGCGTGCTCATTGAAATTTCGGCACCACGGATGACCAGCGGAAGTTCCAGGCCCCAGTAGCCTTGATCGATCAGTCGCTGAAAGGCCTCCATGCGGTAGGCCGTTTTGCGCAGATCGCTGCGCGGATGCGTGCTCAGCCAGGCGTGGCGGGTATTGACGTACGCTTTGATCCAGTTTTTCTCGCCCAGTGCGCTCAGGCTCCCGGCTTTTCCGATGGTACGGTCACGTATCGCTTTCCACGAACCATGCACGGTACTGTCGTAGACCACGGTGACGCCCAGTGGCGAGGTGATGCCGAGGTTGGCGGCATTGCGCGCGGCCGGTTGCCAGTAGACTTCGTCAAAAAACATGTCCTGAGTTTCACGCATGATCGGGTCATCGGCCGTGGCACGGAGCAGATTGTGTAGCCGGAGTTCGCTATCCAGTGCGACATCGCTGGCTTCAAACCGCGGCAACCAGCGTTCCAGTCGATGGCCGAAGCGGGCACCGTGATTGCCACAATAGCGTTGCAGCAGGTCCAGCAGATTGCCCGAGCCCAGCGTCGTTTGTGAGCGCCCGAAGGTGAGATGTCCGGTATCGCCGGGGATCACGGTGACGCTGCCGTAGTCGCCAAGAACAACGCCGGTTTCAAAAAGATTGACGATCGATTGCGCAGTCTGCTTTTGAGTCGGGGTCAGCATGGTGAATGATTCCTTCCGTCTGGGTTATCGGATGATCACAGTCGACACTCGGTTCAGCATAGCACCACAGCATTGATTCGGCATGGCCAAAATTGCGTGCTTCAGTTCGCCGTGGCTGAGCGAACGGCGCAGGCAGCGCGAATGATCCGTTCGGTCTTGGCGTCGTCCAGTTCGGCATGACCACCGAGTGCGGCATTGCCATGTTCGCGCAGCGCCTGCATGACGTGGGTTGCCGCGTCGGGATCGTTGACGTCGGTATCAGACAGATGCACCGGCATGTTCAAGCTGCGGTAAAAGGCCGCGATGGCCGCGATGGTCTCTTCGGCACTGGGCTGGCTCAGGCCAAAGACTTGGCGACCCATCTGCTCCAGTTTGGCGCGCTTGGCCTCGATCAGCTCGCGTAGTAGCCAGGGCTGGATGATCGACAAGGTGCGTCCGTGGTCGATGCCATACAGCGCCGTCAATTCGACGGCCATCCGGTGCGTTGCCCAGTCCACCGGCACGCCGAGGCCGATGACCCCGCACAAGGCCTGATTGGCGGCCCACATCATGTTCTGCCGCCAGCTGGTTGTCTGGCGCTGGTCGAAGGTCTTGGCCAGCATTGTCAGGGCTTTCATCACCGCTTCGGCATAGCCATCCTGAACCAGCGCGCCAACCGGGTAGGTGAGGTATTGCTCGCACACGTGGACGAAGGCGTCGACCACACCGTTTTCCAGCTGACGGTCGGGCAGACTGGCCATCACGTCCGGGTTGAGGATAGCGAAGCGTGGGCGCGCTGGTGCCACATAGAAGACTCGCTTTTCGTGCGTGGCCTTGCGGGTAACGACGGCGCCGGCATTTGATTCGGAGCCGGTCGCCGGCAGGGTCAGCACGATACCGACGGGCAATGCCTGGCGCGGTACGTATTTGCCGCTGACGATGTCCCAGCCATCGCCCTCGTAGAGCGCTGCACAGGCGATGAATTTGGCGCCATCGGCAACCGAGCCGCCGCCAACGCCCAGGATAAATTCGATTTTTTGCGCTTTTACCCGGTTGACCGCAGCAGTCAGTGTTTCGAGTGTCGGGTTGGGTTCGACGCCGCCGAATTCGACCACGGTATGCCCTCCCAGCGCCTGCGTGACCTGATCGTAGATGCCGTTCTGCTTGATCGAACCGCCGCCGTACAGCAGCAGCACGGTGGCTTCACGCGGGATTAAATCAGCGAGCTTGGCAAAGCTGTTCGGCCCAAAGTGAATCTGCGTCGGGTTGTGGTAACTGAACTCGAAAGTATGCGGCATTGCTAGTCTCCTTTGGCATCGTCTGGCTATCGCCAGTCAGTTGTTCATGGTGCGAAAAAGCGCGCGGTCAATTCAAGTGAGCGCAGGCGCAGGGCCGGGTCGAAAATATCGCTGACCAGAATCATCTCATCGGCCTGGGTGGCATTTTTCAAGGCCAGCAGTCCGTCGCGCACGGACTCGGGCCCGCCGATCACTGCCGCACCGAGGAAATCTCCGATGGCCGAACGTTCCTGCGGATGCAGGTTGGCCAGGAAATCGGCGACCGGCGGTGGCAAGGGGCGGCGGTCGCCGCGCAGGATGCACAACACGCGCTGATAGGTGCTGCTGGCCAGATAGTCTGCTTCCGCGTCGTTTTCGGCAGCAATGACCGGTACGCCGATCATCACATACGGCTTGGCGAGCTTGTCCGATGGGCGGAAGTTGCGACGATAGATTTCAAGCGCCTGCAGCAACATGGCTGGTGCAAAGTGCGAGGCGAAGGAATACGGTAAGCCGCGCTCGGCGGCGAGTCTGGCCGAAAACAGACTGGAGCCGAGCAGCCAGATCGGCACTTCGGTCCCATTGCCCGGCACGGCAATAACCTGTTGATCCGGCTGACGGGGGCCGAGCAGGCGCTGCAGCTCAGCCACGTCGCGCGGGAAATCGGCTTCGGTCTCAATGCGGTCGCGGCGCAGAGCGCGCATGGTCATATGATCCGTTCCCGGGGCGCGGCCCAGGCCAAGGTCGATGCGGCCGGGATAGATTTCAGCCAGCGTACCAAAGGCCTCGGCGACGACCAGCGGGGCATGATTGGGCAACATGATGCCGCCCGAGCCAACGCGAATGTGGCGGGTTGCCCCGGCGATGTAGCCGACCAGCACGGCCGTGGCCGAACTGGCAATCCCCGGCATGTTGTGATGTTCGGCCACCCAGTAGCGGGTAAAGCCGAGCTGTTCGACGTGCCGGGCGGTGTCGCGCGCAATGGCCAGCGCGTCGGCAATCGTGCCACCTTCGCGGACAGCCACGAGGTCCAGCATCGACAGCCGGGTTTCTTGCAGGGGGGTCATGGCTGCTCCAGAACAGGGTTGGCGACTGGCGGAAGACGGCGACTGGCTGCCCAACTGAGTAAAGACAGGAGCGCCAGGCCCCCGCCAATGAGCAATATCCCGGCGATTTCGAGGGCCTTGAATTCCTCGCCGAAAGTCAGGCGCGACGAGAGGATGGCCACCACCGGCGTGCCAAGCACGGAAAGGCTCGCTTCCCAGGCCGGTACGCGGTCCAGAATATAAATCCACAACCACCAGCACAGTGCGGTGCTGGCCACTGACATGAAGGCCAGAATGCCGATGAAAGAGGGTGTCCAGTGGGTCGGCTGCTCCGGCACCACCAGTGCGAGCAAGACCAGCGGCACCGCGCCAAGCGCCATTTGCCAGGTTGTCAGCGTCAGCAAGTCGACCGGAGTCGTCGAGCGCAGGCGCTTGATCAGGATGGTGCCGGTTCCCCAGCACAGGGCCGCCATCAAGCCGAGGAATTTGCTGAACAGACTGGCATGCATGTCCCACGGCTCAATGATCAACAACAGGCCGGTCAGCGTACTTGCCGCCGCCAGCCATTGCTTGCCACGAATACGTTCGCCGAGAATGGGCCACGCCATCAGCAGCGTCCAGATCGGCATCGTGAAAATCAGTACCGCCGTCTTGCCGGGGCCGCCTTCGACCAGTGCCCAGGTCTGGAAAACCATGAAGCCGGCTACCTGCGTCAGACCGATGCCCAGTGTTTGCCACGGGGCGACCAGCTTGAACGGGCGTCCCATCAACTTGAGCACGACGATCAATGACAATGCGCCGCCCACGCAGCGCTCGGCGGCAAAGGCAAAAGGCGGTGCGTAAACGAGCCCGTGTTTGGCCACCACCCAAGTGTAGCCCCAGGTGAGCGAGAGTACGACCAAGGCAAGTGCAGGTAACCAGCGGCGATATGAGGACATGAGGTTTTGGCGTAGGGGCCGTGCCGGGAAATCCCGGTCGCGGCCATGGTGGAAGGGCGACTAGTCGGCCAATGCCGGGTAATCGGTGTAGCCCTCGGCGCCACCGCCATAGAGCAGGTTGGCGCGCAGTTCGTTCAAGGGCTTGTCCTCGGTTAGGCGGCGGACGAGGTCCGGCGTGCTGATGAAGGGGCGGCCAAAGGCCACCAGATCTGCCTTGCCGCTGGCTACCGTTTCAACGGCCAGTTCGCGGGAGTAGCCGTTATTGACCATCCACGCACCGGGGTAGCTGCGATGCAGGGCTTCGTAATCGAAAGCCTTGCCTTCCGGTGTGCGCGTTCCGCCGGTTTCGCCTTCGATGACGTGCAGGTAGGCCAGCCCAAGCGGGGCCAGTTTTTCGACGACGTAGCCGTAGAGCGCCTGCGGATCGCTGTCGAGCGGCGCGGTGAAGGTGGTCATCGGGCTGAGGCGAACGCCGGTGCGGCCGGCGCCGATTTCGTCGGTCACGGCCTGCATGACTTCCACCAACAGGCGGGCACGGTTGGCGATGCTGCCACCGTACGGGCCGCTGCGGTCATTGACGCTGTCGCGCAGGAACTGCTCGATCAGGTAGGTGTTGGCGGCATGCACTTCAACGCCATCAAAACCGGCTTCAATGGCATTGCGGGCGGCGTGGCGGTAGTCGGCTACCAGGCCGGGAATTTCGTCATCGCGCAAGGCGCGCGGCGTGGAAACCGGAACGAAACCTTCAGCCGTGTAGGTCATCGCTTCCGCGGCTTTTGCGGTAGAGGAAACAGGCGCTTCGCCTGCCGGCAGC
>WBZX01001088.1_pt1 | contig 21522 bp, 14 predicted proteins | sample 5204211 | NCBI WGS metagenome assembly WBZX01 (sample SAMN12344362, study PRJNA552823) | activated sludge metagenome | biome: Activated sludge suspended growth; feature: Nitrification reactor; material: Wastewater; isolation source: activated sludge from nitrification reactor of wastewater... | reverse complement strand
GATCGTCTCCGTCGTCGACCTGCGCCGCGCGCCGCTGGCGGCCCTGCGCGGCCAGCTCCGCGCCCATCGCCTGCTGGCGGTGCCGGTCGCCGATGCCGGCGTACCCGGCGCGGTGGCCCGCCTGCTCGTCGACAGCGGCTTTGCCGAGGCCCGCGTGTGGGTCTGCGAATTCACCGGCGCGGGGCTCAAGTCCACCGCCTGGCTGGCCACCGAACTGGCCGCGCTGCGCGACGCCATCGATCCGCACGCGGTGCTGATCGTCGCCACCGGCCCGTCGTCCGGCGTTTTTGCCGAACTGCCGGGGCTTTCCGATGGCGCCCTTGGCGACGAGGCCGGCATCGCGCTGCCGCTGGCGGCCCGCGTGCTGGCGCTGGCGTGGTTGCAGCCGGCAGCGTGGGAAACCGGCTGGGCGATTTCCGACGGCGAGGCCAGCCTGGCACTCGAATGGGCGCGGGCGGTACCCACCGCGCGGGTCCGCGCGGTGGGCGTCGAGCCGAGTCTGCTCGGCGTGGCGCTGACCCGCGCCGGGGTGGGCGAGAACCTGTCGGCGATTGCCGCCGCCTCGCCGCTGCGCTGCCGCGAATGGCCGGTTCCGGAGGCGGTGTTCGTGCGCGGCGGGGTCGGCCTGCGCGACTGGCTGGCGGCGGCGTGGGCGCGGCTCGCGCCCGGCGGCCGGCTGGTGGCCAGCGCCGAGGACGATCACGCGCGGGCCGACCTGCTCGCCTTTGCGGCCGAAGTGCCTGCCGCGGCGTGGCAGGAGCTCAGCCTTGCCCACGGCGAAACCGTTGCCGGCCGGCTGCGCTTCGCGCCGGCGGCGCCGGTGCGGCTGGCGCTGTGGCGGAAGGAGGCGGACAACGGCGCAGCGTGACGCGTGCCGGCCTCGCCGTCATCCAGCGCCCGCGCCCGGTCTGTCTCCGGTCCCTTGAATCCCACACTTTGGTTGGCCAACACCATGCCCTTTCCCTGCGAACGCTCCCCCGCCCGGCCGGGCTGGGTCTACCTGGTCGGCGCCGGCCCCGGCGATCCCGAACTGCTGACGCTGCGCGCCGCCCGCCTGCTCCTCGAGGCCGACGTGCTGGTGTATGACAATCTGGTCAGCAAGGAAGTCCTCGACTGCGTGCCGGCGCAAACCGAGCGCATCTACGTCGGCAAGAAGGCGGCCAACCACGCGCTGCCGCAGCCCGGCATCAACGCGCTGCTGGTCGAGCAGGCGCGGCGCGGCAAGCGGGTCGTGCGGCTGAAGGGCGGCGACCCCTTCATCTTCGGGCGCGGCGGCGAGGAGGTCGAGGAGCTGGTGCGGGCCGGCGTGCCCTTCGAGGTCGTCCCCGGCATCACCGCGGCGGCTGGCATCGGCGCCTACGCCGGCATCCCGCTCACGCATCGGGATTTCGCGCAGGCCTGCATCTTCGTCACCGGCCATCTGAAAGACGGCAGCGTCGATCTCGACTGGGACATGCTCGCCCGTCGCAAGCAGACTTTGGTGTTCTACATGGGCATCACCCAGCTGGCGGCGATCTGCGGCCAGCTCGTCGCCCACGGCCTGCCGGCCACCACGCCGGCGGCGGTGGTACGGCGCGGCACGACCCGCGCCCAGCGCGTCGTCACCGCCGATCTGGCCACCTTGCCCGACGCCGTCAAGGCCGCCGGCATCAGCCCGCCGGCGCTGACCATCGTCGGCGACGTGGTCGGCCTGCAGTCGCGGCTGGCGTGGTTCCACCCGGAGCGCGAATGATGGCCGCCCGCTGCCCGGCGCTGTTCGTCGCCGCCCCCTCGTCCGGCCAGGGCAAGACCACCGTCACCGCCGCGCTGGCCCGGCTGCACCGGCGTCAGGGCCGCCGGGTGCGCGTCTTCAAGTGCGGGCCGGATTTTCTCGATCCGCAGATCCATGCGGTGGCCAGCGGCGCGCCGGTCTACAACCTCGACCTCGGCATGTGCGGCGAGGCCGACGCCGCCTGGCGCCTCCACGCCGCCGCGCAGGACGCCGACCTGATCCTCGTCGAGGGCGTCATGGGGCTGTTCGACGGCCAGCCGTCCGGCGCCGACATCGCGCGGCGCTTCGGCATTCCGGTGATGGCGGTGATCGATGCGAAGGCGATGGCCCAGACCTTCGCCGCCATCGCCCACGGTCTGGCCAGCTGGCAGCCCGACCTGCCCTTCTCCGGCGTGCTGGCCAACCATGTCGGCAGCGACGGCCACGCCAGGCTGCTGCAGGACTGCCTGCCGCCGTCGATCGCCTGGTACGGCGCGATTCCGCGCGATGCCGGCGCGGCGCTGCCGGAGCGCCACCTGGGCATCCTGCAGGCGGCCGAGATCGCCGATCTGGACGAGCGTCTCGACCGCCTCGCCGACCACCTCGCCCGCACCGGCGCCGCCGGCCTGCCGCCGCCGGTGGACTTTCCGGCCGCGCCGGCGCCGCTGCTCGAACCGCTGCTCGCCGGCCGCCGCATCGCCATCGCCCGTGACGCCGCGTTCGGCTTCATCTACCCGGCCAACGTGGATACGCTGCGCGCTCTTGGCGCCGAGGTGGCCTTCGTCTCGCCGCTCGCCGACGAGCCGCTGCCGCTGTGCGACGCGCTGTGGCTGCCGGGCGGTTATCCGGAACTCCACGCCGCGACCCTCGCCGCCAACCGCCGCTGGCAGTCCGGCCTGCACGCCCATGCGGCGGCGGGCAAGCCGATCCTGGCCGAATGCGGTGGCATGATGAGCCTGTTCGAAACGCTGACCGACAAGGACGGCGTCACCCACCCGGGTGCCGCCTTGCTACCCGGCCACACCCGCATGCAGGCGCGTCTGGCGGCGCTCGGCACGCAGATCGCGGAACTGCCCGAAGGCCGGATCGGCGGCCATACTTTCCACTATTCGAAAAGCGACACGCCGCTCGCGCCGCTCGCGCGCGCGACCTCGCTGGGCGGGCGCGAAGGCGAGCCGATCTACCGCGCCGGGCGGACGACGGCGTCGTACGTGCATTTCTACTTTGCGTCGAATCCGGCGGCGGTGGCGGGCTTGCTGGGCTAACCCAAATCAGGGGGCGCGCCGGCGGGCCCGATCGCAACCCGCCACCGCGCCGATTCAAGTCGAATGGCCGGCGTGTCACAATCGGCCTCCGCCCCCAGCCGCCCGCCCGCCTTGACCAAACTCCTGCACACCGCCGACTGGCAGATCGGCAAACTCTTCGGGCAGTTCGACGCCGACGAAGCGGCGCTGCTGGCCGATGCCCGCTTCGCCGCCGTCGAACGTCTCGCCCGGCTGGCCACCGAGCATGCCGTCGACGCGGTGCTCGTCGCCGGCGACGTGTTCGACGCCCAGGGCGTCGCCGACAAGACCATTCACCGCCTGTTCCACGCCATGAGCGGCTTCGCCGGCAGCTGGGTGATGATCCCCGGCAACCACGACGCCGGCCTCGCCGAATCGGTGTGGACCCGCGCCGCCCGCCTCGGCGCGATCCCCGCCCGGGTGCGCGTGTGCCTGCGGCCCGAGGCGCTGCTGCTGCCCGGCCTGGCGATCCTGCCGGCGCCGCTGACCCAGCGCATCACCCACGCCGACCTCACCGGGTGGTTCGCCGCCGCCGACACCCCCGCCGGCCTGCCCCGTGTCGGCCTCGCCCACGGCAGCGTGCAGGGCATCCTCGCCGACGGCATCGACTCGTCCAACCCCATCGCCGCCGGCCGCGCCGCCCAGGCCCGCCTCGACTACCTGGCCCTCGGCGACTGGCACGGCACCCGCCAGGTCGACGCCCGCTGCTGGTACGCCGGCACCCCCGAGCCGGACCGCTTCAAGGCCAACGATGCCGGCCACGCCCTGCTCGTCGAACTCGGTGCCGCCGGCGGCCTGCCGACGGTCACCCCCGTCGCCACCGCCCAGTACCGGTGGACCGCCGCCAGCCTCGACGTGCAGGTGCCCAGCGACGTGGACGCGGCGCTGCAACGCATTGCCGGTTTCGGCGCCGCCGACGTGGTGCAGCTGACCCTCACCGGCCGCAGCGACCTGGCCGGCCACCGCCGGCTCGCCGAGGCCATCGGCCGCGCCCGCGGCAAGGCCCGCAGCCTGCTCGCCGACCTGTCCGGCCTGAGCCTCGAACCCACCGACGACGACATCGCCGCGCTGCACGCCGACGGCTACCTCGGCGACGTGCTGGCCGACCTGCGCGCCACCCAGGACGGCCCCGCCGGCCAGACCGCCCGCGATGCGCTGGCGATCCTCGCCGGCCTGCTCGACGAACGCGCCGGAGCCGCCCGATGAAGCTCACCCGCCTGCGCCTCGAACAGTTCAAGCAGTTCCGCCAGCCGCTCGAGATCGACGGCCTGGCGCCCGGCCTCAACCTGTTCACCGGCCCCAACGAAGCCGGCAAGAGCACCGTCGTCGCGGCGATCCGCGCCGCCTTCTTCGAGCGCCACCGCTCGGCCAGCGTCGATGAGCTGCGGCCATGGGGCGAATCGACCGCCGCCCCCACCGTCGAACTGGAATTCGAACTCGGCGGCCGCCCCTACCGCCTCGTCAAAAGCTTCCTGCACAAAAAGCGCTGCGAACTGCAGTGTGGCAGCCAGCGCCTCGACGGCGCCGAGGCCGAGGACCATCTGGCCGCGCTGCTCGGCTTCCGCCACGCCGGCCGCGGCGCCAGCCAGGCCGAACACTGGGGCATCCCCGGCCTGCTGTGGATCGCCCAAGGCAGCGCCCACGACATCCGCGACCCCGTCGCCCACGCCACCGACCACCTGCGCCGCGCCCTCGACGCATCGCTCGGCGAAATCGCCAGCAGCGGCGGCGACGAGGTGCTGGCCAAGGTCGAAGCGGCCCGCAACGAGCTGCTGACCCCCTCCGGCGGCGCGCCGCGCGGCAGCTACGCCGAGGCGCTGCGTCTCGACACCGCGCTCGCCGCCCGCCTCGCCGACACCGACGCCGCCATCGCCGCCTATCGCCGCCAGGTCGACAGCCTTGCCATGCTGCGCCGCGAGCACGCCGCCGACGAGGCCGCCCAGCCGTGGCTCGACTGCCGCGCCCGCGAACAGGAAGCCGCCGCGCGGCTGGCGGCGATCACCGACATCGAACGCGAGCTGGCCGCCGCCCGCCAGCAGGCCGGCCACTTCGACGAGCGCCTCGGCCTGCTGCGCAGCCGCCTCGACGGCTTCGCCCGCGAGGACGACGAAGCCCGCCAGCGCCACGCCGCGCTGGCCGCCGCCAGCCAGCGGGCCGACGCCGCGCGCCGCCAGCACGACCACTGGCAGGCCCGCCACGCCGCCGCCGGCGCCACCTTCGAGGCCGCCCGCCAGACCCTGCGCGTGGCCCGCCAGGAAGACACCCGGCGCAGCCTCGCCAGCCAGCTCGCCACCCTGCGCCAGCAGGCCGCCGACAGCGCCGCCCGCCTCGCCGACGCCGACGCGCGGCAGGCCGGCTTGCGCGAACTGCAGCGCCAGGCCGCCACCACCGGCATCGCCGACGCCGACCTGACGACGCTGCGCGAGCAGCAGCGCCACCTCGACGAAATCCGCATCCGCCAGGCCGCCGCCGCTACCCGCCTGCATTTCGCGCTGGCCGACGGACGCACGCTGCAGATCGGCGCCGAAACCGTCGCCGGCAGCGGCGAGCGCCGGCTGGTGGACGCTACGACCCTCGTGCTGCCCGGCCTCGGCGAGCTCACGGTGGCCCCCGGCGGCGCCGATCTGGCCGCGCTGCGCGATGCCGCCGCCGAACTGGCCGAGCGCCGCGCCGACCTGCTCCAGCGTCTCGGCCTCGCCTCGCTGGATGAAGCCGAAGCCCGCCACCGCGCCGCCCAGTTGCTGGCCGGCGACATCAAGGCCGCCAGCGCCGGTCTCGCCTCGCTGGCGCCGCGCGGCCTCGACGCGCTGCGCGCCGAGCGCGACGCCCACGAGGCCCGCGCCGCCGACACCGCCCAGGCCATCGCCCGCCTGCCGCCGCCGCCCGACGCCGCGCCGCCGGCCGTCGCCGCCGCCGAAGGCGCCGAGGATGCCGCCCGCCACGCCGTCGAACAGATCTCCGGCCAACTCGCCCAGGCCCGCAGCGCCGCCGCCAATGTCGACGCCGCCTGCGCCGCGGCCCGCCGCGAAGCCGCCGGCGCCCAGGCGCTGGTCGACGACCCGGCGCGCGCCGGCCGCCTCGCCGCGGCCCGCGCCGGCCTCACCGACGCCCTCGCCCAGCAGGCCGGCGCGACCGCCCGCATCGACGCCTTGACCCGCCAGATCGACGCCGCCCGCCCGGATTTTCTGCAGCAGGATGTGGAACGCTACCGGTGCAGCGCCGAACAGCACGAAAAGCGCTTTGCCGAACGGCGCGACAGCCTGCTCCGCCTCGACGTCGAACTGCAGGCTGCCGGCGCCCTCGGCCTCGACGAGCAGCGCGCCGAGATCGAACGCGACCTCGCCCAGGCGCGCCGCCGCAGCGCCGAACTGCAGCGCCGCGCCGCCGCCCTCGACCACCTGCTGAGCCTGCTCAAGACGCGCCGCCACAGTCTCACGCTGCGCCTGCAGGCGCCGCTGCAAAAGCACCTCAACCGCTATCTGCAGCTGCTCTTCCCCGGCGCCAGTCTGGCCATCGACGACGCTCTCAGCCCCGCCGCGCTGACACGCAGCGGCAGCCACGGCGCGGAAGCGGGTGATTTCGAAGCCCTCAGCTTCGGCGCCCGCGAGCAGATGGGCGTCATCAGCCGGCTGGCCTACGCCGACCTGCTGCAGGAAGCCGGCCGCCCGACGCTGGTGATCCTCGACGACGCGCTGGTGCACAGCGACGCCGAGCGCCTCGCCCAGATGAAGCGCATCCTCTTCGACGCCGCGCGCCGCCACCAGATCCTGCTGTTCAGCTGCCACCCCGAAAACTGGCGCGACCTCGGCGTCGCCGCCCGCAGCCTGCGCGGCGACGCCGCCCTGGCCCTGCCACCTCCGCCGCCGCCATGACCGACAAAACCCGCCTCGCTGATCTGCGCAAAACCTACGCACACGGCAGCCTCGACGACGAGGCGACGCCGGCCGAGCCGCTCGCCCAGTTTTCCGCCTGGCTGGGTGAAGCCCTCGCCCGCGGCCTGCCCGAACCCAACGCGATGACCGTCGCCACCGTCGGCGCCGACGGCCGGCCGTCCACCCGCATCGTGCTGATCAAGGGCTGTGACGAACGGGGCATCGTCTGGTATTCCAATTACGCCAGCCGCAAGGGCCGCGAGATCGACCACCAGCCTTTCGCGGCGCTGCAGTTCCACTGGGTCGAGCTGGAGCGGGTGGTGCGCATCGAAGGCCGCGTCGACAAGGTGTCGGAGGAGGAATCCGACGCCTATTTCGCCAGCCGTCCGCTGGCCCACCGCATCGGCGCCTGGGCCTCGCCGCAGAGCGAGGTGATTCCCGGCCGCGCCACCCTCGTCGCCCGCGCTGCCGAGTTCGGCCTCCGCTTCGGCCTCCATCCGCCCCGCCCGCCGCACTGGGGCGGCTACCGGCTGGTGCCGGATTACTGGGAATTCTGGCAGGGCCGCGCCTCGCGCCTGCACGACCGCATCGCCTACCGGCTCGACGACGGCAGCTGGCGCAAGATGCGGCTGGCGCCGTGAGCGGCCAGTCGGCGCGCTGTAACAATGCGCCGCCGCCGATTGGCGATAATGCGCCGGTGACCACCACTCGTCGTACCGCGCCGTGAGCGGCGCTCCGCAACCCGCCCGCGCGGCCCGCGTGCCGTGGAGCGACCTGCTCGCCGGCCTGTCGGTGGCCGGCGTGCTGCTGCCCGAGGCCGTCGCCTACGCCGCCATCGCCGGCGTCGCGCCGATGCATGCGCTGCTCGCCGCGCTGGTCGGGCTGTGCGTCTATCCGCTGATCGGCACCAGCCGGTTTGCGATCGTCGCCCCGACCTCGTCGGCGGCGGCGATCTTCGCCTCCGCGGTGGCCATCGGCGGGTCGCCGATGGGCTTCGGGCTGGTGCTCATCACCGGCGCCCTGTTCCTCGCCGCCGGCCTGCTGCGCGGCGGCTTTCTCGGCGCCTTCATCTCGCGACCGGTGCTGCGCGGCTTCGCATGGGGGCTGGCGGTCACCATCATGCTCAAGCAGTTGCCCCACATCGCTGGCGTGCATGTGGCGGGCAACCGGGCGGTGCAGGTGCTGGCCGGGCTGCAGACACACGCCGCCGAGGCCCACCTGCCCAGCCTCGCGCTCGGGCTGGCGGCGCTGCTGCTGTGGCTGGCGGTGCACCATGGGCTGCGGCGGGTGGTCTTCGTGCCGCAGTCGCTGGTGGTGCTGACGCTGGGCATCGCCGCGTCGGCGGGCTTCGACCTCGGTCGCCTCGGCATCGCCCTGGTCGGCCACATCGAGTGGCAGGCGCTGGCCGTCACGCTGCCGACGATGAGCACCGAGCATTGGCTGCGCATGGCCGAAATCGCCCCGGCGCTGCTGCTGATCCTGTTCGCCGAATCGTGGGGGTCGATCCGCTCGCTGGCCCTGCAGAGCGGCGACCGGGTCGATGCCAACCGCGAACTGGTGGCGCTCGGCGCCTGCAATCTGGCCAGCGCGCTGCTGCAGGGTCTGCCGGTGGGCGCCGGTTTCTCGGCGGCATCGGCCAACGCGGCGGCGGGCGGCGGCAGCAAGTGGGCGGGCGTCGCCGCCGCCGCCGCGCTGGCGCTGCTGCTGTGGCAGGCACGGGCCTGGCTGGCCCTGCTGCCGCTGCCGGTGCTGGCCGCCGTGGTGATCGGCATCCTGTCCCACAACCTGTGGCCGAAGGCGGTCATCCGCGGCCTGCGCCTCGGTGGCGATGCCTGGCTGGCGGTGATGGCGGCGCTGGCGGTGCTCGTCTTCGGGGTGCTGTTCGGTATGCTGCTGGCGGTCGGCTCCTCAGTGCTGCTGGCCATCCACCGTTTTGCACAGCCGCTGGTCACCGAATTGGGCCAGTTGCCCGGCACCCGCGACTACCAGGACGCCCGCCGCCACCCCGAAGCGATCCGCCGCCCCGGCATCCTCATCGTGCGGGTCGAGGAGCCGCTGTTCTTCGCCAACGCCGAGCAGGTTTTCCAGCTGGTGGGCAACTGGGCCGCGAGCAGCCGGCCGGCCACCGTGGTGCTGAGCCTCGAGATGTGCGACGACCTGGACGCCACCGCCAGCGAGGCGCTGGCCGAATTCGCCGCCACGCTGCGCCAGGCCGGCATCGGGCTGGCGCTGGCCCGCGTCAAGGACCGCATCCGCGACGCGCTGGCCCGCGCCGGGCTGGTGAACGGCAGCGCCGACACGATCGCCGCCTACTGGAGCGTGGACGACGCGGTGTACGCCACCGCGCCCCGCCGGCGCCGCAACTGAACGCCAACCCTGCATGGAGAACGCCATGGCCCGGATCGAGGAAGCCGCCCTCGACGAACTCCGCCCGACCCAGCTGACGATCGGGCTGATCGAGGTCCGCAAGAAGATGAAACATCTCGCCAGCCTCGACCACGCGACCCGCCGTGACTTCATGCGCGCCCACCCGATCCCGGCGGTGCGTGGCCCGGGCGGCCGCCTGTTCATCACCGACCACCACCACCTGGGCCGTGCCGCCGTCGAAGCGGGCGTCGGCCACGGCTTCGTGGACATCGAGGCCGACCTGTCGCAGCTCGCCGGCGACGCCTTCTGGCGCGAGATGGATCGCCGCCTGTGGGTCCATCCGCTCGACCAGAACGGGGTGCGCCACCGTTACGCGACCATCCCCCACCATCTGGACAAACTGGTAGACGACCTCTACCGCAGCCTCGCCGGCTACGTGCGCGACGCCGGCGGCTACGCCAAGACCCCCACCGCCTTTGCCGAATTCGTGTGGGCCGACTTCTTCCGCCGCTCGATCGCCATCGAGGACGTTGCAGGCGACTTCGACGCCGCCGTCCACCACGCCATCCCACTGGCCCAAAGCCCGGCGGCGCGAAGCATGCCCGGTTTCGTCGGGTTGGCCGGTGGCGCGCCGACGGCCAGTGCGTAGAGCGTTTCGGTAAGAATCTGCGGGGCCAGGCCGGTAACGGCCAGAAGGATGCGAGGGGGGTATTCGCAGGGGGCGGGCATGGCACATCCGTGGCGGGCAGCAACGGACGGATGATGGCGGGATTTGCGTTGCAGGGGAGCGCCGCAAGCTTGCGGCGCTCAGACTTCCGCCGGGTCCACGTCGAGGTGCCAGCGCAGGTCGCGGGGGGGTTTGAGAGGCCACAGTTGGGTGCTCCAGGCGCTGAGGAAGGCTTGCAGCGTGGGGCGGGTGAGGGCTTCGACGAGGAGTTGGGCGCGTTCGCGGCGGGCCAGGCGGACCATGCGCATCGGCACCGGGTCGAAGACCTGTACGCCGAAGGCCTGGGCGAAGGGCAGCGCGGCGGCGCGGGCGTCTTTGAGCCAGGCCAGTGCGGTGGCGACGTCGGGGGCGTTGGCGCACAGCAGGGCGTTGGCGGCGAAGGGCGGGAAGCGGGCCTGCTTGCGTTCTTCGAGTTGCAGTGCGGCGTAGCGCGCGAAGTCGTGGCGGGCGAGGCACTGGTAGAGGGGATGGTCGGGGTAGTGGGTCTGGACCATCACTTCGCCGGGCAGTTCGCCGCGACCGGCCCGGCCGCCGACCTGCATGAGCTGCTGGAAGAGGCGCTCGGGGGCACGGAAATCGGCGGCGAACAGGGATGAATCGGCGTTGAGCACGCCGACGAAGGTGAGTTTCGGGAAGTCGTGACCCTTGGCCATCATCTGCGTGCCGACCAGGATGTCGGCGTCGCCGCGGCCGATCTGGTCGAGGAGGGCGTCCCACTGGGCGCGGGTGCGGGCGGCGTCGCGGTCGACGCGCAGCACGCGGGCGGTGGGGAAGCGTTCGGCGAGGGTTTCTTCGAGGCGCTGGGTGCCGCGGCCGAAGGGCTGGATGTCCTGGTTGCCGCAGTCGGGGCAGGCGCGGGGGATGGCCGTTTCGCAGCTGCAGTGGTGGCAGCGCAGGCGCTTGTCGGCGAGGTGCAGGACGAGGTTGGCGGTGCAGTGGGGGCAGCGGCTGACCCAGCCGCAGGACGGGCACGACAGCACCGGCGCGTAGCCGCGGCGGTTGAGGAAGACGAGGCTCTGTTCGCCGCGCGTGAGGCGGGCGTCGATGGCCCGCAGCAGGTGTTCGGAGAGGCCGTTCTGCAGGGTTTCGCGGCGCACGTCCACCGGCCGCACCGCCGGCAAGGTGGCGGCGACAGCCCGGTTGGCGAGTTCGATGCGGCGATAGCGGCCGGTTTCGGCGGCGTGCCAGCTTTCGAGGGAGGGCGTGGCGGAGCCGAGGACGATGGGCACACTGCGCTGGCGGGCGCGCCAGATGGCCAGGTCGCGGGCCGAGTAGCGCACGCCTTCGTGCTGCTTGTAGCTGGCGTCGTGTTCTTCGTCGACGACGATCAGGCCGAGGCGGGGCAGCGGGGTGAACACCGACAGACGGGTGCCGAGAACGATGTCGGCGCGGCCTTCCATGGCCTGCACGAAACCCTGGGAGCGGGCGCCTTCGGCCAGCGCCGAATGCAGGCTGACCACCCGCGCGGCGGGGAAGCGGCCGGCGACGCGGCCTTCGAGCTGGGGCGTGAGGGCGATTTCGGGGACCAGGATCAGGGCCTGGCCGCCGCGGGAGATGACTTGCTGGACGAGGCGCAGGTAGACCTCGGTCTTGCCGCTGCCGGTGACGCCGGCGAGCAGGAAGGGCTGGAAGTGGCCGAGGCTGGCGGCGATGGCGTCGACGGCGGCCTGCTGCTCGGCGGTGAGGCTCGGCGCGCCGGCCATGGCAGCGGGGTCGGGGGCGACGGTCGGCACGATCCAGCCGCGTTTGAGGGCTTCGGCGACGGCCTGCGGGCCGGTGTCGGCGGCGCGCAGCTGGCTGCGCCGCGCCGGGCCGTGGTCGTCGAGCTGGCGCAGCAGCGTGAGGGGGCGGCTGCTGCGTTTGGCGGCGGCGAGGGCGTCGCGGCCGCTGTCGGTGAGGCCGAGCAGCGGGTCGGCCTCGGCACCGGCGACGGCATCGGCCTTGCGCAGGCGCGGGGGCAAGGCCATCGCGACGACTTCGCCGAGGGGGTGCTGGTAGTAGCGGGCGGCGAAGTCGACCAGTGCCAGCCAGTCGGCAGGCAGCGCGGGTGCGTCGCGCTGGATGGCGATGACGGGCTTGAGGCGGTCGGCGGGGAGGTCGGCGGCGTCGGGCAGGCCGACGATCAGGCCGGTCTTCTCGCCGCGCCCGAACGGCACCCGGACGCACCGCCCGAGATCGTCGGCGCAGACGTTTTCTGCCGTGTAATCAAAGCATTGTGGTAGCGGGACGGGAAGCGCGACGCGGACGATGGCAAAGCTCATGGCCGGATTTTCGGGTGTTTTTGCGTGAAGCTATATAAATCAGTGGCTTGGCCCGTTTTGATGAGGGCTTGCTTCGGAAACAATTCTGAAACCATTGGGCTTTCGGGGGTATTTTCCCTTGTCCACAAAATCTGTGGATAACTTTGTGGGAAAGGTGGGCGAAGTGCCGTCAAACCCGCTGCCCGTAAGCCTTTTCCCTACTTTGCCTAAAACGTGGTCAAAAAATATTTCGTTTTAAAACAGTGGCTTGGAAATATGGCTTGGCTTCGCCGAAGGTTGCGGTCACAAAACTGACACAAAAGGTGGTGCTGTGCACAAGTCAAGCCCGGAAACACAAATTTAGTGCTTGACGGCCTTGATTTTGGGACTTCCGGCGTGTGCCGGCGGGAAGCAAAAAGGCCGGCTTGCGCCGGCCCTTGCCGTAATACGGTAAAACTGCTCAGCCGGCTCGTTGACGCAGGTTGCGGCTGTGCTCGTGGACGGTGTTGACCAGCACGCTGACGTTTTCCGGCGGCGTGAACTGGGAGATGCCGTGGCCGAGGTTGAAGACGTGGCCGGGATGAGGGCCATAGGCGTCGAGCACTTTTTTGGCTTCGGCGGCGACGGCTTCGGGGCTGCCGAACAGCACGGCGGGGTCGAGGTTGCCCTGCAGCGCGACCTTGTCGCCGACGAGGCGGCGGGCGGCACCGATGTCTACGGTCCAGTCGAGGCCGACGGCGTCGGCGCCGCTGTCGGCGATATCGGCCAGCCACAGGCCGCCGCCCTTGGTGAACACGATGACCGGCACGCGCTCGCCGTCCTTCTCGCGGGTGAGGCCGGCGGTGATCTGGCGGATGTAGGCGAGCGAGAACTCACGGTAGGCGTCGTGGGCGAGGACGCCGCCCCACGAGTCGAAGATCATCACGGCCTGGGCGCCGGCTTCGATTTGGGCGTTGAGGTAGGCGACGACGGCCCTGGCGGTGACGTCGAGGATGTGGTGCATCAGATCGGGGCGGCTGTAGAGCAGGCCCTTGACCTTGCGGTAGTCGTCGGAGCCGCCGCCTTCGACCATGTAGCAGGCGAGGGTCCACGGGCTGCCGGAGAAGCCGATCAGTGGCACCGAGTTGTCGAGTGCGCGGCGGATTTCGGCGACGGCGTCCATGACGTAGCCGAGTTCCTGGTTGGGGTCGGGCACCGCGAGGTTGCGGATTTCCCACTCTTCTTTGAGCGGGCGTTCGAACTTCGGTCCCTCGCCTTCGGCGAAGTAGAGGCCGAGGCCCATGGCGTCGGGTACGGTGAGGATGTCGGAGAACAGGATGGCCGCGTCGAGGTTGTAGCGGGCGAGCGGCTGCAGGGTGACTTCGCAGGCGAGACCGGGGCTCTTGCAGAGGTCGAGGAAGCTGCCGGCGCGTTTGCGGGTTTCGCGGTATTCGGGGAGGTAGCGCCCGGCCTGGCGCATCAGCCAGACGGGGGTGTAGTCGGTGGGCTGGCGCAGCAGGGCGCGCAGGAAGGTGTCGTTCTTCGGACGGCTCACGGGGTTCCTCGGCAGCGGACGGCAAAGGATCAATTATCCGCTATTTGGGTGGCGGGGAGTGGGCTGCGGGGGGCGGGATGTCGGAAATGGGGCGCAACCCGGCTGCGGCCACTTCCCGCCATCCCGCGGCCGGCGCTACTTCCGCCAGAACTGCGGGGTGAACACCACGGCCAGCGACAGGACTTCGAGGCGGCCGAGGAGCATCGTGAAGCTGCACACCCAGGTCTGGAAGTCGGTGAGGATGGCGTAGTTGGTGGCCGGGCCGACTTTGTTGAGGCCGGGGCCGGCGTTGTTGATGCTGGCGACGATGGCGCCGAGGGCGGTCATGAAGTCGAGGCCCGAGAGGATCAGCAGGAAGGTGAGCATCACCACGCTCATGAAGTACAGGAAGATGAAGCCGAGCACGGCGATCACGACGCTGTTGGGAATCGGGCTGCCGCCGACTTTGACCGGGTTGACCACCGCCGGGTGCACCAGCCGGGTCAGTTCGCGGTTGGCCTGCTTGGCGAGGATCAGGGTGCGGATCATCTTGATGCCGCCGCCGGTGGAGCCGGAGCTGGCGGTGATGCAGGACAGGAAGAGCATCCAGAGTGGCGCGAAGACCGGCCACTTGTCGAAATCCTGGCTGGCGAAGCCGCAGTCGGTGGCCATCGAGACGAGGTTGAAGCTGACGTGGCGCAGCGCGGTGGGGTAGTCGTCGTAGGTGCCTTCGAGCCACACGTAGAGGGCCACGCCGAAGCACGAGGCGACGATCACGCCGACCACGCCGCGGGCTTCGACATCCTCCCAGTAGGCGCGCGGGCGCAGGCCGCGCAGTGCGACGAAGTGGGTCGCGAAGTTCATCGCGGCGATCACCATGAAGACGATCAGGATGAATTCGACCGCCGGGTTGTCGAAGGCGCCGACGCTGGCGTCGCGGGTCGAGAAGCCGCCCAGGCCCATCGCCGCGAAGGCGTGGCAGATGGCGTCGAGCCACGACAGACCGGCCCAGTTGAGCAGCACGATGCAGGCCACGGTGATCGCGAAGTACACCAGCCACAGGGCTTTGGCGGTGTCGGCGATGCGCGCGGTGAGCTTGGCGTCCTTCATCGGGCCGGGGGTTTCGGCCTTGTAGAGCTGCATGCCGCCGACGCCGAGCAGCGGCAGCACCGCGACCGCCAGCACGATGATGCCCATGCCGCCGAGCCAGTTGAGTTCGTGGCGCCACAGGTTGATCGCCGGTGGGGCGTGGTCGAGGTCGGTCATGATCGTCGAGCCGGTGGTGGTGAGGCCCGACATGGTTTCGAAGAAGGCGTCGGTGAAGCTCAGGCTGTCGTAGACGAGCAGCAGCGGAATCGTCGCGATGGCGGCCATCAGCGCCCAGACCATGGACACCAGCAGGAAGCCGTCGCGCGGCTTGAGTTCGCGATAGTTGGCGCGGGTGACGAAAAACAGGGTCAGGCCGGCGCCGAGGCAGATCAGCATCGCGGCGATGAATTCGGGGGTGGTGCCGTCGTCGTAGATGAGGGCGGCGGCGATGGGCATCAGGTAGGCGATGCTGAACACCGACAGCAGCCGGCCGAGGATGTTGGCGACGGGGAGCAGGGCGTCCATCAGAAGAACCCCCAGCCGACCTGGAACAGCTTCTCGACCTTGCTGACCAGCTGCTTGCTGGTGCAGAAGACGATCACGTGGTCTTCGGCACGGATCACCGTGTCGTGGTGGGCCATGATGACTTCGAAGATCGGTACTTCGTAGGCGACCAGTTCCTTGTACTCGGTGCGGCTCTGGCCGGTGTTGCGGACGATGGCGGCGATGGTGGTGCCATCGGGCAGATCGATTTCCTCGATCTTGCGGCCGATCACCTTGCAGTTCTTGGCGTCGCCGTGGGCGACCACTTCGAGGGCTTCGGCGGCGCCGCGGCGCAGGCTGTGCACGGCGGCCACGTCGCCCCGCCGCACGCGGGCGAGGAGCTGACCGATCGAGGTCTGGGCCGGTGAGATGGCGATGTCGATGCGCCCGGCGCTCTGCACGAGGTCGACATAAGACTTGCGGTTGATCAGTGCCAGGGTGCGGCGGGCGCCCATCTGCTTGGCCAGCGAAGCCGACATGATGTTGTCTTCGTCGTCGTTGGTGAGGGCGAGGAACATGTCGGTTTCCTCGATGCTCTCGGAATCGAGCAGGGCTTCGTCGGTGGAGTTGCCGCGCAGCACGAGGCTGTGGGTGAGCTCGGCGGCGAGGTGCTCGGAGCGCTGTTTGTCGCGTTCGATGAGCTTGACGCTGACGCTGCGCTCGATGGCTTTGGCCAGCCGCATGCCGATGTTGCCGCCGCCGGCGATGATGACGCGCCGGATCGGCTTGTCCATGCGCCCCAGTTCGGTCATGACCTTGCGGATGTGGGCGGTGGCGGCGAGGATGAAGACTTCGTCGCCGCGCTCGATGACCGTTTCGCCGGTCGGCGAGATGGGTTGGTCGCGGCGGAAGATCGCGGCGACGCGGGCGTCGATGTTGGGCAGGCGTTCGGGGATGGCTTTGAGCGGCTTGCCGACCAGCGGACCGCCTTCGAAGGCGGTGACGGCGATCATCGTGACGAGGCCGTCGGCAAACTCCAGCACCTGCAGCGCTTCGGGGAATTCGATCAGTTTGCGGATGTAGTCGGTGACGATCTGCTCGGGGCAGATCGAGTCGTCGACGGCGAAATTGGTGTCGTCGAGGAGCTGGGGGTAGGCCTCGTAGTCGGCGGCGCGCAGGCGGGCGATGCGGGTCGGGACGTTGAACAGCGACTTGGCGACGCGGCAGGCGCACAGATTGGTCTGGTCCGACTGGGTGACGGCGATCAGCAGGTCGGCGTCGGCGGCGCCGGCGGCGTCGAGAATCGACGGCGAGGCCGCGTTGCCGGGCACGACGCGCAGGTCGAGGCGTTCCTGCAGGGCGGCGAGGCGTTCGGCGCTGCTGTCGACGACGGTGATGTCGTTGGCTTCGGAGACGAGGCTTTCGGCCACCGAGCTGCCGACCTGGCCGGCGCCGAGGATGATGATCTTCATCTTGTTGTTCCTTGCGGGAGATCGATCGGGGAAGGGGTGAGGGACGGCGGCTTCACCCGTGGCCGGCGGCTCAGCCGTCGCTGTCGTGCCGCTTGCCGACGCTGATGCCCAGCTGCTTGAGCTTGCGGTAGAGGTGGGTGCGTTCGAGGCCGGTCTTTTCGGCGAGGCGGGTCATGTTGCCGCCGTCGATCTGCAGGTGATGCTCGAAGTAGAGGCGCTCGAAAATCTCCCGCGCTTCGCGCAGCGGCAGGTCGAGCGGCAGGCCGAGGGCGGCCGACGGGGTCTTGCCGAGCAGGTGGGCGACTTCGTCCATGCCGATCTCTTCGTCGAGCGTGCCGAGGGCCAGCGACTTGATGGCGGCTTTCAGTTCGGCGTAGCCCCCCGGCCAGCTGCGGTTGCGCAGCGCGTTGAGGGCCGCGGACGACAGACGGCGGGCCGGCACTTCGCCCGCTTCGACGAAGTGCAGCAGGATCTGGCTGGCGATCTCGGGGACTTCGTCGCGGATATCGGTCAGTGCCGGCGGGGCCAGCGAGACTTCGAACAGGCGGGCCAGCACGCGCTCGTCCCAGCCGTGTTCGACGAGTTCGTCGGGGCGGTGCTCGGTGGCGACGACCAGGCTCTGACCATGGCGTTCGAGGCGGTCCATCGCGAAGACCAGGTTCTTCTGCTGGGGGCGCGACAGGTACATCAGCTCGGGCACGTAGAGCACGCCGTTGCGGGCGCCCTCGAGGGTGGCGAGTTCGAGCGGCTGGGACGACAGCGACAGGTCGAGCCACGGCGAGCCGACGCGCTGCAGCGTGCGGGCACACAGTTCGGCGAGGCTGCCGGGGCCGACGCGCAGCAGGATCACCCGCGATTTGTCGGCCATCTGTTCGAGGCGCTTTTTCAGGTCGCGCAGCGGCACCGAGCGGGCGAAGGCGCCGAGGCCGAGCGGGCTCGGGGCGTTGGCCGGCTTGATGCGGGCAAGGCCGCGTTTGACTGCGGCGAGCAGCTTTTGCAGCGCGATGGGTTTTTCGAGAAATTCCATCGCGCCAATGCGGGTTGCTTCGACGGCGGTGTCGATGGTGCCGTGGCCCGACATCATGACCACCGGCATCGTCAGCTGGCCGTTGGCCGACCATTCCTTGAGCAGGCTGACGCCGTCGGTGTCGGGCATCCAGATGTCGAGGAGCACGAGGTCGGGGCGGGCGGCATTGCGGGCGGCGCGGGCGGCGCCGGCGTTCTCGGCGAGGACGATGTCGTGCCCCTCGTCGCGCAGGATTTCCGAGAGGAGTTCGCGGATGCCGACTTCGTCGTCAACGATGAGAATTTTAGCCATGGGCTGGGGACTCTGGGTGAGGGGCGCTGCGCAGGCGGATGCGGATTTCCGCGCCGCCGGTTTCACGATTGGCGAGACGGATCTCGCCATCGTGTTCGTCGATTATTTTTTTTACGATGGCCAGGCCGAGGCCGGTGCCGCGGGCCTTGGTGGTGACATAGGGTTCGAAGGCCCGCGACAGGATTTCGGGCGGGAAGCCGGGGCCGTTGTCGCGCAGGATGAAGTCTGCCCGCCGCGCATCGTTGCGGGTCGTCAGCCAGATCTGCGGTTCGTCGGTGTCGGAGAGGGCGTCTTCGGCGTTCTGCAGCAGGTTGTGGATGACCTGGCGGATCTGGGTCGCGTCGCCGAGTACGGTTGGCGTTTCGGTGGCGAGTTCGGCGTGGATCATCACCCGCGAGCCGTCGTAGAGGGCAAGCACGTCGCGCACCAGGGCGTTGAGGTCGACCGGCGCCATCATCGGGCTGGGCAGGCGGGCGTAATCGCGGAAGGCGTTGACGAGGTTCTTCATCGCCTCGACCTGGTTGACGATGGTCGTCGTCGAGCGTTCGAGCATCGCCCGGCCTTCTTCGTCGAGGCGGTCGGCGAGTTTGAACTGCAGGCGCTCGGCCGAGAGCTGGATCGGCGTCAGGGGGTTCTTGATCTCGTGGGCCAGGCGGCGGGCGACCTCGGCCCAGGCGGCGTTGCGCTGGGCGGCGATGAGGTGGGTGATGTCGTCGACCACCACCACCGAGCCGCCGCCGGTGCTGTCGGGCAGGCGGGTGCCGTGCAGCAGCAGGGTCTGGGTGCTGCCGTCGGGGTTGGAAAATTCGATCTGCCGGTTCCAGTCGGCCTCGGGGCACTGGAAGCCGGCGAGCAGGGCGTCGCGGAAGGCGGCGTGGGCCTGCCAGTCTTCGAGGCGGGTGCGTTCGTAGTCGTGCAGTTCGTCGTTGAGGATGGTCATCGCGCCGTGGTTGGCGGCGCGCAGGTGACCGTCCGGCGAGAAGGCGAGGACGCCGGCGGAGAGGTTGGCGAGGACGCTTTCGAGGTAGGCCCGGTTGCGCTCGACGGCGGCCCGGTTGGCCTCGGCCTGGGCGCGGGCGTCCTGCAGCTGGCGGGTCATCTGGTTGAAGGACTGGGTCAGCACGCCGAGTTCGTCGCGGGCGGGCAGGGCCTGGCGCGGGCTGAAGTCGCCGGCGGCGACGGCCTGGGTGCCTTCGGCGAGGATGAACAGCGGGGCGGCGAGGCGGCGGGTGAGCACGAAGGCGACGGCGACCGCGGCGAACAGCGCCAGCAGCAGGGTCAGGGTCAGGGTCAGGGTGTAGATGCGCTTGAGGCCGTTGCGCGCCAGCGACAGCTCCTGGTAGTCGCGGTGTACCGCTTCGACGCTGTCGGCGTGCATCGCGAAGGATTGCGGCACCTGCTGGGTGACCTGCAGCAGCTGGGGCTCGACGAGACGGCGGGACGGGATCGGGACGATCACGCGCAGGATCAGGCCGTCGGCGCCGTGGCTTTCGGCGGCGCGGTAGCCGTGGGTCTGGCGGGCCTGGCGGAGCTGGGCGGTGCCGGGCTGTTCGGGCAGCAGGGTGTCGAGCTGGGTGTCGGCGGTGGCGATGATCTTGCCGGCCGGCGAGAAGATCGTGGCCGACTCGACTGCGGCCCGTTCGCGCAGGCGGTTGAGCAGCGGCGAGCGGACCTGCGGCGCGGTTTCGAGCTCGAGCGCCATCTGGTCGGCCTTGGTGGCGAGCTGGTCGAGGAGGATGTCGAGGGTTGTGCGGCCGAGCTGGAGACCGCTTTCAAGGGCGGCATCGACGCGCACGTTGAACCACGATTCGATGCTCTTGACCGCGAACTGCAGCGACACGGCGTACACCAATGCACCGGGCACCACGGCCATCGCGGCGAAGATGGCCATCAGGCGCAGCTTGAGCCGCGAGCCGAAGCGCCGGGCCCGGTATTCCCGCCACAAGCTGCGCAGCTGCACGCCGACGAGGCCGGCGAGGACTAGCGCGATGACCCCGTTGAGGGCCAGCAGCAGCGTGTAGTTGCGGGCGAACAGCGGCGTGTTGGCGCTGGCCGTGGCGAGCAGGAAGAGCAGGATGCCGGAGATCGCCGCGGCGACGACGAGGACGGTCGGTCTCATCGGGCTTCGCGGGCGGCGGCGACGAAGGTCCACCGGTACCACTCGGAGGACAGGTTCCAATCCTTGCGGCCGAGCGCGCTGACCTGCAGCGGCTTGGGCAGCTCGCCGACGTCGAGGCGGAAGCGCAGCGCGGCGTTGTAACTGCGGCCGATGCGCAGCGCGTTGCGGTCGGCGACGCCCCAGTTGCGGATGCGCAGCATGGTGCGCACGGCCTCATCCAGGGTGACGAAGTTCTGGTGCAGCGCGCCGGTGGTCAGGCGGTACTGGCGGGTCAGCGACTGGTAGGACAGGCGGTAGGTCAGCGTGCGGGTGGCGATCTCTTCGTCGAGCCAGTACCAGCGCGGCGCCGACAGTTCGAACTCGGCGATGAAGTACAGCGACACGCCGCGACCGACGACGTCGGCCAAGAGCGGCGTGAGTTCGGCGCCGATGTCGGCGTTGAGGATGTACTGGTCGTCGCTCGGGAACAGCGCCGCGTTCTGGATCTCGGCTTCGGCGGCGCGGGCGGCGCTGGCCTGCAGGCCGAAGCGGGTTGCCAGCCCGACGGCCAGCGTCCGGCGCAGGAACTGGCGGCGCGGAATGCGGCGGTCGCCGCTGCCATCAGGCGGTTTTCTCGAGCAGCGCGTAGAAGAATCCGTCATGTTCGGAGCAAGGCAGGTACTGACAGTCGAGCTGCCCGGCGATCGGCAGGCGGCGGCAATCGGCGTGGCGGGCGGCGAAGGCGGCGACCTGCGCGCCGTTTTCTTCGGCAAACACCGAGCACGTGGCATAGAGCATTTTGCCACCCGGCGCGAGGACTCGCCACAAGGCGTCGAGAATTGCGGCCTGCTGGGCGGTGAAGCGCGGAATGTCGTCGGAGCGGCGCAGCCACTTGATGTCCGGGTGGCGGCGGACGACGCCGGAGGCCGAGCACGGCACGTCGGCGAGGATGCGGTCGAAGGGACGGCCGTCCCACCAGAGGTCGACCTCACGGCAGTCGATGGCCTGCACGCGGGCGACGAGACCCAGGCGGTGCAGGTTGTCGTCGATGCGGCGGCTGCGGGCGGGGTCGGCGTCGAGGGCGGTGAGGTCGACGTCGGCGATTTCGAGGATCGCGCAGGTTTTGCTGCCGGGGGCGGCGCAGGCGTCGAGTACGCGCTGGCCGTCGGCGACGTCGAGGTGGCGGGCGGCGTACTGGGCGCCGGCGTCCTGCACGCTGACGCAGCCTTCGGCGAATCCCGGCACGCGGGCGACGGGCAGCGGGCGCTCCAGGAGCAGGGCGCCGTTGTCGAGCTCCCGCGCGGCGATGC